>Ga0209656_10001716_pt1 | contig 14306 bp, 9 predicted proteins | sample BogFormECP12_OM2_FD_188239 | JGI IMG/M metagenome (GOLD analysis project Ga0209656, IMG submission 188239) | Bog forest soil microbial communities from Calvert Island, British Columbia, Canada - ECP12_OM2 (SPAdes) (version 2) | ecosystem: Environmental > Aquatic > Freshwater > Wetlands > Bog ... | reverse complement strand
TGGGCCATCTGGCGGTTGGGCTACGATGCGCGGGGATGGAAGCTGCAAACGCTGACGGCTTGGATTGTGGTTCCGATTAATTACTTCTGGAAGCCCGAGTTGGACGTGAACTGGGCGCGCGGGCCGTTCTTTCATGAGCAGCATGGGATGCCGGGATGGGCGTATTTATTGGGCTATCTTGTGGTGGTGCCTGCGGTGATTTATTTTCCTACGCATTTGTTCTTGAGGTGGTTTTATGGGTGCTTTCGAGAGCATCGGCTCGCGGATGCGCCTGATCCGAAGTGAGCGGACTTCTTGGCCGCGGATTTACGCGGATATTGCAGATCAACCACTTCTTTGATTTCTTGCTTTGCGACGAGCGGGTGGCTATTTCTTGTCGGGCATTTCTTTCTGCGGGCTGGGTTCGCCTTTCACGTAGACAGTGTGTGCGGGTTGGGCCAGACCGTTGCCGGAATCTTCCGCGATGCCCATCATGCGCAGGAGGAGATCCTCGCGCACTGCGGTGAATTCATCGAAGTTGCGCGTCATAATGTAGGAGAAAATTTCCACGATATGCGAGCCGCCGGAAATATCGACAAGGCGCACCCGCGCGGAGTTTTTTTCGACCTTGGGATGGTCCTGGAGCAGGCGGCGCAGTTCGACCAGTACCGTGCGCAATTGATCCGCTTTGGTTTCAGGATGCAGGCCGAGCTTGGTCTTGAAAAGAATCTTGTCGCGGCGGCTGAGATTCTCCACGTTGATGGTCGCGACGGTACCGTTGGGAATGGCCAGCAGGGTGCGTTCGTCGGTGCGCACGCGCGTGGAGCGCAGGCCGATATCTTCTACGGTGCCGGTGCGGTCGCCGAAGGTGCAGACGTCGCCGACGCGAATGACTTCGTCGCCGAGGACGGAGACCCCGCCGAAAAGATTGGCGATGGTCTGCTGCGCGCCGAAGCCGATGGCGAGGCCGCCGATGCCGAGGCCGGCGAGTGCGGTGGTCAGGTTTACGCCCAGGCTGGCCAGCACGGCAAAAACTCCGGTGAGGAAAATTGCCGCCTTCAGTATGCGTTCGCCCAGAAGCATGAGCGATCCGGTGCCGGCATTGCCCTGGGCTAACGCGCGATTGCGCACACGGCGAAGGGACCATCGCACCAGGTGCCAGGCGATCCAGGTGGCGCCGATGATGAGCGCGACCTCGGTGAACTCGTAGTAATAATGACGCGGCAAAACGGGCAGGCCCACATAGCGGGCCAGTCCCGCGTGAACCAGCGTGCCGGCTACGAGCCACGCGGGGGCAGAAACCGTTCGCCAGTTGGCAACGTCGACTTGCCCACGGCGGCGCGCCCACCAGCGCAAGGGGAAGCCGAGCAGCACCAGGATCAGCCAACTCACGCCCGCGGCGAGCGGCACGGCGAGCAGCAGTGCGAGCCATTGCCACAGGGGCATGCCGGCGATTTGGTGCTTGACCAGGAAGCTGGGGAGTTTATTTTCGACCTGCCGCGCCTGGACCTGGTCGTAGAGTTCGGGAATTTTCGCGAGCGTCTCGGCGGAGACGAGCCAGATTTTTCCCGCGCTCGGATCGTTGACGTGCACCAGGTCGAGGTCGACCTCGACGTCGCCTGACGCCATAGTGCCGAGCCGCTGCTCGCCCAGCGGAACGGCTTCCTGGGGAGTGCCGTCGGCATCGGTAAAACCGTCGATGCGCCCGTTGAAGGCGCGGTCCATGACAATCTTCAATTCGCTGGCGACTTGCTCGCCTTCGGACTGGCGGTGGGCGGCGCTCATTTGCAGGTACTGGGCCGCGAGGGTGTAGTTGCCGGATTGCGCGGCTTGCAGGAAGGCGAGGATGCTGCTCGAGGGCGTGGTGCGGCTCAGCGGGTCGGTGGGAGTCTTCGCAGGAGTGCTTGCGGGCGTGGCGCCAGGAAGCTGGGCGAAGGCGCAGGTCGCGAATGTGAGGGAGACTACAAATAAGACGATAGCGAAACATCGCGAGTTGGAAAATCGAGACATATCGATATAGCGTGCGATGCCGGGCGCGTCCGCAAAACCCCCACTTCTCGCGCACACACCGCGCGAGAAATGGGGCACCCGGCGGTCTAAGAATCTTTCGAGTGAAGAATCATTGTATCGAAGTGTCGCGGGACGACCGAAGGACGACGGCGGCCGGCAGTGTGCCACGCGAGATCCCTTCGACTTCGCTCAGGGCAGGCTCTTCGCTCCGGCTGAAAACCGCCTCCGCTCAGGATGACGCCCTCATGCGCGCTTGGGGCGGTAGATATCGGTGGCGGTGCCGAAGAAAACTTCGGCGGAGTTCATCACTGTCTCCGAGAGCGTGGGATGCGGATGAATCGTTAGCGCGATGTCTTTGGCGAGCGCGGCCATTTCGATGGCGAGGACGCCTTCGGCGATCATCTCGCCCGCTCCTACTCCGACGATGCCGACGCCGAGCACGCGCTCGGTTTGCGGATCGATCAGGAGCTTGGTCATGCCTTCGGAGCGATCGAGGGTGACGGCGCGGCCGGAGGCAGCCCATGGGAACTTCGCAACTTTAACTTCGCGATTTTCGTTCTGCGCCTGCGTTTCGGTGAGGCCGGCCCACGCGACTTCGGGATCGGTGAAAACTACGGCGGGGATGGCATTGGGCTCGAAGGCGACTTTGTGTCCGGCGATGGCCTCGACGGCGGTGCGGCCTTCATGCATGGCTTTGTGCGCAAGCATGGGCTCGCCGACTACATCGCCGATGGCGTAGATGTTCGGATCGTCGGTCTGGAGTTGCTTGTTGGCGTGAATGAATCCGCGCGGGCCAACTTGCACGCGAGTTTTGTCGAGGCCTTCGATTTCGGAATTCGGCTTGCGGCCCACGGAGACCAGGACGCGATCGAAAACCTTTTCCTGCGTGGTGCCGTCTTGCGCTTTGAGCGTGGCGCGGATGCCGGTGCCTTCATCTTTCACCGACGCGACGGTCGTGTTTAGCAGAATTGCATCAAACATTTTTTCCAGACGCTTGTGCAGAGGAAGAACGAGGTCGCGGTCGGCGCCGGGGAGCAGGCCCGGGAGCATCTCGACTACCGTGACGCGCGTGCCGAGCGCGGCGTAGACGGAGCCGAGTTCCAGGCCAATGTATCCGCCGCCGACTACGAGCAGCGTGCCGGGAATGTCTTCGAGGTTGAGCGCGCCGGTGGAATCCATCATGCGCGGGGTGTCGAGCTTGAGCGTGGGGACGATGGCGGGGCGTGAGCCGGTGGCGATTACGATGCGGTCGAAGGAGAGAGTTTCCTGGGAGCCGTCGGCTTTGGTGACGCGCAGCGTTGTCGAATTTTCGAAGGCGGCGCGGCCTTGCACGTACTTGACCTTGCGCTGCTTGGAGAGAATGCCGAGGCCCCCGGTGAGCTTTTTGACGACTCCTTCTTTCCAGCCGCGCAGGCGGGCGAGATCGATCTTGGGCGCGGCGAATTCGATGCCCCAGTTTTTCGCCTGCTCCGATTCTTCGATGAGCTTGGCTACGTGCAGGAGCGCCTTCGACGGGATGCAGCCGCGGTAGAGGCAGACGCCTCCAGGATTGACTTCGGGATCGATGAGCGTGACGGTCATGCCGAGATCGGCGGCTAGGAATGCGGCAGCGTAGCCTCCGGGGCCGGCGCCGACTACTGCGATATTTTGGTTCGTGGATTCTGACATGTAAGGCTTTCAACCACGAAGGACACGAAGGTACACGAAGGAAAGCCTTCTGAAATCCCTTCGTGTTACTTCGTGTCCTTTGTGGTTCAAGGTTTTGGTTTCTATCCCTGGACTGATAGTAAGAACGGTTGTTCGAAGGCTTCGGCGATCCAGCGCAGGAAACGGGCGGCGTCGGCTCCGTCGATCAGGCGATGATCGTAGGAGAGCGAAAGCGGCAGAATCAGGCGCGGCTCGAACTTTCCGTTGATATATTCGGGCTCCATGCGCGAGCGCGAGAGGCCTAGAATCGCGACTTCGGGATGGTTCACGATCGGAGTGAATCCTACGCCGCCGATTCCGCCTAGATTCGTAATCGTGAACGTGCCGCCCTGCATTTCCTCGGGCGTAATTTTTTTGTCGCGGGCTTTTTTTGAGAGTTGCGAAAGCTCGACCGCCAGCTCGACGATATTTTTCTTGTCGACGTCGCGGATGACCGGGACGAGCAGGCCGCGGTCGGTGTCGACGGCAACGCCAATATGGATGTACTGCTTGTAGACGATCTCTTCCTTCTCCATGTCGATGCTGGCGTTGAACTGTGGGAAAACTTTCAAGGCTGCGGCGCAAACTTTCAGCGCGATGGCGGTGACGCTCATCTTGCCGCCGGCTTCTTCGGCGCGGGGCGCGAAGCGGGCGCGCAATTGCTCGAGTTCAGTGATGTCGGCGCGGTCGTGTTGGGTTACGTGCGGGATCGCGTTCCACGATTCGGCTAGATGCTCCGCGGTCTTGCGGCGCACGCTGCGCATGGAGACGCGCTCGATCTTTCCCCACTTGGCGAAGTCGGGAAGCTGGGGTTGCGTGAAGTGTCCGGCGCGTGGCGGCGCTTGCGAGGCTGCGGATGCGGCTTGCAGCAGGGACTTCGCGTAGGCTTTCACGTCGTCTTCGCTGATGCGGCCGCCGGGGCCGGAGCCTTTGACTTCGTAAATGTCGACGCCCACTTCGCGGGCTAGACGGCGAACCACCGGAGCGGCTGGAATCGGCTGGCGATGTTCGGTGCCGGCAACTTTGCCGAGTTGCACGGGCATCGAAAATGTCGGCGCGGTAGCTCGCGGCTGATCCGGCGGGAGCGCTTGCTCTTCGGTCTTGCCTTCGGCTCGGATTGCGGCTTGAAAGGCCAGGCGGGCGCCATGCTGTCCGGAGACGTGCTCGACCGGACCGGTGCGTGGGCGCGCAGGCGGTTGTGCTGCGGGTGCGCCACCTTCCAGCGTAAAGATGACCTGTCCGACTTTGATCTTCTCGCCTTCTTTGACTTGCACTTCTTTGACGATGCCGCTGACCGACGAGGGAACTTCGACTACGGCCTTGTCGGTTTCGAGTTCCATCACCGGCTGGCCTTCGGAAACTTTCGTGCCGGGGGAGATCATGAGCCGGACGAGATCGCCTTGGGTGATGTTCTCGCCGAGTTCGGGGAGAGTGAATTCGCTGGGGCCCGATTGTGTTGGGGTGGCGGTTGGAGCAGGTTGAGGGTTGGGCGGTGCGGGAGGTTGCTGCGCGACCGGGGCAGGAGCAGACGCGCGTGCAGCGGCTTCTTTCGGTGCGCCGTTTCCATCTACGGTGAAGACGACTTGTCCGACTTTGATTTTGTCGCCTTCTTTGACGCGGATTTCCTGAATGGTGCCAGTCACCGATGACGGGACTTCGACAACGGCTTTGTCGGTTTCGAGTTCCATGACCGATTGGCCGGCGCTTACGCTCGCGCCTTTTTCGACCATCAGGCGCACGAGGTCGCCTTGCACTATGTTTTCGCCCAGTTCCGGTAGTTTGAATTCAATCACCGCGTTGCGTTCCCCTCTAGTGTCGGACGTTGAATTGTGTCGTCCCTGCGGGACTTGTTCTGTGTTACGCGTTCACACGGCACGCCTTCAGGCGTGCCCTGATACGAATCGTTTCCCACATGCGCTCGCGCATCTAGCTGATCGCCGGGTTTGCTTTTTCGGCGTTGATTTCGAGTTCGCTGATGGCGCGTTTTACTACGTCCGTGCCGATTTTCTTTTCGCGGGCTAACGCTCCCAGCGTGGCCAGCACTATGTGCTTGGCGTCGACTTCGAAGAAGTCACGCAGGGCGGCACGATTTTCGCTGCGGCCGAAACCGTCGGTGCCTAGCGAGACCAGCTGTCCCGGGACCCACTTTGCCAGGCTTTCCGGCAGGACTTTCATATAGTCCGACGCCGCTATGAACGGGCCTTGCGCGTCTTTCAGTTTTTCGGTCACGTACGGGATTTTCTGCGTCTCCGTGGGATGTAGCAAGTTCCAGCGCTCGCAATCGTTGGCGTCGCGATAGAGCTGCTTGTAACTTGTGACGCTCCAGACGTCGGCGGCGATTCCATATTTTTGTTCGAGGAATTGCTGCGCCTTCAGAACTTCGAACATGATGGTGCCGCTGCCGAGCAGTTGCGCGCGCAGTTTGGCATCTTTGTTGGTCGAGGCTTTGAAGCGGTAGAGTCCCTTCAGCACGCCCTCGCGAATGCCCGTATCGTCACTGTCGGCGGGCATTTCGGGCATGGGCAGCGGCTCGTTCGTGACGGTCAGGTAATAGAAGATGGATTCCTGATCGACGTACATGCGCTTGATGCCGTCTTGAATGATGATGGCGATTTCGTAGGCGAAGGCGGGATCGTAGGCGAGTAGATTGGGCACGGGCAGCGCTAGCACGTGGCTGTGGCCGTCTTGATGCTGCAGGCCTTCGCCGGCGAGCGTGGTGCGTCCGGCGGTGCCGCCGATTAGGAATCCGCGGCAGCGCATGTCGGCGGCGGCCCAGATGAGATCGCCGATGCGCTGGAAGCCGAACATCGAGTAATAAATGAAGAAGGGAATGGTGTTGATGCCGTGGTTGGCGTAGGCCGTGCCGGCGGCGATGAGCGAGCACATCGATCCGGATTCGGTGATGCCCTCTTCGAGAATCTGGCCGTTCTTGGCTTCCTTGTAATAAAGGAGCGTGTCCATGTCGACCGGTTCGTAGTTCTGGCCGACGCTTGAATAAATTCCCACCTGCCTGAATAAAGCTTCCATGCCGAAGGTGCGGGCTTCGTCGGGGACGATGGGGACAATGAACTTGCCGAGTTCTGGGTCGCGCAGCAGCTTGGCCAGCAGCCGAACGAAGACCATGGTGGTGGAAACTTCGCGGCCTTCGGTGCCTTTGTGGAATTCCTCGAAATGCGAATCGGGGAAGGGCTTCATGGGCGCGGCGCGCAGCTTGCGCTGCGGCATGTAGCCGCCGAGTTGCTGGCGGCGCGCCTGCATGTACTTGATCTCGGCACTGTCGTCGGCGGGACGATAGAAGGGCGCCATGTGCAATTCGTCGTCGGGGATGGGAATGCCGAAGCGCGAGCGGAACATCTCCAGCTCGTCTTCGTTCAGCTTTTTCTGCTGGTGCGTGATGTTTTTGCCTTCGCCGGCTTCGCCGAGGCCATAGCCCTTAATCGTCTTCGCGAGAACAATGGTTGGCTGGCCGGTGTGGTCGAACGCGGCGCGGAATGCGGCATGGACTTTGATGGGATCGTGCCCGCCGAGGCGCATGCGCGCGAGTTGCTCGTCGGAAAGATGTTCGACCATCTTCAATAGACGGGGATCGGTGCCGAACAGGTTCTGCCGGAAGTACGCACCGCTCTCGACAAAATATTTCTGATACTGGCCGTCGCTGACTTCTCCCAGGCGCTTGACCAGCAGTCCGTCGCGGTCGTTTTGAATAAGCTGGTCCCAGTCCGAGCCCCAGATGCACTTGATGACATTCCATCCGGCGCCACGGAAGATGGCTTCGAGCTCCTGAATAATTTTTCCGTTGCCGCGGACCGGGCCGTCGAGGCGCTGCAGGTTGCAGTTGACGACGAAGATGAGATTGTCGAGCTTCTCGCGCGAGGCGAGCGTGATGGAGCCGAGTGATTCGGGTTCGTCCATTTCGCCGTCGCCGAGGAAGGCCCAGACTTTTCCGCCGGTCGACTGCTTCAGTCCGCGGTTCTCAAGATATTTAATGAAGCGCGCGTGATAGATCGCCTGAATGGGGCCGAGGCCCATGGAGACGGTGGGGAACTCCCAGAAATCGGGCATGAGCCATGGGTGCGGATAAGAGGTGAGTCCGCCGCCGGGCTTCATCTCGCGGCGAAAATTCTGCAGCTTCTCTTTGGAGATGCGGCCTTCGAGATAGGCGCGGGAATAAATTCCGGGAGCAGCGTGGCCCTGGAAATAGACGATGTCGCGATCACCGGTTTCGGTTTGTGCGCGGAAGAAATGGTTGAAGGCGACTTCGTAGAGCGTGGCGGCGGAGGCGAAGGTGGAGATGTGTCCGCCAATGCCTTCCTGAATTTTGTTGGCGCGGACGACCATGGCCAGGGCGTTCCAGCGGACGAGGCTCTTGATGCGGCGCTCCATCTCCTGACTGCCGGGGAAGGGCGGCTGCTGGATCGACGGAATCGTGTTCTGGTACGGAGTGGTTGCCGAAAACGGCAGGTTGACTCCGGCCTCACGGCGGGCGTGCAGCGCTAATTGCTGCAAGAGGCGTCCAGCGCGGTTGGGGCCGCCTTTTTCGAGAACGTAGTCGAGGGAATCGACCCACTCGCGGGTTTCGAGTACTTCTAAGCCGTCGGTTTCCGTAGGCACGTCTAGTCTCTCCGTGGTCTCTTTTGTGGGGAAAGGCGCAATGCTCCATCATAAGGCAAGTGGGGAGGTTTGTGCGGGCGGAGGGCAAGGGCATCAACCACCAAGGGCACGAAGGTCCACGAAGGAAGCGCGAGTCTACGTGGTTGATGCCTTCTGGTTTAGAATCGCGGCGCAGTTATGGGAGGACGCATGTTGCGCATCGTGCTTCTGGTGCTGGTGGTCATCGTGCTGGTGGTGCTGGTTCCGCGGCTGCTGTCACGCTCGGTCACGCCTGGTGCGGGCAGCAGCGCTCCGGATTTCACTCTGCCTTCGCAGGATGGGACGCCGGTTAGTTTGAAGGATTATCGCGGTAAGTGGGTAGTGCTTTATTTTTATCCGAAAGATCAGACGCCCGGGTGCTCGCGCGAGGCTCACAACTTTGAGGCGGACCAGGCTAAGTATGCCGAGCGCAATGCTGTCGTGCTGGGCGTGAGCGTGGATAGCGTGGAATCGCACAAGCGCTTCTGCACAAAAGACGGGCTAAATTTCAAGCTGCTGGCCGATACGGATAAGAAGGTCAGCGAGGCTTATGGATCGCTGACGAATTTTGGCGTGGTAAAGTTTTCGACGCGGAATACTTTCTTGATCGATCCTTCGGGGAAGATTGCTAAGGCTTATATCAGCGTGGATCCGGTGAAGCATAGCCGGGAGGTTTTGGCGGATCTGGATGCGCTGAGGAATCAGCGGTGAAGCTTCAGATTCGTTGAAACGCGTTCAGCTTCCCTCTGTGCTGCTCTGTGTCCTCTGTGGTCCAGGTTTTTTTCACCACAGAGGATTACAGAGGCTTGAATTTGCGGCTGAATTTTCTTGTGCGGAAAACGCGGCATTCGGTTTGCCTGTGCCGTCTCAGTCTGCCGGTCGCGCTACGCAGTAAACTGGGGTCATGGCATTTGCTGTGAGAGATGAGACCGAGGCTGCGGTCCGCGGCGGCTCTTATAAATTCCCTCCTGGATTTCAACGGAATCTTCTGTGGTTTGCGTTGCGGCGATTTCGCCCGGCGAATCCCATCTATTTGTTTGAGCACCTGGTCGAGGAATATGGCGACATTGCTCATTACAAAATTGGATGGCACCACATTCTGTTTCTGAATCATCCCGACTACATCCGCGAAGTGCTGGTGGTGCAGAACGACAACTTCATCAAAGAGCGCACGGTGCAGCGCTCGAAGATGTTGCTCGGCGAAGGCATGATCACCGCTGAGAGCGCGCAGCACCGGGCGCAGCGGCAGACCGCGCAACCGGCGTTTCACCGGCAGCGGATTCCGGAGTATGCGTCGACGATTGTCCGGGAGGCTGGGCGCACGCGCGAGAATTGGCGCGCAGGTGAGCGGCGCGACATCGCCATCGACATGATGCACCTCACTCTGAATATTGTGGCGCAGACTTTGTTTGCTACGGATTTGCGCGAGCAGTCTGGCGATGAGGTGCACGAACTGGCCGACGCTATTAATCGCATCATGGGTCTCTATAACTTTTTGGTGATGCTGCCCGCGGCGGAGTGGCTGGTGCATGTGCGACCTCCGGGGCTGGCAGCGTTTGTGCGGGCGCGGAAGAGGATTGATGCGGTGGTGTATCGCATGATTGAAGCGCACCGGCGGCGGAGACGGGATCGCGGGTCGCTTCTTGACATGATGCTGGCCGCATCGCCGGATCGGAGTGCGGAGTCAGAGCAGTCGCTGCGCGATCAGGTGATCACGATTTTTCTGGCTGGGTACGAGACTGTGGCCAACGCGCTGGCTTGGACCTGGTATCTGCTGTCGCAAAATCCTGAGTGCGAGCGGCGCATGCATGCGGAGATCGATCGCGAACTGCAGGGGCGGTTGCCTGGCTATGACGATGTGGCGCGGCTGCGTTATACAGAGATGGTGCTCGCGGAGTCGATGCGGCTGTATCCTCCGGCTTGGGCGATGGGGCGGTATGCGCTGGCTGATTTCCGGTTGGGGGATTATTTCTTGCCGGCGAAGACTACTGTGTTGATGAGCCAGTTCATTCTGCATCGCGATGCGCGGTTCTTTCCGGATCCGCTGCGGTTTGATCCGGAGCGGTTTACGCCTGAGGCTAAGGCTCGGCGGGTGAAGTTTAGTTACTTTCCATTTGGGGCTGGGGCGCGGCAGTGTATCGGAGAGTCGTTTGCCTGGATGGAGGGCGTGCTGGTTTTGGCTACTCTGGCGCAGAGGTGGAAGTTGAGTTTGGTGCCGGGGCATCGAGTGGAGCCGCAGCCTTTGATTACTTTGCGGCCTCGGTATGGGATGCGAATGGTGGTGGAGGGGCGAGGTTAGATCCAAATCCCCACTTCTCGCGCATACACCGCGCGAGAAATGGGGCACCCGTTTGGATCTTTCCGGACTTCGGGTTCGCCGTGAGTATAGGTTCCTCGCTTCGCTCGGAATGACAACCTTCAGGTGATTCTTACTTCTTCTTTGGTGGCAGATATTTCTTTTCGATCGAGGCCACGATCACGTAGTTGGGGTCGACCATTTCGTTCAGATGAATTTTCGCTACCTTCGACAGCAGTTCATACGCGTCCATTTCTGATAGTCCGTAGTCGCGGTGAATCCAGTGCACCAGTTCGGTGAAGGCGATGCGGAAGGCGTCGTCGAGCGGGCGATAGGCGCCTACGGTCATGATGGCTTCGTCGTTTTCGAATTGCGGCCAGTCGATTTTCCGGCCTTTGATCACGCTTAGCTGCACGCGGGCTTTCAGCGGAACTTCGATGGCTGAGCCGGCGGCTTCGCCGTCTCCCATGGCGGCGTGGCCGTCGCCGATGTAGAACAGGCCTCCCTTTACGTTCACCGGAAAATACACGGTGTTGCCGACACTGGCTTCGGGCGAATCCATGTTGCCGCCGAATTCGGCGGGGACGATTGAGCTGCGGGCCTCGCCGTTGGCGGGGGCTACCCCGATGCATCCGAAGAAGGGATGCATGGGAATCTTCACGGAGAAATCGGAGTCGAGCGCCTTGAACGTCGCGGTGTTGGCGGCGTGATCTATGTGGTAGCGCCAGAATTTTTCTTCCAACGGCTTGGCTTCGAGCATGGGCGTGTACTTTGAGGAGTTGATCGATCCGAAGCCGGGCGACAGCGAACCGGCGCCGGTGTCGCCTACGACCTGCAGGTCGAGAATCTTCACGGCCAGCGTATCGCCCGGTTCTGCACCTTCGACGTAGAACGGTCCGGCCAGCGGGTTGTCACCGTTGGCAATGCTTAGCTTGTCGTCCGGCTTGCGGCTAGCGAAGCCGAAGCAGTCGAGCGTGTTGGTGTCGAGAATGTCGCCGGAGTTGAGGTGCGCGACTGGATCGGCGGTGGCGAAGAGATATTTCACGTTGTCGAGCGTGGTGGTGTAGTGGACGACATTTTGCGCCAGGGCTGCGGTTGAGAGCAGGGCGAGAATGAGAGGACGGATGATCACTGGGGCCTCCACGGGGTTAGCGAATGATGAGGATTGTAAACGTTCCTGATAAGGAGGATCAGGGGTGCGTAGTAGTGGGTCAATTTGATGGTTGTGATTCCCGAGCTCGGTTTTATCACGCTAGGAATCTGCGTTTTGCCCGGCGAACAACAGGTTCCTCACTGGGCTTGCAGCCCGGTTCGGAATGACAAAATGAACTTTGCTCAGACGGGCACACTACCGAGTGCGGCGCTTCTATAGTTCGACTGACTCGCCGAGCGCTTGGGTTACGTTGGATCTTATGTGGAACGCAATGATGGCGTGCGTTGCCAGGGCGCATCCCAGGCCGATCATGTGGTGCAGAATACTGGTGCCGCGCAGGTGCGAGATCTTCCATAGCGTGAACGAGCCCAGTGGCAGAAACAGGATCAGGCTGGTCCAGAGGCCGGGATTGTATCCGCGGAATGCGATGCCGGAAAGGATGTGGCCCACCGCATTCACCAGCACCATGTAGGGCGCGACCAGCCCCAATGCGGGCCGGTAGTGCCAGGCCGCGAGGAAGGCCACGAGATTGATTCCCCAGACGCCGGGGAGATTGATCCAGAGAACGGCTTCGGTGGTCAGGGCCTCGATGCCGCCGAACATGCGCTGGTTGACGAAGGTGCGAAAGCGGTCTCCGCGATGCTCTTCTACCTGGTGCAGCATGTAGGCCGGGGAGTGAAGATAGATCAGGATCAATGTAAGCGGGAAGGCGCGCCACAGCAGCGGAGTCAGGGCGAGGAGTACGACGGCCATCACCAGCGCGCCGCTGACCCAGTTTTGGGCCAGCCAGCCGGCCATCGAACTGGATTCGGATTGTTCGGTCAATTCCTCGGCTAAGGGCAATCGATTTTCTCCGCACTACTACCCTAACATTTCGTTCCATCACTCTCGTAGTTGAATCAGGCGGTCTTCAGTTTATTTGTGCTCTGGTTTGCCACCCAGTTTTCGGTGGCGAACAGGCTTCCGTCTTCGTTAATGTACTCGACTTTCAGGTTGGGGCCGTCGAGCGTGAGCAGGACGAATCCGCTGATGGCATAGCCGCTTCCGTCGGGGCGAGCGGCCTGGTTGATGGCTTTGTACTTGGCCCCAGTCACGACGGTCGGCGGAGTTTGCGGCAAGTGGGGGATGCAGCCGTTGCCGATCAGGCGGGCGCGAAAGTCGTTGAAGCTGTCGTCGTAAATGGTGCAGCGATGTTCGTGACCGAAGAACCAGCCAAAAATGGAAACGGGCTGGATGGCGAGATCCAATCGCGAAATGTCTTCGCGCAGGCGGGCGCCGTTGTCCTGCTCCGGCTGATAGATGGAGAAGGGTTGATGGTGCGTCAGCACGATGCTGGATCGCGCCGGGTTCTTGAGTTTGTCGACCGCCCAATCGAATTGATTCTGCAAACGAGAGTCGGATGGGCTGGTCAGTACGTGATCGACATAGGCGGTGTCGAGCGCGATGAACTGCCAGTTCTGATTGAACAAGCCGAAATAGCTGGCGCTCTGCTGGAGATTGGGCAGAACGACTTTGAAGTAGCCACGGCCGCCGCTGTACATCTCGTGGTTGCCGTTCAACGCGAAAGATCGTTTGGATGCGATGTCGCGGAAGCGGTACAAGAACTTCTTGGCCTCGGACGCCTCGCCCGCGTAGTAAATGTCGCCCAGATGGATGGCGTAATCGGGCTTGCGATTTTTCATCTGCTGGCCGACGTTGTCCGCACTGTGATTGGTGGCGCCCCAATCGGCGACCAGCGCGATGGTGCACTGGTCTTCAATGTTGTAGAAGAAATCGGATAAGTGGGAATGGCTGATGAACGGTGTTTTTCCTACGATCAGCGTCTGCATTTCCGCCACGACGGCTTCAATCCACAGCGGGTCGGAGTCGCCGAATTTTTCGGGAAATGGGACGCCTTTGGCATCAACGAGCCCGCGATTCTGGCTCACCGTGATGTCGGTTCCTAAATGCTCTTCCATCGCGGTTTGGAAGAGGCCGACGACGGGAATCTGCGGCATGTACCAGGTGCCGTCGTGCGGTGCGGCGATAGCCTGGTTATAGGCGTCCTGCAATTGCTTGACAATTTTTTGCCGCGCAGCCGTCCGCTGATCTTCATTCAAGGACGGAAAAGATGCGTTCATGACGGACTGGACCACCGGGCCATCGTCGCGGAACGCGGCGATGGTGCTCTGCAGGGCGGCCAGGACCGAGCCTCGATCGCCAACCACTTTATTCATACGTCACCCCACCTGCGCCAACTTGGCCGGGGGAATGGCGTCGGCGCAGAGTTCGCAGCCTACCATATCTCCGGGTGTGGACTGCTTGCGAATGGAGAGTTGTCCGGTTCTTGTGAATTGTTGAAACTGCGCCTTTGCCGCTTATCCGTTTTTCTTCTGACGGGCGTAGAAGCTGCGGACCTTGGCGCGGTTGCCGCACTTGGTCATGTCGCACCAGCGGCGGCGGTGATTCTTACTTAAATCCAGAAATAGCCACTGGCAGGTTTCGGAGGCGCAGGCGCGGACGAATTCGAGATGGTCCGAGGAGAGCAATTCCGCCGTGGCGCGGGCGATCGGC
>Ga0209656_10001715_pt1 | contig 14313 bp, 8 predicted proteins | sample BogFormECP12_OM2_FD_188239 | JGI IMG/M metagenome (GOLD analysis project Ga0209656, IMG submission 188239) | Bog forest soil microbial communities from Calvert Island, British Columbia, Canada - ECP12_OM2 (SPAdes) (version 2) | ecosystem: Environmental > Aquatic > Freshwater > Wetlands > Bog ... | reverse complement strand
ATTCCTTTGCTAGCCCGGCGCGAGAAGCGCTTGGTTGAGCCGGTCCCACCAGTTGCCACCCGGCCTCTTGGGCTTCTTGGATTGCTCGTCCCGAGATGTAAGCCCCGTCTGTGTACATCTCCGTTGAGGCGTCGCCTAGGGTCAAATCTCAATCTTCAACATTATTCTTGCCTCTGTCGAAGATGGATCTGAGGTTCGGTGCCGAGTAAGAATTGGGGCGTTATGGCGCGCTCATTGCGTATCGATGTGCCGGATGGTTGGTATCGTGTACTCAACCCCAGCTTGCCGGATGGTTGGTATCACCAGTACAGAAGTCAGCCGGATGAAGCTGAGTATTGGTTAGGCCGAGTTCTTCGATGTTTAGTCTTGCGGCTGTCCTGGCCCGAAAGGGTGATGGCGTAGGCCCGAAAGTATTTTATGATTAAATAAAGGCGCGAAAAAATATGGCCGTGCGTGACAAAATTCTTGACGTGGCTGAATATTGGGTCTCCCCAGGAGAATATCGGCCAACTGAAGACGATTTGATATCGTTCTTCACTGAGAGCGGGGCCGAGGCGGCCCCGACGCTGGAAGAGGCGCGGGAGGCGTTAACCAGATTGTCAAATGGTGTGAGAGTTCAGGGGCAGATTAAACATTTGTGCGGGATCTTCGCCTGTTATGTGCTTCGGCAAGCCGGCGTTGACGTACGGTGGACACTCCTTGGAGGTAATATGGTTGGCGACGGAGTGACAAAGCTACTAGGCTATCAAAATATTGTCCCTGGAGACGTGGCGATTATAAACCGCGCGTCGCATCATTTTATCGTCAGCGATATTGATTACGCTTCAAATACGCTGCTATCCGTGGATGGCAACACTGCCAATCAATATATTCGTCTGGTGTCGAAGAAAATCCATTATGACGGGTCAGACGCGAATACAAAAAGCGTAGTGGCATTTTACCGTGTGAAAACCTAATGAGTTCCCGAGGTTGCGTCTAAAGATTCGATTCTGCTGACCACCTCGTAGCCTTCACATTTCATCGCCCCGGCGGACGACGTGTTCGCTCGGTGCAAGTTGCTTGGCAATCACGTCATACCGTGTCGTGGAACAGCGACTCGAAGCGGACGGTCCATTCCACTGATCCATGTGTCGCTCCTCGAACGCTTGCAAGCGCTTGCCTTGAGACTTGAGATTCGACCTCAAGGGCAGGCACAGGCGCAACGCAGGGATGTATGGCGCGAGGCTTGTATCGAGACGCCTTCGACACAATCCTTTCTTGGCTATTTGCTGATGAAAACTTTCTTGGAATTGTGGCATACATTGGACAGGTTGATAAGATGAACCAGGCACGCGTCGCCGTATTGATACCCTGTTTCAACGAAGCGGCTACGATCGGCAAGGTAGTTGCAGATTTTCGTAAGAACCTCGACGACGCGGTGATCTATGTGTACGATAACAATTCTACAGATGGTACGGCTGAGGTGGCGGCTGCGGCGGGGGCTGTGGTCCGGCGAGAAACCCTGCAAGGCAAAGGTCATGTGGTCCGGCGGATGTTCGCTGATATTGAGGCCGACGCCTATGTACTGGTAGATGGCGACGATACATATGATGCCGACACCGCGCCGGAGATGGTGAGCCTGCTGTTGGACGGTCAGTACGACATGGTTATCGGACTGCGCTGCGAAGTGCAGGCGGAAGGATCGATTGGCGCCTACCGGCGCGGGCATCGAATCGGCAATTTAGTGCTCTCGAGTGTGATCCGAACGATGTTCGGCGACCGGATACGGGATACGCTGTCGGGCTACCGTGTTTTCAGCCGGCGATTTGTCAAGACCTTTCCGGCCCTGGCGTCGGGTTTTGAAACGGAGACGGAACTCACCATTCATGCGTTGGATTTGATGATGCCGATTGTGGAGCTGCCGGTGTGTTACTGTGAGCGGCGGATCGGATCGGTCTCCAAACTGCGGACATACTCCGACGGCTTGCGGATATTGCGCACGATCGTTGTGCTGGTCAAACAAGAGCGACCGTTGCAATTTTTTACAAGTGCCGGGATTTTGCTTATGGCCGTGTCGATTGCGCTGGGCGCGCCCGTGGTTGCGACGTATTTGCAGATTGGCCTGGTGCCGCGGTTGCCGACGGCCGTGCTCCCGATCGGAATTATGCTGCTATCGTTTTTGGCATTTTGTTGCGGACTGATCCTTGACTCCGTGGCACGGGGACGCAAGGAGGCGAAGCGGTTCGCTTATCTGGCGATTCCACGCTGGGGGGCGGGAGAGCGGAACCCTCAATGCGAGTCGGGCACGGAGCATCTGAATGGCTTGTTCGTCGGGCGTCATCCGCCCGGCTGAGCCATCAACCGCACCCGCCGCAGCGAACGAAAATGACTCGAGCTTCAAGATGCCGATCTGAAGGCGGCGATGTTGACGATCCTCGGGGCAGGTTCGGCAAGAAGCGCCCGGTGCCTTTTGCGCGCGTAGACGCGACGCAAGACCGGCAAGCCGAAACGTTAAACACTGAATTTCTACTCGTTGTGTTCAATCTATCACAGCAGATTGCAATAATTAGAATTTCTATCCTGGTCCCGACAAAATTCGAACAATGAACGTAGAATGTTGATACTTTTTCACGATCTCGATAGGTAAATCTTGCGGAAGCTGAGTGTCCAAAATAAGGGCATACGAATCCTTTTGTTCACCTATAGGTAGTCGGGCCTTTACCTGTTCCCATTGCGGAGTCAGCTGCCATTCCATCTTTGCCTGAAGGAAAGGCAAGGTCCACGAATTTTCGGTAGCAACAAGAAACCACTGATCCGCTCTATTCGCTCGAAGCTTTAAAACGTCATTGTAAACCGGTATGATTTCAGGTCTTTGGCCGAGACTCACGTCCTCCCGCGCAAAGAGCGCGCTCCATAAATCGAACGGTCTTCGTTGTGCACAGTGCAGCGGTAGCGAGATTGCCGACCAGAGGATGAACACACCGAGGCCGAGCTGGAGCCACGAACGGTCGTGGGGCGTACTGAACACCAAAAGCGCCAGACTAATGCCAAAGAGCGCAAAACTGAGGCAAAAATAGCGCACATTCCAGGGAGCCCAGGCGATCGCAATACTGACAGGTAACATTGCCAAAAATCCCGTTGTGCTCAACCACCAACGGACATCTCTCCAATTTGGTCTAAATATGACGCATGAACTCACGAACAGAGCTAGGCAACCGACTACGCCAAAATCGTATCCCGAGTCAAAACCGTTCTTCAGGAAAGGCAGATTTGCGTCCCTGTAATCTCGCCGGCACCCGGCGTCCTCCAAGCCGAGACTACTGAGCAGGACTCGGCATTCCTTTTGGACTAAATCCGGAAATCCTGAATTGCAATCGATGCCATCGATACCAATCGAAATATTTGCCATGTAGTATCTGAAAAAATTAGCGACGGCTCCGCGTGGCCCATCACCATTCAATTGGTCGTTGACAAATTGTTTCGGACCAACAGGGTCACGGTATAGTCTCCAGCTAAGAACATAGGTCTCGATACTTCCGAAGAGGAGCAGCAGAGGTCCGAGGAAAAAGGCGAACAAGAGAAGATTTCGGAACGCTCTGCGAAGCAGCCAACCAGTTGCAAGAGCAGCAATTACGAAAACCCCAAGCCCTAGATTCTTGGAACCCACGATAAATGCGATGCACAGAGCTGCGGTGAAAAGAAAGAGCTTATTCCGGCTTCGCTGAAATCGGACCAGCGAATAAACCCAGCAGCCAACGCCGAATACGATTACAATATCGTTTTTTGTTGTCGTTGCCTGAAGCATCAGGGTCGGCATCGACAAGAGGGTCAAAATTGACCATAGTGCCGCGTGCTCCCCGAATCTGGGCTTAACGAGCTGAAAAATAATCACGAGGAGACCGAGGAAAGCGACGAAGCTGGGGATTCCAAATCCCCACCCTGTTTTCAAGAACGGATAATGGACTGCGTCGAACGTCCACGGATACGTAACCTCGCGGATCGAATTCCAAGCTTCGGCTTGCCAGAAACCTGCGCGCTCGGCGACGATCAGACGAGCTAGATTATAAACCTGACAGTCCCACGTTGTCACTGGAAGAAGAAGTGCGCTGGCGCCCCAGTAGATAAGAACACTGATAATGAAGGCCTTAAGGCTTGCCGCAGTAAATACAGGCGCCACTGGAGCCAGTCTCAATGCCGGATCAGCCATAGTCGCGAAATCAAGGAAATGCCGGCCAACAAGATGAGCACAACAAACGGCAGATTTTCTATCTTCGACGCTTCTCTTATAACTGATCGAAGTCGTTCGCCTAGAGAACCCGAACGATCCCTCTTTTGACACGAACTCGGACACTTCGACGCTCGGTGCTCGCGTTGCATCATTTAAAACCGCCAAGCCGAACCGATCCGGTTATAATGGTTCCGTAATTTCGTGTAAGGCCTCGCACCACTCCCCAGAACGATCAGAAATAACGCGAACAGCAGGATATGAATATCGATACCCATATGGAAGACCAATAATGTTCAACGCAACAAAAGTCCAAAGGCAACTAGTCGGATCGCCATTACCACAATTCCGGGAATCAAAAACAACCATCTCGGGCTGAACATCAAAAAAACCAGGAGCGTTCTCCAACCGTCCCGGAACGTACGAAGATGCGGGCGCCGAGTCCGCCGGCCGTCTTTATGGAAGGTGATCGGAATCTCGACGATATTCGTCTTCAGCAAAGAGGCTTTGATAATCATTTCGACGGCAAATTCCATCCCTGTGCACCGCATGTCGAGCCGGTGGTAAAGTGCTTTCGAAAATCCTCGCAAACCACAATTGACATCATTAATTGGCGCTCCGAACCAGACTCGCGCCAGCAGGCTGAACATTGGATTGCCAAACGAGCGGTGCAGAAAAGGCATGGCTTTCGACATGATTCTACCCCCGCCTTTTGGTAGCCGGCAACCTTGAACTAACTCATTGCCCGCGCGCAATTTTTGCAAAAAGCCCTCGAGTGTCGAAAAATCGTAGCTATCATCGGCGTCGCCAATAATGACAAAACGTCCCCGAGCCTCACCAATTCCCCCCATCAAGGCATTCCCATATCCCTGCTTTGGAATCGCGATTACGCGGACACCTTTAGATTGAGCAATGGTGCCGGATCCGTCCGTACTGCCGTTGTCGGCGAGAATAACTTCCCCATCAATACCTTGGTCGCGGATCCATTGAAAGGCTTTTTCAATGCAAATGCCGACGGTTTCGGCTTCGTTCAGGCAAGGAATAACGATGGAAACTTCAGTCTCATTACTCATGGAATGAGATTCAACGGTTCTGACAGCGCTTTGCGTCACGATAAGGGGCGCTTTCTTAACTGAAGATTTGCCGTCAACCATTGCAACAATAAAGCCTTCGGCAAAAGATTGAGACAAGCTACCGATCGGAAGCAATTATTTTTTTGGGCTGAATTTTTTGATTGGAAAGACTGCTGCACGCAACCTTCTGACTAATTATGCGCTGAAGCTGGCACTCGCCGCTGACGCAATTGCAACAAAAGACCAAAACAGGCCAAAGGCAAAGCGAATCTGCGTTGGCATAGACACAGCCCTTAGTAGCTATCAAGCGGCACGCAAGGTCGATAACGGTGCAATCGGACCGATGGCCGACTTGTACAACGAGCAAGGGCTGTTGTTTGTTGTTTTACCTTGAGAAGCAATGTGAACAAGCCACCTTTGCTTCCTTAGAACGTTATTCGGATGCCGGCGGAAACGCTATTGGATTGGTAATTGGTGCGGCCGAGTTCACCATCGTAATAGGCGTAGATGGAGATGCGCTCATTTAATTGAACTGCGGCGCCAGCGCCGATGAGCAGACTATCACGGCCAACCTGCGGACTGTTGACGGTGAAGCTGGCGCCGGCACCACTGGCGAGGCTGGAGACGATCGCGTAGGACTGATCGCCATATTCGTGCTGCCAGGCAAGGCTGATCTCCGGCAGTATGACGACGCGACCCACTTTCCAATCGTAGGATGCTTTCATTCCAAATGCCGTACGCTCGGATTCGGCGTTTTGACTGGGGAATTGCAGCGGCGCAAGCGAGCCGCTTTCGGTAAACGCCGTGAAGCCAACGTAGGTATATTGGAAATTTGCCGTTGGGCCAATGCTCAGTCCGCCCATTTTCCAGTCGTAGCCCCCGGCGACAAGGACGTTGAATTCACCGCCGTCCGTGTTTCCGTTGGCGCTGCCAAAGAGGGCGGTTCGATGCGTATTATACCCGTTTGGCCCCCCAGTTACAGCGGTGTCCAGGTAGAACCCATTTTCGAACGCCGTGGCATAGAGGCCGAATGTGCCGACATCGACATCAATATCGCCGCCGTTATCGAGACTGGTGTTAGTGTGGGCGTAGCCGGTGGTGAAACCGATCGCGAAATTCGAGCAAACTCGATAGTCGATGCCCAGGTTCACGCCCCCAGTTTCAATGTAGTAACCGGCGGCATTTTCAGTGCTGTCGATGCTTGTGAACTCGCCGACACCTGTGACCCAAACGCCCCATCGGTTCTCTGGGGTTGGCGCCATCACCGACGGGCCGCTCTTGCCTTCCGGCCCGGCTACTCCGGCGAACCCGCCGTTCAGGCCTGGCGTGTTGCCGTTCAATGTAAAGCCCGCGGCGCTGAAGCCCGTGCTGCCCGCCTGAATGTCATCCATGCGCCGCATCAGATTGGCCGTCTGCACATTTGCAAGTGAGACGCCGATGTTGAAAATCGATGCCTGCTCTTCGGGTGAGATAAGACCAAAGTCGCTGCAGAGTCTGTCGAGCGGCTGGCTATCGAGGAAAGTGATCAGCGTCGACGCCCGCGGGTTGGCGGCTGCGCTGTCCAGGGTTCGCGCTACAGCTACTGCGTTCGGATTACAGGCGCTTGGGACGAAAGAACCCTGCAACCCTTCGAGCACGACGGCGTTTGGGAGTTCTACGATTTCGGCTTTTACGGGGGTCCCGGTGGTTATCTGATTTTGGACCGCGCTGAAGCTCCCGCTAACTCCACCGTTGGCAGTGAGGAATGTGACCTGATCACCAACATGGAGGATGAAGCCGCCCAGACTAATCAGCTGAAGCGTCCCGGCAAGGGTGGCGCGGCCATTCACCGCAAGCAGATCGTGCTGGGTCGGGGCCAGGCCCGCCACTTCGATGCGCAAGGTGCCGCCGACGTTCTCGGTATAGTCGCGATTGACCGTCAACGTCCCTGGAGAGTCGCCTGGGCTGACGATCCCGCTGTTCACGAGACTGCCGCCAAGAGAACCGTGTCCGCGGAGCACCGCCCCCGCATTCACAAAGGTCTGTTGGCTGGCAATTGAACCATCGACGATAAGGCTACCAGCATTAATTGTCGTTGTGCCTGTGTAGGTGTTTTTGCCAGTTAACGTCAAGGTTCCCGTGCCGATTTTCGTGAGGGATCCGGCGGCACCGCCACTCAAACCGCCGTCCTGGATGACACCCGACACCGTGGTACTCAAATTGTTGCCGCCCACTGTCAGCGTCTTGCTGCCGAGGAAATAATTACCACTGCCTTCGATAGACCCAATCCTCATGCCGGCGGTAGTCAAGCCGCTGATATCGAAACTTCCGTTCCCGTTCGTGATCGCGCGGGCCGTTCCACCGTCGGAACTGCCAGTAAAGACCGTACGCCCTCCCAAGCCGCCGCCCGTTCCACCGTTGGTAATGATCGTAGCGCTCCCGGCCGTCGAGTTGTCAAAGAATTCCGTCTCGCCTCCCCCACCGCTTACCGTACTGCCGTTATTGGTGATCGTGGCGTTGCCGGCCGTCGAGGCGTTAAAAAATTCCGTAAAGCCGCCGTTCGCCCCCCTGACTGCACTGGCGTTATTGGTGATCGCGGCGTTGCCGGCCGTCGAGGTGCTTTCAAATTCCGTGGTCCCGCCGTTCGCCCCGCTGACTGCACTGGCGTTGTTGGTGATCGCGGCGTCGCCGGCCGTCGAGGCGTTAAGAAATTCCGTGAAGCCGCAGCTCACACCGCTGGCTGTGCCGCCGTTGTTGATGATCGTCGCGCTGCCGGCCGTCGAGTTGCTAGTGAATGCCGTGAAGCCGCCGCCGCTCGCAAAACTGAATGCGCCGCCGTTATTGGTGATCGTCGCCTTGCCGGCCGTCGAGGAGTCGAAGAAATAAACGCCGCCACCGAATCCACCGTTGACCGTGCTGGCGTTGTTGGTGATCGCGGCGCTGCCGGCCGTCGAGCCGTTAAAAAATTCCGTAGAGCCGCCACCCCCACCGCTGACTGTGCCGCCGTTGTTGGTGATCGCCGTATCGCCAGCCGTCGAGGCGTTGATGAAGCTCGTAGAGCCAGGAGCAAGAATTTGTCCAGCCCCAGAAACTGGGAGTTGCTCCTCGGAGCCATTGTTGGTGATCGTCTGCGTCATCCCCGAGTTATTCACGATTCCGGGACCATTGATAGTAAGCGTTTTTCCGTTCAGCTGATTTCCTTTCGTGTCGATAGTGACGGAGTTCGCCCCGGGGTCAAAGTTTATGCCTGCGGCGCTGATATTGCTGCCGAGGGTGGCGGTCACGGCAGCTGAACCGACAAAGTGCGCAACGTCGCCATCCGTCCAAGATACGGTAGGCGGCGACGTCGATGTAGTACTCCATAAGGCCGCAGTGAATTGAGCCGTCGCCCAAGTGCCGCTCACAGCGACGGCAGGGTTAGGTGCATTACCCGTCCAATACAGGGGCGTTTGACTCCAAACTTTCGGCAGCACATTGAAAATTATCAGGGTGGTGATGAGCGCGGCGAGAATGCCGGGAGGCTTATTTGGGGGTCGGGTGGTGACCTTGATATGTTGTGTATTCATGGGTACGGCGGCCATGGATGGCTGAAAAATGCGGAAAGCTTTTCTGATCGACGAGAGGAGTTTCGGGAATGAAGGCAAAAGTGGGACTACACTAACTGCCCTGCACGAGGGACAAAACATAATTAACAACAGTCTATGGAAGATCGACATGCAAGCACCATCGATGATTTCAGAGAGTGTGCGGAAACCATGCCGCGGCCGTCAAGCAGAATACTGGATTTTTTCCTTGCGCCGCTCCCTAAGTTCCGCGAGCTCGGTTTATCGATTCCTTGAAAAACAAAAACCTCCTAACCCTATGATGTGCGGACAAGCGAAATCTTGATCTGTTTGCAATTGCCTCCCCTCCCATAATTTGCAACTTCTGAACTTCTAACCTACCTCCGCCTCCAAACAAGCGTGGAAGCAACCGCATAGTTCCAAACTGCACCGATGAGCGCACCAAGCAGGCCACATAGCCACCACGCGATACCTTGCTCGAAGAAGTAGTTTGCGACTTGAATATTCGCAAAAGCGCCAATCGCGCACACCAGCATAAACATGGAGAGACCTTTTAAGAAGCCGATTCCAGCCAGTTTTCGGTCACGGTGTGTAAACATATTATTCAAAGCGAAGTTGACCACCATCGCGACCAATGAGGCGGTTCCTTGCGCTATTGCAAAACCCACTCCAATCGCGTAAAGAAGCAAGCCCAGAATCAGCAAATGAAAGACCGCTCCGGTGCTTCCCATCATGACAAAAAGCAGGAAACGATAGGGAATCAAGCGACCAAACGTCTTATCGAGAAGAAGGATAAGAAATTCCAGAACAACTGACACGCAGAGCTTGCTGGTCCCTCTCAGCCGGGTTCTAAAACAGTAGGGAATTTCAACCGGCCGAACGCTATTCTTGGCTGTCGACAGCAGATCCAGTAATAATTCAAATCCTTTACCGCAAAGGCCCTGGACGTTAGCCAGAAAGAGCGCTCTATCCACCATGAAATAACCACTCATGGGATCGGCGATTTCTTTTCGTCCCAGAACAAATTGGCTCGCGAGAGTTGCGGCTCGACTGCATCTTTTGCGGCACTTCGACCATTCGCCGGTGTCGCCGCCTTGCATATAGCGGCTTCCGATCACCAGATTGTACCGTTTCGATTCTAATATTGAAGCCATCCGGGGAAGCAGCGCCGGATCATGCTGAAGATCTGCGTCCATCACCGCGAGGAAAGGGGCACAGGTGCTGCACATCCCCTCGATGCACGCTGAGGCAAGACCATGTCTGCCGAAGCGTTGCAAGAGCCTGACATTTGATTTCGCTGCGGCGAGCCGCCCGATTGCTTCTTGCGTGCCGTCATTCGACTTATCATCCACAAAGATCACCTCCCAATCGTAATTCGTCAGTGACCTGGATAACTCTTCAACGAAAGGTTCGATGTTATCGGCTTCGTTCAGCACCGGAACAATGATTGCGACCTGGGGAACCATACCTATGGCGTTGCGATGGCCAGCAGCGACAACCCAATCCCCAGATTCGCACTCACGATCCGGTCCAGACTCCAAAGGCTGTCAGAAAAACGCCACGTGAGCGCCGCAGCGAACGGTGAAAACAACATAAATGTCGTGACATCCACTTTACTGAAACCCGCCTGCCGCAAAAGCTCGCCGAGCGTCGAGACGGAATATTGGCAGATGTGTTGCTCTTCATAATCATAAGATACTTTTGCCGTCTTGTTCAGAACCCATTCGAGCGCGGGCCATGCGGATTTGTAGTTTGGCGTCGTAATGACTAATTTCCCTCCTTCCCTGAGGAGACGTTTGGATTCTCGCGCAATGTCCAGACTCAATTTTCTTGGCAAATGTTCGATTACGTCGATGCAAGAAATGGTGTCGAAGCTTTGGGCGCGGAATGAAGTTTGCAGAACGGATTGTTCCAGAAACTCTTTGTTGGGGCCCCCGTATCGCTGCCTCGCATACTCGATTTGGGGCGCGGCGATGTCGAGTCCAAGCGACTGCACTTCCTTATCAAGAAGTCCAATCAATGTCCCGGGACCGCATCCAAAGTCAAGGTGCCTGCCGGTCTTGCCGATCTCGGCAATGATTCTGCGGAACTTGTCGTGATGCCATTTGCTCTGGATACCCGCTCTCCGGTGAAAAACGGCATCATAGTAACCGGCTGGGATTGAATCATAGGAGTAAGCCATGGTCGAGATCAACTCCCTAAAAGCATTTTCCCGTACGGTGTAAACACCATCCCGAGTCGCTTGGATTTGGGGGGAAACCAGAGCCCTGGCGCCGTAACCTGATCCACGCGCCGCAAACCTGTAGGATTATTTTCCAGCACAATTAAATCGTCGAGGTTCAATCGCTGTGGCTGTCAATGATACTGACAAAAATAATCTGGACAATTAGGGCGACGCATCTGCTTGTCAAGAGGGACGCAGCAGTAGACGCCGAAAGACGCCGAGCCTTCAGGGGTCAGCCGCTGACTTATGGCTTTTCATCGGAAGGACGAACTTCCCTTAATTGACGGATCAACAAATCCTCTGTGGCCACGGCGTTGCTGCAAGTGGAGGCGTTGGGTAAATCTTCTGCCGCTGGTTCAGAGCTTGACCGATTTTTTTAATGCATTCCTGGGGTTCCGGTTCGCTCCGCCCCAGGCTATACTCCAGGCGCGCCTTCGGCGCTTGAGAGCAAGTGTCCTAGGCCACCATCAATAACAGGTTACCGGGTTAGGGGGAGCGTCTCAAAATCTCCTTATTTTCGGGTATTTTCGCGCTATTCGAAACGCCGAGGAAGGACTGACCTCGGTAGGTAAAGAAATTCCAGAGCGGGAGATGTCCGTGGCGCAAGCTGTCGGCCAGGTAGGCCCGCCACGAAACGAACTCGGAGACCATGTCGGTGTTGCTGGCCGAGAAATTTGGTCCCAGGATCAGTGTCCAGTAGTCAAATTTCAAATATGCTAGCTAGAGTTGGAAATATCGAACATGATTTGCAGTTCTGTTCGGCGGGGTAATCTTCAGCGTCATTGTCTTTCTCTATGAGGCCTATGGCAAACGGATCCAAAAAAAACAAGGCGGCGGGAAGTGGGGCTTCTACAAAAATCACCACAACAAGCCTGGGCGTTCAAGGGGCGCCATCCTGGTTTAGTTGCGATTGGCTTTGGGGTGTGATCCTGATTCTATCCGTCATTCTGACCTATACGCCGGTCTGGAAGGCGGGATTTATCTATGATGACGGTCTGCTTTTAACGGCTAATCCCTGCGTTGTCGGACCACTCGGGTTGAAAGAAATCTGGACTACGAGCGCCGCCGATAATAGTCCTTTGCTGTTCACCACGTTTTGGGTGGAAAACGCGCTGTGGGGATTGGAACCACTGCCATATCACCTGGTGACAGTTTTGTTGCACGGAGCTTGCGCGATATTGCTGTGGCGAGTCTTGCGGAGTTTGCGCGTGCAGGGCGCGTGGCTGGGTGCGGCGCTCTGGGCCCTCCACCCGGTGGAGGTGGAATCGGTGGCGTGGATAAGCGAGATGAAGAACACGGAATCGGGTTTGTTCTTCCTGCTATCGATCCTTTTCTTTGCGAGGTGGCTAAGAGCAAAAGACCTCGACGGACGAACCGGAGGTGGCTGGAATTATGCGTTAACCTTGCTTTTCGCTGTGCTGGGAATGGCCAGCAAGTCTTCCACGGTGATTCTGCCGGTTGTTCTTTGCTTGTGCGCCTGGTGGATGCAGGGCCGGTGGCATTGGCGCAACGTGGCGAAAGTGGTCCCCATCTTTCTAATTGCAATCGCTCCCAGTGCTGTAACGATATGGACGCAACGGTTGCAAATGGCGACGGACAGCGATCCACAATGGGTGCGGACTTGGCCGGAGCGTCTGGCGACAGCGGGTGACGCGGTTTGGTTTTATCTCGGCAAGCTGGTATGGCCGCATCCGCTAATCGCCATTTATCCGCGCTGGCAGATCGATGCCGGGCAGTGGGTTTCGTATTTGGCGCTGCTGGCTGTGATCGTCATTTTATCTATTTTTTGGCTTAAACGCGAGCTTTGGTCTCGCGCCTTTTTTTTTGGCTTCGCCTATTTCATGGTGGCCTTGCTGCCAGCATTGGGATTGATCGATGTATACCCTTTCCGTTTCTCCTTGGTCTTTGATCATTTCCAATACCTAGCCAGCATCGGACCGCTGGCTCTGGCTGGGACAGGGCTGGTCCGATTTTCAAATTTTATCATTCCGAAGAAACCGTGGTTACAATCGAGCCTTTGTGCTGGACTGCTGCTGATCCTTGGGATGACGAGTTGGCAACGGACTTTGGTTTATAAAAGCGAAGAGATATTCTGGACCGATACGCTGGCCAAGAATCCGGATTGCTGGATGGGTTACAATAATCTTGGCAATGCTCTCCTTCAAAAGGGACAAGTAGACGAAGCGCTTAAGCAGTTCCAAAAGGCCCTGGAAATCAACCCCCAATATGTGGAGGCCCGCAGCAACCTTGCTGCGGCTCTGTTCCAAAAGGGGCAGGTGGACGACGCTGTTGCACAATACAAAAAGGCTCTGGAAATCAACCCAAACTACGCGCCAGCCAACTACAACCTTGGTCTGGCTCTGTTTCAAAAGGGGCAGGTGGACGACGCTGTTGCACAATACAAAAAGGCCCTAGAAATCAATCCCTACTATCCGGACGTCCACAATAATCTTGGCAACGCCCTCCTTCAAAAGGGGCAAGTAGACGAAGCGCTTGAGCAGTTCCAAAAGGCCCTGGAAATCAACCCTAACTATGTGGATGCCCACAACAACCTTGGCGTAACTCTGTTTCAAAAAGGGCAGGTGGACGACGCTGTTGCACAATACAAAAAGGCGGTGGAAATCAACCCTAACTATGTGAATGCCCACTACAACCTCGGCAGTGCTCTGTTTCGAAAGGGACAATTGGACGAGGCTATTGCCCAATTTCAAAAGGCGCTGGAAATCAAGCCAAACTATGTGGATGCCCACTACGACCTCGGCAATGCTCTCTTTCAAAAAGGGCAATCGGACGAGGCTATTGCCCAATTTCAAAAGGCGCTGGAAATCAACCCTAACTATGTGGATGCCCGGAGCAACCTTGGTGTGGCTCTCTTTCAAAAGGGACAATTGGACGAGGCTGTTGCCCAATTTCAAAAGGCGGTGGAAATCACCCCCAACTCTTTCGCAATCCACTACAACCTTGGTATGGCTCTCTTTCAAAAGGGACAATTGGACGAAGCTATTACGCAGTTCCAGGAGGTCTTACGATTGAAACCAGATTTTAGCCCTGCACAAGACAATCTGGCTAAGGCCCAGGCTTTAGTACGGCAGAGGGAGGACCACAAATGAAACTCCTCTCGGTAAAATTCGTTGTATTTTATCACTGCTGTCCGGTTATGAGGAGTTCGGTGATGGATTATGCCTTTAGTGATAGGCACTTACGAGTAAAAAAGGATGTGAGCGACTTGAAGCTGAATCCCTTATTCTGGGGGCGTGTTCTCGGGAAAAA
>Ga0209656_10001714_pt1 | contig 14330 bp, 12 predicted proteins | sample BogFormECP12_OM2_FD_188239 | JGI IMG/M metagenome (GOLD analysis project Ga0209656, IMG submission 188239) | Bog forest soil microbial communities from Calvert Island, British Columbia, Canada - ECP12_OM2 (SPAdes) (version 2) | ecosystem: Environmental > Aquatic > Freshwater > Wetlands > Bog ... | reverse complement strand
GAAGTCCTTGTTGTAATAGGCGTGCAGCTCCACGTTTTGGGAATGCTGTAATTGCGCCACTACGGGCTCGATGAAGTTGGCGACCGAATGATTCCACAGGTCCCCCGATACGAACCCGACCTGAAGACGGCGCTTTGTATCGGGATCATTCGAGTGGCGAGTTTGGGAGACGCGCCGTCGCCCCTCCAAGTACTCGCCCGCACGGCAATGCTCGGCGAACAGCGCATCGCCGTCCACGCCGGGATTGCAGCTCATCGAAAACAGCAATCCGGTGTACAGCTTGTCGGTGGTCGCCGTCGTGGGGTGCCGTGAGGTCAGCGCGATGGCGCTGCGAAACAGCGCCTCCGCTTCGTCGGGCCGTCCCTGCAGCCAATGATTCTCGCCAAGGTCGTTGGCGGCCGGAATCGATTGGGGGTCGATTTGCACCGCACGCCGCAGGCAGATTTCCGCTTCCTCGAAGAGCGACACCTCGTTGAGCGCCGCACCCAGATTGCGCAACGCCTCCGCGTCCTGCGGCAGCAGCCGAACGGCCGTGCGCATCGCGGCCAGGGCTTCGTCCTGTTCTTGTTCTGCCCACAGCAGTGCGCCGTGCACTTTCCAGCCCAAGCCGCGCTCGGGGTAGCGTTCGGTCAGACTGCGCGCGAGCGTGCGTCCGTCGGCGAAGCGGCCTTGATTGATCACCGCCAGGAGCGCGTCCTCGTCGTCGCGGGCGCGCTGGGCCTCTCTGCGGCGCGACGCCCGCGTCGGTTGGCGTTCGACGCTTGGTTTGGGCGCGACGCTTGCCGCCAGTCTCCCAGCGAAGTCTTCGACCGCCTTGCCCGCAAGTCCATGCTGGCGGCCGAGCGCGAGCGTGGCCTTGGCTTCGTCCACATTTCCGGCCAGGAGCAGCGCTTCCAAATAACCCAGCCAGTAGTCGGGAATCTCCGGCTTGCCGTTCAGCGCGGCGAGAAGATGGGGCAGTCCCTGTGCCGGCCGCCCCGCATGCACGAGGAGCAATCCAAGGCAGTGGTTGGCGGCGGCGTGCGCCGGCTCCGCCTGCAAGATTGCGCGATAAATCTCCTCCGCCACATCCAATCCGCCGGCGATCTGCAGCTTCACGGCCTTGGCGCACAGCTCGTCGGCGGACGGCGTCGCGCCCGGCGCTTCGGACATGCTTGTCGACATGAGATTAGGTTAACACGCGAGGATCAGGCGCGGCATGGAGGCGATACCGCTCAAAGATGCAGGGTTGCTGCCGATAGACTGGTGCTGGGGTTCGAACGCGAGATATCCGTCCGCGTTACCGGTGTCAAATCGCGATGTTCAAAACTGTGACGTACGGCAAATAAATATCCGCCGCGCGGCAATTTTCCCCTCAAGAAGAAACCACCCCTTCCGATAACCCTTTTGGATGTGTCACCGGTCCGCCCGAAGTGGGTGAAGTGAACACAAGCAATAGGGCCTAAGACGGGCCGGTGGTTAAACCTTCAGGAGTTCAACATGTCATTAGTACTCGACACCAATATCAACTCGCTCAACGCGCAGAACAATCTGTCCAGCTCGCAAGCCCAGCTGTCGCAGGCCCTGCAGCGTCTCTCTTCCGGCTTGCGCATCAACAGCGCGGCGGACGACGCCGCCGGTCTCGCGATCAGCCAGCAGTTCACGACGCAGATCAACGGCACCAACCAGGCCGTGGCCAACGCCAATGACGCCGTTTCGGAAGCGCAAACGACCGCGGGCGCGCTCACGACCATCGTCAACAATCTGCAGAGCATTCGCACCCTGGCGGTCGAATCGGCCAACGGCTCGAACAGCGCCTCCGACCGTGCAGCTCTCAACAACCAAGTGCAGCAGCAAATTGCGGAAATCTCGCAGATTGCGCAGCAGACCACCTTCAACGGGCTGAACGTGCTCAACGGCAGCAGCGGGACCACCGTGTACCAAGTCGGCGCCGACGTCGGCAACACGATTGCGGTCAGTCTGCAGCAGGGTGTGGCCGCCAATCAGATTGGACAGTATTCCACGGCGCAGGGCGGCGTGGTCGGCACCAACGCCACCCCCGGAGTTGCCTTGACGGCGACGTCCACGGCAAAGATCAGCGACGGCGTCTCGACGGTCACCGTCGGTCCGACGGCCAACTTTGTCGGCGCCAATGCCACCTACCAGGGCGCGGGCTCGGCTTACGCAAAAGCCGCCGCCATCAACGGCGCGGGACTGCAGGGTCTCACGGCCAGCGCCGCGACCAGCGAAACGGATACGGCCGCGTTCAGCACCATCACGGGCGGCACTCTGACGGCTGCCACCTATAACCTGACCATCAACGGCCAGGTGATCTACGGCGGCAGCAACAACGTTGCCGGCACCACAGCGGGCACCGGGTTGTCCGGCAGCGCCGTGGCTTCGCAGATCAATCTGTACACGGGCACCACGGGCGTAACCGCCACAGTCGGCGTCTCCGGTGCGCTCACCTTGAGCAACTCGGACGGCACCGACATCAACGTCGTCCAGACTGTGACCGCAGGAACCGGCGGCGGCGCGGGCGGCATCGGCCTGACCACCATCGGCGCGACGGGCGCGGGCTACACGGCTCAGGGGCAGGTCACGCTGACCGATTCCAAGCCGGTGACCATCACCGACGTGGGTACGGCCGGCGGTACGGCGGCACTGGGATTCACCTCGGGCCAAGCCACAGGTCTTAGCCTGACGGGCGGCGCGGGTAGTGCGGCGGCGACCTTGGCCAATCAGAACGTGTTGACGGTGGCGGGTGCGAACAGCACGATCTCCTCCATCGACGCGGCTTTGACGACGGTCAGCGCTTTCCAAAGCCAGTTGGGCGCCATCCAGAATCGCTTTGCGGCGGCAGTCAGCAATTTGACCTCGACGGCTCAGAACCTGACCCAGTCGCGCAGCACGATTCAAGATGCGAACTTTGCCTCTGAAACGGCGAACCTGACTCAGGCTCAGGTGTTGGAACAGGCGGGCATCTCGGTGTTGGCACAGGCCAACCAGCAGCCCCAGCTGATCCTCAAGCTTTTGCAGTAACAGCCGATAGTTAAGGCTTAGCGGGAATAACCGCGGCTCGGGGCTCAACAGGCCCCGGGCCGCGGTCTTCGACGAGACGTAAGGTCCCAGTGGGAGAGTCCGGCAGTTTGGTACTAGCGATATAGGTGCAAGCATGGCGAGCGATGGACGGTCGGTAGCGATACCGGCGACGAGCCTCGTGCACGGAAGTCAGGCGCCAACGACAGTGACGGTTCATCCCGGCGGCAAAACTTTGCCGCAAAGCGGCAAAGTCGCGTCCGCGACGGCGGCCGCAGGGCCGGCAGCAGCCGGCAATTCAGAGCTGCAGAACCAGGTCACTCTGCTCAATAAGTTCCTCAATGACTCGGGCAAGCCCGACGAGTTTCGCGTCGATCCGGCGTCGAACGACAAGCTCATCCAACAGATCAATCCCGCCACCGGAGAAGTCGTCGGCGAATTTTCCGCCAGCGAATTTGCCGCTTTGGCGCGCAGCCTGGGGCTTTCAGGCGTTCTGGTCAACAAACGGGTTTGATTCGCGGCCGGGTTGGTACGCAGCTTGCTTAAGTATTGCTGCGGTTTGCCGATAGATCGAGCAACTTGATGCGGGACGCATGCCATGAGTTCAGTCATACCCTCCAGTAGTGCCTCCGGCTCCACGCCCAGTGCGGCCAGCGCCAGCGCGCTGATCACCTCCACCGGCATCGGCTCGGGCTTAAACATCAGCGGCATCGTCTCGGCGCTCACGTCGGCCTATGGTGCGGCGCAGACCAACGACCTGACGAACAGGCAGAATTCGCTGGACGCGCAAGTTTCGGCGTACGGGACTTTCACCAGCGCGCTCGATACTCTGAAATCCACGCTGCCTGCTCTCGAAGATGCCAGACAATTGGCGGGCTTCGCAGCCACCGTCGCCGACAACACCATTGCCTCGGCGACCACGAGCACCGACGCCGTTGCGGGCCAATACTCGCTGCTGGTGAACAACCTCGCCACGGCGGCGACTCTGACCTCAGGCCATTTCGCCAGTGCCGGGGCGACGGTGGGCACCGGGTCGTTGACCATTGCAGTGGGCGGCGCCTCCACGTCGATCAGCATCGACACGACCGACAACACGCTGTCCGGCATTGCCTCCGCGATCAATTCAGCGCCGAACAATCCCGGCGTCACCGCGAGCATCATTACGACGACCGACGGCGCCCGGCTGGTTCTCGCCGGCACCGCCACCGGCGCCGCCAACACCATCACGGTCACCCAGTCGGGCGGCGACGGCGGCCTGTCGACGCTGGTTACGGGTCTTACTCAGACCCAATCCGCCCAGGATGCGAGCTTCTCGATCAACGGGTTCCCCGCGACCAGCGCCAGCAACCAGGTGAGCAAGGCCATCACCGGCGTGACCATCAATCTACTGAAAGCGTCGGCCGCCAATACGCCGACCACGGTGTCGATCAGCCCGGATACGACGGCCGCGCAGACTTCGATCACCAAGTTCGTGACCGCGTTGAACGGAGTGTTGAGCAGCATCCAAACGCTGACCGGCTACGATCCTTCGACCCAAACCGCGGGGCCGCTGAACGGCAACGCGACGCTCGAATCGTTCCAAAATCAATTGCAAAACATCCTGGACAAGGTCAACTCCGGCAGCTCGGGCGGGGTGCAATCACTGACCGATCTCGGCATCACCGCCAACGTGAGCGGCACCTACGATACCAACAGCACGACTTTGGGCAATGCGCTGACCGCGAGCCTGACATCGATCGGCAACTTGCTGGGCGGCGGCAGCGGCATTGCGACCCAGCTCGATAATCTCGTCAACGGCTACACCAAGCCCGGCGGTTTGCTCGATACGATCAACCAAGGGCTGCAATCCAGCCTGAGCAGCGTAGCAAAGGAGCAGACGGCGCTGACCGCGCAATTGGCGACGTATTCCGCCACGCTAACCCAGGAATACAATGCGATGGATACGGCGGTCGCGGCGCTCAAGCAAACTCAGACCTATTTGACCGCCGAATTCAACCCGAATCAAAGCACCAGCTCCAGCAGCTCATCCGGCGGCAGTTTGAGCAGCGGCACCTTGGGCACATGACGCAGCCTATGTATTCTCGATCCGGAGCGGCCCAGTACCGTAGAGTCAACAATTACGGCCTCGTCGCCGACGCCAGTCCCGCAAGGCTGGTACAGATCATGTTCGAGCAAATCCTGGCGCAACTCGCCACGGCGCAGGGGTGCATGGAGCGCATCCAAAACAATCTGCCGCTCAACGAGGTCGTCGCCAAGGGCAAATCCCTGGGCAAGGCGATTCGGCTGATCAACCAGCTCGACAGCACTCTGGACATGGAGCGTGGCCGGGAAATCGCCACGAATTTGCATGCGCTGTATCTGTACATGCTCGACCGGCTCACCCTCGCGAATATCACGAACGACGGGCGCGTGGTGGCCGAGGTCGCCGATCTGGTGCGCAAGGTGAAGACCGGCTGGGATCCGCTCGTCGCGGACGGCCGATGACCGGCCCCGACTCCGATCCGCTGCTGGAGCGCGCGCTCGAGGTATCGCAGGAAGTGCTGGCGGCGGCCGATCAGGCCAACTTGCATTCCGTGGCGGTTCTCGACGCGGAGCGTCTGCGGCTGCTACAGTCCCTACGTCTGAGGCGAGAAACCTTGAGCTCGAACGATCGCGCCGTGCTCGGGCAAATCGCGGAATTGAACGATCGGGCGATCGGCTTGATGGAGCATCATCGGCGCAGCAAGGCTCGGGAATTGGACATGGCCGCGGTGGGCCGCCGGGCGGTCGTTGCGTATTCGAACACCCGGCAGCACCGTTAGGGCCTCGGGGCCCCAAGTGCCGGATCGCGGCGCCGACGAACATTCGAGTTTTCCTGGCGAGGAGCCATGCCTGAGCCATTTCTCGGCGACGGTCTGATTTTCGAAGAGGCCCTACCGGTGGTCTGGACGGCGGGTCCCCTTGCGGAAGGCATGGTGCTCGCGCGCCTGAACGCGGACAACCAGCAGCTGCTCGGTGCCGAAGCCTCGCTGGACGAAGTGCGGGTGCACGAAACCCTCAAGGACGAATCCCCGGCGTTGGTGCACGAGCTGCAGCGTTTGGAATTCAAGATGAATATCCTGCTGCGTCTGACCGCCGATCTCGCCATGCGCCACAGCGCGCTACCGCCGCCGCAGCGCGTGCGGCTCTCGTCGCGCGCGCTGGAATGGTTCGGCGAAGAGACGCTCAGCGTCGGCAGTACCGGATTGCTGGCTCTGTATGTCAATCCGGCCCTGCCGCAGTCGATGAAAATTCCCTGCATCGTCGCCGGCGAGCGAATGCAGGACAACAAGCGCGCCGCACAGCTGCGCTTTCGCGGCTTGAGCGATGCCGTGGTCGAGCTGCTCGAGAAACTCATTTTTCGGCATCATCGACGCTTGGTCGCCGGCGCCCGGCTGGCGGCGCATTGACCTCGCTATAGCAAATCCTTGCAGTGATTATTGAGAGATCCCCCTACGCTCATTACGGGGATTTGCCAACTGCTTTTCTCTCAAGTTCATCAGTTAGTATGTGCCCCGACGCGACATTGATTGAGGGATGTCAAAGGGTTACATAATAAGGTTAAGACGGAACCCGAGATTTGTGGACTGCGTCACAGTTTTCACCGGGAAGGAGCCCCGAATAGTGACAGATTCGAAAGTTATTGTGATCGAACCCTCGGATTCGGAGGCGCGCAGCCTGCAAACGCTGCTGCGTTTTCTGGATCTGGAGCCCGTCCGTGTCCGCGATTTGACCGAACTGCGCCAATCGCCGCATAGCGGATCGCGCGATTGCCTCGCCGTCATCGTCGGCAAGGACACGGTTGCCGCTCTCGGCCCCGAGCTCGTGGCACAGCTACGCGCCATGCCGCAGCCGCTGCCTGTGATCTATTTGAGCAACGACGGATTGCCGAAAATCGCCGAGACCAGCGGCGACCTGGCGTGGTTCCATCTGGACCTGCCCGTCAAGCAACGCCGCCTGTCGGCTGTTTTGAACCAGGCGCAGAACGTGCGCTCCGGGCACCCGACCCAGCCTGGAACCCATCACTTTCGTCCCAGCGGCACTTCACGCCCGATGCGCGATGTGCATCGGCTCATCGAGCAGGTCGCGCCGTTCGATACCAATGTGCTGATACTCGGCGAGTCCGGTACCGGCAAGGAGATGGTGGCGCGCCACATTCACGAGCTGTCGGGCCGGGAGGGACATCCGTTCGTGCCGGTGAATTGCGGTGCGATTCCCGCCGACCTTCTGGAAAGCGAACTATTCGGCCACGAAAAGGGCGCGTTTACAGGCGCATTGTCCACGCGCCTCGGCCGCTTCGAGTTTGCCGAAGGCGGCACCCTGTTTCTCGATGAAATCGGCGACATGTCGCTGCAAATGCAGGTCAAGCTGCTGCGCGTCCTGCAGGAGCGCAGTTTCGAGCGCGTCGGCAGCAACCGGACCATCCGCTGCAATGTGCGCATCATCGCGGCGACGCACCGCGACTTGGATGCCGCCATCGGCGCCGGACGCTTCCGCGAGGATCTGTATTACCGTCTGAACGTGTTTCCCGTGCAGATGCCGCCTCTGCGCGAGCGGCTCGAGGATCTGCCGGTGCTGATCGATCACCTGGTGCAGCGCCAGGCGCAAACCGCCGGCCGCCGCATTCGCCTGGACAAGGAAGCGATGAACTGTCTGGCGCGCAATCCCTGGCCGGGCAATGTGCGCGAGCTGGCGAATCTCCTGGAGCGCCTCGCCATTCTATTTCCGGAGCAGACCGTCACGGCGGCCGATTTGCCGGAGCGCTACCGCAGCACGGGAACGACAGCGTGGTTCGGGAGCGGCTTGGCGCTCGTACCGCCGGCGCGGCAGGTGAACAAGCTCGCGAGCGCCCCGCCCTTGCTGCTCGAGGAATTGCTCGAGACCGGGGAGCCGCCCTGCGCCGACGCGGATGCCGAGGACCCGGATGCGGCGGACGCGGATGCGGAGGACGCGGATGCGGAGGAAGCGGTGTTCGGCGCGACGGCCCAGATCTTAGGCCTCGAGCTGCCGCGCGGGGGCATGGACTTGAAGGATCACTTGTCAGCCATTGAAGTCGGACTGATTCGCAAGGCGCTCGAGGAAGCCGACGGCACCGTCGCCGAAGCGGCGCGGCTGCTGCGCATGCGGCGTACCACGCTGGTCGAGAAGCTGCGCAAGTACCGTCTCTCCGCCTGACAAAATATTGACGCCGCCCGCGGCGGACTTTTTTGGGACGCTCTGGATTTCGATGTAACTGTTGATCGGAAGAGCAAATACCGCCAAGGCACAGAAGTTGCTTTCTTCTTCCGGCATGGCAGCCAACAAACTCGAGCTGATCGAAAGCCGACGCACCGAATTGCAGGCGGCGTTTCTCGCCTTCGGTTCGGTGTCGGAACAACTCACCGACGCCTTCGACTCCCTGCGTACTCAGGTCGCACAACTGCGCGTCGAACTGGGCGAGGCCCACGCCGGCAAGGAGCATCTGGCCGCCCGCCTATCGGCGCTGGTCAAGGGTCTGCCCGGGGGCGTGCTGGTGCTCGATTTCGGCGGCGAGATTCAGGAATGCAACCCGGCCGCGCGCGAATTGCTGGGCGAACCACTGCTCGCGCAATCCTTCACGGCGGTGATGGAGCGTGCGGCGGCGTCCAACGGCGCCGCCGGCGAGCACACCGAGCTGCGCAGCGGCCGCTTCGTCAATATTTCGCGGCGCGAATTGCAGAGCGGCGGCGAAGTGGTATTGCTCACGGATGTGACCGAATCCCATCTCATGCAGGTGTTCTTGACGCGCCAGCAGCGGCTGCTGACGCTGGGCGAACTGGCGGCGGGGCTGGCTCATCAGATCCGCACACCGCTGGCGGCTGCGCTGCTCTACGCCAGCCAAATGACGCTGCCCGGGCGCAACTCGGAGGATCTGGCGCGCTGCGCGGAGAGAACGGCCGGCAGCCTGAGGCAGCTCGACAAGCTGGTGAACGACATGCTGGCGTTCGCGCATGGCGGCGCGGCGCGCGAAGTGGTGAGCGTGAGCGCATTGCTGGAGCAGGTGGCGCAGTGGCTGCGGCCGGCGCTGCGCCGCGGAATTCGCCTCACCATCCGCACTCAGGCGCCGGATCTCAAGGTGCGCGCGAACGCGCCGTCGCTGGTGTCCGCGGTGCTGAATCTGGCCACCAACGCGTTGCAGGCGGCGGCGGCCGATCTCGACTTGGAGCTGCTGGCGCGCCGCGCCGCGGACGGCCGCGCGCAAATCGTCGTGAGCGACAACGGCCCCGGCGTTCCCGCGCATCTTCGCGAGCGGATCTTCGAGCCGTTTTTCACCACCCGGGCGCGCGGCAACGGCATCGGGCTCGCGATCGTCAAATCCGTGGTCGAGGCGCATCAGGGCAGGGTCACCTTGGCTGACAGCGTCGAGGGTGCCGCCACAGGCGCCACGTTCATTATCGATTTACCCGCAGAGGAACGCGCATGAGCAAGCTGAATGAATCGGTTCTGGTGGTCGAAGACGACGCCGCGCTGCGCGAGGCCTTGGTCGACACGCTGCGGGCCGCCGGTCTGTCGGCCCTCGCCGCGCCCGACGCGCCCGGCGCGCTGCAGCTGCTGCAGAGCGAGGAGATTGCCCTGGTGATCTCGGACGTGCAAATGCCCGGCCCGAATGGCTACCAGCTGCTGTCGTCGATCAAACGGCTGCGGCCGGACCTGCCGGTGGTATTGATGACCGCGTACGGCACCGTCGCGCAGGCGGTGGCGGCCATGCGCGAGGGAGCGACGGATTACATCGTCAAACCATTCGATGCGCAGGCCCTGATCGAAATGGCGCAGCGTCAATTGGCGCAGCGGGTCGTGCCGAACGAACTCGTCGCGGTGGATCCGGAGTCGAGGCGGCTGGTCTGCCTGGCGCGCAAGATCGCGGAAAACGACGCCACGGTGCTCATCACCGGCGAGAGCGGCACGGGCAAGGAGGTCTATGCGCGTTTCATCCGCGATCATTCGATGCGCGCCACCGCGCCCTACGTCACGATCAATTGCGCCGCGATCCCCGAGAACATGCTCGAGGCCACGCTGTTCGGCTACGAGAAGGGCGCCTTCACCGGCGCACTCGCGGCGCACGCCGGCAAATTCGAGCAGGCACAGGGCGGCACCTTGTTGCTGGACGAGATTTCCGAAATGGACTTGGGATTGCAGGCGAAGATCCTGCGTGTGCTGCAGGAGCGCGAGGTCGAGCGCCTGGGCAGCAGCCGCACGATCAGCCTCGATGTGCGCCTCATCGCGACCTCGAATCGCGACTTGCCCGAGGAAGTGCGCGCCGCGCGCTTTCGCGCCGATCTTTACTACCGGCTCAATGTGATGTCCCTGAAGCTGCCCGCGCTGCGCGAGCGCCGCGGCGACATCCTGCCGCTGGCGCGCCGCGCCATGCAGGCCTGCGCGCGCGGCGGACAGGCCGCCTTGAGCTTGAGCGCGGAGGCCGAGCGCAAGCTGCTGCAGCACGACTGGCCAGGCAATGCGCGCGAGCTGACCAACATCGTGCAGCGTGCAGCGTGGCTTGCCTCGGGCGGAATCATCCACGCGGCGGATCTGGATACGGGCGCCGCCACGCAAGCCGCCGGTTCCGCGGCGGACCGTCCTTTGACGGCGGGCGAGCGGTGCGAGCCGCCGATTCGCGCGCAGGAAGCCGGATTGGATCACGACCTGAAGGAACGCGAGCGCGAATTGATACTGGCGACACTGCGCGTGACGGGAGGCAGCCGCAAACTGACCGCCGAACGCCTGGGGATAAGCCCGCGCACGCTGCGCCACAAGCTGCAGCAGTTCAAGGCCGCAGGCGTGAGCGTGCCGCGTCTGCACGATCAACAAGTCATGGCGGTTTGAACATGAGCAGCATGCAAATTCAGCAGGTATTGGCCGAAATGCGCTCGCTGCAGGCCAGAGCGTCGGGCGTCGCCGAACCTGCCGTGTCCGCGCAGCCTTCGGATTTCGCCAATCTGATGAAGAATTCCGTCGATCGCGTCGCCACCATGCAAAACCAGGCGACTGCGCTCGCGAATGCCTATGAAGCAGGCGACAAAAGCGTCGATCTGACCAAGGTGATGCTGGAAGTGCAAAAAGCGGGACTGGCGTTTCATGCCATGACCGAAGTGCGCAACAAGCTCATCGACGCCTACACCCAAGTGATGAACATGTCGGTCTGATCGACCGCGAGGCTTAACTCATGGCTGACATCGTACCCACCCCGCCGCGCGGCCTGCTCGAAGCGGTTCCTGGTCTAAAGCAAGCAGGGTTGCTCGCGGGCGTCGCCGCCGCGGTCGCCGCCGCGATTTGGCTGGTGCTGTGGTCGCAGGGGCAAAACTACACGGTGTTGTACGGGCAGCTGTCGGAGCGGGAGAGCGGCCAAGTCATGGACGCGCTGACGGCGGCCGGAATCGAATTCAAGCTCAATCCGTCCGGTGCGGTGTCCGTGCCGGAATCCAAGGTGCAGGTGGCGCGAATTCGCCTGGCAAGCCAGGGCCTGCCGCAAAGCGACTCCATGGGCATCGAGATGATTCAAAAGGAATCCGCGCTCGGCTCCAGCTCCCTGATGGAAACCGCGCGCTACCAATCCGTGCTCGAGACCGAATTGGCGCGCACCATCGTCAAGGTGCAAGGCGTGCAGAGTGCGCGCGTCCACTTGGCGCTGCCGAAACCCACGGTATTCTTGCGCGACGCCCGCAAGGCCACCGCGTCCGTGATGCTGCAGCTGTATCCCGGCAGGCGCCTCGAGCCGGGCCAGGTCGCGGCGATCGTGCACCTGGTCGCCTCGAGCGTGCCGGAATTGGCGGCGAGCGACGTGACGCTGGTGGATCAGGCGGGAACCCTGCTCAATTCCCCCGACGAGAACGCCGAGCAGGCGGCAAGCACCCGTCAATTCGAACATACGCGCAAGCTCGAGGAGAGCTATCAGCGGCGCATCATCGAGCTGCTGGAACCCATGATCGGGCCGGGGCGGGTGCGCGCAACCGTCACCGCGGACATGGACTTCACCGTCACGGAGGAAACACACGAGAACTACGATCCGCAGAAGACGGCGGTGCGCAGCGAACAAACCAGCAACGAGCAGCGCCGCGGCGGCGACGGCAACGAGGGCATTCCGGGAGCGCTCTCCAACCAACCGCCGGGCACCTCCGGCGCGCCGAACATCCCCGGCGCCGCCACGCCGGGGAATCCCGCGCCCGCGGGCGCACCCGGCGCCGCGCAAACGACGGCCGCCGGCGGCGAACCCAGCTCGAGCGCACAGCGCAGCACACGCAACTTCGAAGTCGACCGCACGCTGTCGTATGTGAAGCAGCCCGTGGGCGTGTTGAAACGCCTCAATGTCGGCGTGGTGCTCGACGATTGGCAGAAAGTGGACGCGGACGGAAAGGTCACCTCGACGCCCTTGAGCGACACCGACATCAAGCGCTTCTCGCAACTGGTGCGCGAATCCATCGGGCTGAAGGAAGACCGCGGCGATCAATTGAACGTGCTCAACCAAGCATTCAAGGGCAGCGCGCCGATCGGCCCCGTGGACGGACCGCCGCTGTGGGAGACGCCCTGGATCACGCAGCTGGCGAAACAAATCGTGGGCGCCGCGCTGGTCCTGGTGGTGGCATTCTTGGTGCTGCGGCCGTTGATGAAATCCCTGACCAGGGCGCCGGCCCGCCTCACCGCCGCGAGCGGCGATACCGGCGATCTGGAAGGCGATCGCGTGAGCATTTCGGGCCAGGCCGGCAAGGCCATCAAACTCGCGCCCAGCTTTGAGCAGCAGATCGCGGCCGCGCGAACTCTGGTGGGCCAGGATCCGAGGCGTGCAGCACAGGTCGTGAAGGACTGGGTCTCCGCGGATGGCTGACAAATCCGACGAACTTGCCGGTACCCAGCGCGCCGCCATCCTGCTCATGAGCCTGGGCGAGCAGGATGCCGCCAACGTGCTCAAGCAGCTCGATGCGCGCGAAGTCCAGAAGCTGGGAATCGCGATGGCCGAGCTGAAGGAGGTTTCGCGCGAGCAGATGACCGCCGTACTCGACAAGTTCATCGGCGTGGCCGACTCGAGGGCGAACATCGCCGGCGGCTCCCAGGACTACGTGCGGCGCGTGCTGACTCAGGCTGTCGGCAAGCAAAAGACCGATATGCTGCTCGATCGAGTGACGGCCGGCCATACCGGCCAAGGCATCGAGTCGCTCAAGTGGATGGAGTCGAAGGCCGTCGCGCAAATCATCAGCGGAGAACACCCGCAAATCGCCGCCATCGTGCTCTCGCATCTCGAGCCGGAGCAGTCGGCCACCATCCTGCCGCTGCTGCCGGAGGACCTTCGGACCGAAGTCCTGATGCGCATCGCCACCTTGAACGAAGTCCCGCAATCCGCCTTGACGGAACTCGATCAATTGGTCGAGAAGCAAGCCAACGCCGCACCCCCCGCCGCGCTGCGGCGCATCGGCGGCGCGCGCACGGTGGCCAACATCTTGAACGCCATGGAGCGCGACAAGAGCGGCGAAGAACTCGGCAAAATCGAGAAATCCGACGGCGAGATGCATCAGAAGATCAAAGAGCTGCTGTTCATCTTCGACAATCTGTTGGATGTGGACGATCGCGGCATTCAGGCGCTGCTGCGCGAAGTCGGCTCCGATACGCTGGCGGTGGCTTTGCGCGGCGCCGAACCCGAGGTGCAGGAGAAGATCCTGAAGAACATGTCGAAACGTGCCGCGGAAATACTCAAGGACGACATGGAAGCGCGCGGTCCGGTGAAGCTCACGGATGTCGAGGCGGCGCAGAAGGAGATCGTGGTCATCGCACAGCGCCTGGCCGAGGAAGGCAGCATCAGTCTCGGCGGCAAGGGCGGCAGCGATTTTGTCTGACGCCAAAGCCAAATCAGCCGCAGCCGCCGCCAAATCAGCCGCGGCCGGCGCCCAGCTGTGGACCGCTCCCGACATGGGGAGCCCTCCTGCCGCGCAGAAAATGGCCACCGTCGGCGGCCTCGCCGACTTGCAGGCCGAGGCGCACAAAGAAGCCTTCGAACAGGGGCTGGCCGAAGGGCGCGAGGCCGGACGCGCGGAAGTGCGCGCGCAGGTGGAACGATTGGCCGGAATGTTCTACGACCTGGCCAAGCCGTTCGAAGTGCTGGATGCCGAGGTCGAGCGCGAGCTTCTGACCCTGGCCATGGCCCTGGCGCGGCAAATCGTGCGCCGCGAGCTCAAGACCGATCCCACGCAAATCATCGGCATCATTCGCGAGGCGATTGCGGCCCTGCCGGTCGCTGCGCGCGAGGTGCGCGTACATTTGCATCCGGAAGATGCCGCGGTCATGCGCGAGCA
>Ga0209656_10001713_pt1 | contig 14338 bp, 15 predicted proteins | sample BogFormECP12_OM2_FD_188239 | JGI IMG/M metagenome (GOLD analysis project Ga0209656, IMG submission 188239) | Bog forest soil microbial communities from Calvert Island, British Columbia, Canada - ECP12_OM2 (SPAdes) (version 2) | ecosystem: Environmental > Aquatic > Freshwater > Wetlands > Bog ... | reverse complement strand
ACACCGACGGGTACGGGTCGGGCCAGCGACGATGGTAGGAAAGCGCTCCGGCGGTGTAGAGCAGGCCGCCGGCGAGCATCAGTACCCCGGGTGCGACGCCGGCATGGATCCACACCCACGGCAGCGCAAGGCCGGCGGCCCAGCCCAGCCCGACGAACGTCGCGCCGACCAGAAGCTCCGGTGCGCTCATCCACGCCAGGTGGATCGCAGCCGCGGTGAGCGTCAGTGTCCACAGTACGATCAGGCAGGCCAGCCCGAAGGCACCGGGTGCATCCAGGAGGAAAGCGGGGGTTGCCGTGCCGGCGATGAGGAAGAAGATCATCGCGTGATCCAGGCGCTGCAGGCGCCGCCTCCCGGCATCAGTCCAGGTACCGCAGTGATACAGCGCGCTAACCCCGAACAGCGCGCTCACGCTTACTGAGTAGACAGCGACAGCCGTGATCTGCGCGGCTCCGTGCGCGCGGGCCAGCAGCAGCGGGCCGAGCACCAGCGACGCCCCGAACCAGAGCAGGTGCAGCCAGCCACGAAGGACGGGCTTGGCATAGTAGACGCCGCGCCGGGCGTCGTAAAACGGCTCAGCCGCCTTGGAGCCCGTGACCATCATCGTCCATCTCGTGTCGAGTCTCCGGACAGACCGTGCCTGAAGGCATCCTTGATCTTCGCCCCGGCTTGTTTGATGTTGCCCTTGGCCTGGCCAGTTCGGCCTTGGGTCGGCAGGCCCTGGCTACCGGTGACACGGCCGGCTGTCTTCTTTGCGCCGCCTTTGACCGCTTCGGCGTGATGCGGATCTCCCTGGCGATGCTCACGGTGGCCTGCCTTCCGCTGGCTAGTCCGCGGCGGCGGGCGGGTCGGCGGGGACATCACCAGCGGGGGTATCGGGGGCGGGATGGCCGTTTACCGCTTGTGCGGGCGGGGCGGCGGCCTGCGGGGAGGCGGATCGGTGCCCGAACAGGTGCCACTTGCTGCGCTGGCGGCCGCCGGCATCTCCGCCGGGCTGGCGGCCGCTGCCGGCCGGGCCGCTACCCAGCGTGCTGGCGGTGTAGGCGCGGGCGGTGTCGCGCTGGCCGATCAGGTCGTCGCGGTCCTGGCTGGCGGCGGCGGTCTCGCGGCGGGACTGGGTGAGTCCGCGGCGGGCCTCGCGGCCGCGGCGGGAGGTACGGCGTGCCCCGGCCAGCAGCAGGCTCAGCCCGAGCAGGCCGAGTGCCCCGACCACGATGCCGTACAGGAACAGCGTGCCGGTGGAGCCGGTCACGTGGTAGCCGAACACCGCGAAGGGGTGGGTCAGCGGATGCCCGCTGCCGCTATTCGACAGCACGCCGGCCACGCCGGCGACCACCGCCGCGATCAGGATGACGAGCCCGATAACAATGATCATGACGCACTCCGGTGATCTGAGTTAGTGACTGACGCGGGCGGACCGTGGCGCCCGCCGCCGCATCGGTTCCCTGCAGCCCGGATCCGATGCGGCCCGGCGGGCCGGCACGACTGTGCCGTTTGCGGGAGCACCGTGCTGGCGGTGCTCAGCGGTGCGCGAACCGGCGGGAACCGCCGGACCGCCCGCTGACCAGGTGATAGGCGAGCAGCAGGACGGCTGTCCCGGCGATGGCGGTGAGCCAGGTGGACAGGTTGAAGAACCCCTGCAGGGAGTGGATGTGAAACAGCCTGGTGGCGACCCAGCCGCCGCCCAGCGCCCCGAGGACGCCGATCACGCAGGTCAAGATGAGGCCCCGTGATCTCCTGCCGGGGATCAGCAGGTTGGCGATCAGGCCAGCGGCCAGGCCGAGAACGATCCATGCGATGATGCCCCTCACCGGCTCCTCAGTTAAGAACCTGCCCGGAGCATCCGGCGCACGGTCACCGCTGCCAAGGGCCGATCCTCCTGCCGGGCCGGGACCTTCGGCTCACATCCGCTCCGGGCCGGGCGGGGGATGGCGATGTTCGGGGCGGGCGGCATCCGGGAGTGGCGCGGTCACGATGTGGCCGGCAGCGACGGGCGCAAGAGTCGAGCACCTGCAACCTCGCGATGTCCCGCCGCGTGCCCTCCAGCCGCGCCTCAGCCTGTCGGCGCGCCACGGCCTGCCGCCAGCTCCCGCAGGCCACGCAGCCGCACCCGGACGCCGTCCGGAGCGGGGTGCCGTGCCCCGGCGCCTGCTCCCGGTCGCTCATGCCGCACCGCCGTCCGTTTCCCAGCGGGTCAGGTCATCCGTGCTGGCCGCCACGTCGCTGCGGGCCTGCCGGACGGTGTCCAGCTCCCGGCCGCCGAGCGAGATGACCCGCGCAGGGATGCCGATGGCCTCCGCGACCTGCTCGTCGGTCAGCTCCGGGTCGCGGCGGAGGGCCTTCTTCGCCGCCTGGAAGAGTCTGTACTGCTCACCGCTCACAGCGGGACCACCTCCCGGTCGATCCGGTGCCGGTCGCTGCCCCGGGTCACGGTGACCGGGGGCAGCAGACGGCCATCCGCATAGGCGGGCGGCGGGGTGCTGCTCAGGTGCCCCAGTACCCGCCCGCGCTCGCCGGGCGGCTGGGTCTTTTCCCGGTAGGCGATTTCGCGGACGGCGCCGGCCGCCACTCGCTCCAGGTAGGCGCTCAGGTGCCGCTGCAGCTCCAGGACGCCGGTCCGGGTCACCGTGGCGGCCCCGGCCGGGCGCTCGCGGGTCAGCCATGATGATGGATGGCGTGGCCCCCCGCCCGGCGGGGGTGCCTCGGCGCCGAGCTTTCCGGCCAGCGCGCCGGCGCGGTCCAGCGCCACCCAGCAAGCACCGCGGCGTGGATTTCGTCCCTGGCCCGCTCGCGGTCCCTGGTGATGTCCGGCCACCTTGAGAAGGGCTTGCCTGGTCATGCGCGGTCCACCGTGAGATCGAGGAAATGGGTCCCGCAGGACAGCTGCTGGCGCTGGGTCGGCCTCTACGGCGAGGAAATGGACCCTGCAACCCACGCGCACCTGGGCAACTACCCGCAAGCCCTCACCCATGCGGCGCTCATCCACGCCGCGCCAGCCACACAAGAGTCAGTCCGGCCCGCGAGGGCGCATGCTCGGCAGCAACCGCCAGCGCCGCCATCGAAAGCGCGGCTGCGGGAATCCTGGTTACCATCGCGCACCTCCTCAGCCCGCGGTGGTCGAGATCCGTGTACTGTCGGGTTGCGGGCCATCCCTGTCTAGAGCAGAACGTCCCAGCCTATGCCGGCCTTCGTCCCTGCAACCGCACCCGCCCAGGCCGGTCGAGGTGCCACCGCCTGCTCGCTTATCGCCAGCCAGCTCTGCGGCGGCATCGTGGCAGCGCCGCCTGATCAGCATGGTGACCCGGTTCAGGATCCAGCGCTGGCCCTCGCCTCAGCCGGGACCTGCCGGGCCCTTGTCAAGCTCGGCGGGCAGCCGGGCCAGCTGCGCGAGCGATAGCCCGGCCGGCGCGCCGCACATGATCAAACCAGGCGAGACCTCAGCTTTTCAGTCTCCATATCAGCCGGGATAGGGGAGCACCAGCGTTGAACTGACCGGAACCGCACAGGCAAGGAGTAACCGGGGGTGCGCCCCATGCGGGCTGTGTTGCGCTGCCCGGATGGGTCTTCTTTCCGTTGAGCGAGGCGATGTCCTCGCGGTGCGGCACGCCGGGCGGCCGTACCGATGGTTGCGGTTCACGGGGCTGAATGCCTTCCCGCAGTATGCGCAATAGGCGATGTTCCCGGTGTCCTGGTCTATGTTCTCCAGCTCGCCGGCCATGATGTTCCGCAGCCGGGTGCGCTCGGCCTTACCGGGGATGACCTCCAGCACTGCCAGGCATACGGTGCGGCACGCCTCCGGGGTGACGACCTTGGTCCCCTTGGCCTCCCACGGCATGCTGCCCGCGGGGGACACGGTGACCGTGGCGCCGGGGATGGCTGCCTTGTACGCGCTCGACATGGCCTCGCGAGTGACCGGGCTCGCTGCCTGCCTGATCGTGGCCTTGACGCACTTCTCCACCTCGGCGACGGGCAGGAGGGGAAGGGAATTTCCCGCGTCATTATCAGGGCTGGCGGGGGGCTTGTCCGCCAGTGGTCACCATGGCTGGCGCATCGGTGGCAGCGAAACGCCCCGGCCACCAGTGCGCGGGTCGAGCCGGGGCGCTTGTTGTCGTGAACTACATGAGCGGGGCTTCGTAGTACTCCACAGGCTCGTCGTCCCCGGCGCTGTCCTGCTCGTCCTCGCCGGCTTCGTCCTCGTCGTCAAGGTAGGAGTTGCGCTGCTCCGCGGCGTCGTCCTCGCCACTCGCGCTCGGCGGCCTGCGCGGGCGATTCGCCTTCGGCAATCGCGCCGCCGAAACAGCTCCTGACACTGTGGCGGATCGTCGGCGGCCTCGGGGTCGGCACCGCGTCGGTGATCGCCCCTGCCTACATCGCTGAGATCGCTCCTGCTGACCTGCGCGGGCGGCTCGGCTCGCTGCAGCAGCTCGCCATCGTCAGCGGAATCTTCATCGCCCTGCTGATGGATTATTTCTTCGCCACCGCGGCGGGTGGCTCAACGCACGTCCTGTGGTTCGGGCTGCAGGCGTGGCGCTGGATGTTCCTATCCGGGGTGGTCCCCTCGGCCATCTACGGCATCCTCGCGCTGAGCATCCCGGAGTCCCCGCGATACCTCGTCGCCAAGCTCCGCGACTCCGACGCGATCAAAGTGCTGAAGATGGTGGTCGGCTCCAGGGAGGCACAGCCCAAGCTGGACGAGATCCGCAAGACGCTCGGCAGCGAAACGCGCCGCAGGCTGCGCGACCTGAGAGGGCCGGCCCTGGGGCTGCTGCCAATCGTCTGGATCGGGATCCTGCTGTCGGTGTTCCAGCAGTTCGTCGGCATCAATGTGATCTTCTACTACTCGAGCGTGCTCTGGCAGGCGGTCGGGTTCAGCGAGAAGGACTCACTGCTGATCACGGTGATCACGAGCGTGACCAATATCGTCACGACCCTGGTGGCCATCGCCTTCGTCGACCGCATCGGCCGCAAGGCGCTGCTGCTGATCGGTTCGACAGGGATGTTCCTCACGCTCGGCACCCTGGCCGTCGTGTTCGGCACCGCCACGGTCGTCAACGGATCGCCGCACCTGGGGCCGCTGGCCGGGCCGGTCGCGCTGTTCTCGGCCAACGCCTACGTCTTCTTCTTCGGGATGTCGTGGGGCCCGGTCGTGTGGGTGCTGCTCGGCGAGATGTTCAACAACCGCATCCGGGCGATCGCGCTGTCGGTCGCGGCAACGGCGCAGTGGCTCGCGAACTGGGCCGTTTCCGTCTCGTTCCCCTACCTCAGGGAGGTCGGGCTCGGCCTCGCGTACGGGCTGTACACAACCGCCGCGCTGCTGTCGTTCGTGTTCGTGATGAAGTGGGTCAAAGAGACCAGGGGCCGCGAACTCGAGAGCATGTGACGACCCAGGTGCCGCCGTCAGGGAAGGTTGTGATCGTCGTGGGCTATCTCGGGGGAATTTTCGACGCAGACGGTGTGCCGGCGGACTCGCCGCACGAACGTGCCTGGCTCGAGTCACTGCAAGAGCTGATGGAAAACGAGTGGCAGGACGTCAGTGCGCAGACCAGTTACACGCCCGGACGCTTCACCCCGCAGGTCTACCAGGAAGTCATGGCCGGGATGCCCCGCATGAGCGGTGCCCGCGCCGCACTCAAGCACTTCGGCGTGCCTGACGCCGCGCGCCGCGCGGAGAAGTACGTGGCGCGCAAGCAGGTACGCGTGGTCGAACTGGTGGCGTTACTTCCTTCAGAAGCGGACCGGCTCGCGCAGACCGTGGCCGGTTCCCTTGCGGCCCGGCCCCGCTGCCGGTGAGCTGCCTGTCGCGGGTCATCCCGCAGGCGCGCTGGCGGGGGCGGGGCACCGGCGGCTGCCAGGCCGGCGCGCGAACAGGCGCTCGCCGGTTCCGTGGGGCACGCGCCAGCCGGGGGGCAGAAGCAGGCCCGTCGCGCCCGCGAGGATCAAGATCACAGCCGCGCCGGTGAGCTGGTTCAGTGCCTGCGCAGGAACAGGACGACAAGCACGATGATCACGATGATCACGATTGCTCCGAAGCTGATAAACATGGGGTACTCCTCTCGTGTCTGCGGGCTCAAGACGGGGTTGCCTGATCCGGCTGAGCCCGGCGGGCGGGGCGGGATGGCGGGGCCTGGGGTCGCGTCGCTGACGCGACCCCGGGGATCCGCGTGTCAGCTACTTCTTGAAGGCGTCTTTGACTTTCTCGCCGGCTTGCTTGAGGTTGCCCTTGGCCTGGTCGCTGCGGCCTTCGGCTTCGAGCGACTCGTTGCCGGTGACCTTCCCGGCGCCTTCCTTGACCTTGCCCGCGGCCTTCTCGGCGGTGTTCTTGGCCTTGTCTTCTGCGCTCATCGTGCTGGCTCCTTGTTACCTGCGATGGCCCGGCCGCCCGGATTCAGGCGGCGGCAGGACGTGTCGTGATGACGTCGGTCACGGGTGAGTCACTCCGCGGGCGCGGACGCGCCGGCAGAGACATCGGGGGCGGGCTGGCCGGCCGGCGATTCCGGCAGCGTGGCGGTGGCCTGCCCGGCAGCGGATCGTTGCCCGGGCGTGCCGTTCCCCAGGTCGCTCGCCGTGTAGGCGCGGGCGGTGTCGCGCTGCTCGATCAGGTCGTCGCGGTCCTTGCTGACGGCGGCCGTCTCGCGGCGCGACTCGGCCGTCTCGCTGCGGGACTGCTTGAGCCCCTGGCGCGCTGCGCTGCCGCGGCGGTAGGAGCGGCGCACGCCGGCCAGCAGCAGGCTCAGCCCGAATAGGCCGACCGCCCCGAGCACGATGCCGTAGAGGAACAGCGTGCCGATGGTGCCGGTCACGTGATGTCCGAAGACCGTGAGATGGATCGGCGCATGCGCGCTGCCGCCGTTGCCGAGGACGACGGCCACGCCGGCGACCACCGCGGCGATCAGGATGACGAGCCCGATAACAATGATCATGACGCACTCCGGGGATCTGAGTTACTGACTGACGCGGGCGGACCGTGGCGCCCGCCGCCGCATCGGTTCCGGGTGGCCCGGATCCGGCGCGGCTGGGCGGGCCGGCACGTCAGTGCCGTTTGCGGGAGCACCGTGCTGGCGGTGCTCAGCGGTGCGCGAACCGGCGGGTGCCGCCGGACCGCCCGCTGATCAGGTGGACGATGAGCAGCAGGACGGCGGCGCCGGCGATGGCGGTGAGCCAGGTGGACAGGTTGAAGAACCCGTCCAGGGTGTGGACGTGAAACAGTTCGGTGGCCGCCCAGCCGCCGCCCAGCGCCCCGGCGATGCCGATCACGCAGGTCAGGATGAGGCCCTGTGATCTTCTGCCGGGGATCAGCATATTGGCGAGCAGGCCTGCGCCCAGGCCGAGAACGATCCATGCGATGATGCCCATAACCGACTCCTTAAGTCAGTGACCAGGTGACGTACGCGGTGGTCGGTCATGCTGGGGAGATCGCGGTAGGGAGAAGACGTTCTCCCGGGGTTCTCACCATCCTTTGGCCGTGGCGTCTTGCCCGGCACCGGTCCGTGTACAAGCAAAAGCTCCGGTCCTGCCACTGCATCCGCAGATATCGGGCGGGTGCAGCTGCCGGGGTCCGGAGCAACACTTTTATATTACCCTTTTTATCGCGCTTTAGGGCATTCTGCAGCCAGCAGTCGGCGTTTTCGAGCGTGCGGAGGCAGGACACGGGCTCAGCCTCACGGGCTGACGCCGCTCCCTGGTCTTTCTCAGCGGTTTGCCGACCGGGTCCTTCTCACCGATCTGTCATCCTCTTGAGGGTCCCCAAGCCCCGCCCGCCAGAGCAGCGGGTCCGGTGACGCGGAAAATCGCTTCGAGGTTCAGGGACGAACAAGACCGGCCTCCTCCGGCGAGGCTCGCCCGGGCGGGGGCGCTACCCGGGGCGCTACCGGCTCCGAGGCAAGCGCGGGTAGCGGTCCACGAAGACGAAGACGGCGGCCCCGATCACGAGACCGATCACCGCGACCAGCCACAGCGGAACGGCCTTGGCGAGGATACCGCCGACCACGAAGGCGGCGAACAAGGCGACCGCGATCGCGTAGGGAGTCATGGCCACCGGCCGCCGCTCGCCCGGCTGCCGATCCGCCGCGGCAGGCTTCCGATTCCGCGCGGCAGGCTTGTGATCCGGCGCGGGGTTCACCACAATCGGCACCTCTGAGGTGTATCTGACTCTTTGAGCCAAGACTAACCTACTTCCGATGCAGGGCATCCTTGGTCTTGTCGATCATCTTGTCGACCTTGTCCTTCGCGTGGTCGATCTTTTCTTCGGCCTCACCAGTGCGCCGATCGGTCTTGCCTTCGGATTCGAGGTCCTTGTCGCCGGTCAGGACTCCAGCGGCCTCCTTGGCACGGCCCTTCAGCTGATCAGACTTGGCACTCATCGCGCACCACCCTTCTCGTCGTGCACCCCCAACCCTGGTCCAGGCGTCTCCGGGCTCGCCAGAGGCCATAGTCCCCTCGCCAGAGGCCATAGTCCCCCTGGCCCCCGGATCCCCCGCTCCGACGAACCGACACACAGGACCATGGTCCCTGGGTGGATCGGGACCATCAGGGTAATGCTCGATATTGGGCCTGCGGGGACGTGTCCGAAACGGGGGGCCGGTAAGAAACCACCAGCCGCAAACGAGCATGATGGTGCTAGTCAGACCGGGAAGTTACCGATGACGTCGTCGTAGCGCTGCCGGGCGTCGGCGAGGGTCAGACGGGCGCCTCGTTACCGACGGTGACAGCTCCGCGGGTCGTGCGACACGCGATATCCGCCTGTGGGGACATCGGTTGTTTCTCGGTCAAGGCGCTGACCGTCCGGATCTGGGTATTCTGTGCGTCCGCGAGCTGCGGGCCGGACGTACCGAAAAAGAAAGAGATTTTATTTATACAGAACGGACTGTGGTTCCCGTCATCCGGCACGCAGCCCGGACCCGGCCGCGGTGCCGCGTCCGCCGGGTAGACGTCAGCGGCGGTCCGCATCCGATGCGGTCGGCAGGCTGTGCTCGGCGATGAGTCTGCGGGTCTGGTCGGCGTCCCCCGCGCGCGATGGCCGCGACGAGGCCGGCGTGGACCTGGTACCGGCGGCTCATCTCCTGCGCGACGGAGGTGTTCGCGGCCGGGAGGACCTCGAAAGTCCTCTGCCCCCCGCATCAGGGACCTTCGGCTCTGGGCAGGCGGCATCGGTGGCGGTCGCCTGGCGCCATGACGGACTTTGGGGGCCAGAGCGATCGTCCCCGGGCTGGGCGCCCGGCGCGGCAGGCCGCGGATCTGCCACCTGGCTACCCGCAGGAGTACCGGCGGCTGGTCACGCTGCGCGATGGGCGCAGTGTCCTGATCCGCCCCATCCTGCCCAGTGACGCGCCCGGGCTGGCCGAGGCGATCGAGTCCGCCGACGCCGACACCATCCACCGCCGGTACCTCGGCGGCCGCCCGCAGGTCACGCCCGAACTGCTCGATTTCCTCACGACCGTGGACTACACGAGCCGGTTCGCGCTGCTCGCCGTCGAACCCGCGAGCCAGCGCGGTGTCGCGATCGCCCGCTACGAGCCAGCCGAGCAGGACGGCACCGCGGACGTCGGCATCGCGGTCACCCCGGGCTGGCGCGGCGCCGGCCTGGCCGGCGAACTGCTCCGCCTGCTCGCCCAGGCCGCCAGCGAACGCGGCATACATGCGTTCACCGGGACCTACCTGGCCGACAACAGCCCGGTCGCGGCCCTGATCCACGCGGCGGACGAGCCCGCGAACTGGGTCACCTCGCACTGCATCGCCGAGTTCTCCGTGCCGCTTCGGCCCCCGGATCCAGAGCCCTAGGGCACGATCACGAGGGGCACCGGTGCGTGGCGGGCCAGGCTGACGGGGACCGGACCGGCCATACGGTGCGTGGCGTGCGACGAACTCCCGGCCACGATCACTACGGTCTGGCCGGCGTGGCGCGCTGCCCGGTGTCTCGCTCACATGCATGCCGATGTCCGGACGCCAGCGGCTTGGTTATCTCGCTCAGATCAGGGTCGTCGCGCCTCATCTTGGACGAGGCGCGTGCCGCGCACTGGTTGAGCTGACCGCGGGACAACGGCTGGGGCCTTCCGCGGTGCTGGTGCAGCGGCGGGTGCCTGCGTTTCTCGGTAGGCTGCAGGTGAGGCGCCCGAGCGGCCGGGTGGGACACGGTTGCGCGAGGGGGTGGAGGTGTCATGACCGCGACATTCACCGGCAGCACGGACACCAGCAGCTACCCGGCGCCGGCCGTGTCGGTGGCCCGGATGTTCTATGACCGGGTCGCGGCGACCCCCCGGGCCGAGGCGTTCCGGTTCCCGGCCGGGACCGGCTGGGCATCGCTGACCTGGGCCCAGACTGCCGAGACCGTCAAGACGATGGCAGTCGGCCTGCTCGCCCTCGGGATCCAGCCCGAGGAGCGGGTCGCGATCGCCTCCGCCACCCGCATCGAGTGGCTGTATGCGGACCTGGCGATCATGTGCGCAGGCGCCGCGACGACCGCCGTCTACCCCTCGACCGTGGGCGAAGACGCCGCCATCATCTCCGACAGCGGCACCCGGGTCGTCTTCGCCGAGGACCAGGCCCAGATCGCCAAGCTGCGCGCCCAGCGCGACCACCTGCCCGACGTTATCCGGGTGGTCACCTTCGCCGGGCCGGCCGACGGCGAGTGGGTGCTCAGCCTGGCCGACCTGCAGGCGCTGGGGGCCAGGCACCTCGCCGGCCACCCGGCCGCGGTCGACGAGGCGGTGGCCGCGGTCGGGCCGGGGAATCTGGCGACCCTGATCTACACGTCGGGGACCACAGGGCGTCCCAAGGGCGTCGAGCTGCCCCATCGCTGCTGGACGTACGTCGGCGCCGGGGCCGAGGCCCTCGGCATCGTGTCGGTGGATGACCTGCAGTACCTGTGGCTGCCGCTGTCTCACGCGTTCGGCAAGATGGTCCAGGCGGTGCAGCTGCAGATCGGCTTCCCGACGGCGGTCGATGGCCGCATGGACAAGATCGTGCAGAACCTGGCGGTCGTCCGGCCGGCCTTCATGGCGGGTCCCCCGCGGATCTTCGAGAAGATACACGCGAAGGCCGTGCAGACTGCCCAGGAAGAAGGCGGTATCAAGGTCAAGGTGTTCACCTGGGCCTTCGGGGTGGGCAACCAGGTCTCCGAGGCCCGGATCCAGGGCAGGAAGCCGGGCTGGGCGGTCCAGGCCCAGCACGCGCTGGCCGACCGGCTGGTGCTGTCGAAGGTCCGCCAGGGGCTGGGCGGGCGGATCCGTTTCCTGCTCTCGGGCAGCGCGGCCTTGTCGAAGGACATCGCCACCTGGTTCCACGCGGCCGGGCTGCTGGTGCTCGAGGGTTACGCGCTGACCGAGACCAGCGCCGCGGCTTGCATGGTGCTCCCCGGGGACCCGGCGTTCGGGGTTGCGGGCCCGCCGCTGGCCGGCACCGAGATCAAGATCGCGGGCGACGGGGAGATCCTCATCCGGGGTCCCGGGGTGATGCGCGGGTATCACCACCTGCCCGAGGCCACCGCCGAAGTGCTCTCCGCCGGCGGCTGGTTCGCCACCGGGGACCTCGGCGAGATAGACCAGGCAGGCCGGGTGCGGATCACCGGCCGCAAGAAAGATCTGATCAAGACCTCCGGCGGCAAGTACATCGCCCCGCAGGCCATCGAGGTGATGTTCAGGGCGTTCTGCCCGCTGGCCAGCCAGGTGCTGGTGCACGCGGACCGGCGTAACTACGCGACCGCGCTGATCACCCTGGACCCCGACGCGCTGGCCCAGTGGGGACGGGCGCAGGGCCTGACCGCCACCAGCTACGCCGCGCTGACCCGGGAACCGGCGGTCCGCCGGTACGTGCAGTCCTGCATCGAGGAACTCAACGGCCGGCTCAACCGCTGGGAGACCGTGAAGGACTTCCGGATCCTCGACCAGGACCTGACGGTCGAGGAGGGCGAGCTGACACCCAGCATGAAGATCAAGCGCAACGTCGTGGAGACGAAGTACACATCGCTGCTCGACTCGATGTACGGCGGACAGCCGCGGGGCTGACCGGATGACCGGCCGACAAGCGCTCCGTACGACGTCGGCGCAGGGCTTCGGGCAGCCCGGGATCGGCCGGACCGCGAAGACCCTTCATCTTGTCCGGTACTGAGGACTTCCGGACACGAAGATCACCGTCACCCAACGCCACTCCACCAGGCGATCCAGCCCCGCATCAAGATCACACCCGGGCTGCACCGGAACCGGAATGTACGCTAACGACTCCCGCAGGCCCCCGTTCAGCACCCGTCCTGACCTCGCCGGAACCGCCTTAACGTACGAAACGGTTCCGTTGCAGGTCCTGGCCCGAACCAGCTCGGCCTCGAACGCCACGGCGGCCGCGTCCCCGCCGGCCTATGGGCCAGGATCGTGCAGCGGCTGCTGGCCCTCAACGCCTGCATCTGGCACAACTGGATGATCGGCGCACCGGTCAAGCGCTCCCTGATCGCCTACGACCACTGATGAGCTGCGCACATTTCCCGGTTAACGATCCAGAGAGGCTGCGCCTAGGACCGCCGAGTTTCCCGGTTCCGGCCGCGCGAAGCTGACCGGGTGGATCTGGCCCGCACGTACCACCAATGATCAGTGGCTGGCTACCCGCTCGTATTCGGCAGCGCCCAGCGCACGGCGCATGGCGCCTTGCGAATTGTCGCTCTCCGTGACAGCCGACGGCGCGGCCTTGGCGGCGGCCAGCGGGCAGACCCGGTGGCCGCCCGCACGCCGGGTCTTGCGGCGCCGCGCTCACACTCACCCTGAACACCGCAGGACCGCGCCGAAGGTGATCGCCGCCTGGAGGGGCCGCGCCGTGGTCGGCGGCCGACGCAGAGCCAGGTTTGCCATCAGGTCAGCCGCAGTCCAGCAATGGCCGTCAGCGTGGTGCGGGGGTAGCGGCGCATTCCTCGGCCACATACGTAGCACTCTTCGCAGACGACATTCGCCTTATGGAGCCATGGTGCCGGCTGGTGACAGTGCGTGCACAACGGCTCAGGCTTGAGATCATCTGGTACTGGCGGCGGGGGAGTCGAAGCTCTCACCCGGGAAGGAGTCGACAATTTTGAGGGCCGCGCCCCTTGACCAGTGCGCGACCCTCGATAGGTAAGCAGTGAAAGGATAAACCCTTGGCCGGGAATCCAAGAATCCTAGTTCACGACATCGAAACCTCCCTGACCCTGGCCATGCGCCTGATCGTGGCCGAAGAGCAGCTCGATAAGGCGAAGCTGGCCTACTCCGACGCCCGGGAACTCTGGCTGCGGACCAGCGACGAAGCTGACCGGCAGGCGGGGCTCGACATCTGGCGCAGGTGGTCTCACCTGCCCGGCGAGATCGGCAAGCTCGCCACGGCCGGCCGCCAGCGGCTTGACGAAGAGCAGAAGCGCTCCAAGCGCGAGTCCCGGAAGTACTGGTCGTGGTGGCACGCCGCGATGTCATGGAGATCCAGGACCTTCGCTACCGCAACTCTCACTACCCGGACCTCATCCCCACGGCGCGGTCCGACAGCCCGCCGCGGCTGGATGGCCTGCCCTACTTCAAGTCCGCCGAGTGGAACCGCCTGGAGGCCCTCGGCCAGCGGCACCTGGCCGTCTGGCAGGCCATGCTTCAAAGCGAGCAGCTGGCGCCCCAGCGGCAGAAGATGGCCGCGGCGTTCGGGAAGAAAAGGCCAGGCGCAAAGGCGAGCCTAATCGTCTCATAATCTGCGCGGCCTGTCCGTATATGACACGCCGTTCCGGGGAACGGGTTCTGACAGGAGGGCCACCATGACGATCAGGATACGGCGCGAGGATCGCGCGGCGGGCCGGAGGCTGAGGCGGCACGTTGGCACGGCCGCCGTCATGGCGCTGGCCCTGCTAACGGCGGCGTGCACTGGTAGCGGCCACGGCACCAGTCAGGTAAGCCCTGCGGCCAACGCTAAGACCGGGGCCGCGACGCCTAGGGCCGCAGCGGCCGTCCCCGGGGTGAAGATAACGCCCGCGAACGGCGCCGGCGACGCCGACCCGTCCGCTGGCATCACCGTCACGGCGACCGGCGGCACGCTGAAGAAGGTCACCGTGCGTACCTCCGGCGATGCTGTGTCCGGCCACCTCAACCAGGACGGCAAGGTCTGGCACAGCCAGTGGGCGCTTGACGTCTCGCAGGCCTACACGGTGACGGCTGTGGCGTCGCGAAGCGGCGGCGGCACCGTCACCACGACAAGCACGTTCCGCACGCTGACGCCGAGCCGGACGTTCCGGACCGAGATCCTCGAGGGGTACAACCAGACCTACGGCGTGGGAATGCCGATCATCTTGTACTTCAGCCAACCGATCACCGACAAGGCCGCGGTCGAGCGGGCGCTGCAGATCACGACGTCG
>Ga0209656_10001711_pt1 | contig 14347 bp, 8 predicted proteins | sample BogFormECP12_OM2_FD_188239 | JGI IMG/M metagenome (GOLD analysis project Ga0209656, IMG submission 188239) | Bog forest soil microbial communities from Calvert Island, British Columbia, Canada - ECP12_OM2 (SPAdes) (version 2) | ecosystem: Environmental > Aquatic > Freshwater > Wetlands > Bog ... | reverse complement strand
TGTCGATCAAAGCCGAATTGCTCGGGGATCCAGGGGAACTCACCGGAATCAAAGGAGTCGAGGATGTCAGCGTCGAAGGCGACGTCTTGCACGCGCAGGTCGATCCCGACGCCCTCAACGACTTCATCCGGGTGCTCGCCAAGGTCGGTGTTCGCTCGCTGGTAAGCCAGCCGCCCTCGCTCGAGGAAATTTTCCTCCGCCATTACAAGCTTGACGGCCAGGACCGGCAAGTCAGCACTGCGGGAACGGTGTCGGCATGAGCACCGCAACACTCCACCGGCCGCAACACCGCCACGAAGCCCCGGCGGGCAGCCCGTTCACGGGAACGGTCAAACTTCTCCGGCTCTACCTGCGCCGCGACCGGATCGTGCTGCCGTTGTGGGTTTTACTGCTGTCCCTGCCGTTGGGGCCCGTCTACATCGACAGCATGCAGAAGGTGGCCCCGACCGCCGCCGACCGTGCGTCCTTTGTCGCGTCGATCATGGCCAGCACGGCCGAACGCGCCCTGTACGGCAACGTGTACAACGACAGCCTCGGCGCGGTCGGCATCTGGAAGGCCGGCATGTTCCACACGCTCATCGCGGTCGCCGTGATCCTGACCGTCATCCGCCACACCCGGGCCGAAGAAGAATCCGGGCGTGCCGAACTGGTGGATTCGACGGTGGTCGGACGCTATGCCGGCCTCACCGCCGCGCTGCTGATGACATTCGGAGCATCCGTCGCCACCGGGCTCATCGGCACCGCCGGGTTGCTCAACACCGATGTGGAGCCCTCGGGATCGCTGGCATTCGGCCTGGCACTGGCCTGCTCCGGCCTGGTGTTCGCCGCCGTCGCGGCGGTTGCCGCCCAGCTCAGCGTCAGCGCGCGCACCGCGCGCGGAATCGCGTTCGCGGTTCTCGGTACGGCTTTCGCGTTGCGTGCCGTCGGCGATGCGGGTTCGGGCAGTCTGTCGTGGTTTTCGCCGCTGGGATGGTCCTTGCAGGTCCGCCCGTACGCGGGTGACCGATGGTGGGTTCTGCTGTTGGCGCTGGCGGCCACGGCCGCGTTGACGGTCGCGGCCTACGTTCTGCTGCGCGGACGCGATGTCGGTGCCGGGCTGATCGGCGAACGCGACGGCCCGGCCACCGCGCCGCCGACGCTATCGGGCCCGTTCGGTCTGGGGTGGCATCTGCAACGGGGCTCGCTGCTCGCCTGGACGATCGGCTTGTGCCTCTATGGACTGCTGGCGGGCAGTGTCGTGCACGGCATCGGAGATCAGTTCGGCAGCAACACCAAACTGCGGGAGATCATCAACCGCCTCGGCGGGTCGGCAGCGCTGGAGAACTCATTCCTCACCATCGCGTTCAGCCTGCTCGCCGTCGCGGCCGCCGCGCTGGCAATCTCCGCGACACTGCGACTCCATCAAGAGGAGACCGCGCAGCGCGCGGAGACCATCCTGGCGGCGGCCGTCGGACGCTCGAGATGGGTTGCCAGCCATCTGTTCTTCGCGATCGCGGGTTCCGCCGCAGCCCTGTTGTCGGCAGGAGCGATCGCCGGGCTGTCATATGGCGCCGCCGCGGGCGATGTCGGCGGAAAACTGGCGACCGTAATCGCCCTGGCCGCAATTCAACTCCCGTCAGTCTGGCTGCCCGCAGCCGTCACGGTCGCCGTGTTCGGGGTGCTGCCGCGATTCACTCCAGTCGCGTGGGCCGTGCTGGTCGCGTTCGTCGCCCTCTACCTCCTAGGCTCCATCGCCGGCGTCTCGCACTGGTTGCTCGACCTCGTCCCGTTCACGCACACGCAGCACATACCGGGCGAGTCGTTCCGGCCCGCGCCTGTGCTTTGGCTGCTCGCCATCGACGCAGTGTTAATCGGCTTCGGGCTGTTCACCTTCCGCCGCCGCGACCTGAGCTGACGCCGCGAGAAAGGCCGCCAACCCGGCCGCTTCGCGACGACCCTGGTCCCGTCCGGCGATCGCCGAGGGCGCCCGACAACGAGGGTCGAGCGGATCACGGCCGAACGCGGCGATCGAGGCATCGTCGGCGAAGATGCCGAGGGCGGGCCCGGTGCGGTGTTGTTCAAGCTCGTCGGCGAGGCTGCGGCCGAACGGCGACAACCCGGGTTCGGCCGTCGGCGCCAACATCACCACCGTTTCGTGGTCGGCGACGGCGTCGACATTCGCGCTGCTGCCCACCCCGCCGTCCATGAATTGACGGCCGCCGATCGTCACGGGCGGCCAGACCGCCGGCACGGCGCAACTGGCTGCCACCGCATCGATGAGCTCCACCCCGCTGTTGCGGTCGAATATCACCCGCTCACCGGTCTTCACGTCGATCGCGGTGATTCTCAGCGGCCGGTCCGGCCAGTCGTGCGACGGCAGGCGCTTGGCGATCACCGCCCTGCGCACCTGTAGGGCGACGGTCGGTGCGGACACCGCCAGCTCGCCGATCAGCCTGAGTCGCCGCTTGACCGAAGCGCTGCTGTCCGCGGCCGCCCGTTCGAACAGCGTCATGAGTTCGCCGAAGTCGATGTGCGGCCCTATCTCGTGGGTGGTCTCCGACAGCTGACGCGCATACAGTTCCGCCAGGCCGACACCGCTGCCGAGCTGCGCTGCGACGGTAGAGCCCGCCGAGGTTCCGAGGAGCACGTCGGCCCGGCGCAGGCGGCTCGCGGTCTCCGGAGATTCGTCTTGGACACCAAGCAGAAAACCTGTCTCCCAAGCGATTCCGGCGACACCGCCACCGGCCAACACCAATGCCAGGCTCATCACACCGCGCGGGTGTCCGGCCGGACCCACCGGACAACCGACCGTCCGCGCTCGGAATGTCTTGCGCTCCAACGCCGATACCTACGGCGAAGCCACGGCATCCGTTTCGTGTGCTGGGGCCGCCGGGCCCGACGAACCAACTCGAGCTCCACGGGCTGGGGTTCCTCCACGCCCACCTCGTGAACGTCGCCGTTGAGCTCCAGGACAACCGCGTCGGGCTCGAGCAGGGCGCGCTCCCATGCCGCGGCGTCGTCGACGCTGCGGATACCCACTGCATCCGCGGTGTGGCGCAGCACCTCGCCCAGTTCGCCGTGCAGAAGCTGGCGCAGCGCGTCGGCGCCCTGCTTCGGGCTGGCGATCATCCACGAGTGATATGCGTCGGGCACCTTGTAGAGCGTGCCGTCGGCGTCGTGGGCCATGTCGACCGCGCAGTCGAACGGCACGATCAGGTCCTTCTCGCCGTGCACCACGATCGTCGGGATCTCCTGATCCCGCATCACGTGCAGCATCGGTGTGTAGTCGCCGGAGTGGACGATCGCGCGCGCGGCCCCGGCCACCGCGGCCGGGTGCCGCGCGTTGCGACCGGCGATGGCGGCAAGCATGCGCAGGTAGCTCCCGCGCTCCGCGGGCTGGAGCCGCGACGGGTCCTTGTGGGTGTCGTAGGCCGCGCCGAGAATCGTCCGCAGTGCCCTGCGCGGCGACTTCAGCAGGCCCGGAGCCGTCTCGTCGAAGCTCGCCCCGGCGGCGGCGTCGAGAAGCACGGCCGCCAGCACGCGCTCGGGGGCCGCGGCGGCGAGCTGAATCGCCATCCGCCCGCCCATCGAGTGGCCGGCGAAGATGGCCTGCCGCACACCCAGCGCGTCCAGTGCGCGCACGGTCAGCTCGACGCGGTCCGCCAGGTCGCGCGCGCTACCGGGCAGGTTGCGGGTGTCGCCGTGGCCTGCCGCATCGATCGCGATGACGAGAAAGCCGAGCCCGGCCACCCGGCTGAGCATCCGCAGATATGCGCGGCGGCTCAGGGCCAGGCCGTGCATGAACACCAGCGGCACGCCGGCACCGCCGACCGACACACCGACCTGGTGCCCGTCTTCGAGCTCGACCAGGTGATGGGTCAGCCGGATCCGGCGTTCTGGTGCCTCAGCAGGTGTCTGGGTCATCCGCGTCCTGTCGTGGATTAGTCAGGTCGTCAAACATCATGGACCAGACGCCTGCGCGGGTGCCATCTCCGCCGCTGTGTCGTTGGCTACTTCACGCGGCTGGTGTGATCCCGAGATGTCTCGGCAGCTCAGGGCATATTTCAGAATGCGCCGGCAATCACGTCTCGCGTGTCAACGCGAGCCAGTCCGGGCACACCTGGACCACGGGGCGCGGATACCTGAACCGCGCGCAACCGCCCTCGACGGTGTCGTCGAGCTGGCCGGCGATGGCCTCGATCGGGCGCTCGTCGGTGCCGGACACCGCAACGGACAGCCGGGTCAGCAGCGTGCCGCGGTGGTAGCGAAGCTGGGCCATCACGGCGATCATCTCGTCGACCGTGTCGATGCGGTCGAGCCCGCTGTGAAGTCCCGAGACCTCGAGGTTGGGCTGGTCGAGCATCGCCTCCACCATCGCGTCGTCGGGCTCATCCGTGACGTCGAGGACGACGCACTGCGGCCGTTCGGCGCACGCGGACAGCGTGGACATCTGCTCGCGCGATCCGACGATGTACTGGCCGACGCCCAGGCCGACGGCGTGCCACATCGTTCGGGCGGGCAGGTCGTCGCAGTGCAGCACGACCCGCCGCGGCGCGACACCCGCCGCGATCACGTGCGCGAGGTCGTCATCGCAATTCGCGCTCAGCCCGAGCCCATGCCCGCGCAGCCACTGCGCCGCGCCCGGCGTTCGCAACACCCGTACGGGATAGACGATCTCGGCGTCGGGAAACGACTTCTGCCACTGCGAGCAGCAGCGCATTACCCGATCCATCGATGACCGCGGGCGAAGCCCGTGGAAAAGCGTCATGAATCATCGTTACGCCGACGCGGATCGCCGGGATGGCTTTCTTGCGCTTCCTTTACAGCGGCGCGGAAAACCTTGATGGCCCGTTGACGATCACGCCAGCCCGTCGGCCAGCGGGCCGACGGCCAGCGCCGGAAGGTATTCGAGGCCGACCATCAACACGGTGACACCGACGACGAGGCCGACGAAATTGAGCCTGGTGGTGCGCAGCGTGCCCGCGGTGACCACTCCGGTGCGCTGGGCCGCGAAACTTCCCGCCAGCCCGAGCACCAGGATGATCGGGAGGTATCTGCCCACCGCCATCACGACCGCCAGGGCGATGTTGTACCACGTCGTGTTGCCGCTGAGTCCGGCGAAGGCACTGCCGTTGTTCGCTGCCGAACTGGTGAACGCGTACAGCACCTCCGACAATCCGTGAGAGCCGGTGTTGAGCATCGCTGCGCGTTCACCGGGCGCCGCGATGGCGACCGCGCAACCGAGAAGGATCGTCGCCGGGAACACCAGGATGTAGAGACTCACGAGCTTTATCTGCCGGGCCTGCAGGCGCTTCCTCAGGTACTCCGGCGTGGTGCCCACCATCAGGCCGCCGAGGAACACCGCGAGAAGCACCATCACCACCAGGGCATACAGGCCACTGCCGGGACCGCCGGGGCTCACTTCACCCAACATGATGTTGGCCATGAGCATCGCCCCACCGAAGCTGGCGAAGCTGTCATACGACGAGTTCGCCGCACCGTCGCCACTCCCCGTCGCCGCCTGCCCGAACAGCGCGCTGCCCGGCACACCGAACCGGGTCTCGGTTCCCTCAGTGGCGGCGCCCGCGGCGTGGATGGCGGTGCCGTGAACGGCCATCTCTGCGACGGCGAGAATCACGGTGCCGATCACGAACAGGACTCCGGCGGCGGCGAACAAGGCCCAACCCCGCGTCTTCTCGCGCACCATGACCCCGAAAGTCCGCAGCAACGCCACCGGAATGATCACCATCGCAACTATTTCCACGAAGTTGCTCAACGGTGTCGGGTTCTCGAACGGATGCGCGCTGTTGGCATTGAACGCGCCGCCCCCGTCGCCGGACATCAGCTTGATCGACTCCCAGGAGGCGACCGGGCCGCCAAGGATCGTCTGACCGCCGCCGGACAGCGTCGTCATGTCGTGCGCGCCGTTGAAGTTGTTGACCACGCCAAACAGCAGCAGGACCAGGGTCACCAGCACCGAAAGCGGCACCAATATACGTACGACGCTGCGCACGACATCGACCCAGAAATTGCCGATCTCCTCGAGCTGAGTCTGCGCAAGGCCCCGAATCAACGCGACGGCCACGGACATTCCGACCGCGGCGCTGGCGAACGCCTGCACACCGAGGCCCGCGATCAGTCCGACGTGGCCGAGCGTCGATTCGCCGGCATAGTTCTGCCAACTCGTGTTGGTCGCGAAGGAGATCGCGGTGTTGAACGCCAGCGCCGGGGTCATGCCCGGGTGACCCCACGGCTGCGGAAGGTGGTTCTGGATCAACAACAGCGCGTAGAGGAACAGGACGCTGACCGCGGAGAAGGCCAGCAGCGACGTGACGTACTTCGGCCAGCGTTGGCCATCGTGGGGCTGTGCGCCGACCAGCCGGTAGATCAGTCGTTCGACGCGCCAGTGCCGGGTATCGGAGTACACCCGGGCCATGTAGTTACCGAGCGGTACAGAAAGAACCGCGACCACCGCAATGACCGCGATGATCTGCAGGTAGGCCGCCGTCCCCCAGCGGGTTGGATCTTCGATGGAAGTAACTCCTCGCCGAGCCGTCAGTAACCCGGTCAATTTAGGCCGAAACAGTGTGAGTCTTCGGGCAATTACGGAATTCCAACGCTGAAGCGGCGGCCGTTGGCGCATTCTTGACGTCGGCCAGGGTGTGCGGCTTTGGTCACACCGACGAAGTCTGTAAAGGAGCCTCGCCAAGCCGTTAAGAAAGCGTCAACGCCGGTCGTGTCCCCCAACGGCCGGGGCTAGCTTCGGTTCGGTCCTCGCCGACGAGGGCCCAGCGGATGCTGCCCCGCATGAATACGGTGAGCGGCCCGTACGGATTCCAGACTGAACGGAGACCAGATGTCCGTCTTGGCATTCATCGTGCTGACGGTGGCGATCTTTGCGCTGTTCGGCCTCGCGCAGAAGTTGGTCGAGCGGCTGTGAGCTACGAAAACGTGATCGGCCTGGCGCTGTCCATCCTCGTCGCGCTGTTTCTTCTTGCCGCCCTGCTCTTTCCGGAGAGGTTCTAGTGACTACTACAACGGCAGGGATCGTCTTCCTCGTCGTACTCGTGCTTGCGCTCGCGGCGGCACATGTGCCGTTCGGCGACTACATGTACCGGGTCTACAGCTCGGAGAAGCACTCCCGTGCGGAAAAAGTGACCTACCGGCTGATGGGCGCCGACCCCGACGTGCAGCAGACCTGGGGCGCGTACGCGCGCAGCATGCTCGCCTTCTCGGCCATCAGCATCCTGTTCCTGTTCGTGTTCCAGCTGGTCCAGGGCAAGCTGCCGCTGCACCCGCACAATCCGGGGACACCGATGACCGCGGCGCTCGCCTGGAACACTGCCATCAGCTTCATCACCAACACCAACTGGCAGAACTACTCGGGCGAGTCGACCATGGGCCACCTGGTGCAGATGGCGGGCCTGGCGGTGCAGAACTTCGTGTCGGCCGGGGTGGGCATGGCGGTGGCCATCGCCGTGGTTCGCGGCTTCGCCCGCCGGCACACCGGCGAGCTCGGAAACTTCTGGGTCGACCTCGTCCGCGGTGTGTTCCGGATCCTGCTGCCCGTTGCGGTCATCGGCGCGATCGTGCTGATCGCCGGCGGCGCGATCCAGAACTTCCACCTGAACGATCAGGTCGTCACCACACTGGGCGGCGCCCAGCAGACCATCACCGGAGGCCCCGTCGCCAGCCAGGAGGTCATCAAGGAATTCGGCACCAACGGCGGCGGGTTCTACAACGCCAACTCGGCCCACCCGTTCGAGAACCCAACGACCTGGACCAACTGGCTGGAAATCTTCCTGCTGCTGGTGATCAGCTTCTCGCTGCCGCGCACCTTCGGCCGGATGGTCGGCAGCAAGAAGCAGGGATACGCGATCGTGGCGATCATGGCGTCGCTGGCCCTGATCAGCGTCACGTTCATCCTGTGGACCCAGCTGCAGCACCACGGCACGGTGCCGACCTCGGTGGGCTCGGCGATGGAAGGCATGGAGCAGCGTTTCGGCGTCGCCAACTCCTCGATATTCGGCGACGCGGCCACCTTGACGTCGACCGGTGCGGTGGACTCGTTCCACGACTCCTACACGAGCCTGGGCGGCATGATCGCGATGTTCAACATGCAGCTCGGCGAGGTCGCACCGGGTGGCACCGGCTCCGGCCTGTACGGCATGCTCGTTCTCGCGGTCATCACGGTCTTCGTCGCGGGCCTGATGGTCGGGCGCACGCCGGAATACCTCGGCAAGAAGATCAACGCGCGCGAGATCAAGCTGGCGTCGATCTACTTTCTGACCACGCCGCTGATCGTGCTGATCGGCACCGCGATCGCAATGGCGTTGCCCGGACAGCGGGCGGGGATGCTCAACACCGGTCCGCACGGGTTTTCGGAGGTGCTCTACGCATTCACCTCGGCGGCGAACAACAACGGTTCCGCGTTCGCCGGATTGAGCGGCAACACCGTCTGGTACAACACCGCGCTGGGTCTGGCGATGGTGTTCGGCAGGTTCCTGCCGATGATATTCGTGCTGGCACTGGCGGGTTCGCTAGCGCGGCAGGGCACCACACCCGGGACCGCCGGGACGCTGCCCACCCACCGGCCCCAGTTCGTCGGGATGGTGGCCGCCGTCACCGTCATCCTCGTCGCGCTCACGTTCCTGCCCATGCTGGCGCTAGGTCCTCTCGCTGAAGGAATCCATTAATGTCTGCTCCCACAATCGATTCGCCTGAGACACCGCAGCGGACGTCCATCGCCGGCAAGCGTGTCCAGGGCGGCCTGCTCGACCCGAAGATGCTGCTGAAGTCGACGCCGGCCGCGCTGCGCAAGCTCGACCCGACCACGCTGTGGCGCAACCCGGTGATGTTCATCGTCGAGATCGGCGCGGCGTGGACCACCGTCCTGGCGATCATCCACTCGACGTGGTTCGCGTGGCTGACCGTGTTCTGGCTGTGGCTGACGGTCTACTTCGCCAACATGGCCGAGGCGGTCGCCGAGGGCAGAGGCAAGGCGCAGGCCGACGCCCTGCGCAAGGCGAAGAGCCAGACGATGGCCAGGCGCCTGCAGGGCTGGGAGCCGGGCGTTCCCGGTGTCGAGGAAGAGGTGGCGGCACCGCTGCTGCGCCAGGGCGACATCGTCGTGGTCGAAGCCGGTCAAGCCATTCCCGGCGACGGTGACGTGGTCGAAGGCATTGCGTCAGTGGACGAGTCGGCGATCACCGGCGAGTCCGCGCCGGTGATCCGGGAGTCGGGCGGCGACCGCTCGGCGGTGACCGGCGGCACCACCGTGCTGTCGGACCGCATCGTCGTCAAGATCACCCAGAAGCCGGGTGAGAGCTTCATCGACCGGATGATCGCCCTCGTCGAGGGCGCGAACCGGCAGAAGACGCCCAACGAGATCGCGCTGAACATCCTGCTGGCCGCGTTGACGATCATCTTCGTGTTCGCGGTGGCCACGCTGCAGCCGCTGGCGATCTACTCCAAGGCCAACAACCCTGGCGTGCCCGACACCGTGGCGCTCAATTCCAACGGTGTGACCGGGATCGTGCTGGTGGCGTTGCTGGTCTGCCTGATCCCGACCACGATCGGTGCGCTGCTCTCCGCGATCGGCATCGCCGGGATGGACCGGCTGGTGCAGCGCAACGTGCTCGCGATGTCGGGCCGCGCGGTGGAGGCGGCCGGCGACGTGAACACACTGCTGCTCGACAAGACCGGCACGATCACGCTGGGCAACCGGCAGGCCTCGGACTTCGTGCCCCTGCCCGGCGTGTCCTCCGACCAGCTGGCCGACGCCGCGCAGCTGTCCAGCCTGGCCGACGAAACCCCCGAAGGCCGTTCAATAGTCGTGTTCGCAAAACAGAACTTCGGCCTGCGGGCCAGGACGCCCGGCGAGTTGCTCGGCGCTCAATGGGTCGCCTTCTCGGCCGCCACCAGGATGTCGGGTGTCGACCTGGGGAGCGGCCACCAGTTGCGCAAGGGCGCGGCCAGCTCCGTCGCCGACTGGGTGCGTGCCCAGGGCGGAGTGGTGCCGAGCGAACTCGGCAGCATCGTCGACGGCATCTCCGCGAGCGGTGGCACCCCGCTGGTGGTCGGCCAGGTGCTAAACGGAAAAGCCGAGGTGCTCGGTGTCATTCACCTGAAGGACGTCGTCAAGCAGGGGATGAGTGAACGCTTCGACGAGATGCGGCGGATGGGAATTCGCACGGTGATGATCACCGGCGACAACCCGCTGACCGCGAAGGCCATCGCCGACGAGGCCGGTGTCGACGACTTCCTTGCCGAGGCCACCCCCGAGGACAAACTCGCGCTGATCAAACGCGAGCAGGAGGGCGGCAAGCTGGTCGCGATGACCGGGGACGGCACCAACGACGCGCCCGCGCTCGCCCAGGCCGACGTCGGGGTGGCGATGAACACCGGAACGTCGGCGGCCAAGGAAGCCGGCAACATGGTCGACCTCGACTCCGACCCGACCAAGCTGATCGAGATCGTCGAGATCGGCAAGCAGCTGCTCATCACCCGCGGCGCGTTGACCACGTTCTCGATCGCCAACGACATCGCGAAGTACTTCGCGATCATCCCGGCGATGTTCGTGGCCATGTTCCCCGGCCTGGATCTGCTGAACGTGATGCGGCTGCACAGCCCGCAGTCCGCGATCCTGTCGGCGGTGATCTTCAACGCGATCATCATCGTGATGTTGATCCCGCTGGCGCTGCGCGGTGTGCGATACACACCCAGCAATGCCTCGAAACTGTTGAGCCGCAACCTGTACATCTACGGCGTCGGCGGCATCATCGCCCCGTTCATCGGAATCAAGCTGATCGACCTCGTCATCCAATTCATCCCGGGGATGTCCTGACATGAAACTGCCCAATTTCGTCCGCCAGCACTGGGCCGCCTTCCGGCTGCTTCTGGTGTTCACCGTGATCACCGGCATCGCCTACCCGCTGCTCATCTGGCTGGTGGCACAGATCCCCGGCCTGCACGACAAGGCCGAAGGGTCGATCGTCACCGTCAACGGCAAGCCGGTGGGCAGCACGCTGATCGGTCAGCTGTTCACCGACAACAACGGCAACCCGCTGCCGCAGTACTTCCAGAGCCGCCCGTCGGCCGCCGGAACCGGGTACGACCCGACCGCGTCAGGTGCCAGCAACCTGGGGCCGGAAAGCGTCGTCGACACGCCCGCCGACCCGGCGCTGCTAGCGCAGGGTAAGAAACCGGCCGATGCCGGCTTCAAGGCCAGCCTGCTTACGACGGTGTGCACCAACAGTCAGTCCGTCGGGCAGCTCGAGGGTGTGGACGGCTCCCGCCCGTTCTGCACCGGCGACGGTGTCGGCGCGGTGCTGTCGGTGATCGGGCCGCGTGACTCCCGCGGCAACGTCGTCCACCCGACCAGGGTGGTCAGCGTCAACCAGCCGTGTGCGACTACCAAGCAACCGTTCCTGCAAACCTACGAGGGCGTGCGGGTCGAGTGCGCGAAGTTCGGCGAGGACTACTCGATCGGCCAGATCGTGCCGATCCGGGGGGCGGCCCCGGCGAATCCCGTCGTTCCCGCCGACGCGGTCACCGCCAGCGGCAGCGGGCTGGATCCCGACATCTCGGTCGAGTACGCCGATCTCCAGCTGAACCGGATCGCCAAGGCGCGACACATCACCGCGGACCAGGTGCGGGCGGTGCTCGTGGACAACGAGGCGGGGCGCACGCTGGGCTTCCTCGGCGAGCCCCGGATGAACGTGCTGCAGGCCAACGTGGAGCTCGATCGGAAATACGCCGTGAAGAGCTGATTCGGCCGGTGGATGATGAGCCGGTGGATGATGAGCATGTGACGAGCACCGATGAGCCGCGCACGCATACGGCGGCCAGCGTCAAGCCCAAGCGCGGAGAGTTGCGCATCTACCTCGGCGCGGCACCCGGCGTGGGCAAGACCTACGCGATGCTCGGCGAGGCTCATCGGCGCCTGGAGCGTGGCACCGACGTGGTCGCCGCCGTGGTCGAGACACACGGCCGCAAGCGGACAGCGGACCTGATCGAGGGCATCGAAACGATCCCGCCCCGTTACATCGAATACCGGGGCACCCGGTTCGCGGAACTCGACGTGCCCGCGGTGCTCGCCCGCAACCCACAGGTGGTGCTGGTCGACGAGCTCGCCCACACCAACACCCCGGGCAGCAAGAACCCCAAACGCTGGCAGGACGTCGAGGAACTGCTCGACGCCGGCATCACGGTCATCTCGACCGTCAACGTCCAGCACCTGGAGAGCCTGAACGACGTCGTCGCGCAGATCACCGGCATCGAACAGAAAGAGACCATCCCCGACGAGATCGTGCGCTCGGCTGCCCAGATCGAGCTCGTCGACATCACACCGGAAGCGCTGCGGCGCAGGCTTTCCCACGGCAACGTCTACGCCCCGGAGAGGGTCGACGCGGCCCTGTCGAACTATTTCCGCCCCGGCAACCTCACTGCCCTGCGCGAGCTCGCGCTGCTGTGGCTGGCCGACCAGGTCGACGCGGCGCTGGCCAAATACCGCGCCGAGAACAAGATCACCGACACCTGGGAAGCGCGAGAACGGGTGGTCGTCGCCGTGACCGGCGGCGCCGAGTCCGAGACCCTGGTGCGCCGCGCCTTCCGGATCGCGTCGAAGTCCAGCGCCGAGCTGATGATCGTCCACGTCGTCCGCGGCGACGGCCTCTCCGGTGTCTCGGCCCCGCAGATGGGCAAGGTCCGCGAACTCGCCGCCAGCCTCGGCGCGACCCTGCACACCGTCGTCGGCGACGACGTGCCGACCGCGCTGCTGGACTTCGCACGCGAGATGAACGCGACGCAGCTGGTGGTGGGTACCTCCCGGCGCTCGCGCTGGGGGCGGATCTTCGACGAGGGGATCGGCGCCGCGGTCGTCCAGCACTCCGGCAAGATCGACGTGCACATGGTCACCCACGAGGAGGCCAGGCGGGGGTACTCGTGGTCGCGGATGACCTCGCGCCAGCACCACCTGCTGTCATGGCTGGCCGCGATCGTGGTTCCGTCGGTGATCTGCGCGGTCACCGTGGCGTTCCTCGACCGCTTCATCGGCATCGGCGGAAAGAGCGCGCTGTTCGTCATCGGTGTCCTGATCGTCGCCCTGCTGGGCGGCGTGGCGCCTGCCGCGCTGTCGGCGGTGCTGTCGGGTCTGCTGCTGAACTACTTCCTGACCGACCCGCGCTACACGTTCACGATCGCCCAGCCCGACTCGGCCGTGACAGAGTTCGTGTTGCTCGCTGTCGCGGTGGCCGTGGCCGCGCTGGTCGACAGGGCGGCCAACCGAACCCGCGAGGCCAGGAGCGCCTCGCAGGAGGCCGAGCTGCTGTCATTGTTCGCCGGATCGGTGCTGCGCGGCGCCGACCTGGAGACGCTGCTCGAGCGAGTCCGCGAAGCCTATTCGCAGCGCGCGGTCAGCCTGATGCGTGAGCAGGAGGACGGCACGTCCGAGCTGGTGGCGTGCGTCGGCAACGACCCCTGTCTGACCGTCGAAACCGCGGACGCCGCCATCGAAGTGGGCGACGACGAGTTCTGGATGCTGATGGCCGGCAAGAAGCTGGCCGCCCGCGATCGCCGGGTGCTCACGGCTGTGGCCAAGCAGGCGGCGGGGCTGGTCAAACAGCGTGAGCTCGTCGAGGAAGCCGGCCGCGCCGAGGCGATCGAACAGGCCGACGAGCTGCGCCGATCGCTTCTGTCCGCGGTCAGCCACGACCTTCGCACCCCGCTGGCGGCGGCCAAGGCCGCGGTATCCAGCCTGCGCAGCGAGGACATCGGGTTCTCCGCCGAAGACACCGCCGAGCTGCTGGCCACCATCGAGGAGTCGATCGACCAGCTGACCGCGCTGGTCGGCAACCTGCTCGACTCGTCGCGGCTGGCCGCCGGCGTCGTGCGTCCCGAGCTGCACCGCGTGTACCTCGAGGAAGTGGTGCAGCGGGCGCTGGTCAGCATCAGCAAGGGCGCCACCGGTTTTGGCCGTGGCGGCATCGACCGGGTCAAGGTGGAGGTGAACGACGCGGTCGCGATGGCGGACGCCGGGCTGCTCGAACGGGTGCTCGCCAACCTGATCGACAATGCGCTGCGGTACGCCCCCGACAGCGTGGTCCGCGTCAACGCCGGGCAGGTCGGCCACCGGGTGATCATCAACATCGTCGATGAGGGACCGGGCATCCCGCGCGGCACCGCAGAGCAGTTGTTCGAACCGTTCCAGCGGCTCGGCGACCGCGACAACACCAGCGGCGTGGGGCTCGGGCTGTCGGTGGCGCGCGGCTTCGTCGAAGCGATGGGCGGCACGATCCAGGCCACCGACACCCCCGGTGGCGGCCTGACCGTGGAAATCGACCTTGCGGCTGCGGAGGATCGCCAGTCG
>Ga0209656_10001710_pt1 | contig 14347 bp, 12 predicted proteins | sample BogFormECP12_OM2_FD_188239 | JGI IMG/M metagenome (GOLD analysis project Ga0209656, IMG submission 188239) | Bog forest soil microbial communities from Calvert Island, British Columbia, Canada - ECP12_OM2 (SPAdes) (version 2) | ecosystem: Environmental > Aquatic > Freshwater > Wetlands > Bog ... | reverse complement strand
ACCTCCGGTCCGGGCCCTCTAGATTGCCCCCTGCCCGCCCGGACCGGAGGTGACCACCGTGGCCGACCTGCTCGTCGACACCCCGCTCGAGGGCGTGACCAGGATCACCTTCAACCGCCCGGCCACCCTCAACGCCTTCACCTCGGCCATGCTCGAGGAGCTGCTCGCCCTCTTCGGCGCCCTGGCCCACGACCTGTCGTCCCGGGTCGTCGTCCTGACCGGGGCCGGGCGGGCCTTCTCCTCGGGCCACGACACCACCGACCACTCCCCGCCGCCCTGGCTGGCCCCCGGCCTCGGGCCGCTGCACTCGAGCCTCCTCCAGAACAAGTGGTGGGCCCGGGTGATCCCCGCCCAGCGGGCGATGCCCCAGCCGGTCATCGCGGCGATCAACGGCCCGGTGGCCGGTGGGGCGCTGGCCATCGCCCTCGGGGCCGACTTGCGGGTGGCCGCCCGCTCGGCCCGGTTCGTGAACGCCTTCCACACGCTCGGCGGCAGCGGGACCGAGCTCGGGGTGGCCTGGGTCCTGCAACGGACGATCGGGCCCCAGGCGACGGCCGAGTTCCTCTTCACCGACCGGCCCATCGGGGCCAACGAGGCCGCCCGCACCGGCCTGGTGCTGCGAACGGTCGACGACGAGGCGCTCGAGGACGAGGTTCTCGGTCTGGCCGCCGGCATCGTCGAGACCCAGCCCCTCGGGGCGTGGCTCACCAAGACCACCCTGTGGTCCTCGCTGGAGGTGCCCAGCCTCGAGGCGGCCATCGAGCTCGAGGGGCGCGGACAGATCCTCGCCCTGGCGGCCGACGACGCCACCGAGCGCCGGCAGGCCCGCGCCGAAGGCCGACCGCCCCGCTACTCGGGGCGCTGACTCCGGGCGTGGGCCAAGAGCCCCGGTGCTACCGTGCGCGACAGGGCGCGACGACGAGGGATCCGTGGAGATCGAGACGCTGTTGACAGGGATCGGCGGTCAGGGGATCCAGCTGGCGGCGCGCACCCTGGCCGAGGCGGCCATCGCCGACGGCCGCGAGGTCATGGTCTTCGGCAGCTACGGCGGCATGATGCGCGGCGGGCGGACCGACGCCACCGTGATCGTCGGCGACGAGCGCCTCCTCGCCCCCCCGACCGTCCCGAGCGCCTGGTGCGCGCTGGCCATGCACCACCAGTACTGGGCGGCCGTCGCCGAACGGCTGCGACGCGGGGCGGTGGCCGTCGTCGACCAGAGCGTGTTCGGCGAGGTCCCGGCGGTGCCCGGCGTCACCGTGGTCGCCGTGGCGGCCTCGGCACGGGCCGCCGAGATGGGCACGCCGATGGCCGCCTCGATGGTGGCCCTGGGCGCCCTGGCGGCGGCGACCGCCCTGACCGGGCTCGACGCCCTCCTCGAGGCGTCGGCCGGGGTCCTCCCCCCCTACCGCCGCCAGCACGCCGAGGCCAACGCGGCGGCCCTGGCCGCCGGGTACGCCCTCGTCGACCTCCCGGCGCCCTCGCCGTGGGCGGCCGCCGGCGATGGCCCGCCGTGGCCGGCCCGGGCCGAGGCGGCGACGTGACGACCCGCCAGATCACGGTGCGGGGCACGGTCGTGATCGACGTCGAGGCGTGCAAGGGCTGCGTCCTGTGCATCGACGCCTGCAAGCCGGGGGTCCTGTCGATGACCGAGGACCGCAACCGGCGCGGCTACCACTACCCCGAGCTGCGCCCCGGGTGCACCGGCTGTCGGGCCTGCGCCCAGATCTGTCCCGACTTCTGCTTCCAGGTCTGGAAGTACGACGAGCCCGAGACGCTCTCGGTCGACGATGAGGGGGAGGCCTCGCCGTGACCCGCCGGCTGATGGAGGGCTCCGAGGCCATCGCCCGGGCGATGGTGGCCGCCGGGTGCCGCTTCTTCGCCGGCTACCCGATGACGCCGTTCACCGAGGTCCTCGAGCACATGGCCCGCCTCATGCCCGAGGTCGGCGGGACCTGCATGAACGCCGAGAGCGAGCTCGAGGCCATCGGCATGGTCTGGGGGGCCGCCGCCACCGGGACCCGGGCGGCCACGGGGTCGGTGGGCCAGGGCCTCTCGCTGATGCAGGAGTCCCTGGCCGAGCTGTCCCACGCCCGGCTGCCGGTGGTCGTCCTCAACATGGCCCGGGGCCAGGGCGACTACTTCCAGGCCACCCGGGGCGGCGGCCACGGCGACTACCGCCACATCGTCCTGGCGCCGGCCGACGTGACCGAGGCGGTCGGGCTGGCCCAGCTCGCCTTCCACCTGGCCGACCGCTGGCGGACCCCGGTCATGTTCATGGGGGACTACTTCTTGGCCCACGTCCAAGAGGCGGTCGACCCGGCGCCGGTCCACTTCGGCGAGCCGGCCGCCAAGGACTGGGCCCTCGACGGGTCCTCGAGCGGGTCGGGCCGGGCCAAGCTGGTCTCGTCGATCTCGGCCACCAAGGTCGACGACCCGGACTCGGTCGACCACGGCACGCACCTGGCCATGATCGTCGACCACGTGGCGGCCATGGCGGCCGGCGTCGAGCCGCTCGTCGAGTCGGGCTTCGTCGCCGACGCCGAGCTGGTGGTGGTGGCGTACGGAACCGCGGCGCGCTACGTGCGCTACGCCGTGGGGCGGCTCCGGGACGAGGGCTACCCGGTGGGCTTCGTCCGCCCGATCACCCTCTGGCCGTTCCCGACCGGCGCCGTGGCCGAGGCGGGCGGCGCGGCGGGCGGCGTGGCCGTCTTCGAGCTCAACAACGGGCAGATGATCGACGACGTCCGCCTGGCCCTCGAGGGCCGGGTGCCGGTGCGCCCGATCGGCGGCGTGGCATTCGACGAGTCGGGTTTCGGCATCTCGCCGCTGCTCGACGTCGGGGGCATCTCGGGGCGCATCCTCGAGGCCCTCGACGCGCCGACGAGGGCCTCGGTGTGAGCGGGCTCCCGGCGATCCCCTCGGACCGGCCCCCGGACCGGCCGGCCCGGATGACCGACGACTTCGTCCCGTCGCTGATCCTGCGGGGGGAGCACGATCTGTGCCCGGGGTGCGGGGAGCCCATCGCCATCCGCTCGGCCGTCGAGATGCTCGACGAGCTCGGCCTGACGGCCCGGTCCATCGCCGTGGTCGGCATCGGGTGCTACACCGCCTTCTCTTCGACCCTCGACGTCGAGGTCCTCCAGGCGCTGCACGGCCGGGCGCCCTCGCTGGCCACCGGGGTGAAGCGAGCCCGCCCGGACACCGTGGTGGTCACCGTCCAGGGCGACGGCGACATGGTCAACGAGGGCCTCCAGGAGATCCTGCACGCGGCGGCCCGCAGCGAGTCGTTCACCGCCGTGCTGCTCAACAACGGGGTGTTCGGCGAGACGGGCGGCCACATGACGGCGGCCACGGTCATCGGGCAGCGGACCAAGAACACCCTCGACGGCCGGGACCCGGCCGCCCACGGCTACCCGATCGTGGTGGCCGACCTGCTGTCGTGCCTCGAGGGGGCGACGTACGTGGCCCGTGGGGCGGTGAACTCGGCCGGCAACGTGGCCCGGACCCGCCGCATGCTCCACCGGGCACTCGAGGTCCAGGCGGCCGGGGGCGGCTTCAGCTTCGTCGAGATCCTCACCATGTGCCCCACCGGCTGGTTCGTCGACACCACCGAGGCGCCGGACTACCTGGGCGACACGCTGGCCACGACCTACCGGATCGGCGTCTTGAAGGACACGGCGGCCGGTCACGGTTGAGCGGCGCCACGACCAGGGGGAGCGCGTGGACCAACTGACGGTGGCCGACATCCTGACGTCGAGCGCGCGGCGCTTCGGCGGGCGCCCCGGGGCCACCCTCGACGGCGAGACCCGGACCTTCGGCCGCCTCGCCGAGGAGGCCGACCGGGTGGCCGCCACCTTGGCGGCCATGGGCATCGGGGGCGGGGCCCGGGTGGCCTGGCAGGGCGAGATCTCGCTCGACGCCATCGCGCTGCACTTCGGGTGCGCCCAGGTGGGTGCGGTGCTGGCCCCCGTCAACCCCAACCTCGGCGACGACGAGACCCGGCCGATGCTCGACCTGGCCGACCCGGCCCTCGTGGTCACCGACGGCCGCCCCGGGGGGGACGCCGTCCTGTCCGACCTGGTGGCCCGCCCGGCGCCGAGCCGCTGGCGGGCGTCGGCGTCCCACGACGAGGGCGACCCCCAGGTCATGTTCTTCACGAGCGGCTCGACCGGCGAGCCCAAGGCGGTCGTGCTGTCGAACCGGACCCAGCGCCTGCGGGCCATGGTCGAGGCGCCCTCGTACCCGGTCGGCGCCACCGTGTGCATGTTCCCGCTGTTCCACATGTCGGGGTGGACGACGGCGCTGGCGTGCTGGCTGGCCGGCGAGCACGTGGTCTTTGTCACCCGCCCCGATGCCGAGTCGCTGCTCGGGGCGATCGACCGTCACCGGGGCGCCCACTTCTACGCCATCCCGGCCGTGTGGCGCCGCATCCTCGAGGCCGACCGGACCCCCTACGACCTCACGTCGCTGCGCGACGCCAACACCGGGACCTCGGCCACCACTCCCGAGCTGCTGACGGCGATCGTCGAGACCTTCCCGGGAACCCGCACCACCATCACCTACGGGTCGACCGAGGCCGGGCTGGCGTGCAAGCTCGGACCCGAGGACCTCTTCGCCAAGCCGGGCTCGGTCGGGCCGCCGGGGATCGGCGTCTTCGCCACGCTCGACGACGACGGCCAGCTCCTGGTGAAGAGCCCCTACCTGATGACCGGGTACTACAAGAACCCCGGGGCCACCGAGGAGGCGTTGGCCGGGGGGTGGTTCCACACCGGGGACCTGGCCGAGCGCGACCACGACGGGTACTACTCGATCGTCGGGCGGGCCAAGGACCTCATCCGCACCGGCGGCGAGTACGTGGCGCCGGCCGAGGTGGACGCGGTCGTCCAGGCCCACTCGGCGGTGGCCGACGGGGCGGTGGCCGGGGTCCCCGACGCCGACTGGGGCGAGGTGGTCACCGCCTTCGTCGTGCTGCGCCCGGGCGCCGCCCTCGACCTCGACGACCTGCGCCGGCACTGCCAGCGCCGCCTGGCGGCCTACAAGGTGCCGCGCCGGCTGGTGGTGGTCGAGGCGGTCCCCCGGACCGAGGCGACCGGGCAGGTGCAGCGGCGGGCCCTGGCCGGGCTGGCCCGGCGCCGGAACGGCGCGACCTCCTGAGGGCGAGGGCCGCGACGGCCCCGGTTGCTGAGGGGGCGCTGAGCGACCGGGCGACGACGCCGCGCAAGCGCCACCGAGAGTTCATCTGACCATCGCGCCGGCGTCACTGGCGGCCAACCTCGACTTCATACAGTTCGGCTGCACCAACCCCGAGACCACGCGGCAACACCGCAGCCGTCGCGTGCCATCAGTCGGCAGCACCGGACGACCCCCTCCATCGCGCATGGCGCGGGCCGGGTCGTCGCGTCACGGGCCGCCGGCGACCCGACCAAGGAGGGACCACATGGAACACCGTGTCCGACGGCTCATCGCCGCCACCGGAGCGGCCGCGCTGCTCGGCGGCCCGCTCAGTGCGGCGATCACGGCGCAGTCCGCCGGGGCCACCACGACCCCGCCGGTGTCGCACGTCCTGCTCATCAGCGTGGACGGGCTCCACCAGTCCGACCTGACCCAGTGGATCGCCGAGCACCCCTCGTCGAACCTGGCCACGCTGACCGGGCACGGCACCCAGTACGCCAACGCCTCGACCACGATGCCCTCGGACTCGTTCCCGGGCATGATCGCCCAGGTCACCGGGGGCACGCCCAAGACGACCGGGGTCTTCTACGACGACACGTGGGATCGGACCCTCTACGCCCCGCCGGCCCAGGGCGGCCCGTCGACGTGCAGCGGCCCGGCCGGCACCGAGACCCAGTACGCCGAGAACATCGACACCAACGCCCCGAGCGTGGCCAACGGCCAGGTGGGAACGCGGACGATCCTCGGTGAGACCATCGACCCGGCCCAGCTGCCGCAGGTCAACGCCGGCGGCGGCGTGTGCGCCCCGGTCTACCCGAGCGACTTCATCAAGGTGAACACGATCTTCGGCGTGGCTCACAACGCCGGCCTGTACACGGCGTGGTCGGACAAGCACCCGGCGTACGAGATCCTGAACGGCCACGGGGTGACCAACGCCATCGACGACCTCTTCACCCCCGAGATCAACGCCGACATCACGCCGGCTTCGCTGGTCGACACGCGCGGCAACACGACCACCTTCCCGCAGCCCTCGCTCGGCCCGACGGGCTACGTCGGGAACACCGAGGCCTACGACCAGATCAAGGTGGACGCCGTCTTGAACGAGATCGACGGCCACACGTCGACCGGGGAGGACGTCGGCAAGGTGCCGGCCATCTTCGGGATGAACTTCCAGACGGTGAGCGTGGGCCAGAAGCTCGTCGACCCGACCCAGTCGGGTAACCCGACCTACGTGCCCGGCGGCTACGAGCCCGGGACGCTGACCTTCACCCCGCAGCTCGAGGGGGCCTTGGCCTACGTCGACGGTGCCCTCGGCCAGATGGTGAGCGAGCTGAGAAGCCAGAGCCTGCTCTCGTCGACCGACATCATCATCTCGGCCAAGCACGGCCAGAGCCCGATCGACCCGGCCACGCTCCACAAGATCGGGCACGCCGAGGCCACGGTCCTGTCCAACGCCGGGATCAACGTCGCCCAGACGACCGACGATGACGTCGCCCTCATCTGGCTGGCCGATCAGAGCCAGACCAAGGCGGCCGTCAAGGCGCTCAAGGCCGACCAGAAGGGCGCCAACACCGCCCGGATCATGAAGGTCTACTCGGGGGCCGGCCTGGCCAAGAAGTGGGGCGACCCGACGATGAACTCCCGGACGCCCGACATCATCATCCAGCCCCTCCCGGGCACCATCTACAGCTCGAGCGGCGCCAAGGTGGCCGAGCACGGCGGGTTCACGCCTGACGACACCCATGTGGCCATGCTCGTGGTCAAGGGCACCGACCTGGTCAACAGCACCGGTGGCGCCACCGTGGCCAACAAGGTGCACACCACCCAGATCGCCCCGACGATCCTGGCCATGCTCGGCCTCAACCCGAGCGACCTCCAGTCCGTCGTGGCCGAGCACACCAAGCTCCTGCCCAAGCTGGGCAAGGGCCTGTAACCGCCGGGGCCTCGGGCCCCACGCAGCCGCACGCAACGCGGACGTCCCGCCGGCTCGCGTCGGCGGGACGTCCGCGTCCGGGGCCCGGTCGGCGCCCCGGGGCAATCCGCGCCGCGGGCTCGCCCGTAGCACCGGGAGAGCCGCCCGACGTCGGGCGGACGCCGAGCGACAGGAGCCCGCCATGCTGAGACGTACGCCGGTCGTGGTCGGGGTGGTCGTGGCGGCGATCGTGGCCGTCGTGGCCGTCGCCGTCTCGGGGTCCGGGTCCTCACCGCACCGCTCGGTGAAGGCGGCCACCGCGTCGACGGGCTCGCCCGCCGCCACCGCCGCCGCACCGTCCTCCACCCCGACGACGAAGGCTCCCGCCCCGTCGAGCAGCGCCGCCGGGGCCGGCCCGGCCGGCGCCACCGGCCCCGGCGGCGCCGGGTCGACGGCGGGCGGCTCGGGTCACGGCGGCCCGGCCGCCCCGGGGCCGAGCGGATCAGCCGGCCCGGCCTCGCACCCGGCCCCCGGACCCGGCCCGGCGGCTTCGCCGCCGCCGCCGTCGGCCGCCGCGGCACCCACCCCGTCGCCGTCGCCCTCCCCGGCCACCCCGACCACGGCGCCCCCGCCCCCGCCGCCGACGACCACCCCGACGACGTCACCGCCCCCACCACCGCCACCGCCACCGCCGCCGCCCACCACCACGACGACGTCGGGGGGGATCCCCCAGGGGGGCGGGGGCGACCACGACGGTGACAACAGCGGCGGGCCGAGCGACGGCGACGGGGACATCTGAGCTCCCCGCCGGGTCGGGTCAGCGGGCGGGCGGCTCGGGCTCGGGGCCGTCGCGCTCGGCGACGAGCTCGGACCGGTTGAGCTTCATGGCGTCGCTGCGGGGCAGGGCATCGACCAGCTCGACGGTCTTGGGGATCTTGTAGGGGGCGAGCCGGGAGCGGGCGAAGTCGACCACCTCGTCCTCGGTGAGCGACCCGGGTCCGTCGCCGGGCACGACGATGGCGTGGACCCGGCGACCCCACTCGGGGTCGCGCAGGCCGATGACGACCACGTCGGCGATCCCCGGGTGCTCGCTGAGGGCCGCCTCCACCTCAGCCGGGAACACGTTGGCGGCACCGGTCACGATCATGTCGACCCGGCGGTCGGCCAGGAAGACCCACCCGTCCTCGTCCATCCAACCGAGGTCCCCGACCGTGATGAAGCCGTCAAGTGTGCTCGTCATCGGCGGGACGTCGCCGACGTAGGTCGCCGCCGGGCCGTCGGGCATCTTGGTGTAGATCCCGCCGATCTCGCCGGGCGCCACCTCGGCGCCCTGGGCGTCGAGGATCTTGACCTCGGTCGGGCCGAACCCCCGCCCGAGCGTGCCCGGGTGCTCGAGCCACTCGTCGCCCCGGCAGGTGACGAGGCCGGCACCCTCCGACGAGCCGTAGCTCAAGAAGAAGCACCGCGGTCCGACCAGGTCGCACCAGTACCGCCCGAGCCACTCGGGCAACGGGGCCGCCCCCTGCTGCACCCACCCGAGGCTCGAGAGGTCGCGCCCTTCGATCCCCGGCACGTGCGCCAGGCGTTGGAGCATCGGGGTGGCGGCGACGAACCCGGTGATCCGGTGACGCTCGATCAGGTCCACGATGCGGACCGCGTTGAACCGCTCGAGCAGGACGACCGTGTCCCCACCCATCAGGTTGCGCAGGGCCGTGAACCCGTTGGTGTGGTACAGGGGGGCCGGCACCAGGACGACCTGGGGGCGCGGCAGCGGGCCGTAGGCCTCGACGACCGTCGTGGTGTTGGGAGCCGAGGCGAAGTACAGCCCCGGCGCCTTCTGGACGATCACCTTGGGCGCCCCGGTCGAGCCGGAGCTGCAGACGCCCGACCCGCGCGGTGCCGTCACCTCGGGCAGGCGCTCGGCCGGCGCCGCCTCGGCCGACCGCCAGAGGTCGCCGGACCCCGAGTCCACCACCGCCGCCGGCTCGATGACGGCCAGCAGCCGGTCGCGCTCCCACTCGGGGAGGTCCCAGCGCATCGGGATCACCGTCGCCCCCACCTTCCAGGCGGCGAAGTCGGCCACCAGGTGCTCGGGGGAGTTCTTGAGCGAGACGGCCACCGAGTCGCCGACCGTCACGCCGCGGTCGGCCAGCACGTGCGCCAGGCGGGTCGAGCGGTCGTCGAGCTCGCCCACCGTCACCAGGCGCTCGTCACCCGATTCGGCCACGAAGACGACCCCGACCGCCCCGGGGTCCTCGTCGGCCAGCTGGCTCAGGCGGGCGCCGAAGGGCACCCCGGCCTCGCCCGCCGTCCCGGACCCCAACGTCATCGGTCGCCTCCGTTCGCCCGGGCGCTGGCGGCGCCACCACCTGGTGGGTACGGCCCCGGTCGTCATGGTGTAGCACCCGGGCGGGCGAGGCGGCGGGCCTCGGTATGATCGCCCGGTGCCCACCGCCCCGGCCACCCTGCGCTACGCGGACCACCGCCTGGACGAGGCGCAGGAGGCCCTGGCCGACGTCTTCTCGACGTTCTTCGAGCGCGAGTGCCCGGTCGAGCGGGTCCGGGCGGCCGAGCCGGGGGGGTTCGACGCCGCCCTCTGGGGCCAACTGGTCGACATGGCGGCACCGGCCATGGGCGTGCCCGAGGAGGCCGGGGGCGACGGCGCCGGCCTGGCCGACCTGGTCCTCGTGACCGAGCCGCTCGGCCGCCGCCTGGCCCCGGTCCCCCTGGTCGAGGTGAGCGCGGCGGCCCGCCTCCTGGCCCGCTGCGGGCCGCCAGCGACCGACACCCTGGCCGCCGCCCTGGACGGCCGCCACCTGGTCACCCTGGCGCTCCACCCGGGGCGTCCGGGTCAGCCCCAGCTGGTCCCGGCCGGGGCCGTCGCCGACGCCGTGGTCGCCCTCGTCGGCGACGAGCTCGTCCTCGTCACCGGGACAGGCCGGCCCGCCGCCAACCACGGCGACACCCCGATCGCCTGGTGGGACCTCGACGGCACGGCGGGATCGCGGACGGTGCTCGCCACCGGCGACGAGGCCCGCCGCCTGGTCGCCGGCGCGGTGTCCGAATGGAAGCTGCTCACGGCGGCCGCGCTGGTCGGCCTGGCCGACCAGGCGACCCGGATCGCCATCGAGCACGCCCGCACCCGGACGGCCTTCGGGGCACCGATCGGCACCTTCCAGGCGGTCTCCCACGCCCTGGTCGACGTCCACATGGACACCGAGACGGCCCGGCGCCTGGTCCGCAAGGCGGCGTGGTTCGCCGACCGCGAGCCCGGCACCGACGGGCACCGGATCCCGATGGCCTATCTGCACGCCGCGGAGACGGCGATGCGGGCCGGCACGGTCGGCGTGCACGTCCTCGGCGGCATGGGCTTCACCCTCGAGGCCGACGAGCAGCTGTACTTCCGCCGGGCCAAGGGCTGGACGCTCGTGGCCGGCGACCCCCGAGCCGAGCTGGCGGCGATCGCCGACGCCCTCTACGGCCCACCGACGACGCGTTAGGAGCTACGCCATGGACTTCTCGACCGTCGACCTCTCGCCCGAGGACAAGGCCTTCACCGAGGAGGTGCGGGAGTTCTGCGACCGCCACATCACCGAGGAGGTCCTCGACGAGGAGCGCCGGACGGGCAACGGGTTCAACCTCGGCCTCCACCTGGCCCTCGGTGAGCGGGGCTGGATCCTCCCGACGTGGCCGGTCGAGGACGGCGGGGCCGGGCTCAGCTACCTCCAGGCGCGGATCCTCGACCGGGAGCTGCGCGACCGCGAGGCCCCGATGATCTCCTTCGGCACCACGACCATGATCCTGCCGGCCGTCCTGCAGTGGGGGGCCGACGAGCTCAAGGCCGACGTGGTGCCGAAGGTGGCCAGCGGGCACGCCCGCTTCTGCCTCGGCTACAGCGAGCCCGACTCGGGCTCGGACATCGCGGCGGCCAAGACGCGGGCGGTGCGCGACGGCGACGAGTGGGTCATCGACGGCCAGAAGATGTGGACGACAGGCGCCCAGAACTGCCAGTACACGTTCCTCATCACCCGGACCAATCCCGACGCCTCCAAGCACAAGGGCCTCACCATGTTCTTGTGCCCGCTCGACGACGTCGAGATCCAGGCCGTGAGCACGCTCGGCGGCGAGCGGACCAACATGGTCTTCTACGACGGGATCCGGCTCGCCGACCGCTACCGCCTCGGCCCGGTGGACCAGGGGTGGATGGTCCTCCTCGGGCCGCTCAACCAGGAGCACGCCATGGGCGAGGTGCAGGCCGGCGTGCCACTCGAGGTCGCCGGCGGGCACAGCTACGGGCACGCGGCGGCGCTGGCCGTCGAGGCGGCCGCCGAGTGGGCGGCGACCCCCGACGCCGACGGGCGGCGCCCCATCGACGACCCGGTGGTGCGCCAGCGCCTGGCCCGGGCGGCCCTGCAGCTGGAGATCGCCACGTGCTCGGAGGGGCCCATCGGGCGGATCGTGACCTCCGAGACGTCGATCGCCGTGAGCGAGGACATGCTCGGCCTGGTCGGGCCGGCCGGGCTGCTGGCCCACGGGGAGCCCGGAGCGGTGGCCGACGGGATCCTCGAGTACCTCCACCGCTTCGCCCAGGGCACCGCCACCTACGGCGGCACCACCGACATCCACCGCAACATCATCGCCGAGCGGTTCCTCGGCCTCCCACGGGGCGGCGTCGCTCCGAAGTCGCCCGTCGGCTGACCCGAGGCACCCCTCACAGAGGCATTCCCATACCGGGTCGGGTCCCATCACCCGACCCCGGGAACGATGCCGCAGGGCGTGACAACCCGGACGACGAGCGCCGGGGACGCGTCACACCCTCGCTGCGCTCACACCGCGCTCACCGGCAGCGGCGCGTCGCCAGCACTGGGAGTCGAGCGCCGCGGCGGGACAAACCATCAAGGTTGGTGTGACAGTGGCCCCGCTCCACCATCAGCCGGCCTCCACCATCAGCCGGCCTGAGGTGGTGGCCGCGTCGGGGCCCGAGGCGTCCCGAGCTCGCGAACTCCCTGACGACCGGCATCATGGCCTTCATCATGCCTCGCGGGTCTTGCTCGGCTGGTGGCGTTCTCGAACGGTCCGAGCGCCGACACGGTCCGGGGTCGAGTTAGCGGCTCCCACGACTCCATAAAGGCAGCGAACGAGCTGCGATTCGCCGTAGAGGGGTCGTGGTGGCGGTTGATCCCTACCCGGCTATCAGTACCCACAGCTGCCGGGCTTGGCATGCCGATGACGGCCGATTCGTCGGTCTCTATGCCCCGACCTAGCGAGGTTCCTCCCCACGTCGTCCGCGGCGATCCAGGACCGTTCGCCTTGCAAGAACAAGCCAGCACAAGATGGCCACGCCGGACAGGATCGCAGGGGCCGGATGGCCGAGCAGGACGGAGGCCCCAACGGCACATCCGAAGGCAGTGAGATTCGCTACTACGTCGTAGACGGGGGCGACAAATCGCTGATTCACGACATGGGCAACAGCTATCAGGACACCGCACGCGAAGGTCACGGTCAGAGGCAAGCCCACGACACGCAACAGTCTGGCCTAATCCCGAAAGATCAAACCGCCGCTGCATCCACCCCGAACGGCCGAGCTCCGTCAGCCCGGACCGGGACCCGGGAGCCCGGGCCACGGCGCCGGCCGGCGCAGGGCCCGGGGGCGGGCGGCGCGAAGGCCCAGGGCGACGAGGGCGCACCCGGCCGAGGTGAAGGCGCCGGTGAAGAGGACCACCGGCAGCCACGCGCCGAAGTCGGACGGGAACGTCACCACCACCGGCAGTGCCACCAGCGCCGCCCCGACCGCCCCGCCCACCGCGGCGGGCGTCACCACCGTGCGCCCGACGCCGCCTCGACGCGCGTCGGGGTCCGGGGGCCCGCCGATCTCGATCCCGAGGTCGCCCACCAGCTGCTCGGCCTCGTCCCACGTCAGGGCGCCCCACAGGCGGTCGGTCCGCTCGAGGACAGCGTCGAGCTCGAGCTGGCCCCGTCGGTGGGCGCGGTTGACGGCCTCCCGGATCTGGTCCCGGGCCGACCCCGGTACCAGCGCGTCGAGCGCATCGAGCACGGCCACCAGGTCGGCGCATCGTCGGGCGCCCTGAGCGTCGGCGGCGAGCTCCTCGGCGCGCCCCGACGACCCGAAGCGCCCCTCGGCCGACGCCCGGCCGACGACGCCGGCCACCGCCCGGCGCTCGTCGTCGGCGGCCAGGCGGGTCGGGGGGTCGAGTCGCCGCCGCAGGCCGGGGGCGAGCGGTCCGGGCCGGCGGACCACGGTGGTCACCGGAGCGTGGCCGGCTCGTTGACCCCGCACCCCACGAGGCCCTGGGCGGCCAGCTGGCCCACCCGCTCGACCGCCTGGTCGAAGAGGTCCTGGCGGTCCTCGTCGGGCAGGGGGCCCCAGGCGGCGTCGGCCGCCTCGGCGATCGTGCGCGACCCGTCCGTCGCCGCCAGCAGGGCGGCCGTCGGGCCCTCGACGACGGTCGGCGCCACCCCGGGGGACGAGACCAGGCTGAGCCCGGGGGCCGCCTGGATGTCGAGCCCGGCGACCGGGACGGCGACGTCGTCCGGGCGAATCGATGGCGCCCGGCCGACGACCGACACCGCCCGGCCGGACCACGCCGCCGGCGGCCGGCGCAGACGCAGGACGGCCGAGCAGACCCCGGTGACCCCGAGGGCCCGCAGCGAGTCCGAGTAGTCCTCGACCAGCTCGTGGCGGGGGGCCGGCGCCCCGTGGGCGTTGAGCAGCGTGGCCAGCTGCACGACGAAGGGCTGGAGCGGGTGCCAGTCGGCTACGATCAGCGTCGCCGACAGGTCCCCGGTGAGGTCGGCCAGCTCGTCGGCCAGGAGCGGGCCGGCGTCAGAGCACATGAGCTGGCAGACGGCCACCAGCTCGCCCCCCGGGGCCAGGTGCGGGGCCGTCCCGGCGACCAGGCGGCGGATCAGCTCGAGGCCGTCGCGGCCTCCGGAGACGACGGCCGAGGTCGCCGAGCGCGCCACGGTCGGCAGGTACGGCGGAAGCGTCACCACCAGGTCGAACTCCTGGCCGGCCACCGGCTCGTAGAGGTCGCCGGTGAGGATGCGCACCGGGTGCGGCGTCTCGTTGAGCGCCGCGTTGAGCGCCGACATCACGACCGACGCCTTGTCGATGTCGGTCAGCACCGCCTCGGCGGCGCCCCGGGCGGCCAGCAGCCCCTGGACCCCGCACCCCGAGCCGAGGTCGAGGACCCGCTTGCCGGTGGCCGGCGGGAGGGCGGCGGCCAGGGTCAACGAGTCGTG
>Ga0209656_10001709_pt1 | contig 14358 bp, 8 predicted proteins | sample BogFormECP12_OM2_FD_188239 | JGI IMG/M metagenome (GOLD analysis project Ga0209656, IMG submission 188239) | Bog forest soil microbial communities from Calvert Island, British Columbia, Canada - ECP12_OM2 (SPAdes) (version 2) | ecosystem: Environmental > Aquatic > Freshwater > Wetlands > Bog ... | reverse complement strand
GCGCCTCATCGAAGAAGGCTTCGCGCTATACGACCCGATGCCATTCGACATTTCGACGGACGAGTTCATGCAGTACGCGTCCGACAAGGGGATGCGGCGGCTCGGCACGATCAGCAGCGCCCGCGGTCGTCCGGTCGCCGAGATCGACCTCGACTACTCGCCGGTGCAGCTGGAGGACACCTTCGCCGACGAGGACGAGAAGGCGCTGGCGGCCGTCTAGCCCACCCACACCGTCTTGGCGTTGCAGAACGCACGGATGCCCAGCCCTGCCAGCTCGCGGCCATAGCCCGACCGCTTGACGCCGCCAAACCCTAGCTCGGGGTAAGACACCGTCATCCCGTTGATGAAGACCTGGCCGGCCTCGATGTCGTCGATGAACCGCGCTTGCTCGGCTTCGTCGTTGGTCCAGGCGTTGGAGCCGAGCCCGAATGTGGTGGCGTTGGCGATCTCGATGGCCTCGTCGATGCCCGAGGCGCGATACATCGAGGCGACCGGGCCAAAGACCTCTTCGGTATAGAGCGCCATGTCCTTGGTGATGTCGGTGACCACCGTGGGCGGGTAGAACCAGCCCGGCCGCTCCGGGGTCTTGCCGCCGAGGCGGACCTTCGCACCCGCGGCGACGGCATCGTCGACCTGCTTGGCGATTTCGTCGCGGCCCGACTCGGTGGCCAGCGGACCCACGTCGGTGTCCGGGTCGGTCGGGTCGCCGACCTTCAGTGCCTTCATCTTGTCGATGAACTTGTCGACGAACGCGTCGTAGATGTCGGTGTGCACGATGAACCGCTTTGCGGCGATACAGGACTGGCCGTTGTTCTGCACCCGCGCGGTGACCGCTGTTTTGACGGCCTCGTCGAGGTCGACGGACGGCATCACGATGAACGGGTCGCTGCCGCCGAGCTCCATCACGGTGGGTTTGATCTCGTCGCCGCAAATAGCGGCGACCGATTGCCCGGCGGGTTCGCTGCCGGTCAGCGTGGCCGCCTTGACCCGGGGGTCCCGCAGGATGGCCTCGACGGCGCTGGACGACACGAGCAGAGTCTGGAAGCAGCCCTCCGGAAAACCACCGCGGGTGATGACGTCGGACAGATACAGCGCCGACTGCGGCACATTGGAGGCGTGTTTGAGCAGGCCGACGTTGCCTGCCATCAGCGCGGGCGCGGCGAACCGGACGGCCTGCCACAGCGGGAAGTTCCACGGCATCACGGCCAGGATCACACCTAGCGGTTGGTAGCGGGTGTAGGCCCGCTTCGCGCCGACCTTGGAAGCCTCGGCGGGCTCGTCGGCCAGCAGCTTCTCGGCGTTCTCAGCGTAGTAGCGAAAACCTGTGGCGCACTTGATTGCTTCGGCCTTGGCCGATTTGAGGGTCTTGCCCATTTCGAGGGTCATCATCGCCCCGACCTCGTCGGCTTCCTTCTCCAAGAGGTCCGCGGTGGCTTTCGCCCACTCGGCGCGCTGAGCGAACGTGGTGGAGTGGTGGTAGTCGAGGAACCGCTCGTGGGCACGGGCGATTGCCGCCTCGACCTCGTCGTCTGTTGCAGGGGTGAAGGTCTTGACCGTCTCGCCGGTGGCCGGGTTGATCGTGGCGATGGACACGCTGACATCCTTCGGTGGGTAGGTTTGCAAAACGTCCGGTGTCCAGCCTGCCACTCCGGCTTTCGCGCCACTGCTCAAGCCGGCAGTTTCCTAACTTTCACGCTTTCCCGCCGTGGTCGGATGCGATTTTCGTCAAGCGAGCGCAGTGAGGTTGTTGTCGACCCAGCCGTTGGTGCCGGGTGCGATGTAGAGCTCGTGCAGGTCGCCGTCGACGCCGATGAAGTTGACGTGCTGGCTGCTGTCGCTGCCCCAGTAGCCGTGCAGCTCCCGGTCACCAACGACAGGGTCGACCGCATTCGCCATTTTCGTCAGGTCGTTGTCGACCCAGCCGGAGCCGGCGGCCCCGGGGGTGGCATAGAGCTCGTGCACATGCCCGTCGACGCCGAAGAAATTGACGTGACGGCTGTTAGGGCTGCCCTCATAGACGTCCAGCGCCGTCCCGAGGTTCGGCGCGACGGCGTGCACCACGTGCGTCAGGTTGTGGTCGGTCCAGCCTGCGCCCGGATAGGTGTAAATCTCGTGGAGGCCCCCGTCGTTGCCGATGTAGTACAGGTGCTGGCCGTTCTCGTCGTCCCAGAAGCCGGCAAGCGCGGTATTCACGTTGGGCGTACTTTGTGCCCCAGCCGTGAGTGCGCTGAGGTCGTTGTCGGACCAGCCGTTGGTTCCGGGTGCGATGTACAGCTCGTGGACGTGGTCGTCGATGCCGATGAAGAAGACGTGCTGGCTGCTGTCGCTGCCCCAGTAGCTGACCAACGCTGTTTCCGGGTGCGGCTGCACCGCAATGGCCAGCGCGGTCAGATCGTTGTCGGTCCAGTCGGTTGGGCTGGCACCCGAAGCCCGGTAGAGCTCGTGAATGTGGTTGTCCGAGCCGAGGTAGTTGACGTGCTGGCTGTTGTCGGTGCCCCAGTAAGCGTTGAATGCCCTGCTGACCTTGGGCACAATTCCACCGGCCAATGATGTCAGGTCCTCCCATAGCCAGCCGGGTGCGCCCTTAAAGATTCGGAGCTGGTACACGTGGTTGTCGGTGCCGGCTCCGTTGTAAAAGACGTGCACACTGTCATCGCCGTGCCAGTAACCGCTCAGGCTCGATTGAAGAGAGGGCGATTGAGCGGTGGCCAATTTGGTCAGGTCGTTGTCCACCCAGTTGGTGCCGGGTGCGATGTAGAGCTCGTGAACGTGGCCGTCGAGACCGGTGAAGTTGACGTGCTGGCTGTTGTCGCTTCCCCAATAGCCGGTGAGGCTGCTGCCTGTTTCAGGCTTGATCGCGGTCATGTCGTTGCCTTCCATCGTCTGGTCTGACGTGCTCGCGTCCATTGCGCCTCCTTGACGGCGGAGGCAGCAAGGTCGCGGTCCGCTCAGCGGACCGGATTCGCGTCGGCTGCTCGGGTGGGCGCACCCGGAGCTGAGGCCGGCGCTTGGCCGCGCTACCTTCTAACCGGTCGTGGCCGCAGGAGGTGATGGGTGACTACCGCCGCCCAGTTGATGGTGAAATGCCTGGAGAACGAGGGCGTTGACGTGATCTTCGGGATACCGGGCGAGGAGAACATTCGCTTCGTGCAGGCGCTGGCCTCGTCGAACATTCGCTATGTGCTCACCCGCCACGAGCAGGCGGCGTCGTTCATGGCCGAGATGTACGGGCGGGTCACTGGACGCGCGGGGGTGGTGTCGGCCACCCTCGGCCCGGGCGCCATCAACATGCAGCTCGGCGTGGCCGATGCCACCACGAACAGCACTCCGATGGTCGCGATCTCGGCGCAGGTCGGCCAGAATCGCCAGTTCAAGGAGTCGCACCAATACGTCGACCTGGTGTCGATGTTCGCCCCCATCACCCGCTGGGCCGCCGGCATCCCGACCGTGCATGCCATACCGGAGATGTTCCGCAAGGCGTTCAAAGTCGCCGAGACCGAACGCCCGGCCGCGGTCTACCTCGCCGTACCGGAGCACATTGATGCTGATGAGGCCGATTACGACCTGACACCGTTGCCGCGCAACGTTGTCCGCGCCGACGCGCCGGCGCCCGGTCAGGTGGCACGCGCCATCGACATTCTGCGCAAGGCACAGCGGCCGGTGATGCTGGCCGGCCACGGCGCCGCCCGCAGCGACGCCACCGCGGCCGTGGTCCGGTTCTCCGAAGCACTCGGGGTCCCGGTAGCCAACACGTTCCACGGCAAGGGCGTCATGCCCGACGACCACCCCAACAGCATCGGGACCCTGGGGTTCATGCGACACGACTACGTCAACTTCGGGTTCGACAATGCCGACGTCGTGATTGCGGTCGGCTATGAGCTGCAGGAATTCGATCCGGTCCGGATCAACCCCAATGCCGACAAGAAGATCATCCATATTCACCGTTTCCCCGCCGAGGTCGACGCGCACTATTCCGTTAGCGTTGGGATTATCGGCGACATCAGTGACTCTTTGAACGTACTCACCAACGCACTCGCCGGCCACACCTACGACGCTGACCCGGAGATACCCGGTTCGGGTCTGCTTGCCGAGGAATTCGCTCGGGGGCAACAGGATTCGCGCTATCCGCTGGCGCCCCAGCGGATAGTCGCCGACACCCGCGCTGCGCTGGGCCGCGGCGACATCGTCCTGGTCGACACCGGCGCCACCAAGATGTGGATGGCCCGCCTCTATCCGACCTTTGAGCCGAACACTTGCCTGGTCTCAAACGGCTTGTCCACCATGAGTTTTGCATTACCCGGAGCTCTCGGCGTCAAGTTGGCACGGCCCGAGTCGAAGGTGCTGGCCGTGGTCGGCGACGGGGCGTTTCTGATGAACTCTCAGGAGATCGAGACCGCGGTTCGTGAGCGGATACCGCTCGTTGTATTGATCTGGGAGGACGGCGGTTACGGCCTCATCGAGTGGAAGATGGATCTCGAGCTCGGTGAGCACCATTACGTGAAGTTCGGCAACCCGGACATCGTGAGTTACGCGGAAAGCTTCGGCGCCAAGGGCTATCGAATCAAGAGCGCCGACGAGCTGTTGCCTACGCTGAAGGCGGCGCTGAACGACGACGGCGTTTCGCTGATCTGCTGTCCGGTCGATTACTCCGAAAACCTGCGGTTGACCGACCGGCTCGGCGAGCTCGACGAGACGTTGTAGTCGGCCGGCACTAGTCGGTCGCCGCTTTCGGCAGTGAAGTAGGCCGCAGGTAGCCGTCTTCCAGCGTGCGATGCCACCACGCGTGATCACGCCGCAACTCGGCCGCGGTGGTGAAGCGGTATCGGTAGAGCTGAGCTCGCACGTATCGGGGCGGGGACGCCGGGAACGGATTGTGGCGCAGCAATCGCAGCGTCGCCGGATCATTCTGCAAGAGTCGCAACACAAATGGTCGAAGCCACGGATAGGCGTACTGCGGCGAGATGGCGGCGAACCACATCAGCCAATCCAGCCGCAGGTGATACGGCGCCCATTGCGCCGGCAGTCGGCGCACCGCTCCGGGTTTGCCCTTGAACTCGTATTCCTTCCACACCGTTTGGTCGGTGACCTCGGGCTCGTCGGTGCCTTCGATCACGACCTCCCGGCGGGTTCGGCCGATGGTGCCGAACGCCCCGTACGTGTTGATCAGGTGAATTGGGTTGAATGACATGTTCATCCGTTGCCGGCGCGAGATCATGTTGCGCACCGGGTAGTAGGTCAGCATCACGGTCAGCACTGAGAACACGATCACCAGGGCGGCGAACCACGGTGGATCTCCGACCAGCGCCGGCCGCGTGGGGATCGGCAGTACGGCCGCCGCCGACGACGTGTCGATCGCGCTGCAGCCCAGCAGGATCGTCAACCAGTTGAGCCAGGCGAAGTTGCCGGAGATCACCAGCCACAGCTGGGTGATCACGACGATCGCTCCGGCGATGCTGGCCACCGGCTGCGGGGCGAACAGTCCGAACGGGACGATGAGCTGCGCGAAATGGTTTCCAACGACTTCGACCCGATGCAGGGGCTTGGGTAGATGATGGAAGAACCAGCTCAGCGGACCCGGCATCGGTTGGGTTTCGTGGTGGTAGTACAGGCAAGTCAGGTCACGCCAGCACGAGTCACCGCGGAGCTTGATCAGTCCCGCACCGAACTCGAGCCGGAACAGCAGCAAGCGCGCCAGCCACATCGCCAGCAGCGGTGGCGCCACCTTGTCATTGCCGAGGAAGATTGCCAGAAAACCGGTCTCCAGCAATAGCGACTCCCAGCCGAACGAGTACCACGTCTGGCCGACGTTGACGATCGATAGGTACAGCAACCAGAGCAGCAGCCACACCAACACCGCGGCCCACAGTGGCAGCGCGCCCGCCAAGCCCAGGGCCATCGCCGCCGATAACGTCGCACCCAGCCAGGCGACGGCCGCAAAGAACCGGTCGGAATAGTGGACGTGGAAGATGCTCGGCGCTTGTCGGAAGGATCGCCGGGCCAGATAGCGCGGCACCGGCAGCAGCCCGTGCTCCCCGATCAGCGCCCGGAACTGTCGTGCGGCCGCGACGAACGCGAAAACATAGACGACCGCGATGCCGCGCTCGAGTATCAGCCTGCCCAACCAATACTCGGGTGCGTTAAACCATCCCATGTCCGTACTCCTCGGACGGTGGACGTCGGTACTCATCCTCCCGCGTGCACAGCCGGCCCGGGTGAAAACCGCCCGTCAGGAGTCGGCTTTGAGGACCACCGGAACTTTTATGTCGTCTCGGACGAGCTCACCTGGAAAGCACGGGGACACCCCGGTGATCGTCGGTGGATATCCATTGTGCTCAGCCGACACGATTTGGAGACTGTACCCATCCGGCGCATAACCGAATCGGTTCGGTTTCCCGAACCCATCGCGTTCACGCACGTACCAGCCCCAACCCTGCCAGATTTCACCGGCCTTCGCGATCATCGCGTCCAGATCGGTGTCGGGCGGCAAGACCGCGTCGCGGATATCGGAGAATTCGTTCGGCGGGACGCCGGTCGGCTCGTCATTGCAGGGCGTATTGCCCGAACCCGCGTAGCGGGAGCGATCGAAAACCGTTCCCGCCGGCAACGCTTGGAGGGTCTTCTTCAGATACCCGAGCACGGTGTCCTGGGCTTGTTGCTGGCTGGTCGGGACGACGGGTTGCACCTTCCAACCCGGCGGCGGTGGCGGGGCAGGTGCCATGGGAAGTCCTCCAATGATCGTGGTTCCTGACGGTGTGGGCGGTGCGGGCGGACCATGCCGGGCACAGGCTGCGACGAGCACCACGACCGCGACGACGCCGATCCGCGTTGCTGCGGAGGTGCCGGCCTTCATCTCATCACCTCGGCCTGACGATCTGCGGGGGCGCAACCCCGGCGATGACGGCGCCCATGTTGGCCAGTGCAACGTTGCGTTGATCCCAGTAGCTGCTGTGAGCCTCGATGGTCAGCAGGCCGAGGATGCCGGGTGGCTCGAGGTCGGCGGCCAACCCACGGGCACCGAAATTCGGCGCGGTCGGATCGGGTCCCAGTGTCCATTCGGTGACCACGCCGGCCATCCCGATGATGTCGTTAGCCGCCCGCATCGCATACACCTGCGCGCCCGGTTCCAGGCTGAGGCCATCGGCGGCGCCCACCAGCATGCCGGGGCTGCCAACCGCGATGACGTTGTCGGCGTCGAGGTGATGTCCGCCCGACGCGGCCGCGCCGATCAGCGTCGAGCCGTAGCTGTGGCCGATGACGGTGTCGATTGACGCCTTTCCGACGTGTGAGGCGCGCAGCCCGCTTTCGAACGCGTCCAAGCCGTCGGCGCCCGCGCGAGCGGGATCGGGGAAGGCCGCGTGGCTCAACTCCATTGGACGGTCATAGCCCATCCACGTCGTTATCGAGACATCTTTCGGGCCAAGCGTCTTGTCCGCGGCACGCGCCGCGTTGTACATCGCTACCGCTCTCGCGTCGCTGAACGGCAGCCGGGCCAGGTCCTGGCCGGTGCCGGGTACGAATATGCCGTTGCGTGTGGCGTAGTCCGGGTTCCAGATGGCCACGGCGCCATGGCCCGTGTCATCGAGGAATCCCAAGTAACGGCTCACCCCATCGCTGCGGTCCAAGTCGGCACGCACCGCTTGATATCCCGCCAGGTTGTGTCGAGCCGCCGCCAGCTGTGATTGCAGCGCATACAGCGCGCCGTCGTCGACATTGTGGTCGGCCATCATCTGGTCAACGCTGTGCTGCAACCGGTCGACGCCGGCTTCGGTCTGCTGCGCAAGCTCGAGCAGGTGCAGCCGGTTGTAGTGGTCCTTCCCCAGATGATCCGTTGGGTCCCATGGCATCCCGGCGTGGTTGCCGATGTTGTGGTCTTGGCTGTAGAGCCAGTCCTTTTCCTCCAGGGTGAGCTGATTCCACAACTCGTTGAACTTCTTCGGATCATCGGGCAGCGGCTCGGACAGCGCAAGCGAGATGTGCGGCCGATTGTCATGCGGTCCCGGCGGAATGGGTATGTCGCCGTCGGCCATATTGATCGTGGTCGCCAGCTCCGCATCAATTGCGTTGGCCTGCTCGAGGATTGCGTTCAGCCGTGGCTGCAGCTGCATTTCGGCGATCAGCGCTTCTATCGGCGGACCGTTGAATGTCGCGCTCGGCACCACCTTGTTGGTCAGCCGGTCGATCGTCATCTGCAGTTCGGCGGCATCGTGACGCAGCAGGCGCAATTCGGATTGCACGTGCTCGATCGCGTCGGCGGCTTTGCCCGCCGCACGGGCGACCGCCAGTGACTCGTTGCCGTGTGCGTCGAGGTCTTGGCGGATTGCGGCGTTGGCGTGCCTTCTGGCCTCGGCGGTCGCACCCTCCCAGGTGTCGAATACCGTCAGCGAGCCGAGTTGGCGGGAGGCCTCCAAGGTGGCTTGCGCGCGTGCGCCGGCCGCGTGGAACACCTCTCGCACAGCCTCGGCGCTCCACCGATCAATATCGGCCACCGGCAACGTCACATGTTATGCCGTAACAGCATTGAGGATTGGGCACAACTCACCGGCTGGGCGAATTGCTTACCGGGCGGATTTGTGCCATGAGGTCACGGCTTATCGGCGCCGCTCCTCCTCGGGCCGGTCCCCAGCCCGCATCGTCGCCGTCGCGGAGGCCGCCACGGCCGCGAGTGAAATCAGCGCCAGCAGTTGCACGCCGGCGGAATGTCCGGCGTAACCGTCGACCGACCGCCACGGATGCCGAGACAATGCGGCGCCGGCCAGAATCAGCCCACCGGCGCTCGTCCCCATGGTGATCACGTCACGCCGTCGAGGGTTGTCGCGCAGCGCCCATTGCAGGCCGAGCCCGGCACCGAACACCACGACGCCCACCACTCCGGCGATCACCGCCGCGGCGGCCAGCACCGCGACGGCGGCCGCGGACCCGGGCGCCCACGGGCGTGCGGCGGGGTCGTCACGGTCCCGCCGTCGCTGCGGCCACCATGCCATCAGGGCCAACAGCGGCAGCAATGCCAGCCCGCCGCCCAGGCCGGCGCGGTAGAGCGCGTTGGGCGCGAAGGTCAGCGTGACGGTGCCCGACGTTCCCGCCGGCACCACCCAGCCCTGCTGCCAGCCGTTGACGGCCACCGGCGTGAGCCGCGTCCCGGCGCTGGTGTGTGCGACCCAACCGGGGTTGAGGCTTTCCGGCACGACCAGTAGCCGCGACGTCGGAGCCTCGGTTACGCGCACCTCGCGGTGGGCCGGACCCCATGCCCCGGTGGCAGCGGGTGTCATGGATGCCGCTGTGGCGGTGGGTGATTCGGCTGCGAGCGGCCCCGACAATTGCGCGCCGTCGACGACGAATTGCGACCCGGGACTGATCAATAGCTCTTGCTGACCGGCGGGCAACTGGATCGGCTGACGGTCGCACGCTTGGGCGCCCACCGGCGCGCCGTCCAGCAGCGCGCCCACCGTGGTCTGAATCGCGGTGTGTACAAACCGGCCGGCGATCCCGATGACCGGCCCGTGTTCGCAGTCGACGGTGACCTCGCGAGCGCGGTTGCGCGCGGCATCGGAAGGGGCAATCGGTTTGCCGTCGGCGCCGAGCACCAGGATCTCGGCCAGCCCCGGCGGTTTCAGCTGATCGAAGCCCAGCGCGGTGCGGTCGATCACGTCATCCCAGTCCAGCAGGCTGACCGTGACGGTGTCGGTGACGCGGGATTTCAGCGACAGGCTCTGCGCATCTTTCAACTCGCGGACCTGCGGGCCGTCCCCGAGGTCGATCGCGACCATGGTCGGGTGCGCGGGCACCGATGAGCGGCTGGGAACCAGCCGCAGCCCGGTCACCTCGGTGGGCCGGGGCAGGGTGACGGTCAGAGTCGGGGGCGTCTTGTGCTGCACCACTCGCTGCGGTGCCGTCCACGCGGTGGCCGGATCACCGTCGGTGGCGGCATACGCCGAGCCGAGAACGTCGACCAGATCGGAGTCACCGCGAGCCCGGGTGCTGTCCGGCTCGGCGATCAGGTCGGCCAGTTTAGGTCCCGGCCGCGCGCGCACCCACACCGTTGGACGCACCGAAACCGGTTGGGGCACAGTCAGTGTCCGGCTGAACGTGACCGGTGTTTCCGGTACCAGCGCCATTGACGCCGCGCACTGCATGTTCTTGGGCCCCATGGCGCAGCCCGGCCGGCCGAGCAACTCAGAGCCCAGGTCCCACCGCGCGACCGCAGTATTCGGCGGGGGACCGGGAACCAGCACGGTGTGCCGTAGGTCGACCGGGTGCGCGAACCCGGAGGCGTCGTACTGGGTGATCGACAAGTCGGTGATCGCGAACTGCACCCCGGCCGAACCGTCGTCGGTGGCGATCGCGGTGACCCGCACCCATGGCGTTTCGCCGTACGGGAGCGCGGCGGTCACCGGTTTGCCGGCCTCGTCGAACCTCAGCGTCGTGGTGCCGGTGGCGGTGGCTACCTCGATCCTGCGGACCTGGGCGCCGACGGCGGTCGCGCTCGGCGTGACGGTGATGACGCTGTTGGTGACCGGATGGTCGAAGTCCACCTGCAGCCATTGACCTACGGCGGACTGCAGCCCGTTGGACACCCACGCGGTCGCCGAGTCGCCGTCGATCGCGGCCGCGGGCGAGGTCGCCGGCGCGACGTCGGGCAGCGCGGTGGCATCCGACGACGAGCTGGACACCGTGAGCCGGCCACCGGTCCAGGCGCCGTACACGGTTTCAGCGCCCGGGGCCGGGTAGTCGGGCACCCGGTTGAAGGTGCGCCGGGCGTCGCCGACGGCCCGGATCGCCGACGAGTGGTCATCGACCCGGCCGTAGTCGGTTTCCCGGGCCACCGGTGTATCGGTGACGGTGACCCCGGCCCCGGCGGGCGTCGGCAGACCGGCGCGTTCGGCGTCCGCGGTCATCAGCACCGGACCCAGCGGAGGCTGACCCGACAGCCGTCGGCGTTCGTCGAGGCGCAACAGCGCTTCCGGCCCGCCGTCGACGCGGGCCAGCCGGTCGGTGTCGGTCAGGTAGGGGGCGGCGGGTTTGCCGGTGGCTGTGACGACGCGGTAGATCTCCACGGCGGGATATCGCGGCCGCAAACCGCTGTCGGTGACGAATCCCGACACCGGGCCGGGCCCGACCGGCGCGCCGAATTCGGCGACCTTCGCCAGGCGCGGCAATCCAGCGATGGCCCGGTGCACCAGAATCGGACGCGCCGAGCGCGACGCGTCGGGGTCCAGGTCGTTACGCACGACGACATACGAAATACCTTGGCGGGCAAGGGTATCAGCCAGCCCCGCGGAAGGTCTGCCGGCCGCGAAGAGCCGTTGCACCGAATCCAGCGCCCGGATGGTTTGCGGCGGCGTCAACGGGATCGAGTCGCGCACTCCCCACGGGCTGGTGCCCAGCACCTGCAACGGTTCGTCGTGGCTGGTACCCCACAGCTGGGTGGCGAACGGCGCGCCGGGAACCACCAACACCCGACCCGGCGTCGGTGCGCCGGTGTTGTGTTCGGAGAGCCAATCGGCGGCGTCATGCCAATACCGCGGTATCGCGCTGAACGTCCCGGGCGGGGTGATCCGGCCGGTCCACGCCAGCGAAGTGCCGGCCATCAGGGCGGTCAGGATCACGATCGTGGCCGCCACCCGCTTGTCGCGCTCCGGGTGAGCAAACGCGTGGATCCATTCGACTCTCGGCGCGGTCCCCGGCAGCGGAATCCTGCCCAGCAGCTGCGCCAGGCCCAGCACTATCGGGATCCGAACCACCGACTCCAGCTTGTGCACGTTGCGCAGTGGCGCTCCGCCGGCGTCCAGGAAGGCCTGCACGTGATGCGCCAGCGGCGAGCCGAGCCCGCCGCTGTATCCGGCGGCCAGCAGCACCACCCCGACGAGCAGCATCGTCACCAGCCGCCCCCGCGCCAGCAAATTCCTCATCGCTAGACCGGCCAGTCCGGCAGCCGCCACTAGACAGGTGGCCAGGATGGCGACCGATCCGGTGACCAGAGGCGCGCCCGCGGTCGCGTCCGGCGCCACGAACGGGGTCCAGCTGTCGGTACCGCGCAGCACTTCGACCAGCGACGACCATTGCGTCGTCACGCCGGACGATTCGATGAAGTCCAGGAACGGCGGGCTGATCCGGGCCATCAAGATCAGCGCCACCAGCCACCACGTCATCGCCAATGCCAGGGCCAGCAACCACCACGCGCTGTAGCGCCACCACCGGCGGTTGGGCCGGTGACAGGCCCACCAGATCACCGCGGGCAGGCAGCCGGCCAACGTCGCGATCGCGTTGACGGCTCCCATCAGCGCCACGGCCAGCCCGGCCCGCCCGGCGAGCCGGCGCACCGACCGGTCGGCGTCGCCGCGCAGCGCCAGAATGGTGGGCAGCAGCACCCACGGCGCCAGCATGATCGGCAACGTTTCCGACGAGATCGACCCCAGGGTCGTCAATACCCGAGGCGACAGCGCGAACGCCACCGCCGCGATCACGCGCGATGTCGGACTGCCGATCCCCAGCGCCTCAGCGACCCGCAATAACCCCCAGAAGCCGACGGTCAGCAGCAACGCCCACCACAGCCGCTGGGTCACCCAGCCGGGTAGCCCCAGCAGATGACCGGCCAGGAAGAAGGCCCCGTGCGGAAACAGGTAGCCGTAGGCCTGGTTTTGCGCCTGCCCGAAGGGCAGTTCGCTGTTCCACAAATTGGTCGCCCGGGTCAGGAAGCGCAGCGGGTTGGCGGTGAGGTCGAGCTTGGTGTCGGGGGAGATCCGCCCGGGCGACTGGGCGAAGCTCAGCGTCAGCGCGACGGTCGCGACCAGCCACAACCAGCGTCGCGACAGGGGCGTCGCAGCAGAAACCATTTTCGCACCGGCGGCCTGGGTCCGCCTCTGACTGCCCGGCTCCTCAACGGGCCGTTCCCCGGCCCGCATCGTCACCGGGCGGCGGCTAGCTGCGGTTGCCGTACTCGACCCGGTTGAGCACCGACGACTGCGGGTCGCCTCCGGGAAGGGGTGGCTTGGTGTCCTGCTGCACCATCAACGTGATCCCGAAGATCGCGGCTGCGCCCAGCAGCAGACCAACCACGACGCTGGCGGCGGCGGGCGCAACGAACCGGTTCATCGGGCAGCTCCTTGGAATTGCGGGCGTGCTAGGGGCCAAACCTAGCAGAAGGCAAGGTCGCGGCCGGTGGAGCGTTCGGCGGGCGGGGCGTCGGCGCCGCGCGAATCGACCCCATGACAGCATGGGCGAATGGCTTCCTCGCGTGTACTGGCCGTGCTCGCCGCGGTTACGGCGGTGTTGGCGGGCTGCGGCCACACCTCCGAACGACCCAAGTCGGCACCGGCCACGTCATCGGCGAAGCCGATCCCCCCGGCCCGACCCGCGTGCGGGGAGCCGGGGGCGATCCTGGCGGCAATGTCCACCCGCGACAAGCTGGCTCAGCTGCTGATGGTGGGCGTACGCAACGGCGACGACGCCAAAGCCGTCGTGACAGACCACCACGTCGGCGGCATTTTCGTCGGCAGCTGGACCGACCTGTCGATGCTGACCAACGGCACGGTGAAGAATCTGTCCGCGAGCACGGCGCTGCCGGTGGCGATCAGCGTCGACGAGGAGGGCGGCCGGGTAGCGCGGCTGTCGTCGCTGATCGGCCCGTCGCCGTCGCCGCGGGTGCTGGCCCACACGAACACCGCCGACGAGGTCTACGGCATTGCGTTGGACCGCGGCCACAAGATGCGTGGCCTGGGTATCACCATCGATTTCGCCCCGGTGGTCGACGTCACCGACGCGCCCGACGACACCGTGATCGGCGACCGGTCGTTCGGCTCGGATCCGGCCGTCGTCACCGCGTACGCCGGCGCATATGCGCGAGGTCTGCGCGACGCCGGGCTGCTGCCGGTGCTCAAGCATTTTCCCGGCCACGGGCACGGATCCGGCGACTCGCACACCGGCGGAGTGACCACGCCGCCGCTTGAGGCGTTGCAGAACAACGATCTGGTGCCGTACCGGACGCTGGTGACCGCGGCGCCCGTCGGCGTCATGATCGGCCACCTGCAGGTGCCCGGCCTGACTGGCGATCAACCGGCCAGCCTCAGCAAGGCCGCCATTCAGTTGTTGCGCACCGGGACCGGCTACAAAGGCCCGGCCTTCGACGGCCCGGTGTTCAGCGACGACCTGTCCAGCATGGCCGCGATCAACCAGCACTACGGCGTGCCGGAAGCGGTCCTGCGATCCCTGCAGGCCGGCACCGACATCGCGCTGTGGGTTACCACCGACGAGGTGCCCGCCGTGCTGGATCGTCTGGAGAAGGCATTGGCCGCAGGGGAGTTGACGATGTCCGCCGTCGATGCCTCGGTGCTGCGGGTGGCGAAGGTCAAGGGCCCGAAGCCA
>Ga0209656_10001708_pt1 | contig 14364 bp, 16 predicted proteins | sample BogFormECP12_OM2_FD_188239 | JGI IMG/M metagenome (GOLD analysis project Ga0209656, IMG submission 188239) | Bog forest soil microbial communities from Calvert Island, British Columbia, Canada - ECP12_OM2 (SPAdes) (version 2) | ecosystem: Environmental > Aquatic > Freshwater > Wetlands > Bog ... | reverse complement strand
GCTGTCCCTCTCGCTCATACTTTCGGCGAGTGATTTCGGTCCACATCTTGTGCTCCGATGATTGTTTCACCACAACCATCATGCCACAACCGACTGAAATAACTCAATTCATTTTCGGTCAGCCTCTAAGGCTGCGGCGCGATCCGGGGACCCCCGCACGGGACACGCCAAGAGTCCGATAACAGGTCTTCTGTTGGTGTGGATGGCCCCCGACGGCATCAAGGGTGCCAGAATGAGGTCTCTGTAGATCTCAGACAAAGGAGGCCGTCCGTGGAACAGATTAGCCGAATTGGTATGGATACGTCGAAACACATTTTCCAGCTTCACGGAGTGAACACCGCCGAGGAGCCGGTTCTGCGGAGGAAGCTGCGACGCAAGGAGATGCTCGCATTCCTCGAGCAGCTTGCGCCGACGGTGATCGCGATCGAAGCCTGCGGTGCAAGCCACCACTGTGCGCGGCTGCTGCAATCGTACGGGCATTCGGTGAAGTTGATCGCGCCGCAACTCGTCAAGCCATACCTGAAGCGCGGCAAGAACGATGCGGCGGACGCGGAAGCGCTTTGCGAGGCGATGAGTCGGCCGACAATGCGCTTCGTGCCGGTGAAGACGGCTGAGCAGCAAGCGGCCTTGATGCTGGTCGGTGTACGTGACCGGCTGATCCGCAATCGCACACAGTTGACCAACGCCATCCGTGGCCATGCGGGCGAATTCGGCCTTACAGCGGCCAAGGGGAAGGCCCACCTCGATCCGCTGCTCGAGCGCATCCAAGCCAATGAGAGCCTGCCCGCCTTGGCTCGGGAGCTGTTCGCGGCCCAGGCCGAGGAATATGCGCAACTACAAGCGCAAATCGACAAGGTCGATGCCAGGCTCATGGCTTGGCATCGCGCCGATGAATGCAGCCGACGGCTCACCAAGATCCCCGGCGTCGGCCCGATCGGCGCGGTGCTGCTGACAATGAAGACCCCCGAGCCTGAGCTATTCCGATCCGGACGCCAGTTCGCGGCCTGGATCGGCTTGACGCCGAAAGACCATTCGACCGCGGGTAAGGTCAGGCTCGGCGGGATCACGCGAGCCGGCGACCAAGGATTGCGCAGCGTGCTGGTGGTCGGGGCTACCACCGTGATCCAGCATGCTCAGCGCGGCGGAAGGCCCTCGCCTTGGCTTAGCGAACTCCTCAAACGCAAGACGCCGAAGTTGGCCGCCGTGGCACTGGCCAACAAGACGGCACGCATCGCCTGGAAACTGATGGTTACGGGGGAAAACTACGCCGCACCAGCTGCGCCCGCCGCGTTGACAGACGCAGCCTAGAGATCAGCCAGACACGGGGAGCAACTCAACTGCAACCGTGTGAGCTGATGCCAGAACTTGCAAGATAATGAGCAGATGGTGTGATCAATCGATCCACGACGAGGGACATTCCGCATTTTCCAGTGGCCCTCTTTGAGGTCGCCGTTCTGTTTGGAACTCTTGTCGCGGAAACCATCTTGGCCAGCGTTCATGTGCGAGCGCACAAACAGGCCGGACATATGGATGCTAGCGATCTGATCAAAGCACTGCAAAACACCTTGCGAGGAGGGGGCCGTCCACATATGGAAAATGAGTTAGGGTTTGACCCCATCCCTTCGGGCGATCTGATTTTTTTGCCCTTCAGGCAACTCCTCAAAAAGCGCGTGCAGTTTTGCAGGCTCTGCGATCATTTTTTCAGTAATCATGTTTATCAATTCGAACAGTCGTCCGACAATAGTTTGATTATCCCGCAGGTCAATTTGCCCCAGGTGCACCGCATTATTTCCTACAACTCGCACAATATCGAGCGCTTTCTGCACTCCAGCCGGGAGGCCTTTCGCGACGAGGTTCCCTATATCAGCATTTATGTTTTCGCCAGTTTCACCCAATTCCTTGCATAGTTTCTGAATGACCAGCCGAAGCAGTGCCGCCGCGCCCCGAGGTGATCTCTCCGCAATGGAGCGCGCCTCTTCGTAATCTGCCTTGCCGTCATCGGGCAAATCAGTATGGGGAAATGGTGCATTGGTAGCTATCGGATGTACCATTGTATTTCCATACCAAAGCGAAAATTTCTCACATCTCGCGCAAAAAGCTGCATTCACATCCTTAAGCGCTTTGATATTACCGGAACCGTCACCTGCTCTGAACGCTGTGCCTGTCCACCACTGATAAGCATAGACCCCGCAGTTTGGACAATGAAAACCGGTCGAATCCCGAGATGGCGGAATGTACCCTTGCATGGATGATGACGACGGTGCCTCCTGTGATGCTGTCATCAGCGCTTCTCCAAAGCCTCCCTCAGACGCGACAAACGTCATCTATATGGTTGTGTCTCTGCCGGTCTGCATGTCTCTCTGTCAAGCCGCATAATTACATGTTCTGGAAAGCCTGGCAAAGTCGGTGTGAAATCCTCGCTGCCCCTCGCCAAGGACAAACATGGCGCGGGTAGTCTATCCGTGCGTTTCGCGCTCGGCCTGGCGGTGTCGAATACTTTACCGGCCGCGTTGTTACTCGACCGATTGGGATCTGCGCCTGCACCGACATGTCCAAGGCCGAGCTCGGCTCGTCGAGCACGACAAAACGCGGCTTCGGGACCAGCGCGCGGGCGATCGCGATGCGCTGGCGCTGGCCACCCGAGAACTCGTGCGGGTAGCGCTCGGCGGCCTCGGGGTCGAGCCCGACCTCGACCAGCGCGGTCTCGATCAGCCGCCGGCGCTTCGCGCCGCTCGTCGCCAGGCGATGCACCTTCTTCGACGATCTGCGTGACCGAGAGCCGCGGCGACAGGCTCGAGAACGGGTCGTGAAAGACCACCTGCATCTCGCGCCGCAACGGGCGGTTGGCGCTGGCCGAGGGCCGCGACCCGACGTGCACAAACCCTGAAGCAGCGACAGGCGGCGGCTAACCATTCACTGCCGCATTAGGGTCAGCTCCAGCGGGGGCGTGCGCCGCCCGTCATGCCGCCGTCGATCACGAGTTCCGCGCCCGTCATATAGCTCGACGCGTCAGAGGCCAGGAACAGCACGCCATTGGCGATGTCCTGCGCCTGTCCAGCTCGGCCGAGCGGCACCCCGGCCCCGGCCACCTCGTGCGGATCGATTGGCGTATTGCGCCCGGCAGACACCGATAACTTCGTCCAGATCGGCGTGTCGATGACACCAGGATGCACGGTATTGACCCTGATGTTGTCTGCTGCGTGCTCCATCGCGACCGCCTTGGCAAACAGCCGCACGCCTCCCTTTGTAGCGCAGTAGCCGGCCAAACCAGCCGATCCTCTGAGACCCGCCACCGACGACGTGATGATAATTGAGCCGCCGCCGGCGCGGCGCAGCGCCGGAACGGTGTACTTTACCGACAAGAACACGCCGTCGAGGTTTACCGCGGTTTGGCGCCGCCAGTCGGCGAGGGTCATCTCGACAGCCTTGCACATGATCCCGATACCGGCGTTCGCCACCATCACGTCCAGACGGCCAAATTGCTGCTCGGTCGCTTCGACCACCGCCGGCCAGGTTTCTTCGAGGGTTACGTCTTGATGCAAAAAGACCGCCGAGCCGCCGGCGCTGCCGATCTTGTCCACCACCGACTGACCGCCCGCGTCATCGAGGTCCGTCACCACTACCTTGGCGCCTTCGCGCGCGAGGGTCGCCGCACAGGCCGCACCAATCCCCGATGCGCCGCCCGTCACGATCGCAACCTTGTTCTGAACCTGGCCCATAGGGGTCCTCCCTCGCGAGAATTCTAGCCTGACGCCGCTCTTATTTCAGGCGATGCGAGTAGAGTTGGACTGTCTGATGATCCGCTCTATCTCGTCGACCCCGACCCCGTATAGCTCGGCGACCTGCGCCTGCGTCATCCCGTAGCTCGCCAGAGCGCGGACGCGCCCGAATTGCGAGGCAGGTATCGCGCCGGTGTTGCGCCTGACCGTCCGCTGCCGTCGCATCGGCTTCGGCTCGACGGGCGCTTCGCCCTTTGCCGAGCTCATTGGCACCACCGGCGGGATTCTGAAGATGCGCGGCTGGCGCTGCGGTTGGTGTTCGGCTGACGGGACAGAGTTCTCAGCGGCCGAAGTCGCGTTGGCAGGTCCGGATTGCGGTCTCGGCTTAAACAGGTCTTCGGCGTTTCGGCGCGCTCTGTCGAGCTTTTCGCGATCAGTATGATCGTCTAACGGCCATTCGGTCAGCAAGAGCTGCTCCAGGGCAAATCGTTAACATGAGATATAATGGTCACCGGGGAGGCTACAAGACAAGCAAAGAGGCGCTGTCGGCGTATCGCTGGTTGGCCGAAGGATTCGATCTGTCCGATCATGCGCCGGATTGACCCTTCTCGCGGCGATTCAGCGATCGGTTCGAGTGGCGACGACAATGGCGCGCGGCGGGTCTTGCCAAGTGCACTCGACGCGGCCAAACCCGGCGGTACGCAGCGCGGTCAAATGCCCGTCCACGCCGTCGACAAACCGATCGCAGTTCAAGAAATAGCCGCCGGGCTTGAGAAGACCATGGATCGCTGGATAGCATGAGAAGATCTTTTCGCGGCTTCCGAGATTGTGGAGGACGATCGCCGAGACCGCCAGATCGAACGGTCCTCCGACATATTGCGGCCACGCCGGATCCATCAGATCTGCAAGGACATAAGAAAGCCGGTCGGCATGGCCGGCAAGACGTTGGCGCGCCTGATCAAGCATCGCTCGGGAATAATCTTGCAAAGTAACGTGTCCTATGGGAAGCGCCTTCAAGACTTCCTCGGTGACGACACCGTAGCCGGCGCCGACGTCCAACACGTCGATCTCCGCATGGGGCGGAAACGAAACGGACGACAGCATTTTCCGGAGCAGCGGCCGTCGTTCGGGATCGCGGGCGACGTCGTGGTCAATCCATCCTGCGACATAGTCGGTCGACTGCCAGTCGTGCGGGAAGGGTTGAAAGGTCTTGGCTTCGGAGGGCATCGCACACCTCGCTGAATGCGTTAGACGCGCCGCACACCGTAGAACTGCGGCCAGCCGTCGCGCACATCCTGCAGATAGGAGTGGAACGCGGCCGGCTGGTCGTACATGCCGAGCGGCACATAAGACGGATTCTGCCAGAACTGTTGCTGCATCTCGCGACAGAACTTCTGTTGCGCCGCAACGTCCGGCGCGTCGAACCACGCCGCGCGCAGCGCTTCCATTTTTGGATCGGTGGGCCAGCCGAACCACGAATCGGCGCCGCTGGCGCGGATCGCGATGTCGGGGCCGGGCGAGATGTTCCCCATGCCACCGAGGTAGGTATAAAAGATGTTCCAGCCGCCTTTGTCGACGGGCTCGCGACTGGCCCGCCGGGCGACGACGCTACCCCATTCCATGGTCTGCAGATCGATGTTCATACCAATCCGCTGCAGCACATCGGTGGCAACCTGCGCTTCGGCATAGATCGTCGGAATGGTCGAGGCGGCGAGGACGACGACCCTTTCGCCTTGGTATCCGGCGGCAGCCAGATCCGCTTTTATTTTGTTGAGGTCCTTGGGTCCTCGGGTGATCTCGACACCGACATCGCTCGCCATCGGTGTGCCGGGGACGAACAGGCCGACATCGATCTTGATCAAACTCGGGTCGGCGCCTGCGACGGCAGTCATAACGTCCTTCTGGTCGAATGCCGAGAGCACGACGCGGCGGATTGCGGCATTATCGAACGGGGGGAAGAGCTGGTTGAACCGCAGACAGCCGATCTCGCCGGTGCGATCCTTGACGGTGATGACCAGGTTCTTGTTGCGCTTTAGTTGCGGGACCAAGTCGATTGTCGGGTTCTCCCACCAGTCGACCTCGCCCTGGTCGAGCGCCACCGAAGCGGTGCCCGGATCGGGCACGAAATTCCACACCACGCGGTCGACATGGACGATTTTCGGACCGGCGGTGAAGCTCGGCTCGCCGCTCGCGCGGGGCATGTAGTCCGAGTTCTTCTCGAAAACGACGCGCTGGCCCTGAACCCGCTCCGCGGCGACGAACTTGAACGGCCCGGAGCCCACCGCTTCCTTGACCTGCTCGAAGGCTGTGGTTTCAGCCAGCCGCTCGGGCATGATCGAGCAATAGGGTTCGGCCAGGGCATCCGGCAGCAGCGCGAACGGTTTTTTCAGGCGAAAGCGGATCACCTTGTCCGAGACCGCCGAAAGCTCGTCGGTGCGGGCCATCAGCGCCCCGCCGATCGGGTACCGCTTGCTCCACCGCTTGATCGTGGCGACGCAATCGCGCGCCAGGACCGGGCTGCCGTCGTGGAATTTGAGCCCGTCCCGCAGGGTCAGGTCCCACTGCTTGCCGTCGTCGTCGACGCTGTGGCGTTCGACCATCTGCGGCTGAGCATTGAAAGCGGCATCGTACCCATAAAGTGTATCCAGGACCGCCAGCGCGTAGTTGCGGGTGATGTCGGCAGTCGTCCATACCGGGTCGAGCGAGGCGAGGTCGGCGTGAGGGACGAAGGTGATCGTCTTCGCCGATTCTGCGCCGACGATGCGCGGGGCGGCTAGCGCCGTCGCGCCGGCGAGGGCGGATTTGAGGAAGGTGCGTCGCTTCATCAGCGTGTCTCTTCGTCGCGTGCTTTCCCTTTTACCGCCGGCCACGCCGGCCGGCAATCGGAGGAGCGACTTAGCCCGGTGCACCCGGCCTTTTTTGCATCAGGCTCCTTTGGTTTTGGCGTCACCGCCAAGCGCGGCGCGGCCCTCGAGCATAACCGGACAAGGTCCGGTTTCTTTGTTGTCATGGTCATCAACGAGCCGTCGCTACATACTAACACCCGGCAGCGCAACTTGATACGGCCTGGGCGAAATCGTTCGAGACCCCGGCGAGGGTAGAAGGAAACCGTTATGAAATTCGGTAATTTCTTATTTCCGGACTGCAGGGATCCCGAGCGGGATGGCATCGTGATCGACGAGACCCTGCGCGAGGCGTGGCTCTCCGACGAACTCGGGGTCGATGTGGTATGGCTCGCCGAGCATCATTTCGACGGGATCTGCGCCTACGTCGACCCGATCAGCTTTGCCGGCGCATTGGCCACCTCGACCCGGCACAGCAAGATCGGCTTTGCCGTCGTGCAAACCGCGCTGCATCACCCGATCCGTCTTGCCGAACAGCTGGCTATCCTCGACAATATCACTAAGGGGCGCCTCGTCGTCGGTCTCGGCCGCGGCTCCTCCTACAATATCTACGATTACCAGGGTTTCGGCATCGACCATCACGAGGCCCAGGCACGTCTGGAGGAAGCCGAGGGGATCCTTGTCGAGGCCTGGACCCGGGAGGACTTCGAGCACAAAGGAAGGTACTGGCATCTAAAGGTGCCGATGCTTCGGCCGCGGCCTTATACGAAGCCGCACCCGATGCTGATCCGCGCCGCCTCGGGCGAGGCCTCACTGCTCGAATTGGCACGCCAGGGCCGTCCATTTTTGATGAATGTGCAGTCGATGACAGTGACCCGCGCCCGCGTCTCGCTCTACCGGAAGACGATGCACGAAGCCGGCTTCGACGAGGAACGAATCGCCCGCAATCTCGAACAGTGCTGGGTCTGGCGCAATGTCTTCGTCGGCAACACCGACGCCGAAGCCGAGAGCGTCGGGGTTCCGGCTTTCCAGGCGATGGTCGAGTCACGAGCGGCATTGCGCAGCCGCATCTATCGCGAGACCGGCATGCGGATCGAGGTACCCCAGAGCGATCTGCCGTCGGCCCGCGCCAGTGTCGAGGACGGCTTCATCCATGGATCACCGGGGAAGGTCGCAGAGGCGATCGCCGAGATCGCCGCGCTTGGCATCGGCGGCATGATTGCGACGTTCCGCTTGGGTCCGTTGCCGCACGAGGCAGCGGCCGATAGCCTCACCTTGTTCATGCGCCAGGTCGCGCCTGAGTTTCGCAGCCCATCTGCGAGCCGGTAAACCCACGCCCACTTCCCCCATTTTGGGACCCGGTAATCGAATAAGGGATACCGCTGTGAATACGACCCTCATCCGCAATGCCGATTGGGTGATCGCGTGGGACGAGATTGCCGGGCGCCATGTCTATCGCTGCAATATCGACGTCGCTTTTACTGATGCCACGATCGTCTTTCTCGGACGCAATTACCCCGGGGCGGCGGACCGTATCATCGAGGGGACGGATCGCCTGGTATTGCCGGGGCTGATAGACATCCACTCACATCCCGAGCACGAGCCCCTTTATCGCGGAGTGCGTGAGGAGCATGGCTTGCGCAACATGCACATGACCGGGCTCTACGAACGCTCGCAGGCGTTCTCCGCACCCGATGACGAGGCCCGAGCAGCCAGCGCCGAGTTTGCCTATTGCGAATTGCTGCTGAGCGGCGTCACCTCGCTGGTTGACATCTCAGCCCCCTGGGACGGCTGGATCGAGGTGTGTGCGAAAAGCGGGATGCGCAGCTTTCTCGCGCCGGGCTATGCCTCAGCGCGCTGGCGTCTCGCCAATGATTTCGATCTGCAGTACGGCTGGGATGAGGCGCGTGGGCGCAAAGGTTTTGCTACGGCGCTGGCGCTGATCGAGGGTGCCGCGCAGCACCAGAGCGGACGGCTCTCGGGTGTCGTCTCGCCGATGCAGATCGACACCTGCACCGCCGAATTGCTGCGCGACAGCCGCGATGCGGCGCGCGAGCGCGGGCTGCCCTTTACCGTGCACGTCGCGCAGAGCGTCGGCGAGGTGCGGGAAATGATCCGCCGCCACGGCAAGACGCCAATCCAGTGGGCATACGAGATCGGCATCCTCGGCCCTGACACGATTCTCGGCCACGCGCTTTTCCTCGATACCCATTCGTGGATCCGCTGGTGGACCGAGACCGATCTCAAGCTGATTGCCGAAACCGGCGCATCGGTCGCCCACTGTCCGACGCCGTTTGCCCGCTATGGTCAAATGATGGAGAATTTCGGCGATTACCTGCGCGCCGGGGTCAATATGGGGCTCGGCACCGACACAACTCCGCATAATCTCGTCGAGGAGATGCGCAAGGCTGCGGTCCTGGCTCGCATTGCAGCGCGCGATATCGCGACCGTGACCACGTCGGATCTGCTCTATGCGGCGACGGCGGGCGGCGCCAAGGCCCTGATGCGCGACGATCTCGGCCGGATTGCCACCGACAAGAAGGCCGACCTCGTCCTAGTCGATCTGGCGCTGCCGCAGATGATGCCGGCGCGCGATCCGCTGCGTTCGTTTGTCTATCATGCCGCCGACCGGGCGGTGCGCGATGTGTTTGTCGACGGACGGCAAGTCGTGGCTGAAGGCAAGGTCCTCACGCTCGACCAAGCAGATGCGGCCCATCGCGTCCACCGCGCGCAACAACGTATGCTCGAAGCGGCTCCGCGGCGCGACTACCGCGGCCGCAACGCCGAAGAAATTGTTCCTCTCAGCCTGCCGCTGATTAATTGAAGAAGCGGCGATCGGCGATCAAGTCTTCGCGCGACGCGTTCTCGTGCGCGCCCGGCTACGCTTGCGGCCGAGCCCGAGCTGTTTGGCCATCGCCGAGCGCTGTTCGGAGTAGGCTGGGGCGGTGAGCGGATGGTCAATCGACAGGTCCCAGCGCCGCAGATATTCGCTAACCTGCAGTCCATGCCGCATAGTGAGGTGCCGGCGCAAGGTCTTACCTTTGAACCCACACTCGAGGCAAACCACTTGGTCGCGCTGTACCGATCGCCTAACCGGCACGGCCGGCGTTCGAGCAGGTTCCGGCTGGATCGGCTTCCCAAGCTGGCTGATCGTTTGCTGCACCGAGATAATCAACGCTGATAGCTGATCCGGTGCGAGGGTATGATTGCCGACATAACTCGCGACGATTTTTGTTACCGGGCGCAGGTCAACGCTTCGCGGCGTACTGTCGCCATCCATGATACTTTTCTCCCCGCGGATTCATTTTTGCCTTCGTTACATAAGGCAAAACGGGAACGAAGAGAAACACTCTTTATTGAGCATAGACGGACGCTGGTTCGTCGAAGCAACTCTAAGCCTATTTTTCGGAACAACATGGCTGACGCCGCCGTGATCGGTGAAGCTGGTACTCCTCGACACCTAAACGGCTATGCTCTTAGGCGTTCGAGATTGCTGTGCGCCGGCCCTGTGAAACCGAGCGCCATCGCCGCGTCGGAAGACGTCTCTAGGATCATTCGGGGACGATTTACCAGGTTAGTACCGATCATCGTTAGCAAGTGCTCGAATCTGCCCTCGTCCTCAAGACAGCCGAGCTCTCGCACAGTTTCGACAAAGCGGAGGAACTGCCTCTTGGGTTGTAACGGAAATTGCATCCATGGCAGCTCGTCCCAGCCGATCGTATTTGGCGCTCGGCTAGGGCGTCGGCGTGATGAGCGCTGTGAGCGGTCGACCACTTGACCCCGAGATGCCAAACCTTGGCCACCGCCAAGTGCGGTGGAGTCGGCGCTTCCGATGATCCAGGCGAGACGTTGAACAATACCCAACGCGGTCTTGTTGGTCACCTCGAGCCGCAGGTGCAGCTGGTATGGGCTGATGACGTCCCCGGCAACGCTCAGCAAGAAGCAGGCCTGGAACCATTTGTGGAGCGGAACGTGGCTGCCCTCGAACATCGTACCGACCGTGGCGCGAAACTGTTTGCGGCAGCGGCAACAGAATTTCAGCCCGGCGCGCGCCCCCTTTCCGGTAACCGCACCGATACGATCTGTTGCACCGCAGCGTATGCATACCGGTCCATTTGGCCAGACGATTTCTTCGAGCTTGGCGTGCGCCGCCTGCTCATCCCAAAAATAGGACCGCGAAATGATGGACATGTTCGTGCCTCGCTGCAGCGGAGGGCCGGATGGCCGAAGCAATCCTCCCGCATCTCGGATTAACCAATTAGCCATATATCCGACTGTGTGGAGAATTTCAACTAAAACTAATTTTTTCGTTAAATAGACAACTTTTTGACGTTGTCGACCCGTGTCATGGACGACGTTCCCCCCGCAACGGCCCGAGCGTCTTTCGAAAAGCCGAACGATCCCGCATGATCAGCTACGACGATCAAGGCTGGAGAGGCGTCATGAAGCTGTTCGATCTGTCCGGGAAAGTCGCGATAATCACCGGTTCGAGCCGCGGCATCGGCCGGGCGATCGCCGAGGCAATTGCCGAGGCGGGTGGCAGAGTGGTTATCTCGGCCCGCAATGCGGCGCCCTGCGAAGAGGTGGCCGCGGCGATCCGTGCCACGGGCGGCGAGGCGATTGCCGTCACGGCGCGGATCTCCGATAAGGCGCAGCTCGAAAACCTTGTCGCCAAGACGCGCGAAGCGTGGGGTCGGATCGACATCCTCGTCTGCAACGCTGCGGTAAACCCGCATTACGGCTCGCTCGAACAGCTGACCGACGAGGTGTTCGAGCGAATGATGGTCAACAACGTCCTGAGCAATCTCTGGCTGTCGCGCATGGTCGGTCCGGAGATGCGCGAGCGGCGCGATGGCGCGATCATCTACATCATCTCTACGGCGGCATTGCGTGCGAATACGATGCTCGGCATGTACGGTGTAACTAAGGCTGCTGATTATGCCTTGTGCCGCAACCTCGCCGCCGAATGGGGTCCCGATAATGTGCGCGTCAACTGCATCGCGCCGAGTGTCGTGACGACCCAATTCGCACGCGTGCTCTACGGAGACCCGGCGCGGCGCGCGGCGCGCGAGGCCGCGACTCTGCTACGCCGCTTGGCCGAGCCGGAAGACATCGCCGGCGTCGCGCTGATGCTCGCCTCGCGCGCCGGCGCCTACATCACCGGCCAGACGATCGTCGTCGACGGCGGCACGACGATCGCGCCTTAGCAAGGCGCTTCACCATCCCGCTTACGCTCCGCTCGCGGGAAGAGGCCTCCTGATCCGGCCGGCCATCGCCCGGCGACGCGATGAAGAGCCACCGTCATCTCGACCGTCCTCCCGAGCAGCAGCGTTGGCACGCCAGCATCCTGCGCAGCCATTGCTGCTCCGGACTGCCGAGCGATCGATGAGGAAGGGTCGTGAACCGCGCGGCGCGTGCATGTGCCGCCGTCCGTTCCTCGCGCAGCGCCGTCAGCTTACGCGTCAGGCGCTTGCTTTGCGTCTTGTGCTTCACGATAAACCGGCCATCCCGCGTTCACCCGCAACAATGGGTGAAGCCGAGAAAGGCGAAGGTTTCCGGACGCCGCTCGCTGCGTTGCTGACGTCGCAGGGCCGGAAGCCTGCCGAGTTCGATCAGCCGCGTCTTGTCCTCGTGGAGCGCCAAGCCAAACTTGGCCAGCCGGTCCTTGCAACGGGGCTAGCGAGACACCGACGCTTGCGCTGGGCAACGCCCACGTCGCCACCTTGACCAATGTCAGCTATTCGATCGCTAACACCGGCACGAGCGGCCCCTCGTGATCGGCGCAATCCAGACCTGCGTCAACGGCGGCACTATCACGAATGGGGTGCTCAGCGGCAGCGGAGTGACCAAGCAAAATTTCGGCCCGATCGCATTCAGCACCAGCACCAGTCCGTTCACGGTCACTTATCCCCGACCACCGCCGGTGCGCTGAGCGGCAGGCGGCCCATCCCGCAAACAATTTCGGCAACGTTGCCGCGCAGACGATCAGCATCACCGGCGTAGCGTATAACCTCGCCAGCTCCAACACGATCGCGCCGCTCAATTTCGGGGTGCTGCATGTTGGCGACTTGACCGCTACGCCGATGCCGACGATCACCAATACCGCTCCACCCGGGGTTCTCTGAAGGACTCGACAGCACCTTCGGCTCGTACAACAACAATGGCGGGACCTTGACCCCGGGCTTTGCCGGTGCGGTCACCAACCTCGCGGCGGGATCGACCGAACCGTCGAGCATGACGGGGTCTCTCGGCACCGCCGCTGCGGGGTCGGTCAACGGCGGGATCACGGTCCATCAGAACTCGAATGACACGATCAGCGGGCTGCCGAATACCGCGCTGCCGGACCAGACGCCTGCGGTCGCGAACGTTCTGACAACCGCGCCGACCGATTTCCGCATCGTCCATGTCGGCGATCCCGCCCGGACGAGGAGCGTCACCGTGCAGAACGGCGCGGCCGTAACGGCGCTCAACGACGAGCCGGTCGGCAGCACTAGTGCCGGCGGGGCACCCTTCTGGGCAGCGGCACCATCGCCGCCCCCCGCAGCCAGCCTGGATGCGACATTGTCTTCGACACCAGCTATCTCGGAGATTTCAGCGAAGTCCTCAGCTTCGACGTCGAGATTAGCAATTCCACCGGCTTCCACCATTATCGGCAATATCGCCTTGACCTTGGAGGGGAGCGTCGCGTCCTCGACCCCGGCCCCGGCCCGGCACGATCATCGTGCTCGTTCCGGCCTCGGGGCATGCTATTCTTCGTGGTCCGCCGCTGGAGGCGACGGGATCAGGCTAGAAAGGTGCCGTGCCCACGGACGGCTGGCTATACCGACTTTTGGTAGCACTATCGGGGATAACCCTGATTCTGGTGGTGGTGTATATCGTCCTGATCCAAGACAATCGCTCGGTTCAGACCGAGATCAACCAGCGCCAGCAATTCATCAATCAAAGCATTCGGCTCGGCCGCATCAATGACGCTCTGATCCACGCCCTGGCCACGACGGCAGTCAGCGACAAGGATGACAAGCTGCGCGACCTGCTGGCACAGAACGGGATCACGATCAACCCGATGACCGGGGCGCCCGAACGGGAGGCGGCACCGTCAGCTTCGGCGCCCGCCGCTACCGGGCGATAATCATGGCACTAGGTCAGGAGCGCGACTGGGTGATCAGCGGTTTGGGGCTACCGATTATCCTCGTCGTGGTGTCGCTGTTCGTGCTGATGGCGTTCGAGACCGGCGAGACTATCCATGACCGCGGCGCGCTCTCGGATCTGCGGCGCTCGCAGGAGCCGACCGTGCAGGAGGCGATCAAGCTGCGCCAGCAGCTCGAAACGCTGGCCGGCAAGACCGCCCAGCTCGCGGCAGAGGGCGACGAAGGCGCCAAGACCGTTGTCGACCAGATGAAGCGGGAGGGGGTCGCCCTCAACCCGCCAAAGCAGTAGGGCAGGGGCTGTCGGTCGGCTTTCCTGGTGCTTTCCTGTCTTGGTCGATCGCGTTCCCTGTTCGGCCGATCAGCAAAAATGGGCGGCCGCCTGTTCGCGCGAGCGCGGCTGGCCGGCCGCGGGCTCGCCGCGATGGATGCTTTGAACGCCGCCACCTGCCTGGCGCGCGATCTCGTGCTCGCGACCGGTAATCCCGACGATTTCGAGGAATTGGGTGTCGAGCTGTTCGCACCCTAGCCGGAAGTTCCCTCTTTCGGCAACGTCAAGCGATTGATATTTCGGCATTGTCTTCTCTGCGTATAGCATAGTGTAGCCATGTAAGATAGAATTTATTGGTTGTATATGGTGAGTATATTTGCTATCAT
>Ga0209656_10001707_pt1 | contig 14369 bp, 10 predicted proteins | sample BogFormECP12_OM2_FD_188239 | JGI IMG/M metagenome (GOLD analysis project Ga0209656, IMG submission 188239) | Bog forest soil microbial communities from Calvert Island, British Columbia, Canada - ECP12_OM2 (SPAdes) (version 2) | ecosystem: Environmental > Aquatic > Freshwater > Wetlands > Bog ... | reverse complement strand
CGCTTCGCCGTCAGACATCCGAGGTGGGAGCCCTGTGCGTGAATCGCGCTCGCAGGGATCTGTGCGGGGGGCGCTCAGTAATGGGCGTCCCTACCGCGATAGAATTTTGACGAAGCGCCTTTCGCCCGAATTTCGGGGACTTTTGAGAGATCGTCGGCGACCGCTATCGACCCTGAGCGGACGTTCGTCGGGAGGGATTGAACGTCGCGTCTCGGCGTAAACCGGTCATTGAAGATCATGACGGTGGAGGTCGCGGTTGGGGGAAAGCCGTAGTTCGCGTTGAGCGTTATCGGATGGGCCGCCTCGCGGTGTTCGCGCACCGCCCGCGCCGTCCCCGCCTCATCCTCGCCCGTCAGGCGCGAGTATCCGGCGACGTCGGCGGCGAGGATCGCGGCGAGCCGGCGGGCGGCGGTCATTGTTCGGGGACCCCGGCCTTGCGCAGGCCTTCGAGAATGGGCTCGAGCTGGGTCAGATACGTCGGATGGTCGCTCCTCGCCGTGTAGGCGGCGCGGGCGCGGGAAATGGCGAAGGTCGGGTTGAGCGCGAGACCGGCCTGGACTGCGGAATGCGCCTCGCCCAGTCGACCAAGCTGCGCGAGCGCGGCGGCCAACGCGAAACGTGAATGCGGATGATTTCGGTTGGTTTCGATCGCCCGTCGAAACCACGCGGCTGCCTGCTCCCAATGACCGAGGTGGTTCTCGGCCAGGCCCACGTGAAACATCCAGATATAGGCCATCGTATCGCGCGTGCTGAGGCGAAGGGCCTCGGCAACGTGAGCCTCCGTATCTTCGGCGCGGCCGATGTAAATCTTACCGAGTCCCACAAGGGAATGGGCGCTGGCGAGATTTCGATCGATCCAGGGACGCGGCTTGCCGCAACAGCGCCGTCGCCTGGGTCAGCGTTTCCTCGCTCCAGCCCTTGAGACTGATCATGCCAGCTCCCTCCCGGTAGCACGACCAGGCGCTCGGGCTGGCGTCGCGCCGACGCCGAATCAAGGCAATTTCGGCGCGAACAAGTTCCGGTTCGATCCGGCCGGCGATCGCGCGGGCGATTTGATCCTGCAGCTCGAGGACATTTTCGGGTTGACGGTCAAATCGGTCGGCCCAGAGTTGCGCCCCTGTCGCGGCGTCGATGAGTTGCGCGCCGACGCGAAGCTGTGGGCCGGCGGGCCTCAGGCTGCCCTCGACGATATAGCGGACGCCGAGTTCGCGCCCGATCTGGCGGCTGTCGACGGTGCGGCCCTGATAAACGAATGAAGATTGCCGAGCGATCACGATGAAGCCGGGAATCCGCGCGAGGATTGTGATCAAATCCTCGGTCATCGCCTCCGTCAGATATTTGAATTCGCGCTCCTCGGAAAAGCAGGTGAACGGCAGCACGACAAGGGATGGCTGATCGGTTGAAAGCTTCGGGGGTTCGGACATGAGAGCGGGCGCCCTCGAAGCTAGTGAATAGACCCGCACGGGCCGGGCGATATTCTTGAGCCCCTTCTCGCCGAGATCGACGAAATCCGCGTCGATCCTGCCGCGCACGTGGTCGTAAGCCGTGCCCGAGATCAGCACGCCGCCGGGCTCGCAAATGCCTTCCAGCCGCGCCGCGATATTGACGCCATCGCCGAGAATGTCGTCGCCCTCGATCAACACGTCGCCAAGGTTGACGCCGATGCGGTAGACGATGCGCTTGTCGTCAGGCGTCCCGGCGTTGCGCTCGGCCATCAGCTTCTGGATCGCGGTCGCACATTCGACGGCGGCGACGACGGAGGGAAACTCCAGCAGCAGCCCGTCGCCCGTCGTCTTGACGATGCGCCCACTGTGGCTTGCCACGATCGGCCGCGCCGCGTCGCGATGCTCGCGCACAGCCCGCGCCGTCCCCGCCTCATCCTCGCCCATCAGGCGCGAGTAGCCGACGACGTCGGCGGCGAGGATCGCGGCGAGGCGGCGGGCGGCGGTCATTCCTCGGGCATCCCGGCCTTGCGCAGGCCTTCGGAAACCGGCTCGAGCTGGGCCCAGAACCTCGGGTCGTCGCTCCGCGCGGCCAGGTTGGCGCGAAAGCGGGGGATGGCGAAACTCGGGTCGAGCGCGAGCCCGGCTTTGACCGCAGCGCGCGCCTCGTCGAGCCGGCCGAGCTGCGCCAGGGCGGCGCCCGACATGAAGTGTGGGCGCGGGTAATTTCGGTTGGCCTCGATCGCCCGCCGAAACCACGCAACCGCCTGATCCCAGTTGCCGAGGTGGTTCTTCGCTACGCCCGCGTGAGTCATCCAGACATAGGCGAACGTATCGCGCGGACTGAGGCGGAGGGCCTCAACGATATGAGCCTCCGTTTCTTCGGCGCGGCCAGTGAATATCTTGCCCAATCCGAAACCGGTATGGGCTTCGGCGAGATTTCGATCTAGCTCCAACGCATGTTCACACTCGGCGATGCCAAGCGCCGCACGCCTGGTCAACATGTCGACAAAGCCAAGGAACATATGGCCGCGCGGATGGTCCGGGACCGACGACAAGGCCTTGGTCAACTTCGCTTCGGCCGCCGCGAGGGCCGCCGTTGGATCGGTGAAAAAGAAATTTCCGCCCGCCGCCACATCCGCGCCCGCCGATCCGACCAGCGCCTCGACATTGTCGGGATCGGCGGCGAGCGCGCGATCGAAAAAGCTGCGCGCCTGCGACAGATGCTCAGGGGTCAGACCCTTGTTGACCCATGCCATGCCCTGAAAATAGAGGTCCATCGAGTCGGGGTTGGGAGCCTGTTCCGCCTGTCGCGCCTCCGCGGCGACGAGTTGGGCGTCGAGCGCACTTGCCAGGCGCGCGACGATTTCGTCCTGCATGTCGAACAAATCGGCCAGCGGCTTGTCGAACCGCTCGGCCCAAAGGTGACTGCCCGCTTCGGCGTCGATCAGCTGGACGTTGACCCGCATGCGGTTCCCGCCGCGCTGGACGCTGCCCTCCAGCACATAGCGGACGTTCAGCTCGCGGCCGATCTGCTTCAAATCGACAGCCTTGCCCTTGTAGGTGAAAGCGGTGTTGCGCCCGATCACGAATGAGCCTCGAATACGCGAAAGATCGGTCGTGAGACTCTCCGTGACCCCGTCGACGAAATGCTCCTGCTCGGGGGTGCCGCTGATATTGGCGAACGGAAGGACGACGATCGAGAGGCGCGGCGGGGCGGATTTTTCAAGCGCAGGGGCCGGCGCGGGCTTCGCCTGGGCGGGCTTGCCGACGTCAAGCGAATAGACCCGGACCGGCTCGGCGATGTTCTTGAGCTCTTTCGGGCCGAGGTCGCTGACCGCGAGATCCAGCCGTCCCTTCACCTGACGATAGGCGTCCTCGGAGAGACAGATCGCGCCTGGCTTGCAAATCCCTTCGAGGCGCGCAGCGATATTGACGCCGTCGCCCATCAAATCGCCGTCCGCCTCCTCGACGACGTCGCCAAGATGAATGCCGACGCGGAATTCGATGCGGCGCTCGGGCGGCACGCCCGCATTGCGCTCGACGAGGCCGTTCTGCACCTCGATCGCGCAGCGCACGGCGTCCACCACGCTGCGAAACTCGATGAGGCTGCCGTCGCCGGTGCGCTTGACGATGCGCCCGCGATGCGCGGCGATGGCGGGATCGATCAGGTCGCTGCGCAGCCCCCTGAGCCGCGACAGCGTGCGATCCTCGTCGGCGCCCGCGAGCCGGCTGTAGCCGACCACATCCGCGACCAGGATCGCCGCAATCTTCCGGATTTCGGACATGGCGCGCCCTCACGCGTCATGCAGAATAGCACAAGAAAAGGCTTGAGCCGCGCGTCTACCTAGCGAAAGCTATCGGGACTGAAGGAAGCCAGCCCGAGGCAACCCCGGGGGCGGCTTCGGGTCGATTTGACCGATCCGCCAAGCCGTCCGGGAACGACCGCTATTAGCGCATTGCGGTCGCCAACGGCGTCGGTTGCGAACGCCCGCTCTCCGCCCCAAGCAGGCATTCCGGAAGGGCCTCGCGGAGAGTAGCGGCGCGGCGGACGCATCGCTGGCGAACTCCCAGAAAGCGCCTCTCAAAACTCATTCTCGATTCCGGCCTCTCAAAAGATCGTAGGCCGCGAGCTTCGAGTGGTGCACAAGTCAAGACTTTTGGAACGCTCGTGAGCCGCTGATTCCGCAGGTCTTTTCCGGTGCATAATTCAGGTGCAAAAAGGCGGCCATGATTCATAGCTGCGCGCGCCGTCCCCGCGCTTTTGAAACCCGCGTCGGAACTCGCGCGCGACCGACAGGAAATGTTGCGAATGGAACACGTCAGCTTGAGCTTGGACCAAGTGCGGGCAATCAAGAGACACGCGACCCGTGACGCCGCTTACGCTGACCGAGTGAGCTTGGGATTCGCCGTCGCGCTTGCTCAGCTTGGAGAAGCGCTCGGGGAAGATCTTGACGTATTGCATGAGATCGACACCCTCGAAGGGCTTGCCTCGTCTTCGTCAACAAAGGAATCCACGCAATTCAAACACCCGCCTTTGCATCCGTTCTGGCACAAGCACTTTTCGACGGCCCGCCATTTGATGCGCAACATGGGGGACCGTTGGGGACTTGGAAAATCCGGGAATCGCGAACTCTCGGCAATGATCGAGCGGGTCGCGGCTGAATGCGGCGATCAACCGGACCTGTGGCCGAAGCGGCTGGTGCATCAGCTCGTATTGGGTGGGCTCGATGATCGCGCCGCCGCGCGGCACATGACGGGGGACTGGATCATCTTCGCCAAGCACGAGGGACGGAACTTTTATCTCAGCCTCGGAAGCCACGCCGAGGCGGCGCGAGACTCCGATGCTGTTTATCAAAGGCTGCGGGACGGCAGCGAGTGGGAATTCCCGTTTCTCTTTGCCTGAAGAGGCTCCGGCGCAAGGCTGATTGCCGGGCCGCATAAGTATATGATAAGACGTGGTTATGTTACGCAACCGCTGGAGAGGCCCGGGTTCGTAGGGGCCCCGAGGGACGCCCACAACTCCCCATCCAAAAGGCTCCACGAAGCGCAACGATGACGCGGTTGCAACTGGCCTAAGATACGTTGCTACGCTACCCGTGCGTGGGGGAGCTACATGGATCAGGCGGACGCCACCATCGAGGCTGCAAAGATTGCGGCGCACGCGGCTCGCATCAGCGCAATTATCGGCGCTCTTGGCACTTCTAGTGCGGTGATCGGTGCCTCCATCGCGGCAGCCGTCACCTATTTCAACATTCGGCGTCAGCTACAAGGCCCAGAGGGCGATCGTAGGGACGCACAAGTTGCTGCCAAGGCTGCGCTGAAGAGCAGTCTCAAGAGCACGATAGCGACAGTAGAGAATGTCCTGTCGACCTATCGGACTGACTTCGGAACACCGGTCGAATTGAGTATTCTCCCGCTTCCCGAAGCTCTTACCAACTATGATCGCAAAGAAGTTAGTTTTCTTGGCGGAGAGGTGCTGGACTCCATTGGCATGGTTGAAGTGCGGCTCGCCGATTACCGCCGCGCCAAGCAACCCATCCAGCATAGCCGCCGTAGCAGTTCCGGTAAGTTGCCTGTAGTTCTCAACGATCGTCCTGACGGATTCGACGCGGTGATTGACGCGGCGAAGGACTACCGGGGGGCGCTGGTTGAGCTTCGTGATCAACTAGTGTGAGTCGCCGCCCAGACCAAGCCGTTCGAACCTTAACGACCTCTTAACGCCTCCCCTGCTCTGATTAATAGTGTCCCATAATGAAGAGCGTTTTAGCTTGGCGTCGCGCCGCACATGCGCGCCAATTGAGCCGCCGGCGGTGGAGGGCGCGACGGTAAGCTAAAACGCGGTTGGACTAAGCCGCCCGCACGGTGCTCGGGCTATGGCACGGTGTTCGAGCTCGTGAACCACGGCGGCGGCAATTACACGCCGGTCACGCTATACTCCTTCACCGGGGGCGCCGACGGGAGAATTCCTCAAGCCGGTCTGATCACCGACGCCGCCGGGGACCTCTTCGGCACGACAAACGAGGGCGGGGCAAGCGGCGACGGTACGGTGTTCGAGATCACCGACAGCGGATTTCAGGTTGCCCTGCCTCCGACGATCACCGGCGCGACCGCCACCGCGCAGGCCGTCGCCGACAACGCCACCGTCGATCCGTTTCAGCATGTCGCGGTCGCCGACCCCAACGCCGGCCAGACCGAGACGGTCACCGTCACGCTCACCAATCCAGCCAACGGTGTGCTCTCCGATCCGAACGCGACTGCCGACGGCAGCACCTTCGCCAACGGCGTCTACACGGTGAGCGGCGCGGCGAACGCGGTTTCGGCGGACTTGGACACGCTGGTGTTCACCCCGACCGATCATCAGGTCGCCCCCGGCCAGACGGTGACGACCGGCTTCACCATCGCCGTTAGCGACACGGCGGGTCAGACGGCCAGCGACAGCACGACCAGCGTCGTCGCGACAGCCGTCGCGGTGCCAACAAATCTCATCCAAGACGGTGAATTCCTCCAGCCCATCGGGACAGCGTGGCGCGATTGGACCAGCGTAGGGATCACAACGCAGAACATCCCTCCCAGCAATAGCGGTATTCCTATTGGCGATTACGCCAGTATGCCTAATACGGCCAGCAACGGTGCCGACCTCTTTCAAGATTTTAGCGCCCTCGCACCGGGCAATTACACTCTTTCGTTCTACGTTCAAGACCAATCAAGCTGGGCAGCCAATTTGGTATTTGCCGTCCAACAAGCCATCGGAACTCCTATAACCACCCTCGAGAACGACGGCCTGGCTGAGGAGCTCTCCCTTTCACCGTCGGCTGGCTTCATTCACGAGACGCTCAATTTCACCATCACTGCGAACTTGGGATTTAACGCGAACGAAGTGACTTTTTCCAATTCGTACGACGCTCCGACAGGTCCAATTGCAAACTCAGTGAATCCACCCGGCACAATTATCAATATCGCTGACGTCACGCTCACGCTCGACACCCAGGCGCCGACGGTGGCGATCACCACGGCGGGCGTCACGACCAACCAGGCGGCGCAGACGATCTCGGGGACGGTGACGACGACGGAGGCCGCGGCCGGCTCGACCGTGACGCTGTACGACAACGGAACGCAGATCGGGACGGCGAGCTTAAGCAACGGGGCGTGGTCGACGACCGTGACCCTGAGCGAGGGTTCGAACAGCATCACCGCCAAGGACACCGACGCGGCTGGCAACACCGGGACGTCGAACGCAGTCGTCTACACGGTTGCTACAACCGCGGCGGGGACGCCGACGATCACGTCCGCGAATTATACCGGCTCCGCCTCGTCGGGCCACTGGAGCCTCAGCGGAACAGCGGCGGCGGGCACGACGGTCACGGTCTACGACGGCACGACGAAGCTCGGAACCACGACCGCCACCACGGCGGGGACGTGGACCTTTGCGACTGCTGAGAACGAGAGGGCGATTCGCGACTACACGGTGATCTCGACGTCCGGCGCCACACCGAGCGGGGCCTCGGCGCCCTACTATGAGGGGACGCCCGGGAACGACGTATTCGACTTCGCATCGGAAGCGGCTGTTTCGGCTGCGGCTCTTATCAACGGCGGCGCTGGGACCAACACGCTGCAGCTGACGTCTGCCGCGACGCTGAGCGATGCGGACTTCGCCCATGTAAAAGCCATGCAGGTCCTGGGGTTGACGGGCGTGAGCTACGTCACTTTGGGACCGGACGCCTCGGCAGCCGGAATCAATACCGTGGTGACCGGCAACGGCGCGACGAGCATCACGGACAGCAATTCCGGGGCGCTCACCGTCAACGCGGCAGCGCTCGCTTCGGGTGGGACACTGACCCTCTCGGGGTCCAGTGCGGCGACCGTGACCATCGGCTCGGGCGCCACGTCCATCGTCGACAACTCGACGACCAGCCTGACGGTGAACGCCGCCGCCCTGGCGGCCGGCGGCCTGCTCACGCTGACCGGTTCGGGCGCGGCGACCGTTTCGAACCTGAAGGGGGGCCTGAACGCAAGCGGCGAGACCGGCGCGCTCACTGTGACTGCGACAGGCACGGCGGCGCAGAGCATCACCACCGGCTCGGGGAACATCTCGATCGCCGACAGCGCGGCTGGTGGCAGCGTCAATGTCAACGCTGCGGCGCTCGCGGCCGCGAGTACCCTGGCGCTCACCGGTTCGGCGGCGAAGACGGTCACCAACCTGACCGGCGCTGTCGTAGCGAGCGGCGCCGGCGCGCTCCACGTGACGACGGGCGCCGGATCAGCGACCGTCACGACGGGAACGGGCTCCAATACGATCAACGCCGGCGCGATGACGGCGGGGCAGACCCTGACCCTGAAAGGCTCCTCCGCCGCGACGGTCACGGTCGGCGGCAACCTCAACGCAAGCGCCGACACCGGCGCCCTCACCGTGACCGCCACGGGCGCGGGACCGCAGACGATCCAGACGGGCAGCGGCGCTGATAAGGTCACGGCCTCGACCGGCGGGGATACGTTCCAGGTCAACGGCAAAGGCGACACCATAAACGTCTCGAATCATACGGCCGCCGACAGCTTCAACTATTCGGCGACGAGCGCCTCGCTCAACACGACCGCGGGCCACGACACGATCACGGGTTTCCTGGCTGGGAGTTCAATCAACGACCTGCTGGGGTTCTCGGCGCTCAACCCGAACCTCAGCATCGAGGGGCATCTGTCAACCGGGGCCAAGGTTGCGGCGGATTCCATCGCCTGGCTCTATTCGTCAGGCGGAGCGATGGTTTACGTCAACGACACGAGCAGCGCTCTGGCGACCACCAGCGCGAGCCTGATGGAGATCACGCTGAACAACGTCACCTCGGGCCTATCAGCGACAAACTTCAAGGCTTAAGCCGTTGCCTTACGCGAGTTTGCCCTGCAGGAGAAAGCCAGTCCCGCGCCGGGGCCCCGGCGCGGCGGCAGCTCTAAGGTTGTCGGCCCAGATCAACGGAGGGGCGGACGGAACTGGAAAGCACTTTCCGTTCATGGCGCAGTGGATTTCGGCGGCGTCCGGCGCAGGTCGGCAGATCGCGCTCGTTGCGAAAGATGGCGGTGCAAATGCGTCCAGCGCCCGACATCAGGTGATTACTGATCGTGTCTCTATGGCCTGAGCGGGGTTTGCGCGAGAGGGTAATGCAAAGGTCGTCTTCACAGAACGTCGGCAACGACCTGAATGCAGGGCTGCCAGGGACGCAGAGGGTTGATCCCGGCCTTGCAGCCATATCGTTGATCGCGGGCTATTACCGCGTCGCTGCGGATGACGCGCATTTACAGCATCAACTGGCGCTCACGGGGCGACTGGCGGGGGCGGAGGATCTTGTCCGCGCGTCCCGCCTTCTGGAGCTCAAAGCGCGCATCATCCGAGGGGTCACCGGCAAGCGGCTCGGAGCCCTTCCCTACCCGGCGATCCTGGAATTGAAGGACGGCGGTTTTGCCGTGCTTTCGGTTGCTTCCGAAAAGGGCAAGGTCCGCCTAGTCGATCCTCTTGCATGGTCGGCGAGGGAAATCATGTTCGAGGAGGCGGAGGGGCTGTCGTCGGGGACGGCGATCCTGGTCACCCGCCGGCTCGGCGGCGCGGGGATCGACCCCAACACCTTCGGCTTCCGCTGGTTCTGGCCGTCGATCCTGCGCTACCGCCGGCCGCTCGCCCACGTGCTCGTCGCGTCGCTGTTCGTGCAGATCTTCGCGCTGGCGACGCCGATCTTCTTCCAGCTCGTGCACGCGGCATAATGAAGTCCCGTGTCCGGAAAAAACGGGCGCAGTACATGTTCAGCTAATCGGGACGCGCAGATGGGCTGCAGTTGGCTTTCCACACCAATCCCCCATTTGAACCTAAGAGCCGATCGTGCTCGTGAGCTTGCTCGCCACTGACAGTGTTTGACCTAGCGGGATAGGTATCTGGGACATATAATATGGCGCCGATGACGATCTATTATAAGCATTTGACGTTGTCAGCGTTTGCTGTGATGGGGTTCCCAGACGATGATGAAAAAGCGCGCCTGTGCACAGCTTGGCTAATAACTCGTAGTATACCAGATATATTGGCGACAATTCAGCCACCAAGCGTCGTTGAGGCAATTATTTAAGAAGCAGCAGATTTCGCTTCGTTTTACAAAGAATATGAAGATCGTGTACAGGAGGGCATTTTCGTTGGAACTCTAACAAATGCCGTAGTGTCTAACATTGAACAAGATATATCGACTGCGTCGTGGGAACGTTCAATGAATTTATTGATCGATAAGTGGGCGGAAGCTCGACTGAACAGGTCAAAATTGCAAGCTCTTCGCAAGAAGTATCGCACCGTGTACCACTTGTTGGGCGCATACGTTGACTGCAGGAATGCAGCTAATGAAGGAAGATTCAGCCCTAAGGTCATGTTTGCAAAAGCAATGAGTATACATAAACTAGTGTCCGATTGGGCTGAAGCAAGAGGCAGATCTCGAACGGAAGTTGTCGAGGTACCCTTCGATGAAAGCCTGTCGGGTGATCTCGAAGAGCTGTTTCCAATCGAATTGTTTCCGGTACCTGGCCGTCCGGGTCGGCCCAAGAATCCCCGTCCGAAGTAAGCGGGACTCCTTTTTCGTTGCGCGAGATGCCCTCATCTTAGGGGCGCAAAGAGCCTTTTCGCTTTTCGGCAATAGCGATGCGTGCCGCTGCGCGCCTGCTTGTGCATCGGCAACCTCAGGGAAGCCGCGGCCCGACCCGAGAAGCGGAGCGACTCGAACCGACCAAAGGAGCCCGAATGTTTGATGAATTCAGTCCGTCGACACAGGTTATTAGCGTTCAGGTCGACGCACAGCCCACCGATGACCTCTCGCCGCGGGATGAGAAGAAGGCCGCCGCGGTGAAGGCGATTGAAGCGCTTCGCGCTCACGGCAATGCCGGCGTCGAGCGCAATCTCAAGGCGGCGGCGGCTGTCGCCGCACTCAAAGCTGACCTCCCCCACGGCGAGTTTGGACGCTTTTGCACCGAGACCCTACAGATCTCGTCGACGTACCGCGCTCGGCTGCTTCGCCTTGCCGAGGTCGGAGACCACGTGCGGGAGGCCCTGGCTTGGGCCGCGACGCAGGAGCACCGGTTGGCCGAGTGCCAATCGGCTCAAAACCTCATCAAGGTCGTCGACGACTGGTTCAACAAGGACAAGCCGGCCGAGCCCAAGGCGAAGACGCAAGCGGGCAAGCGGAGTCAGGACATCATCGCCGAGCAGGAGCGCGTCATCGAGGAGGCCGCCGCTCTCGTCCAGGAGCGCGACAGGACCATTTTCGAGCACGAGTTCGAGATCGCGAGCCGGGACGACGTGATCGCCGACCTCGAGAGACGCTTGGCGGAGTGCGAGGACGACATCGCGGCGCTTCGCGATCCGTTGCCTGACGAAGCGCGCGAGCAAGCGTTGGAGGCCATGACCTCGTCTCGCGCGACGGCCGCGGGCGAGCTGGCGGCGATCGCCAAGCGCCATCACTGGCGACTGAAGGACCTCTGCCACGAGCTAGAAAATTTCACCGCGGTTCAAATTTCGGCTGACGCGTAGGCTTTCAGCGCTCTCGGGAATCCGGACGACGGTCGGGGGACCCGAGCATGCTGCAAGGAAAGTAAACCTCGGCGAGAGCGCCTTCGCGGAATCCACGACGAGCCAACCGCACGAGCCCGCGACATCATCTTCTTAGGCGCGCCGGCGTCGAGCCGAATCCAATCTTCAAGAATCGGACGAGACTGTGGAACCGAGTCCCAATCGATCATCTCGCCGCCGCCCGCCCTTCTGGACGCGACGCGGCGACGCTGCACCGGCTGAAGACAAGGCCGACGCTGGGCGCAGTTTGGCCGAGCCGATACCGATTGCATACAGACGCGTCGACGTTGAAGAACGGTCGGCGGGCATGGGCGGGGCCGCCAATGCCTGACCCCGCACCGACGACGATTGCCGGGATCCTCAGGGGCCCGCTCGGCGCGCGCTACCTAGGCGACGACTATCCCCGATGGCGGCAAGGCCGCGGCGACCAGCGCTCCAAGACGATCGAGGAGGCCGAGCACGAAGCGGACCTGCTCGCCAAGGCGCTCCGCCGCGACGGCTCCGAGGAGGCGCTCGACCTCGCCGCCGTACTCGACGGTTGCTCGCCGCGGAGGCCCTGCACGAGCGGAGCCTGCCCGATCTGCATGACGGCGGCGCAGCGAGTCTTCGTCGACGCGACCGAGAACGCCTTCGGCGATCCCCCAGGCGCATCGGTCGCGGCCAACGTCGTCTACGTCGGCGCAGCAGTCGACGACGGCGCTCTGGACGGACGCGCCTTCGACGCGATCCGGCGCAGGCTCGACCGAGCGCTCGGGGACTGCCGGCTTCGAGCGTTTGGCGGATTCGACATCTCGGCGAACCGCCACGAGCGGGGCGAGTTTGCGCCGTTTTGGTCCCCGCACGCCCGGATCTTTGCTTCGGCCAGGCTGGACGAGCAGAGCCTCAAAGAACGGTTCGGGCGGTGGTTTCCGCCAGACGGCACGACGCCCCGACCCGTCCGAATCGAGTCGTTTGACGGCCAGCGGCGCGGTCGAGCCTACGCCCTGAAGCCAGACTTCTTCGAACGGATATCGCTGGAGCGCCGGCGGCAGGCGGACGGCTCTCGCTCGACCTACAGCACGCGGCTCAAGCCGGTTTGGGGACCGCGCCGCGTCGAACTCGCTCTCGCCCTCGACCAGGCTGGCCTCGACGCGCGCATTTACCTGCGCGGCTTCGAGCTGATGGCCCGAAACGGCCGCGCAGAGATCGTCCCTTCCCCGCAAACGGCCCCCCCGGCTCGGGCGACCCGGAAGCCGGACGAACGCGACCGGCCGAAGGCATGACGGCACGCGCTACGCATGAGCGCAAGGCTCAGCACGACCTGGAAAGCGACGCATCACTTGGCCGATTCAAGCCGATAACGTCGACTAGGGAAAAGCCCAGGTAGTTCATGCGGTAGACCGATTTAGGGGAACGCAACGAATCGGGGAATGAAAGACGCGGATCGGTTCCGATGCTCGGTTTCAGGGAATGAACGAATCACGGGAATGAAGGTCATTATGGAATAGGGGAACTAGGGGATCTACACCGACCCGCCATGGCCGATCCAATTTGAGGTACGACTAACGACGTTATTGTCGTTATTTCCGTTACCTTTGTTTATTTCCGTCGCTGTCTACAGATGGCTAACGCTCAGTAGGCGTGGTCATCGAGGACTGTGCGTTGAGTAAACGCAATGCGCAGCGCGCTCATGGATCGGAGAGGCGCGCTATCAACCCCAACGGGAGAACGACAGACATGCAGTCACAGCCCAAGATCTTGCATTACGCCAACATCGAGGACGAGGCGACGGACAACGCGTACGAGGTCTTCCGCTTCTATAAGGTCGACGGGGCAGCTGGGACAGCTCACATCCCGCGCCAGTCTGCTTTCGATCCGAAGGAGGTACTGAAGGAGCTGCGGCGCCGCAACGCCAATCTGCCATCGGACGAGAAAGCAGCTTCGCGACTAATAAGTGAGGCGATCAAATCCGAGCCCCGTCGAGCGCAGTTGCATTGCGAGGCTACGGGGTGGCGCGAGGGCTTCGACGCGTTCGTCACCCCCTCGCGCGTTATCGACACTCGCCAGCGCGAGCGAATCCTCCTTCCTCCAATGCGGTTGAGCAAGGAACAGCGGCGTCGGCAGGGGTCAGCCGGAAGCCTGGACCGGTGGCGTGCTGTCCCCGAGATTTGCGGCTACTCGGACCTCGGCATGCTGCTGCTCTCTGCGTCGTTCGCGGCGTCGATTTTGGCAATTGCGAGCCGAGGCAGCTTCGGACTCAACGTCTACGCAAGGTCCAAGACTGGCAAGAGCGCAATGCTGGTCGCCGGGTCGTCGGTGAGCGGGTCCGGAGAGGAATCGGAGTTACCCAGCTGGAACGACACAGTCTTGGCTCTCGGCGAGAAGGCTCGCCACCACAAAGACATCTTGTTTCCGATCAACGAAACCGGGTCCCTGCGGCGGAGCGAGGCCTTCGAGTCCATCAGACAGGCGATTTACGCGCTCACCGAGGGACGTGAGCGAGATCGCCACAGCGCCTCAGGATATGCGATCTCCGACTCCAGCGCGCTGACGCGGACGATCTTCGTCTCCTCCACCGAGCGTTCCATGGAGGCCTATGCGGGGTCGGCGAATCAAAGCCGTGACGAAGGCGAGTTGGCGCGCTGCCTCGATGTCGCCGCGACGCGGGCGGGTCGAGCGACAGTGATGGACCGTTTTCCCGATCATCTCGACCCGCATCAGAGTGAAGAATGGGCGCGTCGTCAGCTGGCGCGGCTCCGAGACCTGTGCAGGGACAACCACGGCCTCGCGGTCGAGCCATTCGTCAGACATCTGATGAAAGACATACCGCGAGTGCGGCGCGAAATTGGCGAGGACGTCGAATG
>Ga0209656_10001706_pt1 | contig 14375 bp, 10 predicted proteins | sample BogFormECP12_OM2_FD_188239 | JGI IMG/M metagenome (GOLD analysis project Ga0209656, IMG submission 188239) | Bog forest soil microbial communities from Calvert Island, British Columbia, Canada - ECP12_OM2 (SPAdes) (version 2) | ecosystem: Environmental > Aquatic > Freshwater > Wetlands > Bog ... | reverse complement strand
TTACCGAATTGGCGCGGATGATTGCGAATGAGGAACTCCGATCCCGCAATGGGGCTGTCGATTCCAAGGCATTTTTCCGAGCATCAAGGCCATCGGGCAGAGGTCGGTGAGTCCAGCGAAGGTGAGACCCAGACCGATGAATCCGCAGAGCCAGACCCAGTAAGGATCGACGGTCAGAGCCAGGACGGCGCCGGTCAGCACGAGCAAACCCGCGCCCAGGCGTACCTGGCGCTCGAGAGACCAGCGCGTTTTAACATTGGCCACGACGGGCAGGCCAGCGTCGATCCAGGCTTTAGTGCCGCCCTCGAGGATCGTGACTTGCCGCTGGCAGGGCTCAAGCAGGCTGGCGGTCATGCGGGCGCGCATGCCGGTCTGGCAAGTCAGGATGAGTGGGACATTGGCAGTGAGATCGGCGAGGCGCGCCTCGATCTGATCCATCGGAATATTTACTGCGCCGGGAATGTGGCCGGAAGCAAACTCAGAGGCGGAACGCACGTCCACGAGCAGGGTCGGAGTGGACGGGCGAGTTCGCAGTTCTGCGACAGTTATGGTCGGGCTCAAGATTCCTCCTACAGGGGAAGAGCGGGAGTTTTGGGAAAAGGATTCAAGGGGAGCCCAAGCCTGTTCAGAGGCGAGGGATCCTTCGACTATGCACGACCGTCCTTCGGACGATCATGCTTCGCTCAGGATGACAATGGTCAGTCGAGGGGCTCGGGTTCGAGCGCGATGTTGGTTTCGCCGGCGGCTTTTTTCTGGGCGTATTTTTTCATCCAGGCTTCCCAGCTTTTGCCGGCAGCGGTGTCGCGTCCGGTAAAGGCGAGGGCGGCGATGTCGGCGTAGGAGATGGAGATTTTTTCGTGGGCAGTTTTTGGGAAGAGGCGGACGATGGAATCTTTCAGCGTGGCGGCGGTGCGGCGGTCGAAGAGGTAGCCTTCGATTTTGCTGCCGTCCTTGCGAGTGATAGTGACGTCGCCGCGGTAGTCGAAGGCTTTCTCGAGAGCGATGCGGATTTCTTCGTCGCTGGCGAGTTGGGGGATCCAGCCCTCGAGTTTTTCGTGGGTGGTGCCGGGAGCGAGTTCGAGGGCGTCGGGATTCGCGGCAGTGTGCGGAACGGCTTGCGCGGCTTCGTGGTCGATGTGGCCGGATTCTTTGCCTGTCATAAACCTCCGCCGCACGCGGGTATGCTTTTACTTCTTCTTTTGTTTCGCTTCCGTGTCGATGCGTTTGAGTTCATCTTTAAGTCCTGTCAAGAAGGCAGTCTTTTGTGCGTCTGCGGCGTCGCACAACTTGTCTTTCGTTTCGCCTTTGGATGTCGAACTAAGGCTGACTTTCCTGGCGACAAAATCAATTCGTAAGTTATTCACGAGGCAAATCGGTGAGCTATCCACCGCAAGCATCTCTTTGTCGTCCCAGCGGAGAATATCAAAGCTACCCAAATTGACCCATGCCTGTGTACCCAGAGAGTAGGCGTTTGCAACCTCGCAAAAACCGAAGCGTTTGTAGCAGTGGATTTCGGTCGAATTCGTTCCTGCGTCCTTGCCAGCGTCGGACCACTTCCCAACCGCGTATGCGTAGCGGGTTTCAAGCTTTTGCGCGCCAGCCACGACATCGCTTACGTCCAAAATCTGTGGCTCCTGGCCCCTCGTGGTAGATGCCGCTAGCAAGATAGCTAGTGCTAAAGTCGGCGAAGCGATTTTCATCGAGCCTCCGCTCGGTAGTGTCTGGGGGCTGGGGCGCCCTTGTCCCAACTACAAGAAACCTTCTGATCAAGTCGTCTGCAGTGACTGTTCCGAACCGCTTGTCGGCGCGATCTGCACCAGCGGATGAATCGGCGCCGCCGGCTCATCCAGCAAACGCAGCGCCTCTTCATCACGATAACTCGTGAACAGTGTCGCCTTCACCGTGGCCAAGAATCCGCCGAGAGAGCTGAAAGTTGCATTCACTGCGGAGGCTTCATAACCGCTGTGGACCATGCAATTGGCGCAGGCGGGATTGCCGGACTCGGTGCCGTAGTTGCTCCAGTTTGTGGTCGACAGAAGTTCGGCGAAAGTTTCGGCGTAGCCATCCTGCAGCAGGTAGCAGGGCTTCTGCCATCCGAAAACATTGTAGGTGGGCATGCCCCATGGAGTGCAGGGGTAGGTGCGCTTGCCCATCAGAAATTCCAAGAAGAGCGGCGAGAGATTGAAGCGCCAGTTTTTCTTGCGGTTCGAAAGAATTGCGCGGAACATGCGGCGGGTGCGGGCGCGGCCGAGGAAATGTTTCTGATCGGGAGCCTTGTCGTAAGAATAGCCGGGCGAAAGCATCATGCCTTCGAGGCCGAGGTCCATCATGCTATCGAAGAAGGCGCGAACAGATTTGGGATCGGCGCCGTCGAACAGCGTGGTGTTGGTGGTGACGCGGAAGCCGAGGCGGAGGGCTTCCTTGATGGCGTCGACGGCGATATCGTAACCACCTTCGCGGCAGACGGCGAGGTCGTGCTCCTCTCGCTGGCCGTCGAGGTGAACGCTGAAGGTCAGATACTTGCTCGGCTTGAAGAGATGGATTTTTTCTTTCAGCAGCAGGGCGTTAGTGCAGAGATAAATATATTTCTTGCGGGCGACCAGGCCCTCCACGATCTCGCCGATCTGCGGGTGCATGAGCGGCTCGCCACCGGGGATGGAGACCATAGGGGCGCCGCATTCGTCGACGGCGCGGAAACATTCTTCCGGGGAGAGATCTTTTTTCAGAATGTGGGCGGGATATTGGATCTTGCCGCATCCGGCGCAAGCGAGGTTACAGCGGAACAAGGGCTCGAGCATGAGCACGAGCGGGTACTGCTTGCGACCGGCGAGCTTCTGTTTCAGAACATAGCTCGATACGGTCCACATCTGGGATACGGGGACGGCCATTCTGAGTCGGGAACTCCTGTTGCTTATTTTAGCAGGCTCGGGTTGGTTAGATGGTCGGGAAGTGGGAAGGGGTGCCGGAAAAGAAACGGCGGAAGCAAGACATCGGCGTCGTCGCTTGCGATAACGGAATCCGATCGAAAATCGGCGGCAGAATTCATTGAAAAGCCAGCATTTACCGAGGGGATTCGGGGTCGATGCAGGGGCGATTTCGTGGTATAATTTGATAGTCAGTAAACGAACCTAAGTACACGGAATTTCAATCACTTGAGGTAGGTTTGGCGGGTACGGGACATGGGCCTGCTGAAACGCGATCCGGCCAGTGGGTTAGCAGGATTGCTCAATTGAAATCTGCGTGACAAATCGACGTGCTCGACGGAGCTGAATGGCTACCAAAGAGATCCATACTCCCATCGTAGAAACAAAAACAAAAAACGGAGTCGTGACGCCGATCGTTGGCAACAACGGTGGAGCGAAGAATGACTATAACGCCGACTCGATCAAAGTGCTCGGCGGGATGGAAGCGGTGCGCAAGCGTCCCGCAATGTACATCGGATCGACGGGCGATCTGGGATTGCATCACCTGGTGTATGAGGTGGTGGACAATTCGGTGGACGAAGCGCTGGCCGGATTCGCGACCAAGATTGAAGTCACGATTCACATCGACAACTCGATCACCGTGATCGATGACGGGCGCGGCATTCCCGTGGACGATATGGACATCGACGGCGAGAAAGTTTCCGCGGCGCAAGTGGTGATGACCACGTTGCATGCGGGCGGGAAATTTGATTCGTCGACTTATAAGGTTTCCGGCGGACTGCACGGGGTGGGCGTTTCGTGCGTGAACGCGTTGAGCGAAGAGCTCGAGCTGGAAATCTGGCGCGATGGTGCGACCTGGGAGCAGACGTACTCGAAGGGCGAACCCACCAGCAAGATGAAGAAGGCGGGCGCAGCAAAGCGGCGCGGGACGAAAGTTCACTTCCTGCCGGATCGCAGCATTTTTACAGCGACGGAATATAACTACGACACGCTGGCGCAGCGGCTGCGAGAGCTGGCGTTTCTGAACAAAGGATTGCTCATCACACTGACTGATGAGCGCTCGACCGACGCGAAGACGGGCGAGGCGAAGCACACGGACTTCAAGTACAACGGCGGCATCGCAGAATTCATCAAGCATTTGAACCGCGGCAAGCAGGTTCTGCACGACAAGCCGATCTACATGGAAGCCGAGCGCAGCGGCGTGGCCATGGAAATTGGGCTGCAGTACAACGACGGATATTCGGAATCGGTGTTCAGCTTCGCCAACAACATCAACACCATTGATGGTGGGACACATCTTTCCGGCTTCCGCATGGCGCTGACCCGCACCATCAATTACGCCGGGCAGCAGATGGGGCTGTTCAAGGATGTCAAAGAAAATCTGACGGGCGACGACGTGCGCGAAGGCCTGGTCGCCGTAATCAGCGTGAAGCTGCCGCAGCCTCAGTTTGAAGGGCAGACCAAAGGTAAGCTGAATTCTGATATCGCCGGAATTGTGCAGGCGTTCATCAACGAACGGCTGGGCGCATTCTTCGAACAGAATTCGACGGTGGCGCGGAAGATTATCAATAAGGCAGTGGACGCGGCGCGGGCGCGCGAGGCGGCGCGAAAGGCGCGGGATTTGACGCGGCGCAAAGGGGCGCTTGATTCTGGCGGGTTGCCGGGCAAGCTGGCGGATTGCTCGGAGCGCGATCCGAACCGTTGCGAATTATTTCTGGTGGAGGGCGAATCGGCAGGCGGGACGGCGAAGCAGGGGCGCGACCGGCGCTTCCAGGCGATTTTGCCTTTGAAGGGCAAGATTCTCAACGTCGAAAAGGCGCGCTACGACAAGATGCTGGCGCACGAGGAAATTCGCGCCATGATCACGGCGCTGGGCACGGGCATCGCGAAAGATGATTTCGATCCGACGAAAGTTCGCTACGGGAAAATTATTCTGATGACCGACGCCGACGTGGACGGATCGCACATCCGCACGCTGCTGCTGACATTTTTCTTCCGGCACATGCAGGAGCTGATCAAGCGCAACAACGTCTATATTGCGCAGCCGCCGCTGTACTCGATCAAGAAGGGCAAGTCGATGCAGTACATCAAGGACGACGATGCCTTCGACAAAGTCATGCTGAAACGCGCGGCGGACGGGCTGGTGGTGCGCTATGGCGAGGGCGCGGCCAAGCTGGAAGGCGCGAACCTGACGCGCTTTATGAGCGTGCTCAAGGAGTATCTCAGCTTCTTCGACAAGCTGAACAAGCGGCTGCGCGACGAGAGAATTACCGAGATGCTGCCGCGGCTCGATTTCTCGAAGCATTCGGACTTCGAAGGCGATAAAAATACGCCGCCGAAAAAGATTGAGAAGCTGGAAAAAGAACTAAGCAAATTAAAGAAAGAGCAGAAGGTCTCGGCGGTGGTTGGCCGGATGGATGGCGAGCACAGTTCGCGGCACGCTCTCAAAGAAGTTGAGAGCCGGTTCGACGAAGACCACAATTTGTGGGAGGTGCGATTCGTCGACTCACAGGGTGCCGAGCACATCATCAACTGGGAGCTGGCGTCGACTCCGGAGTGCCGGCAGCTCACGGCGAAGTTCAAGCTGATCGAGCAATACCTGGAGCCACCGTATGTGGTGGAGGTGAAGCCGCAGGCCAAGAAGGGAGCGGCTGAGACGGCGGCCGATGAAGAGGAAGATGCGAACGCGCCCGCGGCGAAAGAGCTGGTCAACGATTCCGAGAATGCGTTCGATAACGCTACGCTGCGCGAGCTTTTCGATTACGTGCTGGAACAGGGAAAGAAAGGCTACATCATCCAGCGCTATAAAGGTCTGGGGGAGATGACGGCTCCGCAGTTGTGGGAGACGACCATGGATCCGGAGCGGCGGACTCTGCTCTCGGTGAAGCTGGAAGATATTGCCGAATGCGAGACCATCTTCACCACGCTGATGGGCGAGGACGTGGAAGCGCGGCGGAAGTTTATTGAAGAGAACGCGCTGGATGTGAAGAATCTGGATATCTAATAATTCCGGTGCTTTACGTGACCCCAGGGGCTAAAGCCCTCATTCCCTACGGGCTTTATCGCAGCGCTGAAGCGCTGCGCCACCCAAAATCAACCTCAGCGGCTAAAGCCGCACTGTCTTTGTGGGATTTTCGGCACGACTGAAGTCGTGCCCTTCCCGTGCGTTCCAAGGGATGGAGTTGTTTCTACTTCAGGCCTTCGACCAGATACAGATCGGCCAGCATGCGGTGGTAGCCGAAGACGCAGGTTTTGGCGTCGGGGGTCATGTAGATGGGGCCGATATTTTCGACGCCGGCGGGATCGGAGGGCATGAGTTCTTTCCAGAGAGTGCGCTGACCGGATTTTATGTCGAGGCGGTAGACGCGGGCGGGCAACTCTCCGGGTTGATAGATGTAGAGAGAGTGGCCGTCGGCGGCCCAGGTGATGGGTTGCTCGCCTTGATTGATGCCAGCGATGGGTTGCGGATCGCCACCGGCAACAGGATAGAGATATCCCTTCTGGTCGGGGCCGATGGCGGCGATCTGCTGCGAGTCGGGCGAGAGGGCGAAGGCGGTGCCGTTCACGCCTTCCTGCGAGATGACCTGGCTCTTGCCGGAGGCGAGATCGTACACGTAGAACCGAACTCCCTTGCCGGGCTCGTCGGCGGAGAAGAGGATGCGTTTTCCGTCGGGAAACCAGTGAGCCCAACTGTGATTGACATTATCCTTTGTCAGATCCCGGGGTTCGCCGGCGCCGGTGGGCAAGAGGCGGAACTGCGAGGGCGATTCCTGCGTCTGCGCGATCACCCATTTTGTGTCGGGCGATAGAGCGACCGCGCCGCCTTCTCCGAGCAAGACCGCAGGCGAGCCATCGGTTTTGCGAATGTAGACGGCGTAGGTAAGGCCGCCGGACTTGGAGTAGTCAAGCGCGCCGCCACCGCCTTCTTCGTCAAACAATAAAGTCTTGCCATCGGCGGAAAGGTCGGAGGGATAGGTGTAGTCGAGCCAGGAAAGCTCGTGCTGCTTGGGATCGTTGGAGAAAACGCCGAGCAATTCACGGCGCCAGGTGGCGCGAACCAGCAGGACGCGGCCGTCCTTGGCGATGTCGAGCAGCATGAGTGCGCCGGGGAGGCGAGCGACGATGCGTTGCTTGCCATCAAGCGATGTGGCGTAGAGAGTGCGATCCGTTCCTGACTTGCTGGCTGTGAACCAGATTTCTTTGCCATCGGGAGCCCAGGCCAGACCTTGTATGGTGAACCACTGGCTGGAGAGAAGGCGCTTGTTGCCGGCCAGATCGACGACCGCGAGCGAGCCGCTATCATCGCCCTGGAGCGGGTGGTCCGCGAATGCGATGAGGTCGCCTTTCGGCGAGACGCGGGGATGGCCGATCCAGCCGCCGGTTTGATACAGGGGCTTTCCGATGGGGAGTTCCAGACGGTTGCGGCCGCCCATGTCGCGAACCACGGCGAGATTGCTGCCGTCGGGAGACCAGTCGGCCCACTGCACCTGCTCGAGCATTTCGCGCGGAGCTCCACCAGAAAGAGGCGCGCGCGCCAGCGTGCCCATGCTCACCCAGGCGCCGACGGCCTTGCTGTCAAGCAAGACGGCCATCTCGGAAGTGGGCGAGATGGACATGAGCTGGGTGCGGCTAAGGCCCATGGAGCGCGACTCGGGAGCTTCCGGGCGAGCGGTGAAGACGTCGACGGGATTTCCCTGCCAGGCGGCGCTATAGAGAATGGTTTGGCCGTCGGGGGCAAAACGGGCGGCGCGGATACTGCCGCGGCGGAAGGTGAGCTGACGGTAGAGAGGAGGCTCGATGGGAGCGGCGACGAAAAATAATTTTCCGGCGTAGAGGCCGACGGCTGCAGCCACGAGCAAGCCAATAGCAAAAATCAGAATCGCAGCAGACTTCTTGCGCGCTGGGGGCAGGGCGGCCGACGAGGGTACGCTCGCGGCCGACGAGGACGATGGCGCGGTGTCGGAGACGACCGAGGTGCGCGAAGAATCGATGGAACGCTTGAGGCGCTTGAGATCGGCGCGGAGTTCGGCTGCGGTCTGGCAGCGCATGTCGCGATCTTTTTCGAGAGCCTTGTTGATGATTTCCTCGAGCTTGGGAGGAAGCTGGGGAACCAGCTGATGAGCGGCGGTGGGATGGCGATTGAGAATGGCCTCGGTGACCACGGCGGAAGTCTCTCCGCGGAAAGGGAGAATGCCGGTGGCCATCTCGTAGAGAACCACGCCGAAGGAGAAGAGATCGGTGCGCCCGTCGAGTTCTTTGCCGCGCAGCTGTTCGGGCGACATGTAAGCCACGGTGCCGACGGCGGTGCCGGGACTGGTGAGCTCGAGACTGGTAGCGTCGGCCATGGTTTGCGAATCGCCGCTGGTGGGGCGGGCGGCGCGCGCGATTTTTGCCAGGCCGAAATCGAGAATCTTGGCGTGGCCGCGGTCGGTGACAAAAATGTTGGCGGGCTTGATATCGCGGTGGACGATTCCCTTGCTGTGCGCGGCATCGAGCGCGTCGGCTACTTCGATCGCGAGAGTGAGGAGGCGATCGAACTCCATCGGCTTGCCGTTGACCAGATGTTTCAGGGTCTGGCCGCTGAGACACTCCATCACGATGAACAGATGTCCCTCATGCTGGCCGATTTCATGGATGGTGCAGATGTTGGCATGGTTCAGCGAAGAAGCAGCGCGGGCCTCGCGGCGGAAGCGTTCGAGAGCCTGGGGATCCTGGGAAGAATCGTCGGGAAGGAATTTGAGAGCGACGAAACGGCCGAGCTGCGTGTCTTCGGCCTTGTAAACAACACCCATCCCTCCGCCACCAAGAAGTTCAATGATGCGGTAGTGAGAGACAGTCTGGCCGATCATGTTGGTTTCTGTAGGGCGAGCGGACGACGAACCCCAGCGACGGACGAACCGAAATCCGAGTCATCTTAGGCGAATCGTGGGGGTTCGTCAACGGAAGGCTGAGTCAGGAATGCGAGGCGACTGCTGGCTTGCGCAATAGCGAAACAGCCGCAGTTCCCAGCGTCAGCAATGTCATGAGCGAGATATCCGCGAGCGAGATGACGCAGTAGATGCACCAGACGCCGAGGACGCGGGCCTCGATGTGGGCCAGATAAAGAGAGAAAGCCAAGCCGATGAGCGCCGCCAGCAGGAGCAGCCGCCAGGCGCGGCGGGCGGCGAGTGCGGCCATGAGCAGATATCCGGCGATGCCGAGGATGGCCACGGGAATTCCGGCGAGCTTGGCGTAGGGGCTGTGATTGACGATGCCGCAGTCCCAGCGCTCGTTGATGCTACATGGGGAAGTGTCGGTGCGGTAGTGCTCGCGCAGGGCGAGCGCGGAGACGACGATCCCAAGGACCGCCAGAAAAATCAGGATGTACCGCATGTGCTTCTCCTCATTTTCGGAATATTACTTGAGCGACTTTCCATGTCACCCCAGGGGCTAAAGCCCCGATTGTTTAGAGGCTCTTTGTGGCACGGCTAAAGCCGTGCCCTACCCAACCATTTTCACGACACGCTCTCTGACACATTGTCACACGATCAGGCGGCGGGGTGAGCGGCGGCAGCGATATCTTGCAGCAGGTCGGAGGCTTGCCAATCGGCGCCGTGATACCACTTGAAAATTTTTCCGTCGGGAGAGATGACGGCTGTGCTGAGCGTGTGAGTGATCAGGCCGCCTTCTTCTTTGTAGGTGAGAGCGAAATAGTCGGCGAAGGCGGGAAGCTCGGCTTGCGGGATCGCGGAAAATTCCCAGTGGGTGAAGAGTGCGGGATCCTTGCTTCCGGCGCAGGAGAAACCATAGGCGCGCAAAACTTTGGGGGTATCGTGAGCGGGGTCGAAGCTGATGCTGAGCAGGTGAGTTTTGCCGTAGCGAGCGGGATCGGCGCGGACTTGTTGGTCGATCGCGGAGAATTCGTGGCTCACGCGCGGGCAGAAATCGGGAAAGGGACAGCGCGTGTAGATGAGAGTGAGCAGCAGAGTCTGACCGCGATATTGATGCAGCGAAACTTGCTTGCCGCTTTGATTGACCAGCTTGAAGTCGGGGACGTCGTCGCCGGGAGCGGGGATGTGCACGCTCGATGTGGGCTTGTCGGAGGGTGGTGGCGAATGGCCGGTGACTTTCACATTCTCCAGCCAGTACTGGCCGGAATCGACGACGACATCGGCGGTGATGGAATCGCCGGCCTGCAGTTGATTGATCTGCGCCGGCGGCTTGAAGGAGTAGGGCATGACCATGGGGTCCATAAAGCCGGCAATGGGTTCGTTGTCGATGTTGGCCATGCCGACATTTTTATCCACCGACATAACTTTTCCCTTGAGGGCGTAGCGCTTCGCAGAGGATGAAGCAGCCGCGGATTGAGGCTGCGATTTTCCGCGGTTGCAGGCTGGGGAGAATGCGAGTAGAGCGCAGAGTGAGAGAAGGGCCAGGTGCAACGAAAATATCTTGCGAGTTCGCGACATGATCAATTTATTCCTTACTCCGAATACCAGATTCATTTGACCACAAAGGGCGAGGGGCGCACAGCATCGTGCGCGACAATAGGGATGCTTCGACTTCGCCGGATTTCCTTCGGACATCCGGCTCGCTCAGCATGACAATTAGTGGTCCTGCCCGGTTCATCTTTTTCCGCATCTTTTTCTCCCGCAGCTTTCGCATGGTCAACTTAGTAGTGAAATCGATATCGAAACTCCGCATAGATTTGACGGGGATCATTCCAGTGAAATCCGCCGAACGTCAGACTGTTATCCAGTTGCACGCGGCGGTTGGCCACGTTCAACGCGGTCAGGGAAACGGTGTATTTCTCGGCGAAGGTTTTCCCGAGCGCAAGATCAAATGTGGTGTGGCTGGGGAGATAAGGCCCGGGATATTGCGCCTGTGGCGTTCCGAACAAACCGTTGGTGAATCCCGAGCCGTAGTAGACGTTGGTTGAGGCATAGGTATGCCAGGGAAGGTTCGAATTGAAACCGAGGTTGAGCGTATTGCGCTGATCGTGATCGACCGGCGCAAGTCCCGGCGGGATGTAGAAGATCAGGCCGCCGGTGATCGGCGAAGTGGCCTGGGCGATTTGATTGGCGTAGGCGAGATGGAGCTGGCCCCGATGCCAGAGATTCGGCGAATGCAGTGTAAGCTCCCAGCCTTGAATCATGGCGTAGGACCAGGTGATGGGCCAGAAAACATTCGACTCGCCAATGTTGTTGTGGTCGAGCCAGTTGTGGGCGCGGGTTTCGTAGTTGTCAGCGCTGAGCATCCAACCCCGCAGCGGAATCGTGACGCCAACCTGCCATTCGATATCGCGTTCACCGCTCAAGGGAATGAACCCGCCAAATCCCTGCTGGTGGGCAAGAGTCTGCAGTTGGCCCGTCGCCGTGGAAAGCGGCGGCGCCTGGTAGAAGTAGCCGTAGAACCCGCGGAACGTCCAGTTCAGATGGGGAATTCTGATCGCGGCGCCGAGGCGCGGATCAGTCGCGTGCTCGGAGACCGATGGCAGCGGTGATGGGGGGGAGGAATTGAATTGCGTTTCTCGCAGGCCGGCGATGAGAGTCAGCCACGGTGTGACCTTGAATTTGTCGTTGATGAAGAAAGCGGCCACGCCACCGTTGACGCCGATCGAAGGAAGGGAGACGTTGGGCGTGCCGTCGGTGAAATCGTTGAAAAAGTAGTTGTACTGATGCTGGAAGAATCCGTAGACGCCGGCTTGCAGATCATTCTGCTTGAAGTTGAGGTTCAGCGCCGCCTGAGCTCCGACGTACTGGGCGGTCTGCGTGACCGAGGAGATGACGGGAAAATCGTTCGGGCCGCCGTGATAGTCGGCGCCGTTGTAGTGATAGAACGGGGAAACAGTAAGCAGTGTGTTTGGATCGAAGGTGTGAACCCAGGAGAAGGTCGCGTAGCCATCGGGCTCGACCTCGGCATCATGCAGGCCGTAGCTGGGATAAACGCTGTTGCCGACGGAGTTGGGATTGGGATCGATGGGAATCTGGTAATAGTCCCGACGGAGGGATCCGACCAGACGATATTGATTCTTGGGATCGGGATTGAAGATCAACGAGGTGAATCCACCGATGCCGTTGGCGGCATCATTGACGACCTGCGGGACGGGGGTCTGGAGTCCGTAGTTGCTTCGATCTCCGGTCAAGCTGGAGTAGTAGGCAAATCGCTGGGTATGTCCTCCGCAACTGAGCTGGTCGTTGGTCTGATCGAAACTTCCGGCGCTGATGACGAGATCGCATTCGCGATCGCGCTCAAAACCGGTGCGCGGCGCCACGTTGAAGATGCCGTAGGTGCGGTCTCCGTAGTCGGCGTCGTAGCTGCCTCTCTGAACTTCGATGTAATCGATGTCCTTGGGGTCGATCTGCGGACCCAGATTCGTGGCGATGTTCGTGTTGGGGATGGGGACGCCGTCGATCAACCACTCGACCTGATGGCCGCCGCGCATGTGCAGCATATCGTGGGTCACGTAAGCCGCAGGCACGTAATCGGTGATCATCTCCATGCCGTTGGTGCGGTCGGCCCCGGGAGTTTCCTGGATGTCTTCACGGCTCAACATCGTCGTCGGAGTAACGCTGTCCAGCGTGGCTTCGACTGGAGTTCCGGAGACGGCGATGGACTCCTTCGCGCTTGCGATCGCCAGTTGGTAATGCAGCACCGGGCTGGTGTCGGACTGAACAACGGCGCTTTGCTGGGTTTGCCGGAAGCCCTGCGCTGACACGGTGACCGTGTAATTCCCGATGGGCACGGAAGTGAATTCAAATTCTCCTCGATCGTTCGAGTCCTGCGTCTGTGTCCAGTCCGAGTTTTGCGCTTTCAGCATGATCATGGCCCCTTGCACGGGGCGGTGCTGCGGATCGTGAACGACGCCGCGAACGGAGCCGAAAATCGTGGCAAATGCGGTGGCACTCAAGAAGAAAATGACGGCGGTCCAGTTGAAAACTTGCCTCATAAGAAATGTCTCCGTGGAACTGTTCGCGGCGCAGCTTCCGAGGGAGCTGCTGCGCAGGCTAGTGGCTACTCAGACAGTTCGCGACGCGCAGCGACACGTTCGTAAGAAACACGCGTCGCGCCAAGTAAATGGATTAAGTGAAGCTGGAGGCAGTGTTCAGCAGGCGGGCGGGGCGCGAGTGGACTGGAATTCGACGGAGGCAGCGGTCGGGGAGTGCGGCCGGGATGCGGCTAGACGCACATTGTTGGCTTGCAGGAAAAAGGCTGCGAGTTTCGGTTGGGGGTGGGCCCACTGCGCGGTGGTGACGGCGCGGGCGCAATCCCCATGACAGCAACTGGCGTCCTGGATTATGGGCTGGTCAGACTCCGAAGCCAGCGAATTGTGGCAATGGTGAACGCCCTTGCGGAAGCAGCAGGCATGCGGCGGAGGCGCGGTAGCAGCCAAAGCTATAGGCGCGAGGCTTCCCACGAGCGCGAACAGCAACAGAAATCTGGCAGTCAGGCGGTGCATGGCTTTCTGTCTGAATCCGAACCCCAAGTGCCGCTAGCATAGAACAGAATCGCAAACGGCCGCAACCGAACGATGGGTAATAGACGGCTACCGCATCAGAACGTAAGCGCCACCGTCGGTGAAAGCGATGACCAGGTTCATCAGGACGAACATGAGGTCGTAGTGCCAGCCTGAGCCTTTCTCGCCCCAAAAGCCGGTGTGCCAGGCGAAAATCTTTTTCTGGATCGCGCCGAACATGATGAGGATGAGACCGAAGGCAGCCAGCTGGGTCAACACTCCGAAGGCCACACCCAGACCTCCAGCAACTTCGGCGATGCCGAGAAAGATGGTGAAGCCCTTGCTCATTTCGATGCTCTTGGCGCGGGCCGTGGGATCTTTAAGATGGCTGTAGCCGCTGGTGGCGAAGACCAGGCCGACCATCAGGCGGAGGAGCAGCAAGCCGAGATCGGTGAAGCGGGCGAGTTGAGGAAACATGGCGGGTTCCTTCGATGATGCGGAGTTAGTTAAGGTTGGCGGATCGGAGTTCGGGCTTCGGGCGCGACCATAGGGGCTAAAGCCTGGGATCCCTTGGATGGTCTACGCGGCGCTGAAGCGCCGCTCTTCCACGGTCGCGCGGACTTTTGTTTCATCCGCCCCAAGGCTCCTTTCATCCGGCGCAGCGTTCCTGGGACCGAAGGATCAGGCTTTGCCGTGAATCTTGGCCCACCACCAGCGGACACCGACGAAGAGGAATCGCCAGTCGCTGAAAAACTCCGGCGGCTTGCCCTCGAAGGCATGACCGACGAATTGAAAAATCCATCCCAGGACAAACAGCGCGAGTGCATAAGGCCACAGGCCATGGATAAAAATACTGCCGAGAAAAATCAGGACGGAGAGCAGGATGGTCGGAATGCCAAGCGTGTGGCAGGCTCGGTTCACCGGGTGCTGGTGGCTGGAGGAATATTGCGCGATCCACTGCTCGTTGGTGCGGTTGCCTAACATGGCGAAGGGATCATACAACGGCGGCCAGATCT
>Ga0209656_10001705_pt1 | contig 14387 bp, 12 predicted proteins | sample BogFormECP12_OM2_FD_188239 | JGI IMG/M metagenome (GOLD analysis project Ga0209656, IMG submission 188239) | Bog forest soil microbial communities from Calvert Island, British Columbia, Canada - ECP12_OM2 (SPAdes) (version 2) | ecosystem: Environmental > Aquatic > Freshwater > Wetlands > Bog ... | reverse complement strand
GCCCTGACGTTCGAACGACACGCCGCACCCGGGCATTTTCAGTTGAGGCAACGAAGGGGGCTACGCGGGCATCTTCGATGAGTCAACGCGCGGGGTGGTGTTTGCCGTTGCCTGGCGTGTAAACTAGACACCGCAGCCGGTTCGCCGGCCAGCCCCTCGCAGCCGGTTCGCCGGCCTGCCCAGAAAAGTCCACCACCCCGGGCCCAAGCGGTTCCGATTCGGGTTTGGCAAGCCTTATTTGCCATACCCGAAAGGACCGCTTACCGATGCTCAGATGCCCAACCCCCAAAAAAGCTGCCTGGCCGTCCCGCGCCGCAGCGACCGCAGCCTTGCGGTTGGTCGGCTCCCACTCGACCCGGCTCTACGCCCCGGTGCGGGTCTACGCGTGCGCGTGCGGTGCGTGGCAACTATCGGGCCATCCGGCGCGGCAGCAGCGAGGCCGGCGACCATGAGCGAGCAGCTCCGGGACCTCGAATTTCTAGTCCGAAGTTGCGCCGGGTGAGGTAGGCGAAATTATTGGTTGAGCTGGGATGGGTGGCTTTTCGTCTGTGTTGGGCGTAGCCAGTGAATGTGGCGTGTTGGTATCCGCGTTACGCGAGTTGATCTTGTAGCATTAATCTATGGCGAAGCCAGTCCGGATGCATGTAGCCCGAACACCGAGTAAGTATGTGGATAAGGCGGGCAATGTGCACCGCTACGAGTCGATCCTGGTGCGCCGCACCTTCCGCGATGGCGCCAAGGTGCGCCATGAAACCCTGGCCAACCTGTCCAAGCTGCCCGCCGAGGTGGTTACCGCGATCGAGTCCACCCTGAAGGGCCAGAGCCTGGTGCCCGCCGAGGCCGTGTGCACGATCGGGCGCTCACTGCCGCACGGGCATGTGGCGGCGGTGTCGGCGATGGCGCACCAGCTGGGCTTTCCGGGACTGCTGGGCCCGCCGTGCCGGGCGCGGGATCTGGCGCTGGGGTTGATCATCTCGCGGGTGATCCGACCGAAGTCCAAGCTGTCCACGCTGGCGTGGTGGCCCGACACCACGTTGGGGGCCGACCTCGATGTGGCCGGGGCATCCACCGACGAGATCTACGCTGCGATGGACTGGCTGGTGGGCCGCCAAGACGCGATCGAAAAGAAGCTGGCCGCCAAACACCTCGGGCCAGAGGTAAATCCGGGCCGGATGGCGTTGTTCGACCTGTCCAGCTCATGGGTGACCGGGCGGTGCTGCGAGCTGGCCGCGCGCGGCTATTCCCGCGACGGCAAGAAAGGCTGCGAGCAGATCGAGTACGCCATCCTCACCGACGTCGAGGGCCGCCCGGTGGCGGTGCGGGTGGTTCCCGGCAACACCGCCGACCCGACCGCGTTCGGCCAGATCGTGACCGTGATGAAAGACAGCTTCACCCTCGACAACCTGGTGCTGGTCGGCGACCGTGGGATGATCACCACCGCCCGCATCACCGCGCTGCGCGAACTCAACGAAAACGGAACCGATTTCGGGTGGATCACCGCGCTGCGTGCCCCGCAGGTCGCCAAACTCGCCGCCGACGACGGGCCGCTGCAGATGAGCCTGTTCGACGCCCACGACCTGGCCGAGATCGCCCACCCCGACTACCCAGGCGAGCGGCTGATCGCCTGCCGCAACCCGCTCTTGGCGGTCGAACGCGCCCGCAAACGCGACGAACTGCTCACCGCCACCGAGAAGCTGCTGGATCCGATCATCGCCCGGGTCGCCGCGGGCCGGCTGTCCGGGGCCGACGAGATCGGCGTAGCCGTCGGCAAGGTGATCGACAAGTACAAGGTGGGCAAGCACTTTCACCGCACCATCACCGACACCGCCCTCGCCATCGCCCGTAAACACCACCAGATCGCCGCCGAGGTCGCCCTGGACGGCATCTACGTGCTGCGCACCTCGGTGCCCACCAGCGACCTCACCGCGGCCGGCGTGGTGGAAAGCTACAAAAACCTCGCCAACGTCGAACGCGACTTCCGCATCATCAAGGTCGACGATCTCGACCTGCGCCCGATCCACCACCGCCTCGAAGACCGGGTCAAAGCCCACGTGCTGATCTGCATGCTGGCCTGCTACCTGGTCTGGCACCTGCGCAAGGCCTGGGCGCCGATGACCTTCACCGACCAACACCCACCCACCCGCGACAACCCCGTCGCCCCCGCGCACCGCTCCGCCGACGCCCAGGCCAAGGCGTCCACCCGTCACGACCCCGACGGAAACCCGCTGCGCAGCTTCCGCAGCCTGCTCGATCACCTGGCCACCCTCACCCGCAACCAGATCCGCTACCACGGCACCAACACCGAGGTGCCCACCCTCGCCGAACCCACCCCCGACCAGCGCCGCGCTTTCGAACTCATTGGCACCCCGATACCCCTGACCGCCGCGTAGCCAGAACCACCAACCCACCAAACCGGCAAAACCCCTGGTCAGCCAGGAATCCACGCACCCCGGCCGCCGCAACTTCGGGTTAGCCGAGGCGGTCCGTTAGCCGAGGCGGTCCGTTAGCCGAGGCGGCCCATCCAACCGTGGGTATCGGCAAACGTGCCGCGCTGGATCCCCGTCAGGGTGTCACGCAGCGCCATCGTGATCTCACCCGGCTCACCGTCGGCGATGGTGAACTCGCCGTCGGCGGACTTGACCGAGGACACCGGCGTGATCACCGCGGCAGTACCGCACGCAAACACCTCGGTGATCTCGCCCGCCGCTGTTTTCTTCTGCCACTCGTCGACGTCGATCTTGCGTTCCTCGACCGTGAATCCAGCGTCGGTTGCCAACTGCAGCAACGAATCTCGCGTGATGCCCGGCAGCAGTGTGCCGGTGAGCTCCGGGGTGACCAGCCGCGCCGAACCGCCGCTGCCGAACACGAAGAAAAGGTTCATCCCGCCCATCTCTTCGATGTAGCGGCGCTCGACGGCATCCAGCCAGACCACCTGGTCGCAGCCGTTCTCCGCGGCCTGGGCCTGCGCGAGCAGCGACGCGGCGTAGTTGCCGCCGAACTTGGCAGCGCCGGTACCACCCGGCGACGCGCGGACGTACTCGGTGGACAGCCAGACGCTCACCGGCCTGATGCCGCGCGGGAAGTACGCCCCCGCCGGTGAGGCGATCACCAGGTAGCGGTACTGGTTGGCCGGGCGCACGCCCAGACCCGGCTCGGTGGCGAAGATGAAGGGTCGCAGGTACAGCGACTCCTCGCCGCGCGACGGCGGCACCCATGCACCGTCGACCGCGATCAGCTGGCGAAGCGACTCGATGAACACCTCGTCGGGCAGCTCCGGGATCGCCAGCCGCCGTGCCGAGGACCTCAGCCGGGCGGCGTTCGCCTCGGGCCGGAACGACACGATCGATCCGTCCGCCCACCGATACGCCTTGAGCCCTTCAAACACCTCCTGGGCGTAGTGCAACACGATGGCCGACGGGTCGAGCTCGATCGGCCCGTACGGGACCACCCGTGCGTCGTGCCAGCCCTGCTCGTCGGTGTAGGTGATCGACACCATGTGGTCCGTGTGGTACCGCCCGAACGGCGGATTGGTCATGATCACGGTCCGCTGCTCTTCGGTCGCCGGGTGCGCGCTGCGCTGAACGGTGAAGTCGAGGGGACCGGTGCTCATGCGAGCGATTGTATCCCCGCCCGCTATCGAGTTTTGGCCTCGACGAACGGCGGGTCGACCACCTCACACGCGAGCGGCCGCCCACGCACGTCCACGGTGACGCGGCTGCCGTTCTCGATGCCGGCAGCGGTGTCGATCAACGCCAGCGCGATGCCGACTTTCAATGTCGGAGAAAAGGTTCCCGACGTGGTGACCCCAACTACGGCATCGCCGTCGAGCACCGTCAACTCCGGCCGCAGCACGCCGCGGCCCGTGGCGCGAAGCCCGCGCAGCAACCGTCGCGGGCCGGCCTGCCTCTCGGCCAGCAACGCGTCGCGGCCCCAGAACGCGTCTTTGCGCCAGCCGACCGCCCAGCCGCAGCGCGCCTGCAGCGGCGAGATGTCCAGCGACAACTCGTGCCCATGCAGCGGGTAGCCCATTTCGGTGCGCAGCGTGTCGCGTGCCCCGAGCCCGGCCGGCTCGCCGCCCGCCGCCGACACCGCGTCGAGGAGCGCGTCGAACACACCGCCGGCGCTGTCCCACGGCGGAAGCAGCTCATAGCCGTGCTCGCCGGTGTAACCGGTCCGGCAGACGCGCACCGGAGCGTCGCCGAACGACGCGTCGACGTAGCCCATGTAGTCCATGTCGGTCGGCAGAGCCAGCCGGCTCAGCACCTGTGCCGATCGCGGCCCCTGCACGGCGAGCACCGCGTATGACCGGTGCTCGTCCGTCACTGAAATGCCCCGCGGCGCGGCCTCCTGCAGGGCCGCGACAACGGCGGCCGTGTTGGCGGCGTTGGGCACCAGGAAAATCTCGTCGTCGGACACGTAGTAGGCGATCAGGTCGTCGACGACACCGCCGGTTTCGGTGCAGCACAAGGTGTACTGCGCCTTTCCCGGTCCGATGCGCCGCAGGTCGTTGGAGAGGGCGGCGTTGACGAACGCCGCCGTACCGGGGCCGTGGACCAGCGCCTTGCCGAGGTGGCTGACGTCGAACAGGCCGACGGCGGTGCGGGTGGCGTTGTGCTCGGCCACCGTGCCGGCGTAGGAAACCGGCATCAGCCAACCACCGAACTCGGCGAAGCCGGCCCCGAGCTCGCGGTGGCGGCTCTCGAGGGGCCCGTGCTGGATTTCGCTCACGGCGGTCCACCCTAATCCGCGTTGGGACCCAGGTGATCAGGCCGGGTGATTAGGGTGGACGCTCGTGACTGCCTTCAAGCGTGGCTATCAGGCGCCCTCGGTGTCCGTGAGTTCGTCGCTGCCTCGCCGCGGTGCCGGCGACGCGGTCCTGATCGTGCCGGTGGTGAGCAACGACGACGGGCCGAAGGTGCTCGACGCCGAACCGTACCTGGCCGGCGACGCGGTCGCCGAGATCGAGGCCGGGCTGCGCGCGCTCGGCGCAACCGGCGGCGCCGAGCAGCTGAACCGCCTCGTCGTCGGATCGCTGCCGGTGGCCAGCGTCCTGACCGTCGGGCTGGGCGCACGGCGCGACGAGTGGCCGGCCGACACGATCCGTCGCGCGGCCGGTGTCGCAGCGCGCTCACTGGACAGGGTGGGAGCCGTGGTGACCACGCTCTCGGCGCTGGACCTGGCCGCCACGGTTGAAGGTCTGCTCCTGGGCGCCTACCGGTTCTCCGAATTCCGAAGCGACAAGACCGCCCCGAAAGAACCCGGGCTGCGCAAGATCACCATGCTCACCGCAGACACCAAGGCACACACCAAGGCCGAGGCGCAGCGAGCCGCGGCGGTGGCGACCGCGGTGGCGACAACCCGCGATCTGGTCAACACACCGCCAAGCCATCTCTTCCCCGCCGAATTCGCCAGCAGGGCGAGGGCTCTGGGTGAGGCGGCCGGGCTGGAAGTCGAAATCCTCGACCAAAAGGCTTTGGCGCGAGGCGGATACGGCGGCGTGATCGGGGTAGGCAAGGGCTCGTCGCGTCCGCCGCGGCTGGTGCGGCTGATCCACCGAGGTTCACGGCTGGCCGGGAACCCGAACGCCGCCAAGACGGTCGCGCTGATCGGCAAGGGCATCACGTTCGACACCGGCGGAATCTCCATCAAACCGGCCCAGAACATGCACCACATGACCTCCGACATGGGCGGCGCCGCCGCCGTCATCGCCACCGTCGTGCTTGCGGCGCAACAGGAACTGCCGATCGACGTGATCGCGACGGTGCCGATGGCCGAGAACATGCCGTCGGCGACCGCACAGCGGCCCGGAGACGTGCTGACGCAATACGGCGGCACGACGGTCGAGGTGCTCAACACCGACGCCGAGGGCCGGCTGATCCTGGCCGACGCGATCGCGCGGGCGGGCGAGGACGGCCCGGATTATCTGATCGAGACGTCGACGCTGACCGGCGCACAGACCGTCGCGCTCGGCGCGCGCACACCGGGAGTGATGGGCAGCGACGAGTTTCGCGACCGGGTGGCGGCGATTTCGCAGAGTGTCGGCGAAAACGCGTGGCCGATGCCACTTCCCGAAGAGCTCCGGGACGACCTGAAGTCCACGGTGGCAGACCTGGCCAACGTCAGCGGCTCGCGGCAAGCCGGAATGCTCGTCGCCGGAACGTTCTTGCGCGAGTTCGTCGCCGACGGCGTGCAGTGGGCGCACATCGACGTGGCGGGGCCCGCGTACAACACCGGCGGAGCGTGGGGCTACACCGGCAAGGGCGGTACCGGGGTGCCGACCCGCACGATGTTCGCGGTGCTGGAAGACATCGCCGAAAACGGCTGAACTACAAGATCTGTCGGCGGGCCGTGCTGCGCAGCGCCTGGGGCAGCAGCCGCGAGGTGCCGTACAGCAGATAGGCCTCCGGCGTGACGGGGCGGATCGCCTTGTTCCTCCGCACTGCCGACACGATCGCCTTGGCCACCTTGTCGGGGCCGTACCCGCGGGCGGCGAACATCTTCTCGAGCCGGCGGCGACGCGCAGCGACTTGACCGCCCTTCCCCGGGGGTGCGTCGAAGCGCGTGGTGTGCACGATGTCGGTGTCGATGACGCCCGGACAGATCGTCGTCACACCTATTCCAGCGGAATCTAATTCGGCACGCAGGCAATCAGAGAACATGTAGACCCCAGCCTTGCTGGTGCAGTACGCGTTCAGCGACTGCGACGGCGCGTACGCCGCCGAGGACGCCACGTTCACGATGTGACCGCCGGTGCCGCGGTCGATCAGTCGCGGTGCGAACGCGCGGCAGCAGTTGACCACCCCGCCGAGGTTGACGTCGAGGACCCGCTCCCAGTGGTCGGCGGGCGTGTCGATGAACCGGCCCGCCTGCCCGATACCGGCGTTGTTCACGACGATGTCGGGCACACCGTGCTCCCCGCAGACCTCGCCGGCGAACGCCTCGACGGCGCCGGCGTCGGACACGTCGAGCGTGTAAGCGTGCGCGGCGCCGCCGCACGCTGCGATCTCGGCCGCGGTCTCCCGCACCGTGGTTTCGTCGATGTCGCTGACCACGACCTCAGCACCGAGGCGGGCGAACTCCAGTGCGGTGGCGCGCCCGATCCCGCTGCCAGCGCCGGTGACGGAGACCAGCATGTCGCCGAACGGCGCGCGCTTCTTGCCGACCTGTGCGCGGCGCATCGCGCGACCCGGCGGCCTGCCCTCGATCACGTCGGCCATCTCGCCCACCGCCGCGGCCAGCACCTGCGGGTGCGAGAACGGCGACCAGTGACCCGACCTGATGTCACGGCGCCACAGCCGCGGCACCCAGCGGGACTCGTCGTCCAGCGCGCCCAGCGTGATGGCGGGATCGTTGCTGTGGCCGATGATCTGCACCGGGATGCCGACGTAGTGGTCGCGTGTGCCGTGCGACACCGAGTGAAAGAAGTTGGCGCGGTAGATCTTCAGGCTGTTGGCGGCGTCGCGGTTCACGGATTCCGCGTGGTGGATGCGGTCGTCCGGAATGCCTTCGGCGAGCGCGAGAATCCGCCGCGCCCGGTTCGGCTTGAGTGCCCCCCGCATCACGGCCGGCGCGAGGACCGGCACCGAGAACGCGATCATGTAGGCGAGCTTGAGCACCTGCCTGACCGCCCGCAGGAAGGCGACCGGACGGTGTGGCCGCTTGAGGTTGTCCAAGATGTACGCGACGAGATGGTCGGCGCTCGGAATCGACACCGAGGTGAACGACATGACCCGCTCGCCCGCGTCCGGGCGTTTCAGGTACTCCCACACCCCGACCGCTCCCCAATCGTGGGCGAGCACGTGCACAGACTGATCCGGGCTCAGCGCGTCGATCACCGCCGCGAAGTCCTCGGCGAAATGCGCCATCGCGTAGGCCCGGTAGTCGCCCGGCGCCGTGGACCGCCCGGCGCCGCGGTTGTCATACGTGATGACGCGGAAGCGATCGGTCAGCAGCGGCACGACGTTGTCCCACAAGACATGGGAATCGGGCCAACCGTGGACCAGCACCACCGTCGGGGCGTCGGGATCACCCTGCTCGTAGGCGGCGATCCGGACATCGCCGCTGCTGGTGACGTATCGCTGGCTGCGCTGTGGTGCGGGCATTGTCATAGATCGGCATGGTAGGAGCCGGCGCCGGCAGGCCGACCGCGGGTATCAGCCCTCTTCGAGCAGGCGGCGGCGTCGGGCCTCGTACTCACGCATCCGCTGCGGGTAGCCGACGCGCTGCACGTCATAGACAGGGATGGCGAGCTGCTCCCCCAGCCGGCGGGCCCCGGACGGACCCCCGACACGGCGACGGGTCCACTCACCGTTGCCGGCCACGAGCACCACCGTCAGGTCGGAGAAGTTCGTCTGCGGCTCGACATAGGCCTCCACGCCGTGGCGCGACGCCGCCCACCCGCGCAGGTAGCGCTGGTCGGCCGCCGGCCCGGCATCGGCGCCGTCACGGCGCCCCGTCCGGAATCTGTCGAACAATCCCAATGAGGCTGTCTCCTCGATTACCCCCGTCATCGATAGTGCCATGATGATTCCGGCGTTCCACATGGCCGGCGCACCGGCGACACTGTGCTGTGGTAAGCCAGAGGTCGACCCGTACGACTGATGTGTTCGAGGAGTCAACAGAGATGGCCTTCTCCGTGCAGATGCCCGCACTCGGTGAGAGCGTGACCGAGGGGACCGTGACACGCTGGCTCAAGCAAGAAGGCGACACCGTCGAGCAGGACGAGCCGTTGCTGGAGGTGTCCACCGACAAGGTCGACACCGAGATCCCGTCACCGGCGTCCGGCGTGCTTTCGAAAATCGTCGCCCAAGAGGACGACACCGTGGAGGTCGGCGGAGAGCTGGCGGTGATCAGCGACTCGGGCGAGGCGTCCGAAGCCCCCGCCGAGCAACCGGCGCAGCAACCCGAGCAGGAGAAGCACGCCGAGGAGCCCGAAGCCGAGCAGGAGAAGCAGGCCGAGGAGCCCGAAGCCGAACCCGCGCCGCAACGCGGGGCGCAGCCCGCCGCCCAATCGTCGTCGGGCGGCACGTCCACTCCGGTGCTGATGCCCGAGCTCGGTGAGTCGGTCACCGAAGGCACGGTCACGCGCTGGCTCAAGAAGGTCGGCGACACCGTCGAGGTCGACGAGCCCCTGCTGGAGGTGTCGACCGACAAGGTCGACACCGAGATCCCGTCGCCGGTGGCCGGCACGCTGCTGGGCATCACCGCCGAGGAAGACGACACCGTGGCCGTCGGCGGCGAGCTGGCCAAGATCGGCGAGCCCGGCGCGCCGGAGGCGGCGAAAGAACCCGAGCCCGAACCGGAGCCGGAACGCGCTCCCGAGCCGAAGGCGGAACCGCAGCCCGAACCGAAGCCACAACCGGCCCCCGAGCCCAAGCCGGCACCGGCGCCCGAGCCCGCACCGCAAGCAGCGCCCGCGCCGGCGGCCTCCACCGACTCGGAGGGCGGTCCGTATGTGACGCCGCTGGTGCGCAAGCTGGCCGCAGAGAACAACGTCGACCTGGCGAGCGTGAAAGGCACCGGTGTCGGCGGCCGTGTCCGCAAGCAAGACGTGCTCGCCGCAGCCGAGAAGGCCAAGGCCCCCGCCGAGCCGGAACCGGCCAGGACGGTCCCGGCCGCACCAGCGCCGGCTGCCGCCGCGGCGCCGGCTGCCGCGCTGGCGCACCTGCGCGGCACCACCCAGAAGGCCAGCCGCATCCGTCAGATCACTGCGAAGAAGACACGCGAATCACTCCAGGCCACAGCGCAACTCACGCAGACCCATGAGGTCGACATGACGAGGATCGTCGCCCTGCGGGCACGCGCCAAAAACGAATTTGCCGAACGGGAGGGCGTCAACCTGACGTTCCTGCCGTTCATCGCACGCGCCGTGATCGACGCGTTGAAGATGCACCCGAACATCAACGCCAGCTACAACGAGGAAACCAGGGAGATCACCTACTACGACGCCGAGCACCTCGGCATCGCGGTCGACACCGACCAGGGGCTGCTCTCCCCGGTGATCCACAACGCCGGCGACCTGTCGCTGGCCGGGCTCGCCCGCGCGATCGCCGACATCGCCGCGCGGGCCCGCTCCGGTGACCTGAAGCCCGACGAGCTGTCCGGCGGCACGTTCACGATCACCAACATCGGCAGCCAGGGCGCGCTTTTCGACACCCCGATCCTGGTGCCGCCGCAGGCGGCCATGCTGGGAACCGGGGCGATCGTCAAACGCCCACGGGTGATCGTCGACGAGCTTGGCAACGAGTCGATCGGCATCCGCTCAATCAGCTACCTCCCGCTGACCTACGACCATCGGCTCATCGACGGCGCCGACGCCGGCCGGTTCCTGAGCACGATCAAGCGGCGCCTGGAAGACGGGGCGTTCGAGGCCGACCTGGGGCTCTGACGCCGTGCCCGACGCATTGATCGCGATCGCGGGGTCATCCGGCCTGATCGGGTCGGCGCTGATGTCAGCGCTGCGCGCCTCCGACAACCGGGTACTGCGGATCGTGCGCCGCGCGCCGTCCAACGCCGACGAGGTGCACTGGAACCCCGAGACCGGCGAGTTCGACCCCAACACCCTGCGCGGCGTGGACGCCGTGGTCAACCTGTGCGGCGCCAACATCGCCGGCAAGCGCTGGTCGGGGGCTTTCAAGCAGGTGCTGCGCGACAGCCGCCTCACCCCGACCGAGGTGCTGTCGTCCGCCATCGCCGAAGCCGGCGTCCCGGTGCTCGTCAACGCCAGCGCGGTGGGCTTCTACGGCAACGCGCGCAGCCGCGTGGTCGACGAAACCGCCTCCGCCGGAACGGGATTCCTCGCCCAGCTGTGCCAGGACTGGGAAGCCGCGACGCTGCCTGCCCAGCAGGCGGGCGCGCGGGTGGTGCTGGCCCGCACCGGGCTGGTGCTGTCCCCCTCCGGTGGCCTGCTGAGCCGGCTCCGGCCGCTGTTCTCGCTAGGGCTGGGCGCGCGGATCGGCAACGGCCGCCAGTACATGCCGTGGATCAGCCTCGAAGACGAGGTGCGTGCGTTGCTGTTCGCGATCTCACACGAATTGTCCGGGCCGGTGAACCTCACCGGCCCGGCGCCGGTGACCAACGCCGAGTTCACCACGTCGCTCGGCCGCGCGGTCAACCGGCCGACGCCGGTGTTCGTGCCCGGTATCGCCGTACGCGTGCTGCTCGGCGAGTTCGCCGAGGAGGGCCTGCTCGGCGGGCAGCGGGCCATCCCCGCAGCGCTGGAACGGACCGGTTTCCAGTTCCACCACAACACCATCGGCGAGGCGCTGTCATACGCGACTGCTCCGATCAGGCACTAGTACGGTTGTGGTATGCGCTCCATCCGTTCGGCGATGACCCCGATCGAGGTGCGACAGCTGGGCAGCGTCGACTACCGGCAGGCCTGGGACCTGCAGCGCACCCTGGTCGACGCCCGGGTGACTGGCGGGCCCGACACGCTGTTGCTGCTGGAACACCCGTCCGTCTACACCGCCGGGCGGCGTACACAGCCGCACGAACGGCCAGCCGACGGCACCCCGGTGGTCGACACCGACCGCGGAGGCAAGATCACCTGGCACGGGCCGGGCCAGCTGGTCGGCTACCCGATCATCGGCCTGGCCGACCCGATCGACGTGGTGAATTATGTTCGCCGCCTCGAAGAGTCGCTGATCGCCGTCTGCACGCAACTGGGCCTGTCGGCTACGCGCATCCACGGCCGCTCGGGTGTCTGGGTGCCGGCCGACGGCGCACGGCCCGAGCGCAAGGTCGCCGCCGTCGGCATCCGCGTGCAACGCGCCACCACGCTGCACGGTTTCGCGCTGAACTGCCACTGCGACCTCGGCGCGTTCGGCGCGATCATCCCGTGCGGGATCAGTGACGCGGGCGTTACGTCGCTGACCGCCGAGCTGGGCCGCCGCGTGAGCGTCGACGACGTCCGCGAGCAGGTTGCCGGGGCCGTGTGCGACGTCCTCGACGGCCGGCTCGCACTAGCATCGATACCGTGACCGTCGATCCTCGGAGTGAGGTGGCCGGCCCTGCGGCTCCGGGGCCTGACGTCGCCGGCCCTGCGGCTCCGGGGCCTGACGTCGCCGGCCCTGCGGCTCCGGGGCCTGACGTCGCCGGCCCTGCGGCTGCGGGGCTTGGCCGCAAACTCCTACGCCTCGAAGCGCGCAACGCTGCCACGCCGATCGAGCGCAAACCCCCGTGGATCAGGACGCGCTTGCGCACGGGCCCGGAGTACACCGAGCTCAAGAACCTGGTCCGTCGCGAAGGCCTGCACACGGTGTGCGAGGAAGCCGGCTGCCCCAACATCTACGAATGCTGGGAGGACCGCGAGGCCACCTTCCTGATCGGGGGCGAGCAGTGCACCCGACGCTGCGACTTCTGCCAGATCGCCACCGGCCGACCCGCCGAACTCGACCGCGATGAACCCTGCCGGGTCGCCGAAAGCGTGCAGGCGATGGGGCTGCGGTATGCGACGGTCACCGGGGTCGCGCGAGACGACCTGGCCGACGGGGGCGCCTGGCTCTACGCCGAAACCGTGCGCCAGATCAAGAAGCTCAACCCGTCGACCGGCGTCGAACTGTTGATCCCCGACTTCAACGGCCGTCCCGACCTTGTCGAGCGGGTGTTCGAGTCGCGGCCAGAGGTGTTGGCGCACAACATCGAAACGGTGCCCCGCATCTTCCGGAGCATTCGCCCGGCATTTCGCTATCAGCGCAGCCTCGACGTGCTGACCGCCGCGCGCGACTACGGCCTGGTCACCAAGAGCAACCTGATCCTCGGCATGGGTGAAACACCCGACGAGGTTCGCGAGGCGCTGACCGACCTGCACCGGGCCGGCTGCGACATCGTGACGATCACGCAGTACCTGCGCCCATCGGTGCGGCATCACCCGGTGGCGCGCTGGGTGCGGCCCGAGGAGTTCATCGAGCATTCGCAGTTCGCGACCGAGCTGGGTTTCGCGGGTGTTCTCGCCGGGCCGCTCGTGCGCTCGTCCTACCGGGCGGGACGGCTCTACGCGGAGACGATCGCCGCCCGCACCCGGACCGGCTGCTGAGCCGGCCGCCGTATCCTTTTGGCATGGCGAAATCCAGCAACCCCTCCGCGACGAAGGCCGCCAAGGCCGAGGCGAAGGCAGCCCGCAAGGCGGCATCCAAGCAGCGCCGAGGCCAGCTGTGGCAGGCATTCCAGATGCAGCGCAGGGAGGACCGGTGGCTGCTGCCGCTGATGATCGGCGCATTCGTGCTGATCGTGGCGGCCGCAGTGGTCGCCGGTTTGTTCATCCACGGCCTCACGATGGTGATGCTGATTCCGCTGGGAGTGGTGCTGGGGGCGCTCGTCGCGTTCATCATCTTCGGCCGCCGCGCGCAGCGATCCGTGTACGGCAAGGCCGAGGGGCAAGCCGGTGCCGCGGCGTGGGCGCTGGACAACCTGCGCGGCAAGTGGCGGGTCACCCCGGGCGTCGCCGCCACCGGCCACTTCGACGCCGTGCACCGGGTGATCGGGCGGCCCGGCGTCATCTTCGTCGCGGAAGGCTCCCCCGCGCGGGTGAAACCGCTGCTGGCGCAGGAAAAGAAGCGCACCGCGCGGCTGGTCGGCGATGTGCCGATCTACGACGTGATCGTCGGAAACGGCGAGGGCGAGGTCCCGCTGGCCAAGCTGGAACGCCACCTGACGCGACTGCCCGCGAACATCACGGTCAAGCAGATGGATTCACTGGAGTCCCGGCTGGCCGCCCTAGGCTCGCGGACCGGCCTGGCCGCGATGCCGAAGGGACCGATGCCGACCGCGGCCAAGATGCGCGGGGTGCAGCGCACGGTGCGCCGACGCTGAGTTTTGCGCTCCATCGCCGCCTTTGCGCTTCGCGCGAGCGCTCATCGCCGCCGCACCACCACAGTGCCGGTGAGCCGGTCGTGCAGGCCACGGCCAGCGGAGTCGGTGAACAGCGGCGGCACCACAAGCGCGATCAGCAGCCCGCGCGCGACGGCGCGGCCGAGGCCGACGTGGCGCCGTCCGTCGACCGACGCGACCATCACACCCAGCACGAACTGGCCCGGTGTGAAGCCGAACAGGCGTACCGCGACCACGCCGAGCACCAGCCACACCGCCAGCACGGCAGTCGACAGGACCGCCACGCCGTACAGGCCGAAGGACACGCCGAGGGCCGCAAGCCCGTAGGCGATCAGCCAGTCGACCGTCAGCGCGCCGACCCGCCGGCCGAACCCGACCAGCGAGCCGGGGCCGGTCCGCGGCAAACCCAGCCGCTCCCCGGGGTAGCCGAATCCAGGCCCGGAGGGCACCGGTTCGGGACCCGACAGCCAAGATGCGGTTGAGCGCGCCATGACCTAAGGATATGTATGCAACGAGCGTGCTCCGCGGCGACGTCGGAGCCGCTATTGCGTAACGTC
>Ga0209656_10001703_pt1 | contig 14392 bp, 12 predicted proteins | sample BogFormECP12_OM2_FD_188239 | JGI IMG/M metagenome (GOLD analysis project Ga0209656, IMG submission 188239) | Bog forest soil microbial communities from Calvert Island, British Columbia, Canada - ECP12_OM2 (SPAdes) (version 2) | ecosystem: Environmental > Aquatic > Freshwater > Wetlands > Bog ... | reverse complement strand
CAGCCGCTCGACGTAGGCTCTCCACGCCTGTTCGCCGTCGGCGTCCCGCTCGTCGAAGTAGGCGGCGACGAACATCTGGGTGACCGGCGAGGAGCACAGGTCGGCACCCTGTTTGCCGAGGTTGAGCTTCTCGAGCACAGGCCGCGGTGCGACCGCCCAGCCGAGGCGCAGGCCCGGCGAGAGGATCTTCGAGAACGTGCCGAGGTAGATCACCAGGTCAGACGCGCCGCCGCGGCCCACCGCATGCGCATCCAGCGAGTAGAGCGTCGGCAGTTTCTCGCCCTCGTAGCGCAGCAGGCCGTAGGGGTTGTCCTCGAGCACGAGCAGCTCGCGCTCGCGCGCCACCTCCACCAGCCGCCTGCGGCGGGCGAGCGACATCGTGACCCCGCCCGGGTTCTGGAAGTTCGGGATCGTGTAGATGAACTTCGGCCGTCTGCCCTGCTCCTGCAGGCGGTCCAGGGTCTGCTCGAGGGCGTCGATCGGCATGCCGTCCCCGTCGATCTCGATCTGCTCGACGTGGGCCTGGTAGGCGCTGAACGTGGGCACCGCGCCGGGATAGGTGGGGGCCTCGGCGACGATCACATCACCCGGGTCGATCAGCGTCTTGCAGACGAGGTCAATCACCTGCTGGCCGCCCGTCGTCACGATCACCTCGGCCGGGTCAACCGCGGTGCCCTCGGCGGCCATCACCTCGGTGATGCACTTCACCGTGGCGGCCATCCCTTCGGTCGGCCCGTACTGCAGGGCCCGCGCCGTCGACTCGGCCGCGACGCGGGACATCAGCTTCGCGTAGAGCTCCGGGGCGAAGGTGCTCGTGTCGGGGAGCCCGCCCGCGAGCGAGATCACGTCCGGGCGCTCGGTCAGCGCCATCATCTCGCGCATCGCCGAGCTTTTCATCCCGCGGGTGCGCGCAGCGAACAGCGACTCGTAGCGCGCAAGCTCGTGCGCCGTCGCCCGAGCCCGTCGCCCGTCGCCCGCTCCGCTGGTGGATCGATCCATTTGCGTTCTCGTCCTATTCGCGCTCGCGCCGGGGGAACCTCGCGGGGACCGTCTGATCGCCGGACCGGTCGTCTATCGTCCTGCCCGGTCGCAGATCGCTCGGCCCTCGAACGGTAGCGCACCGCTGGACGCCTTCTACATCACATGAACGGCCTCTTCTTCTATATCGGTCTCGGCGTCGGCCTGGCGGCCGCGTGCGGGGTGCGCCCGTTCCTGCCCGTCCTGCTCGCGGGCGCGCTCGGCAGCGCCGGCGCGCTCGGCGTCGGCTTCAGCGGCCACTTCCACTTCCTGCAGTCCGACTGGTGGCTGCTGGCGGTGGCGATCGCGTTCGTGCTCGCCTACGCGGCCCAGCTGCTCCTGGGCCTCGCTCCCACCGTGGACCCTGCCGCCGAGCGCGCGCGCGGCGCGCGCGGAATCGATCCCCTCGCGGCGACGCTCTCCGGGCTGGCCTATGGATCGGGCGCGCTGCTGTTCGCGGGCACGCTGGCCGAGCACGGCGACGCCTGGTGGCCCGGCATCCTCGGCGGTCTCGCGGCGGTCGCGATCGCCCAGCGCGCCGTCGGGCCCGTGATCGCGCGGGCGCGCAAGAGGCTACCCGACCGCCCCGCGCGCGAGGCGCTAACCATCTACCTGGACGCCGCCGCGCTCCTGCTCGCGGGCCTCGTCGCGCTGCTGCATCCCCTCGGCTACATCCTGCTCGCCCTGCTCGCCTGGATGGCGCTCGGCGCCCGCGCGCGGGCCGGGGAGAAGTACGCGGGCCTGCGCATACTCCGCCGCTAGATGCCGCCCAAGCTCGTCCTCTGCGTGATCGACGCGATGGCACCCGCGATGCTAGAGCGCGCGATCGCTGCCGGTGTCGCGCCCACTCTCGAGCGACTGATCACCGGCGGTCACTACGTGCCCGACTGCGTCGCTGCGTTCCCGTCGGTGACGCCCGTGTGCGCCGCATCGATCGTCACCGGCGTCGGGCAGGACGAGCATCACATTCCCGCGATGAACTGGTTCCACCGTGGCGAGCACCGCTACGTCGAGTACGGCTCGAGCTTTCGCGCCGCGCAGCGCTTCGGCATCGCCCGCCAGCTCACCGACACCGTCTACAACATGAACCGCGCGCACCTGTCGGCCGAGACGCTGACGGTGTTCGAGACGCTCGACGACGCCGACGTGCGCACCGCCGGCACGACCTACCTCATGTATCGCGGGCGCCACCGCCACGAACCGCAGCGCGACACGGCCCTCGCGCGGGTCGCCGCTGCGCTCATGCGCCATCCCGTCCTGGGACCGCGCGAGCTCTTCTACGCGGACATCTTCTCCTCCCAGCGGACCGGCTGCCGATCCGGCATGGGCATGCCCGGCGTGCGCGACCGCCACTCTGCATGCGTCTCGGTCTATCTGGTCGAGCACGACCTGTTCGACTTCCTGCTGCTCTCTCTACCCGACAACGACTGGTACTCGCACAAGCACGGGCCCGAGGGCCAGCTGCTGTCGATCGCCCAGGCCGACCTGCAGCTCGCGCGCGTCATGGCAGCGGCCGGGGGTGTCGAGAGCTTTCTCGCAGAGCACGCGGTGATCGCCATGGCCGACCACGCACAGGTCCCGATCACGGGCACGATCGCCCTGCAGGACGAGCTCGCCGACCTCGGCGTCCTCGGCCCGTCCCGGTCCTCCGGCGCCGGCTCCGAGGAGCCGCGGATCGCGGTCTGCCCCTCACAGCGCGCCGCCATGGTCTACGCGCTGCGCGAGTCCGAGCGCGACGCGATGCGCGCGTCGGTCGCCGCGCGCGCGCTCTCGCTCTCCGGCGTGGACCTCGTGATCTGGCTCGAGCGCGACGCCCACGACATCCCCCGCGAAGGCGTCATCGCCAGCGCCGTGCACGGCGAGCTGCGCTTCGCCCCCGGCGGCGAGCTGCGAGATCCCCGCGGTGTGGCCTGGAGCGTCGAGGGTGCGCTCGCGACGCTCGACGCCGCCGTCGAGGACGGGCGCCTGCTCAGTCCCGCCTATCCCGATGCCCTCACACGCGCCTGGTCGGCGCTCACGTGCCCCAACTCCGGTGAGGTGCTGCTGTCCGCCGCACCCGGTCAGGAGTTCATCGACTGGGGCCGGCAGGCCCACGTCGGCGGGGGCAGCCACGGCTCGCTGCACGCGGCCGACTCGCTCGGCGCGTTGATCCTCAACGGCGTCGAGCTGCCGAGCCCAGTGCCCGCTCAGTGGACGCTGCGCGACGTCGCTCCGCTCGTTGCCGCGCACTTCGGGCTCGGCGGCTGACGCGGCCGGCGAGTCGCGGGGCCCGCGCCGTTACCCTCGGACTCGTGCGCGCCACCCCGGTTCTCCTCCCCGCCGCGCTCATCGCGCTGGCTCTGGGGGCGCCCGCGGCACGCGCCGCCGCGGCGACCTTCACTGCGGGTCCGGAAGGCGCCGCCGCGGCGACCCTCACCGCGGGCTCGACGGCCTCCGCCGGCTCGACAGCGTCCGCGAGCTCGGAAGCACCCCTGCCGGTGGCCCCCTCGGACATTCCCCCGGCGGGCCGGCGGCTGTCGGCCGACGCGGTGCTCGCGATCGCCGCCAGGTTGCCGAAGATGCGCGCCGTCCGCGCCAAGTACCCGGGCTCCTACGGGGGCGCCTATCTGAAGGGTCCGCTGCACTGGCAGGTGAGCTTCTTCTCGCGAGGCGGCAAGCAGGAGATCGGCCAGGTCATCATCGACGACCTGTCCGGCCGGGTGCTCGAACAGTGGACCGGCTTTCAGGTCGCGTGGACGATGGCGCGCGGCTACCCCGGGGCCTTCGGGCGCCACGTCAACGCCCTGTACATCTGGCTGCCGCTTTGCGTGCTGTTCCTGCTGCCCTTCTTCGACTTCCGCAGGCCGTTCTCGCTGCTGCATCTCGACCTGCTCGTGCTGCTGTCGTTCTCGATCTCGCTGGCGTTCTTCAACCACGCCCACATCTACGCATCGGTGCCGCTCGTGTACCCGCCGCTGCTCTACCTCCTGGCGCGGATGCTCGCGCTCCTGCGCCGCACGCGCCGCGGCGGCGGTCGGCCACCGGGGCCGCTTCGCCTGCTCGTCCCGGCACCGTGGCTCGCCGTCGGGGTGATCTTCCTGGTCGGCTTTCGCATCGGGCTCAACGTCACCGACTCGAACGTGATCGACGTCGGCTATGCGGGGGTGATCGGTGCGCAGCGAATCGTCGACGGCCGGCCCCTCTACGGCTCCTATCCCTCCAACAACGAACACGGCGACACGTACGGACCGTTCAACTACGAGGCCTACGTCCCGTTCGAGCAGATCTTCGGCTGGAGCGGCGGCTGGGATGACCTGCCCGCCGCCCACGCCGCCGCGATCGCCTTCGACATGCTGGCACTCGCGCTCCTGTTCGTGCTGGGGCACCGCCTGCGCGGGCCCACGCTCGGGATCGCCCTGGCCTACGCGTGGGTCTCCTATCCATTCACCCTGTTCACACTGGAGAGCAACTCCAACGACACACTCGTCGCCGCGCTGATCCTGGCGGCACTGCTCGCTGCGAGCTACCGCTCGGCGCTCGCAACGCCGGCGCGCGGCGCGCTGAGCGCCCTTGCCGGTCTCACCAAGTTCGCCCCGCTGGCGCTCGCGCCGCTGCTCGCCACCCACGGCCTGCGCGAGCTCTCGCCCGCGCGACGCCCCCGCGCACTGGCCCTGTTCGTGGCCGGCTTCGCGGGCGCGGCGGCGCTCGCCCTCATACCCGCGCTTAGTCATGACTCGCTGCACACGATCTACGAGCGCACGATCGTCTATCAGGCGAACCGCGGATCGCCCTTCTCTGTGTGGGGCCTGTACGGCGGGCTCGCCGGCGTGCAGCTCGCGGTGGAGCTCGCCGCGGTGACACTCGCGCTGCTGCTCGCGGTCGTCCCGCGGCGCTCGGACCTCGTCGGGTTGGCGGCCGCCTGCGCGGCCGTGATGATCGCCGTTCAGCTCGGGCTCGAACACTGGTTCTACCTCTACATACCGTGGTTCTTCCCGCTCGTCATGCTCGCCCTGCTCGGCCGCTTCAGCGATCCTCGCGACGCTCCTGCGGGCGCGGGATCAGAAGCTGCTCGATCGAGTCTGCCCGCAGCGGCTGCGAGCAGCTGATCAGCACCCCCATCAGCCACGGGTCCTCCTCGGAGGTCTCGAAGCGGATCGGCATCTGCGTGAGCAGCGACTCGATTGCCTGCTCGCGTTTGACGCCGATCACGCCGCCGCGGGCCCCCGTCATGCCGACGTCGGTGATGTACGCGGTGCCGCCCGGCAGCACGCGCGCGTCGGCGGTCGGCACGTGCGTGTGCGTCCCCACCACCGCCGTCACGCGCCCGTCGAGGTGCCAGCCCATCGCCACCTTCTCCGAGGTCGCCTCGGCATGCATGTCGACGAGGATGTGATCGACGTCCTCGAGCTCGCCGAGGGCGACGTCGATCTCGGTGAAGGCCGAGCGCCCTGCGCGCACGTAGAGGTTCCCGCTGAGGTTCACGACGCCGAGCCGCACGCCGTCGCGCTCGACCACGCAGACGCCCTTCCCCGGCTGGCCGCGCAGGAAGTTCGCCGGCCGCACGATCGGCCTGTCGGATTCGAGGTAGGGGTAGATCTCCTTGCGGTGGTAGGTGTGGTTTCCCAGCGTGATCGCCGCAACACCTGCGCTGAAGAGCTGATCGGCGATCTTCGGCGTGATGCCGAGCCCCCCGGCGGCATTCTCGCCGTTGACCACCACGAACGTCGGTGCGAAGCGCTCCTGCAGCACGGGCATGCAGTCGAGCAGCGTGCGCCGTCCCACGCTGCCGACGACATCGCCCACAAACACGATCCGCACGCCGCCCCGCGCTACGGCGGCGGACGCCTCGCGCTCAGCCATACTCTGCCAATGGTGGGAGGAAGGTGACAGGCGTGCCGGACACCGTGCCACCCGCGGCGCCGCCGCGAGAGGAAGAGAGCGAGCTGGCAGACTCCTCCGCCGCGCGCCCGCTGCAGGAGCCCCCGCGCGTGGTCGTCCCGCGCTGGATCCAGCTGGTGGCGCTGCCGCTCGCCGTCCTCGCGCTGTACGCACTCGCGAAAGCCGCAGGGAGGGTGCTCGTCATCTTCATCGTCGCGGCGCTCATCGCGCTGATCCTCAACCCGCTCGTCTCCTTCCTTCAGCGCCGCCGTCTGCCCCGTGGACTGGCGGTGCTGGCGGTCTACGTTGCATTCTTCTTGGCGCTCAGCGGGATCGGCCTGCTGCTGGCCAACCCTATCTCCAACCAGGTCGCATCGTTCAGCCGCACGGTTCCCCACCTGATCAACCAGGCCAACCGCTCGCTCGCCGAACTGCAGAAGTCGGCCAACCGCGACGGCCTGCACATCCAGTTCATCCAACAGGGGCAGACCGCGCTGCAGGCCCTCGGCGAGAAGGTCGTCAAAGGATCGAGCTCGATCGTGTCCTTCGGCGGTGGCCTGCTCAGCGAAGGCGTCAGCGCGGGCTTCGACCTCGTGCTGGTGCTCGTGCTGTCGGTCTACATGCTCCTCTACGGGCAGCGAATCGGGCGCCTGCTGCGCCGATGGATGCCGCCCGGGGACGGCACGCCCGCCGACGACTACCCGACGCTCGTGCAGAACGCGGTCGCCCGCTACGTCGGCGGGCAGCTGCTGTTCAGCGTCGTGATGGGAGCCACGACCGCGCTGGCGCTGTATCTGTTCGGCGTGCTCGGGATCTTCCCCGACGGGCGCAAGTACGCGGTCGTGTTCGGGGTCTTCTACGGGCTGATGGAGCTGGTCCCCTACATCGGGCCGATCGTGGGCGCCCTGCCGGCGGTGATCGTGGCGCTGCTCAACGATCCGATCTCTGCGGTCTGGGTGACGCTGCTGTTCATCGGCCTGCAGCAGCTCGAGGGCCACATCGTCGCCCCGCAGATCTTCGGCCACACGCTGCGGATCAATCCGCTGCTCGTCATCTTCGCGCTCCTGATCGGCCTCCAGCTGCACGGGATCATCGGCGCCCTCATCGCGCTGCCGATCCTCGCCGTCCTGCGCGAGACGGCTGTCTACCTGAACCGCCACCTCACGCTCGAACCGTGGGGCCGCGGGCCCAGCGGACTGCCGTGAGCGCGGTCCTGCGCGTTCGCGCGGTCGCCAAGCACTACGGTGAGCTGCAGGCGCTGAGGGAGGTCAGCTTCGACGCCGGCCCCGGCGAGCTGATCGCCGTGGTCGGGCCCAACGGGGCGGGCAAGACGACGCTGCTCTCGATCATCGCCGGAATCCAGGATCCGAGCGCGGGCAGCGTCAGCCCAGGGCCGCGCGAGGTCGGCTGGGCTCCCCAGCAGGCGAGCATCTACTCGCGGCTGTCGGTCGCCGAGAACCTCGAGCTGTTCGCCCGCCTGGAGAAGCTCGAGGATCCGAGCGCTGCGGTCGAGCGGATGCTCGAGCAGACCGGGCTGCGCGAGCGCGCACAGGAGCGCGCATCGCGCCTCTCCGGCGGCAACCGCCAGCGCGTCAACGTGGCCCTCGGCCTCATCGCCGACCCCCCCGTGCTCGCCCTCGATGAGCCATCGGCTTCACTGGACCCCGGTCAGCGCGAGCGGCTGTGGCAGTTCATCGTGGCTCTGGCCGGCGCCGGCACGATCGTCCTCTTCTCCACCCACAACGTCAGCGAGGCGCAGCGCTATGCCGGTCGCGTGATCGTGCTCGCGGAGGGGCGGCTGCTGTTCGACGACTCCCCCGAGGCGCTCCTCGCAGCGGGCGGTGAGGGTCGGGGCGGGGACCTCGAACGGGCGCTGGTGAGGTTCCTGGCGCAGCAGGGCGCCCCGGACGGGCAGGACGCGCGATGAGATGGATGCTGCGCAAGGACCTGCTGATCCTGGGCCGCTCGCGGCTACTGGTCGCGCTGCTGATCGTGTATCCCGTCGCGATCGCCCTGCTGATCGGGTTTGCGATCTCGCGCAGCCCCGCGCGCCCGCGCGTGGCGATCGTGGACGAAACGCCGCCCGGGGAGACGATCCAGGTCGGCAGCCAGCGCGTCAGCGTCAGCCGCTACGCGCAGCAGCTCTTCAGCCAGGTGCAGCCGATCAGCGTCTCCTCGCGCGCGCAGGCCGTCGCGAAGGTCAGGTCTGCGGAAGCGCTCGCGGCCGTCGTGATCCCCCCCGACATCGCCGCGAAGGTCGCTTCGGGCACCTCGCAGGGCGAACTGGAAGTCATCTACAACGGGGACGCGCTCGAGCAGTCGCTCGCCCAGTCGCAGATCAACTCCGCGCTCGCGCAAGCGAACCTGGGCTTCTCGGAAGGGATACAGCGGGCCGCCGCCAGGACCATCGACCTGCTGCTCACGGGCGGCAACCTGAGCGTGCTGGGCGCCAACACGAATCTGATCGGCCTCCGCGAAATCCCGCCGCTGCTGGCCCGCGTGATCGCCCGCGAGCCGCACGGAGCCGACCGCGAAGCGCTCGAACGCGTCTCGAGCTTCGCCGACTTCGCCGCCCAGAACCTCAACGCCTCCAAGAACGTGCTCTCGACGGTCGGGCAGCCGATTCGCGTGCACAGCACCCTGCTGCACGGTCGCCGCACCCCCCTCGACACGTTCGCCGTCGTGGTCGCCGTGAGCGTCTCGCTGATGTTCCTGGGCGTGCTGCTCGCCGCCGGCGGCGTGGCGCTCGAGCGCGAAGAGCACGCGCTCTCACGCCTGCTCCGCGGCCTCATCACGCGCGAGGCGCTGCTCGCCGAGAAGGCGCTGCTCGCGGCCGGGTGCGCGTTCATCGTCGCCTTCGCGATGCTCGCCGGGGTCGGCGGGTTCGTGGCGCTCGACTGGAGCCGGGTCGGGCTGTGGCTGCTCGCGCTCGCCTGCAGCGCGCTTGCCTTCGGCGCGGTCGGGGTGGCGATCGGAGCGCTGGCGCGCGAGGTGCGCGCCGCCTCGCTGCTGGCCTTCCTGCTCTCGCTGCCGCTCGCGCTGCTCGCGCTCGTGCCGGCCGGGTCGGTCGGGGGCGGCTTCTACGACGCGATCGGCGTGGTCTCATTCGTGTTTCCCTTCAAGGCCTCGCTGCAGGCGCTCGACACGGCCGTCAACCGGGCCTCGCCGGCGCTCGCGGGCTCGCTGGTGCACCTGCTGGGGCTCACGATCCTGTTCGCGGCGCTCGCGCGCATCGGCCTGCGCCGCGCCGAATGACAGGCCGTGGGCGGCATCCGGCGCGGGCGACGCTCTAACCTGCGAGACGATGGCCTTTCCACAGACGCGCATGCGCAGACTGCGGGCGACGGCCGGCCTGCGCGGGCTGGTGCGCGAGACCGATCTGCGCCCCGGCCAGCTGGTGCTGCCGTTGTTCGTCGCCGAGCCCGGATCCGCCCTCGCCTCCTCGGCGCGTGAGCCGATCGCGACGATGCCGGAGGTCGATCGCCTGTCGCTGACGGCGGCCGTGGAGGAGGCGCAGGCCGCCGCCGCGCTCGGGGTCGGCGGCGTGCTGCTGTTCGGGATACCCGCCGAGAAGGATGAGTCGGGCTCTGGCGCCTGGGACGATGAGGGCATCGTGCAGCTGGCCACCCGCGCGATCAAGCAGGCCGTGCCCGGCCTGCTCGTGCTCACCGACGTGTGCCTGTGCGAGTACACCACCCATGGGCACTGCGGCGTGCTGCGCGGGGACGGGGGCGTGGACAACGACGCGACGCTCGAGTTGCTCGCGCGCACGGCCGTGAGCCACGCGCGCGCCGGCGCCGATCTCGTGGCGCCCTCGGACATGATGGATGGGCGCGTGGCGGCGATCAGGAGCGAGCTCGACGGCGAGGGCTTCGCCGAAATCCCGATCCTCGCCTACTCTGCGAAGTTCGCCTCCGCCTTCTACGGACCGTTCCGCGAGGCCGCCGACTCGGCACCCGCGTCCGGTGATCGGCGCGGCTATCAGATGGACCCCGCCAACGGCGAGGAGGCGGTGCGCGAGGCGCTGCTGGATGCCGGCGAGGGCGCGGACATGGTCATGGTCAAGCCCGCGCTGGCCTACGGCGACCTGATCCGGGCCGTCAAGCGAGCGACCCGCCTGCCGGTCGCGGCCTACAACGTGAGCGGCGAGTATGCGATGGTCAAGGCCGCAGCCGCGGCCGGCTACCTGGACGAGCGGGCGACGGTGCTCGAGATCCTCACCTCGCTGCGCCGCGCGGGGGCAGACACGATCATCTCCTATCACGCAAAGGATGCAGCCCGATGGCTGGCAGAGCAGACATGAGCACCGAGCCCGAGCCCACCGTGGCATCGCCGCTCGCCGACGTTGCGGACGAGACGCGCCCGGCGACGGCGACGCCGAAGCTGCGCAGCCGCAAGGACGGCGCGGCGATCGCGCTCGACGACGTCGACCGCAGGCTGTTGAACCTGATGCAGGGCAGCTTTCCGATCGCGGCACAGCCCTACGCGCACGTCGCTGCGCAGGGGGGGCTCTCCGAGCGCGAGCTCATGGACCGTGTGCAGCGGCTGCTCGACCAGCGCATCATCCGTCAGGTCACCCCGATCTTCGACACGCGTGCGCTCGGCTACTCCTCGATGCTCGTCGCCGCCAAGGTCGACCCCGAGCACCCCCACCGGGCTGCAGCGGTCATCAACGAACATCCCGGCGTATCACACAACTACCTGCGCAACCACGAGTTCAACCTGTGGTTCACGATCGCCACCGAGCCCGACTCCGAGCTTGGGCTCGAGGGCACGCTCGAGGTGCTCGCTCGCGCGGCCGGGGCCGAGTCCGTGCGCCAGCTGCCGACCCTGCGGCTGTTCAAGATCCGCATGGACCTCGAGATGGAGGGCGACACGCAGGCGCTGGCCAGCGCCGCCGAGGTCAAGGAGCCGATCGAGCTCGAGCCGCAGCCCTACGACGAGCTCGACATCGCCGTCATCCGCGCCTTGCAGGGCGACATGCCCGTCGTCAGCGAACCCTACGCGCCGGCGGCCGCCGCGCTCGGGCTCACGCAGGAGCGCCTGCTCGATCACCTCGCGGGCATGCAGGAGCGCGGCCTGCTGCGGCGCGTGGCCGCGATCCTCTATCACCGGCGCGCCGGCTTCTCGGCGAACGGGATGGGCGTCTGGAAGGTGCCCGACGAGCAGATCTTCGAGATCGGCTGCCGCATGGCTGCCGTGCGCGGCGTCTCTCACTGCTATCAGCGCCCGACCTACGAGGACTGGCCGTACTCGGTCTTCACGATGGCGCACGGGCGCTCCAAGGAGGAGTGCGACGCGGTCCTCGACGCGATCGCCGAGCAGACCGGAATTCACGAGCGCGCAACCCTGTACTCCTCGACCGAGTTCAAGAAGATCCGCCTCCTCTACTTCACCGAGGACTTCAAGAACTGGGAGCGCGAGCACGCCTGAGCGTGGGTTCGTGACGGCGTCACTGACCGACACGCGCTCCGCGGAGCTCTACCGGCGGGCGCTGGAGACGATCCCGGGCGGGGTCAACTCCCCGGTGCGCGCGATGCGCGCGATCGGGCGCGACCCGATCTTCATCGCCCGCGGCGAGGGCGCCGAACTGATCGACGTGGACGGCAACCGCTTCCTCGACTACGTCTGCTCGTGGGGGCCGCTGATCCTCGGCCACGCCCATCCGCGCGTGCTCGCCGCGGTCGGCGAGGCGGCGGCCAGGGGCACCAGCTTCGGCGCGCCCACGCCCGGAGAGGTCGAGCTGGCGGGCGAGCTCGCCCGCCGGATGCCGGGGGTCGAGATGGTGCGCATGACCTCCTCGGGCACCGAGGCGACGATGACCGCGATCCGCCTCGCGCGCGCGGCGACCGGCCGCGAGAAGGTCCTGAAGTTCGCCGGCGCCTATCACGGGCACGTCGACGGAGTGCTGGCGCAGGCCGGTTCGGGCCTGGCCACGCAGGCGCTGCCCGCGAGCCCCGGCGTGCTCGCGAGCGCGGCCGCGGCCACCGTCGTGGTGCCCTGGAACGACCCCGAGGCGCTGATCGCCGCCAGCGAGCGCCACGAGCTCGCCGCGATCATCGCCGAGCCGCTGCCCGCCAACATGGGTCTCGTGCCCCCGCGGGAGGGCTTCCTCGATCTCCTGCGCGAGCGCGCCGACGCGACCGGGGCGCTGCTCGTGCTCGATGAGGTCATCAGCGGCTTCCGCGTCGCGCCCGGCGGCGCCCAGGAACTGGCGGGCGTGACCGGCGATCTGATCATCATGGGCAAGATCATCGGCGGGGGCCTGCCCGCGGCGGCGCTCGGCGGCAGGGCGGAGCTGATGCGCCGGCTCGCGCCCGCGGGAGACGTGTACCAGGCCGGGACGCTGTCGGGCAACCCGCTGGCCGTCGCCGCGGGCCTGGCCACGCTGGACGCGCTCGACGACCCTGCCTACCTGTGCCTTGGCGCGATCACCGAGCGCCTCGCGGCGGGTCTGCGCGAGGCTGCGGGCGCGCGTCCCGTGCAGGTCGTCAGCGCCCCCGGCCTGCTCACCGTCTTCTTCAGCGAGGGCCCGGTGGCCGACTTCGAGGACGCGCGGGCATGCGACCTGGAGGCCTACGCGGCGTGGTGCCGCGAGCTGCTCTCGCGCGGCGTCTATCCACCACCCTCGCAGTTCGAGGCGTGGTTTCCCTCGCTGGCCCACACCGGCGAGCAGATCGAGCGCACGCTCGAGGTGGCCGCGGCGGCGTTCGCCGCCCTGCCCGAGCATGGAGCGGACGGATGAGCGCAGGCGGCCTCGAGCGCCTGCGCGTGCTGCTGCGCGAGGAAGGTGGGCTGATCTCGGCGCTCGTCCCGGCCGCCGGCGAGGTTGCGCGCGCGAACGGCCGCGAGCCACCCGCAAGCCCCGCCCGCGTCGCGGCCGAAGGTCCGCGTGCAGCCGGCCGGCGCGCGGAGTACGAGCTGCTGGTCGAGGCGATCTACGAGGGCTATCTGCTGCACTACGGCTCACCCCGGGTGGTGGGCCCGGTCGAGGCCGACCTCGGGCTGCTGGCCGGCGATCAGCTGTATGCGATCGGGCTCGCCCGGCTGGTGGCGCTGGCCGACACCGCCGCGGTGGCCGAGCTGGCTGACACGATCACGCTCAGCGCGCTCGCCCACGGCGCGGGCGAGGGTGAGCTCGCGGACGCCGTCTGGGCGGCCGGCGCCCGGGCGGTCGGGTGGGGCGCGAGCGACGCGCACCGGCGTGCCAAGGAGCTCGCCTTCGCCGGCTCGCCCGAGGCGGTCGAGGCGATGCGCACAAGCGCGGAGGGGGTTGTGACGCCCCGCTGATTCGCGCCTCGATATTGTTTCGGGCCGGTGCCCGACAAGCGCGCAAAGCACAAGTCCAAGTACACGCTCGACCGCGGCATTCCCGGCGCCTTCGAGGGCGAGACGGTCACGCGGCGGCGGTTCATGACCGTCTCTTCGCAGGCGACCGGCATCGTCGCGGCGGGCGCCTTCGTGCTGCCCGCGCTCGGCTTCGCGATCGGGCCGATCTTCAAAAGCACACCCCACCGCTGGGAAACGGTCGGCACGGTCGACCAGTTCAGCGACACGAACTATGTCCCCGAGGTGATCACGCTCCAGCCGGGGATCGGCGAGGCGGGCAAGTCGACGGTCTACATCCGCAAGTTCAACGCCGCGATCGACCTCGACCCCTACGACAAGGGCACGCCCTACATCGCGATCTCCAGCCGCTGCGCGCACCTGGGCTGCCCGGTGCGCTGGGTGGACGCGGCCGAGCGCTTCATCTGCCCGTGTCACGGCGGCGTCTACGACCTGCTCGGCCGGCGCGTGGGCGGGCCCCCGGTGCGTCCGCTCGACCGCTTCTACACCCGCGTCGTCGACGACTTCTACGTCCAGGTCGGCCCGCGCTTCTCCGTCAACAGCCTGCTGCGACGCTTCTCCCCACGCGACCCCGGCGAGCCGCTGGACGGCATCGGGCAGTACCTCTACCCCTCGCGTCCCGGCGCTCAGAAACTCTGAGCTGAGACCGCTCGAGAACGATCGTGCCCAAAGCCCCCAAGCTCCCCGCCCCGCCGCTCCCCTCCGCGCTGCAGGCGCCCCCGCCGCGGCCGTCGGAGGAGAACGGCAAGACCGGCCCGATCGAGGGCACCAAGCATGCCGGCATCACGGTGGTGGACTGGGTCGACGAACGCACGTCGCTGAGCGGAGCGGCGCGCTGGCTCATGTTCCGCAAGGTGCCGAAGGGCACCAACTGGTTCTACACGCTCGGCTCGGCGACGATGTTCGCCTTCCTCTCACAGGCGGTCACCGGCGTGTTCCTGGCCATGTACTACCGCCCAGACCCTTCGGGTGGCGCCTACGAATCGATCCGCTACGTCACCAACGACGTGTTCCTCGGCCAGTTCGTGCGCGGCATGCACAAGTGGGGATCGAGCGTGATGGTCATCCTGGTCTTCCTGCACATGGCGCGGACCTTCTTCTTCGGTGCCTACAAGTACCCGCGCGAGCTCAACTGGGTGATCGGCGTGGTGCTGCTGATCCTGACGATGAC
>Ga0209656_10001702_pt1 | contig 14393 bp, 12 predicted proteins | sample BogFormECP12_OM2_FD_188239 | JGI IMG/M metagenome (GOLD analysis project Ga0209656, IMG submission 188239) | Bog forest soil microbial communities from Calvert Island, British Columbia, Canada - ECP12_OM2 (SPAdes) (version 2) | ecosystem: Environmental > Aquatic > Freshwater > Wetlands > Bog ... | reverse complement strand
TGTCGGCGACCTTGTCCTGCCCTTTGCGGGTGGTGGAGCGTACGCGTTGGCCGACCCGCCGCGCCGCCATGATGACAAAAGGAACGAAGATCGCGAGTACCCAGGTCAGTCGCCCACCGAGCAGGACCACCACGACGGCGGTGAACAGGAAAGTGAAGAACTGCTGCAGGAATTCCGCCACTACCGTTGAGACCGCGTACTGCACGCGGTCAATGTCGCTCACGATCGCCGACAACAACGTGCCGGTGGAATACTTCTGGAAGAATGCAACCGAGCGCCGCAGGGTCGCCGCGTAGAGTTCGTTGCGCAGGTCGGTGACCATGCCAAAGCCGGCATAGTTCGCCAGGTAGGTGCCGGCATAATCCAAGATGCCCTTCAGCACGGTGGAGGCCACCAGCGCGAAAGCCACCATTGTCCATACGTTGTGAAAGTGCTCAGGAACAAACCAACCCAACTCGATGGGCTGGTGAGTAATCGGCATGCGGAACAGGGGCAGCTCGCGGCCCTGCGACGAGGGATTCAGCACCCGATCGAAGATGGGGCCGATCAGCAGCAGCCGGAAAGCTTCGAGCACCCCGACCAGCGCCATCGCCACCACAGACGCGAGTATGTGGGGCCAGAACGGCCTGAGGTATCGGAGGAGCCGGTTCAGTTGGCGCATAGTTCCCGCAGGGTACAGCGCTATTTTGGCATCAGAGGCGATAACGCCGTGGACGAGTTGAAGCGCAACGCTTGATTCTACTGGATTTTGGGGCGGGGACAAATGGTTACCCAGATGCGAGGCCCGAAATTCGAAAGAGAACTGTGCAGCAGCCCACAGCAGTTTGATGCGCGTGTGACCACATTTCCGGGAAACCCGCCATTGTCGGGCCAGCACAGCCCGCACGATATAAACGGTCTTTTTAGCTGGAAACGCCCGCATTAAGCAGATAAGATGCCGAGCACATGGAAACCAAAGACCTGATTGCAATCGCAGGGATAGGCGTCACCTTCCTCGTCAGCTCCGCAAACCTTGTGTACAGCCTGTGGAGTAACAAGCGGACTGTTTTTGTAAACACGGTAACGACATCGCGTCTGAAGTGGATCGATTCACTTCGTGACAAGGTTTCTGAATTCATAGCAGTGACGGTACGCCTCTTGGATACAGAGTCCACATCTGAACAGAACAGCGTAGGAACCCTATTGCTGCAACGAGACACATTGCTCCACCAAATCGTTCTACACCTTAATCCCCATGACCCGAAAGATCAGAGGATTAGAACTCTGGTTGATCACGTTCGGGATCTTACCGATCGCGGCGTCTTCTCAAGTGAGCTTGCCGACGGGCTGATTCAACTCCGCGATGCGACAGGGGATTATCTCAAGAAGGAATGGAACAGGGTGAAAAAAGAGTCAACCGGAGAGCAGTCTTAGCGTCGCCCCTTTTTTCTACTGTTCAATGATTCTTGGCGTTTATCCCATGCTCACCGCGATTGTCTGGGAAAGCAATCTTGAGAATCGAATCGTCATCGTCCGTCTCCGTCGTTCTTAATTTTGCGACGGTTTGGTGAGGCGTGGCCTCCGTATCGTCCTTTGCTGCAGCGGCCGAGGTGGAAGTAGAGCCCGGTGCGGATTGCGGCTCCACCTTGAACTGTTTACTAAGCGCCAATCCCTGCTGTTGATAGGACGAACCTATCGAGACACCATATATCTTGTCCGGAGTCTCAGCCATTTTGTAGTACAGGAGTCTGCCTACGAACTGATCGTCTTCCAGTAACACTGGAATACCGTGCGGTCGGACCTCTAGCACTGCCTTGGTCCCTTGAATTTCTCCTCCCGCTCCATATCCGAAGCCAGGGTCGAAGAATCCAGCGTAGTGAGCGCGGAATTCTCCAGTCGTGGGATCATAGGGAACCATCTCTGCCGCATGGCGCGGGCCGACACGAACGCGCTGCTTCGACGCCAAGATGTAGAAGCGGTCTCCCTCTAGAATTAGGTAGCCCTTACTAGGCTTTAGGATGGGAGTCCAGAACTCCGCTTTGTCATAATGGTTGATCCGGCTGAGGTCTATAGGCGGGGCGTTATTCTTCGCTTGATAAGCGACGATGTCGGCTCCGTTTCCTTGAAGGTCAACCGTTACTCGCAAGCCGCGATCTATATGAACCTGATCCGGACGGTTATCGTCTCCGCGTACCAAGAGATCATACTCAGCAAGATTCCTCAGCGCGCTATCAGCGGCTGGATCCGACTGGCCGCGGACAAACCGCAATTGATTGAGCTTCATGCCACGTTGGACGAGAATCGGAAATGTTCGAGAAACCACCTCAACATACAGGTCGCCATGATATCCCTTGGGGACACGCTCAAACTCGTCACCACATTCGGTGATTAGGCGCGTGTGAATGTCCAAACGACCAGTGCTACTTTTCGCGTTAGCTATACCGTGAACGTCGTGAGGCAGCGCCAAGCTTTCCATTACACGTATGAGATAGACTACCCCAGGCTCTAATAGGACCGGGTCTGTTATGTCGATTTCCCGGTCAAGCAGCCCGTTAGCAGTAGCCTTATGGCGCAACGTCGTGGATTTGCCTGGTAGAAAACTGGCACGGACCCGGTATGCTTCGTGCCACAAACGCAGGTCGATGCTCGCTGGCTGGATTTGATCCGGTGTAACCTCACGGGGCGAACAAATGACACCGGTGGTCGCAAATTGGCGAATTTCCTGTGATGGCAAAATGCCTTCGCCGCCGGGTTCGCAATCGCCCACCCCCGAGAACAGAAGCCCTGATTTCACAATTTTCTCCAGTTAGCTACGACGTGCGGTGCCTCTGCGCCAGCGCGGAGACTTTCTTAGCTCTCTCAATCAACTCTGTTTCGTGATATTGCGCAAGACAATCAAGACTGCAAAAGACGCCATCGGTTTTCTTCCCAGTGCCAATGCGCGTACTATCCGGGATTGCCTTGCCGCAGTTTGGACAGATGTTTGCGTTCGCCAGATCCAACAAGTACTCTTTTTCGGACTCACCCATCCGCACCACCGACGCTTTGGCGGAGCCAAGAGTAACAGCGCGGCTGCCTGTGAATGTCTTGCAAAACTTCCATCTGTTGTGGATTTCTGGTAATAATCAATCCTCTCAATAACTTATATGCTGCAAAGTCGTGCAATTGACACCATTTTTTCTTGGAACCCCGAAAGCCAGCTCCCGTCGCATAATAAATCGTCAGCCTGCCTACGTTGCCACCGGCGAATCGCGATGCACGACCTTCACGTTATACCCTGCTTTGGCCAGGCGCTTTTGCACGTCCTCGGCGATCATCACCGAGCGATGCTTGCCGCCGGTGCATCCGAAGGCGATGGTCAGGTAGCTCTTGCCTTCGCCGATGTAATGCGGGATGAGATAGATCAGCAGCTCGGAGATGCGGCGGATAAACTCTTTCGTTTGCGGAAACGAGCGGATATACTTCGCCACTTCGGGATGCTGCCCGGTGTGCGGACGGAACTTGGGAAGGAAGTGCGGATTAGGCAAGAAGCGCACATCGAACACCAGGTCGGCGTCCTCGGGAACGCCTTCGCGATAGCCAAAGCTCACGCACGAGATGAGGATGTTCTTGTCGCGATTACCCGCCTGAAATCGTTCGATCAGCGACGCGCGCAATTCATGGACGTTGAACTTTGTGGTGTCCAGGACAACGTCGGCCAGCGCCCGCAGCGGTTGCAGGCGGCGCCGTTCGGAGGTCAGTGACGACTTTACCGTATGCTGCCGTCCCAGGGGATGAGGCCGGCGCGTCTCGCTGTAGCGGCGGACCAACGCCTCCTCGTCGGCTTCCAGGAACAGCACCGTTGTCTTGAGCAGGCGGCGCAGCGACGCCAGGACCTGCGGCAGCTTGTCCAGACGCGCGCCTTCGCGGATGTCCACCACCAGTGCTGCCCGCTGAATCTCCAGAGAGTCGAGTACAAGTTCAGCGAAGTTGCTGATGAGTCCAACTGGCAGGTTATCCACGCAGTAGTAGCCGAGGTCCTCAAAGGTCTTCAGGGCCGAGGCTTTTCCCGCTCCGCTCATGCCCGAGATGATGACCAGCTCGTGCTGTTCGCGGCCATGAGGCGGAACCGGCTGCGGCTTCGGGTCAGCGCGAGTCGCGCTGCCCCGTCTTGTGGTACGTTTTGCAGAAGGCATTGCTACGGACTTCCCCGCTGCGCCGAGAGTACCAGAGTTGGTCTGCGGCGTCAGCTAACTAGACGGATGCTACCGCAGGCGGAAGGGTGCAGTCTGGCCTGAGACAATGCAAATGATCTGCAGTACTCCCGCCTTGAGCCGCGACATCGGGCCGGTTCGAGTGTTACTTCAGTGCATGGCACGAATGTTTTCGGCCGCCCCCCACAGGTTTGTGCTGCTGCTCTATTTGATCCTTGCCGGTCTTATTGTCTTGCCCGTCTCTGCGAGAGCGGAGCGCATTTCGCAGACGATCGACAACGCAAACCTCTGGCGTTTGCGCGGAAGCATCCACCCGCACGCGCGCGCCGAATTCGATCGCGGCGCGGTGGACGGCTCACTGCGCTTGGAAGGCATGAAGCTGGTCTTCCAGCTCACTCCAGCGCAACAGAGCAGTCTGGACACGCTGCTGCGGCAACAGCTTGATCCGTCCTCGCCGAACTATCACAGGTGGCTCACGCCGGAACAATATGGCGAGCGCTTCGGAGTGAGCGCGAGTGACATGAGCCGCGCCGCAGGTTGGCTGCGTCAGCAAGGTTTCACGGCCATCATCCCAGCACGCAGCCGTACTTGGATCGCCTTCAACGGCTCAGCCGCGCAGGTCGAGTCGGCATTCCAAACGCCTATCCATCAGTACCTGGTTAACGGCAAAATGCATTACGCGAACGCCGCCGAGCCTTCGCTGCCAAGCGCCTTTCGCGGGGTGGTGATGGCCATAAGTGCGCTGAACGACTTCCGGCCCAGGCCGCATTCGGTCAAGAGCGTGCACCCACACTACACCTCCAGCATCAGCGGGAAACACTTTCTCGCGCCCGACGATTTTGCGACTATCTATGACATCCAGGGGCTATACGGCAGCGGCATCAATGGTTCGGGTGAGGCGATCGCAGTGATGGGTCAGGCCGATCTCTCCAAGGATTCCAACCATAACAACCAGTATGATGTGCAGACGTTCCGCATCGCCTCCAACCTGGCGCCTGCCGATCTCCAGGTGATCCTAGTTCCCGGCCAATCCGATCCGGGAAGCAACACTGGCGACCAGGATGAGGCCAACCTTGATCTGGAATGGTCGGGCGCGGTGGCGCGGAATGCCAGCCTCATTTACGTGAATTCGAAGAATGCATTGTTCACTTCGCTGCCATATGCGGTTGATCAGAATCTCGCGCCGGTCCTCAGCATCAGCTATGGACTCTGCGAAGCCCAGTTCAGTAGCGGTGACATTGCCACATTGACGGCCACGGCACAGCAGGCGAACGCGCAAGGGCAAACCATTGTTGCGTCGTCCGGCGACAGCGGTCCCGCCGATTGCGATTACAGCACCGACCCAAACAATCCTGTGACCAGTGCTACGCACGGCTATGCCGTGGACGTACCGGCGAGTCTGCCGTATGTGACCGGAATGGGCGGCACGGAATTCAGCGAAGGCGATGGCACTGGGGCCACACAGTATTGGAACGGCACGAACAACAGTAACAACGGCTCCGCGATTTCCTACATTCCAGAGATGGTCTGGAACGATACCGTGACCGACGGCTCTCTGGCAGCGAGCGGAGGAGGAATCAGCACGCTGTTCGCCAAGCCTTCCTGGCAGACGGGCGCTGGCGTCCCCGCCGACGGCCAACGTGATGTGCCCGATCTCGCGCTGAGCTCCTCTGCCGACCACGATGGTTATCTCATCTGCTCGCGAAGTAGTTGCGTGACCGGGTACAGGAGGTCTGACCAGACCTTGAACGTGATTGGTGGAACGTCTGCGGCGACGCCGACGTTTGCCGGCATCGTTGCGCTGCTCGTGCAGCAGACGAACCAGCCCCAGGGCAACGTCAACCCAATTCTCTATGGACTGGCGACGAACTCGTCTAATTCTTTCCACGACATCACGACCGGCGACAATATGGTTCCCTGCACGCAGGGCAGCAAGGATTGCCCAGCCAGCGGCATGATCGGATACAGCGCTGGGCCAGGCTACGACCTTACGACGGGGCTGGGGTCGGTAGATGTTGGGGCACTGGCGGCTGCGTGGAATGGACCGGTCAATCCGGACTTTCGCGTGACAGCGCAAAGCACAAGCTTGGCGATCACCGCGGGAACTCCAGTGACGGACCTGCTCACGGTCACGGGACTCGCAGGGTATTCCAGCGGAGTGAACCTGACGTGTACGGTCTCTTCGACGCTGACCACTACGAGCTGCACCGTGAATCCGGGCAGCGTCACTCCCGGCGGAACTGCAACCCTGACCGTGACAGCCAGTACCTTGAGTGCGAAGCTGCGGGTTAATCCATTCCTACATCTGGGCTGGCAGATGGCCAGCGGCCTCGTCTTCGCTGCCGGGCTGTTGTTTACGCGAACCTCGCGCAGAGGCCCACAGCGCAGAAAGTTGAGCCGCCATGGCACTTTGTTCGGCCTCTTTATACTCTGCTTGCTGCTGGGTACCGTTTCCTGTGGCGGAGGCAGCGGCAGCACCAACTCCCCACAGCCGTCCAGTCCACCGCCCCAGAGCGGCACCGTCACGGTGCAGGCGAGCAGTGGTAGCTTGAATCACACTGTGCTGATAAGCGTGACGGTAGATTAGGGCCCATGCGGCTGAAAATCAGTATGGTCGGCGAAGCGGTCTTGCGGCAGCCGTCGCGGCCTTTGTCGGTTGCAGAAATACGCAGTGCCGAAACCCAACAACTTATCCAGCACATGCGCGAGACCATGAACGACGCGCCCGGGGTAGGTCTGGCGGCGCCGCAGGTCGGCATGGCTTTGCAACTGGCGGTGATCGAAGACAAACAGGAATATTTTGCAGGATTCTCCCCCGAGCAGATCGCAGAGCGCGAGCGACGGCCGGTTCCCTTCCACGTTATTGTCAACCCGGTGCTACATTTAGAGTCAGGGGCTGATGTGGAGTTTTTCGAAGGCTGTCTAAGCCTGCCCGGATATACGGCGGTCGTCCCGCGTGCCCGCAAGGTGCGCGTCGACTGTCTCGACCATACCGGAGCGCCGCAGGTGATTGAGGCCTCGGGATGGTACGCGCGAATCATGCAGCACGAGATCGAACATCTGCAGGGCACGCTCTACCTGGACCGGATGTTGAGCCGCACGTTCTGTTCTCTGGACAACTACACCCGCTGGTGGAAAACCAAGACCGTCAACCAGGTCAAAGAGAAGCTGGGCAGCGGATAGCCAAGCTCAAGCAAGCCAGTTTGTACATTTGCTATCCTCGCCTCATGCCTAAGGTGAGCAAACTACGACTGTGCGTAGGTATGTCGTGGCTGGCTCCGGTTGTGACGACCTTGATGGTTCTTTCCTCGCTATCCGCTGTCAGCCAGGTGGCACCTGCCGCGGCTTGGAGTCCCAATACTCTGCAGCAATTGCGGCAGATCCAGAAAGCCGCCCTGGAAGATAACTACGCCTATCAGCAGACTGCGCACCTGACAGACAACATTGGGCCACGGCTGGCTGGCTCGCCTCAGGCTGCGGCTGCGGTGGAGTATGTCGCCGACGAGCTACGTAAGCTCGGTCTCGAAGTTTCGCTGGAGAAGGTCACCGTTCCCCATTGGGTGCGAGGCGAAGAGCAAGCTGAGTTGGTTGCCTATCCTGGGCAGGTCCCCGGCACGCAACAGAAGATCGTGGTGGCTGCTCTGGCATCCCTGAACAATGCCACCCCTCCGGAAGGCCTTACCGCTGAAATCGTAGTGGTCAAGAGCTTCGATGAACTTGCGGCGCTGCCGCGGGAGAAGGTTGCGGGCAAGATTGTCGTCTTCAACTACCCCTTCGATCAGCGGATGGCAGCAGCGGGTTTCGCGCTTGCGGCGTACGGCGACGCAGTTGCGTATCGTGAAAAGGGACGGACAGCGGCAGCTCGGCAAGGCGCAGTTGCGGCATTAGTGCGCTCCGCTGGGAGCGCAAATTTCCGCCTGGTGCATACCGGTGAAACCGGCTACGATCCGAAGCTGCCCAGCATCCCGGCGGGTTGCATCACGGCGGAAGATGCCGAACTGATGGCCCGCCTCGCCGCACAGGGCCCGGTGCGACTGCACCTGGTACTCACCCCGAAGATGCTGCCGGACGTGACTTCCTACAATGTGATTGCAGACCTGAAGGGCAGCGAGCATCCCGAGCAGGTGGTGATCGTCTCCGGCCACCTGGATTCGTGGGACCTGGGTACCGGAGCGATCGACGATGCTGCCGGAGTCGCGGTGGCGATGGAGACCGCGCAACTGCTGAAGCAACTGCACCTTCAGCCGAAGCGTACGATTCGAGTCGTGGCCTGGATGGCCGAAGAGGTGGGCATCTTCGGGGGAAAGGCCTACGCAAAGCAACATGCGTCCGACGTGGCGAAACACTTCGCTGCGATTGAGACCGACCTGGGCGCGGGGCATCCGGTGGGCATCAACGTCGCCGGTGACGAAACCGTGGTCAATATCTTGCAGCCGGTGGCCGACGTGCTGCAGGCCTCCGGTGCGGGAGACGTGCGACTATCGGATGAAACCGGCGCCGACATCCTTCCGCTCACGGTCGCCGGTGTGCCGACCTTCAGCCCCATTCAAGACGTGCGCAAGTATTTCGACTATCACCACAGCGCCGCCGACACTCTGGATAAGGTTGATCCTCGAGAGTTGCGCGAGAACGCCGCTGTCGTCTCGGTGCTGGCTTACGCGCTGGCTACAATGAACGCGGAACTGCCCCGCAAGCCGCTGCCCGTACCCGACTGGCTGAAGTAACATAGCCTAGAGGCATCATGCGATTTTCCCGATTGGTCTTCCTGCTGTACGCAGCATGTTTTCTGCTTATAGCTTGTGCGTTGGTAACAGCGCAGCAGCTTCCGGATGCGCCCACTTCTCAAAGTTCCGGGCAGAAGGCGACGCCCACGAAGCCCGCCGAATCGAAACCCGCTGGATCGAAGCCCGCTGAACCGCTCCCCCCCGAACCTTCACCCCCGGCACAGCCTGCGGCGCAAGCAGTACCTCAGAATTCGGCAGACCAATCCCAGCCGCCAAAAGAGAAGGTCATCATTCCCGCCAACGCCGAACGCCACTACCACCAGGCGGTTCAATACGAGCGAGCCGGCGATCTTGGAAACGCGATGGCGGAGTACAAGGACGCGATCAAGGACTTTCCTGATTACTTCGAGGCCCACTATAACCTGGGCCGCGTGTATCTCGATAAGAAGGGGTACGCCGACGCGATCAAGGAGTTCAAAGAGGCGGTGCGCGTGAACCCCAACGACGCCGGCGCGCACAACAATCTGGGGATGGCGATGAAGCGCAATGGCGATTTGAATGGCGCCATTGCCGAGTACAGACAAGCCGTCGAGTTAAATCCGAAGATAGCCACGGCACAGAACAATTTGGCAAATGCCCTGTACGCGAAGCGGGATTTTGCCGGCGCCATCCGGCACTACCGCGCGGCCCTGGAGATCGAACCGAAAAGCGCCCAGACCCGAATGAACCTGGGCAGCGTGCTCGATGATGTCGGCAAGCGCGACGACGCAATCGCCGAATATAAGGAAGCCTTGAAGCTCGATCCCAAGAGCGCCAGCATTCACTACAATTTAGCGATTGTGTATCAGAAGAAGAAGGACATGCCTGCGGCCATCGCCGAATTTAGAGAGGCGGCGAAGCTATCACCTGACTGGCCAACTCCGCACATCATGCTGACCAATCTGCTGAAGGATTCCGACCCCAAGGCCGCTATCGACGAGTGCATGATGGCCGACGGGCTCACCCAGGATGCCAAGCTGCACAACCAGTGTCTGGAGCTACAGAAAAAGGCGCAATAGAGCGGGCGCAACAGACTTAACATTCTGCGCCGCCCTTACCCCACTATTGCGAAATATGCCGGAAGGCCCAGAACAGCGTCGCCGACAGCACGATCGAGATGGGCAGCGTCAACACCCAGGCCATCACCAGATTGCGCACGGTGGCCAATTGCAAGCCGGATTTATTGGCCATCATCGTCCCCGCTACGCCTGACGACAGTACGTGGGTGGTACTCACGGGTAAGCCGTACATATCAGCAGCGCCGATGGTCAACATGGCGGTAATTTCAGCAGCGGCGCCCTGTCCGTAGGTCAGGTGGTCCTTGCCAATCTTCTCGCCGACGGTGACCACAATCCGCTTCCAGCCGATCATGGTGCCAAGGCCGAGGGCCAGGGCTACCGCCACCTTCACCCACGTGGGGATGAACTTGGTGGCGTGGTCAACGTGCTTCTTGTAATTGGCCAGCGTCTTCAAGTCGGTAACGGAGATCTCGACGTGGGATTTCTGCATGAGGCGAATAGCTTCGCTGACCAGGTACATGTCGTTACGGAAATTGCGAACGTCTTCTTGCGGAACGTAGCGCAGCTCCTTGTAATTCACCACCTCGTTGCCGATATCGTTGATCATGGTGCGCAGCGCAAGAACGGTATTGGCATTGAATTCCTTGGTGCGTACGTAGGCCGCGACATCTTCGCGGGCGTCGCCGACGACCGCATTGGGCGAGACGTAGTTGTTCACCGCGTTGGCTGCCTCGTGGGACACGGCAACGAAGTCCGCCGAATCCTGCGGCGTGATCGCGTGGTTGAGGGCATACGCCGTGGGAACGGTTCCGATCAGGATGAGCATGATTAGGCCCATGCCCTTCTGTCCGTCATTGGAGCCGTGAGCGAGGCTGACACCGCCGCAGGTGAAAATCAACAGTGCACGAATCCACCACGGCGGCGGAGCACTGCCTTCGGGTGCGGTATAGAGGCGCTTGTCCCTGATGAACAGCTTGGACAGGCTGAGCAGCGATGCCGCCAACACGAACCCAACAATGGGTGAGAACAGCAGTGATTTGCCGACGTTGAGCGCTTGTGTCCAATCCACGCCGCTGGTCGCGGTCCGCGTCGCCATCAACTGATTGGCGATGCCGACTCCAATGACGGAGCCGATCAGGGTGTGCGAGCTGGAATTGGGTATCCCGAAGTACCAGGTCCCAAGGTTCCAGATGATGGCCGCCGTCAAAAGCGCGAAGACCATGGCGAACCCCGCGCCGCTGCCCACTTGCAGGATCAGCTCTACTGGCAGCAGCGAGATAATGCCAAAGGCCACTGCCCCCGACGAAATCATCACTCCCAGGAAGTTAAGCATCCCCGAATACGCTACCGCGACGTGCGGGTCGAGCGAGTGCGTGTAGATCACGGTCGCGACCGCATTCGCCGTGTCGTGGAACCCGTTGACGAACTCGAAGCCGAGCGCCACCAGCAGGGCCACGCCGAGCAGCACAAACGGGAAGATCGACGGCGAATGTACGACCGACAGATCGGAGATCAGGTGCGCGGCTGCGTAGACGAAGCCAACGACGAGAGCTACCAGAAAAATTACGACCCCAATCTTGCCCGGCGACTTGGCGAGTTTCTCGTGAACTGCGTGGGAAACCGGAGCTGTTGCTGGTGCAGACGGAATTGGCGCAGAGGCAGTCGCCATGCTTTTTCCTTTTCTTGCTAATTTTTGGCGGTTGACGACCCCGAAAACCGAAATCGGGTCAACGAAAGGTACTACGCAGAGAGCGGCCTGAGCATTAACAGCGGGTGAATGCTGGGTGAAAATCTGGTGAACAGGCGTCAAACGAGTGGCCCAGGCTACCTGGAATCGAAGCGGTGCTCATCAGCATCCACATGGCATGGCTTCGATCGATTGGCTGACACAGGACGTTCCTACCGCACCACTGGTTTCGCAAAGTGATTTCCCGCACAATCCCGACCTGGGATTGCTCGACGCTTACTCGCGCGCCGTGGTCGGCGCAGTGCAGCGCGTCGGACCCGCGGTGGTGCATATTCAGGTGCGCCAGGACCGCGGACGCGGCGGGTCAGGTTCGGGCTTCATCTTCACTCCAGACGGATTCATTCTCACCAATAGTCACGTCGTTCATGGGGCTTCAGAGATTTTGGTCTCGACCGCGAGCGGCGAGCGCTTCCCGGCGGAACTGGTCGGCGACGATCCCGATACGGACCTGGCCGTAATTCGCGGCGGCCACGAAGTAACTGCGGTACCGCTGGGCAGCTCGCGCCGGCTCACGGTGGGACAACTGGTAATCGCCATCGGCAACCCGCTGGGCTTTCAGCACACGGTGACAGCAGGAGTGGTGAGCGCGCTGGGCCGCACCATGCGTTCGCGTTCAGGACGCTTGATTGACGGCGTTATTCAAACCGACGCGGCGCTCAATCCGGGCAACTCGGGCGGTCCGCTGGTGGATTCACAAGGTCAGGTTATCGGCGTTAACACCGCGACCATCATGGGCGCCCAGGGGATCTGTTTCGCCATCGGGGCGGACACGGCGGAGTTCGTGGCCTCGCGGCTGATTCGCGACGGGCGAATTCGACGCAGCTACATTGGCGTGACGGGACAAGGCGTCGCCCTGCATCGCCGCCTGGTGCGTTATTACGATCTTCCTTCTGAGAGCGGTCTGCTGGTCCTGGACGTGGTGGACGGATCGCCGGCACAGCGCGCGGGCCTGCGGGAGCGCGACGTGCTTATTCGCTTCGCCGGCAAGGCCATCGCTGGCGTTGACGATCTGCATCGCATGTTGACCTCCGAGCGGAACGGAGTCGCGTGCGAAGTCGAGCTCATCCGAGGAACGGAACTGCTGAAGCTGTCGGTTACTCCGCAATCGAGGACAGAATAATTAGCCGCGCGTGCGCTGGTAGTGGCGGCGGGCCTTCTGGCGGTTGCCGCAGACTTTCATGTCGCACCAGCGACGGCTGCGATTGCGGCTGTGGTCGAGGAACAGCCAGGCGCAATCGGGCGCTTCGCATATGCGCACCGTGCTGAGTTGCGATGAAGTGAGGAGTTCCGCCGCCGACTGCGCAATCGGCCAAAGAATGCGGTCGAGGATGGGCTGGCTGTTCCATTGCCACTTCCAGCGATAGCCATCCTCAGTTCGCGCCAGCCGGCGATTAGCTAGCGCCTGGCAGGCGATATCGGTAATCTCCTCCAGATCGTGGGGTGAAGCCGCCTTCCCTTGAGCTACCGCCGAGAAAGCACGATAGAGGCTTTCGCGGTATGAAAACGCTCTTCGTAATGCGGTTCGTGCTTCGCGGCTGTGCCGCCGTGCCTGGAGGCGCAACTCGTCGGCGCGCTCGGGCGATACCAGCTTGGATTGTTCGGCGAAAGCGACGAGGTCGTCGTAGCTGTTCACGTGATCGGTGGTGTACTGAGGAGGCTTGCGGCGGCTGACGGTGTTGGCAAAATCCAGGCAGAGAACACCGCCGCTCAGGTCGAATTGGTACCCCGGCACAGGTTCGTGAGAGTGCACTAGTCGATTATAACCGCCTTCGAGGAAATAGCAGGTTATCCTCCTTTGCGGGCTTCCCAATTTGGGAATCTCCCTCCGCGCTCTAAACGGTTCGGTACGTACGTTTTAGGAACTACCTCTTCGCGGCGGTGTTCGAATATAGGGCGGGAATGTTCCACGTGGAACATGCTGTGATAATGGAGCAACGCATCGTTAACGTAGAGCATCCGTTCGTTAGGAGAACTAGCCAGTGAGAACCATAAGCACGCGATCGCAAGTTTTGATTCCGTTCTTCTTCCTCTTGACGTTGTTGGTGGCGATGCCGATGTTCGGACAGAACAGCGGCGACCCGCCGGGACGAGTGGCCCGCCTCAGCTACATCGAAGGCTCCGTTTCCTTCGAACCCTCCGGCGAGAACAACTGGAGCCAGGCCTCATTGAATTACCCGCTCACCACGGGAGATCGCCTCTGGACGGACAATGGGGCGCGCGCCGAGCTGGAGACCGGCAATATCGCGATACGAATGTCCGAGCAGAGCGACCTCACCACTACCAACCTGACCGACCAGATGTTGCAACTTGGGCTGGCGCAAGGCTCGCTGCGGATCACGGCTTACGACCTTCGTTCCGGCAGCGAAGTGGAAGTGGACACTCCCAACGCGGCGGTGACGATTGTGCAGGCCGGTAGCTACCGCGTGGACACCTATCCCGATCAGAACAGGACGCTGGTCACGGTGAACCAAGGAGAGGTGCAAATTACCGGGAATGGCCTCAATGAGACTTTGCGGAGCGGACAGGCCGTGATGTTGACGGGCGCCGACCCGGTGCAGGTCAGTGCGGTCAGCGTCCCCGGCCCAGACAGCTTTGACCAGTGGTGCGGTCAGCGTGACGGGAGGTACCAGAACGCCCGCTCACGGCAGTACGTCAGCCCGTACGTCCCGGGATACTACGACCTCGATGAATA
>Ga0209656_10001701_pt1 | contig 14394 bp, 14 predicted proteins | sample BogFormECP12_OM2_FD_188239 | JGI IMG/M metagenome (GOLD analysis project Ga0209656, IMG submission 188239) | Bog forest soil microbial communities from Calvert Island, British Columbia, Canada - ECP12_OM2 (SPAdes) (version 2) | ecosystem: Environmental > Aquatic > Freshwater > Wetlands > Bog ... | reverse complement strand
TCGCCCGCATGGCTTCATAGGCTGTCAGGTTGCCGCCGTACATCCGCAAGGATCCGTCCGACAGGTCGGCGATCTGATCCACCAGGCCGAGCAGTTCCCTGTCGTGGCTGACGATCAGCATCACCCCAGGCCACGATTCAACGGCCGCGTAAAGCCGCCGCCGCGCGTCCAGGTCCAGGTTGTTCGTCGGCTCGTCCAGCGCGATCACCGCCGGCCGCCGCAGGAACAGGGCGGCCAGCGCGGTCATGATCGTCTCACCGCCGGACAGCCGCCCCACCCGGTCGTCCAGGCCGACGTGCGCCAGGCCCAGCCGGGACAGCCAGCCCAGCGCCCGGTCCTCCGCGTCCCAGTCGTCGCCGACCGCCTCGAACGCCGCCTCGCTCACGTCCCCGCGCTCGATCGCGGCGATCGCGTCCCGCACGGCCGCGATGCCCAGCAGCGAGGCGACCGAGGCGCCGGTATCCAGCGTGAGGTCCTGCGGCAGGTAGCCGACGTCCCCGTCGACGGTCACCGAACCCGCTGACGGCCGGAGCTCCCCGGCGATCAGCCGCAGCAGCGTGGACTTCCCGGAGCCGTTCACCCCGATCAGGCCGGTCAGTCCGGCGCCGAAAGCGCCTGACAGGCCATGGAGGATGGCGCGGCCGTTCGGCCAGCTAAAAGAGAGATCGCTCAATACGGCAGACATATGGCAGCTCCAGAGGAGGTCGCGGGGCGCGCGCCAGGACAGGCGCGGCGCTGGGACTGACCTCAGAGCTTCAGGCCATGCTCCGTCCGCCGGTGATAAGACTCTTTCATTTTATACATAACGACCGGTTGCGACTCCACATGATAAAGCCGGCTCATGGACATCATCCTGATCCCCGGCACGCTCAGACGAGGCCGGCGTCGTGGGCCAGCAGGGCGATCTGGGTGCGGTTGGTGAGCGCGAGCTTCATGAGGATCCGGGTGATGTGCGACTTGACGGTGGCCAGGCTCATGTACAGCCGCGCGGCGATCTCGGCGTTGGTCTCGCCGCGGGCGATGCCGACCACCACGTCGTGCTCACGCGGGGTCAGGCCGGCGACGGCAGCCGCGCGCGCAGCACGAACTCGCCGTCGGGGGCGTGCTTGCGGGCGTTCGTCAGCCCCTCCTGCACCACGCGGTAGACGGTGCGGCCGATCGCGCCGGGCAGCTCCTCCGGTCGTCTGCGCCGGGGCCGCCGCCGTGCTGTTCCGGTGGGAATAGCGAACCGAACTACGTGACTATCAGTGCCGCCTCATGCATAATTTACTCGAACGAGTTAGCTATGAATCGAGGCGGCACATGGTCAAGACGACGAAGCTGCGGCGGGCGGGCCTGGTCCGCGTCACGTTCACGCTTCCCGCGGGCGAGCCGGGCGGGGCCGTCTCCGTGGTCGGCGACTTCAACGACTGGGACCCCTTCGCCCACCCGCTGCGCCGGCGCGGGCGGGGCAGCCGCAGCGCCTCGGTCACGGTCGCGCCCGGCAGCACGCTGCGCTTCCGCTACCTCGCCGAAGGCGGCCAGTGGTTCGATGACGAGACGATCCACGGTGCCGGCGGGCGGGACGCGATCATCGCGGTCTGACCGGTCAGCTCGTCTCGCCGAGCAGGTGCCCGGCGACGCGCGTCAGGTGGACGCGCATCGCCTCCATCGCGGCGCCCGAGTCCCGCGCGCGGAGCGCGGCGACGACCGCCCGGTGATCTTCCTGGTAGACCTCGCGCCGCTGGCGGGACGCGCTGCGGCGTTTCAGGTCACCCCAGACCTGCCCGTGCCGCGCCGACTCCACGACGCCGTACAGCGCCGCGAGCAGCGGGCTGTGGGCGGCGGCCATGATGCACCGGTGCAGCGCCAGGTCCCAGGTCTCGAACTCCTCGTAGCTGACCGCGTGGTCGCCGCCGGCGACGCAGCGCTCCATCTCCTCGAAGTCGCGCGCGGTCGCCCACATCACGACGAGAGGCATGGCCTGCGGCTCGATCAGGCGGCGGATGGTCATCACGTCGGCGGGGGCGAAATCGGTGACCGCGGATGGCGCGGCGGGGAACGCGGGGCCGTCCGGGCCGCTGGCGCGCAGGTGATGGCTGGCGGCGGCATCCGGTGCCGCGCGCAGGAACGTGCCGCGGCCGACCTCGCGGGAGATCAGCCCCTCCGCCTCTAGCGTCGCGAGCGCGTGCCGGATGCCGCTGCGCGTGACCCCCAGGTCGGTCGCGAGCTGGCGTTCCGTGGGCAGCCTCGAGCCAGGACCCAGGCCCGCCCGCTCGGACGCGGCCAGGATCAGCTCGGCAAGCTGCCGCCCGCGCCCGTCGGGCTGGGCTGGCACGATCCCCGTCACCGCCGGCTTCCCTTCTTTGTCGCGACCAATTCTACCAATCACGGTCAAGTTGTGACCACGCCTGGGCGGTTTGTTGCCAATTGAGGTATTGACCTCTTTTGCAAGGCCGACCTACGCTCAACCAATCTACCGATAACAACCAATCGATGGGTGCCGGATCTGAACCTTTTCTTAAGGAGGATGCTAGGTGAGGCTCGCCACCATAGTCACCCCAGCCGGACCGCGGCTGCACGTGCGCGGACGCTCCGGGTACGTGGACGTCGGGCAGGAGACGGGCGACGAGGGCCTCGCCTCGCTCGCGGCGGTGCTGCGGGCGGGTCCCGCGACGCTAGACGCGGTCCGGGCCCTGGCCGGGCGGGACGGCCGCGAGTACGGGCCGGCGGACCTCGGCCCCGCGGTCCCCGCCCCCGACCGGATCCTTTGCCTCGGCCTGAACTACCGCGAGCACGCGCTCGAAGGCGGGCGCCAGGTGCCGACCTGGCCCGATGCCTTCGTCCGCGGGCGTGACAGCGTCCTGGCCCCGTATGCGGACCTGGTCAAGCCCGCGCTCACCGACCGGTTCGACTACGAGGGCGAGCTCGGGGTCGTCATCGGCACCGGCGGGCGCTACATACCGGCCGGCAAGGCCCTCGACGCCATCGCGGGGTTCGTCGTCCTCAACGACGCCTCGGCGCGGGACTGGCAGCGGGCCGGCACCCAGTGGACCGCGGGCAAGAACTTCGAGGGCAGCATGCCCATCGGGCCGGAGGTGGTCACCACCGACGAGGCCGACGTCAGCGACGTGGCGCTGACCACGGTGCTCAACGGCCAGGTCATGCAGTCCGCCCGGACGTCGCAGATGATCGTGGACGTCCCGAGCGCGATCGAGTTCTTCTCCTCGTTCACCCGGCTGGTCCCCGGAGACGTGATAGCCACCGGCACGCCAGGCGGCGTGGGCTTCGCCCGGCAGCCGCCGGTCTGGCTCCAGCCCGGCGACGTCATCGAGATCACCATCGAGACCCTCGGCACCATCCGCAACCGGGTGGTCGCCGAGGACGGCGACCACGACGGCTGGCGATGGCGTCCGGCCGGCCCGCCGAAGAGCGGCCTGTAAAGGCGGCCCGGCTTTCGCAACTAACCCCACACCGCACCGCGGAGGGACAATGAAGTTCAGGACCCTACTGGCAGGGCTCGTCCTCCTCGTCACGGCCGCACTGGTCGGATGTAGCAGTGCGAGCAGCAGCAGCAGCGCCGCCTCCGGTGGCGCCACCGCCTCCGGTGGCGCCACCGGGTCCGCGCTCACCATCGCCGACGTGGCGCCGTTCAGCGGTCCCGACGCCGCGCTCGGCCCGACGTACCTCGCCTCCTGCTACGGCGCGACCGCGGCCATCAACAGCGCGGGTGGCGTGCTCGGGCACCAGCTCACCTGCAAGAGCGTCGACACCAGAGGCGACCCCGCGGACGCCGTGCCCGCGGTCAACCAGATGTTCGCGTCCACCTCGAACCTGGCGCTGGTCATCGGCTGCACCTCGGACGAGGCGGCCTCGGTGGTGCCGGTCATCAACGGGCACAAGATGGCGATGTTCTGCATGACCGGGCAGTCCGAGTTCGACAGCGTGCACTTCCCGTACTTCTACCGCCTGGTCCCGCCCGACCTGGAGGAGTCGTACGCGATGGTCGCGATCGCGCAGCAGCTGCACTACAGCAAGATCGCGCTGGCGTTCGGCAACGACATCGGCTCGCAGACCTTCATCCAGCCCGCGATCGCGGCGCTGAAGAAGGCGGGGATGACCCTCACCACCAACCAGACGCTGGACCTCAACGCCACCACGTTCCGTACCGAGGCCGAGGCGATCATCCAGTCGCACCCGGACGCGATCATGACCGAGGCGCTCGGCTCGGCCGACCCCACGCTGTTCTCGGAGATCAAGCAGCTCAACGGCGGGAAGATGATCCCCATCATCGGCACGTCCGCCGCCATCTCGCCCCCGTTCTTCAAGTCGGCGGCCGCCGCGGTGGGCGCGACCACGTTCACGTCCAACTTCCACGCGGACAACCTGGTCGTGGAGTCCAACGGGCCCGCGTTCGCGGCGTTCTCCAAGGCGCTGCTCGCCGAGCAGGGCAAGGTCCCCGGCGCGACGGGCGACTTCACCACCTACCTGAGCGCGCCGGGCGGCGTTCACCTCTACGACGGGATCAACCTCGCCGCGCTGGCGATGATCATGGCCAACAGCACCAGCCCGAGCGTGTACGGGCCCGACATCGTCAAGATCGGGGACGGCGTCCCCGGCGCGACGGTCTGCTACTCCTTTGCCAGCTGCGCCGCCAGCCTCAAGGCGGGGCACGCGATCAGGTACGAGGGACCTGGCGGGCCGACGAACTTCGACGGCTTCCACGACTCGACAGGCATCTTCCAGGTCGACACCTACAGCGACAACGGCCAGGTGAACGTCGTCGGGAACCTGACGGCCGCCCAGCTGCGGGCGCTGTCCGGATGACGATTTTCCTCGCCTCGCTCGGCTTCGGGCTGGTAACGGCCTCGGTGCTGGCGATCGCGGCGATCGGCTTCACGCTGCAGTTCGGCGTGACCGACGTGCTGAACCTGGCCTACGGGGCCGTGATGATCGCGGGCGCGTTCATCGCCTACGTGATCAACCAGGCCGGCCTGAATATATGGGCCGGCCTGGTGGTCGCGGTGGCGGCGTGCTCGGCCGGCTCGGTGCTGCTCAACGCCGGGGTCTACACGCCGTTCCAGCGCCGTGGCGCGTCGCCGATCACGATGGTGATCGTCTCGCTCGGCATGACCCTCATCATCGAGTTCGGCGTGGCGGCGATCGCCGGCGGGACGAGCGTCTCCTACACGATGAGCCAGGGCCCGTCGGTCCACGCCGGCGGGCTCGTGCTCTCCACCGTGCAACTGGTCGTCATCGGGCTGAGCCTGCTGGTCATGGCCGGGACGCATGTGCTGCTGCGCTACACCAGGCTCGGCAAGGCCATGCGGGCCACGGCGGCCAACAGGACGCTGGCCCGCAACTGCGGGATCAGGACCGGGCGGGTGATCAGCGCCACCTGGGCGATCACCGGCGGGCTGTGCGGCCTGGCCGGGGTGGTGTTCGCGATGGACGCGGGCAGCTTCGGCCCCACGAGCACCGACCTGTTCCTCATCTTGATCCTCGCGGCGGTGTTCCTCGGCGGCCCCGGCCAGGCGTACGGCGCGATGCTGGGCGCGGTGATCATCGGCCTGGCCACCGAGATCAGCGCCGCCTACATCACGCCCGACTACAAGTACGTGATCGCGTTCGTGGCGCTGCTGGTCATGCTCGGCGTGCGCCCGACCGGACTGCTCGGAGCCCGCTTGTGAACTCGTACTACGTCATCAACCTGCTCATCTACGCCGCCGTCGACGCGACGGCCTGCCTCGGCCTGAACCAGCAGTTCGGGGTCGCCGGGGTCACCAACTTCGGCTTCATCATCTTCCAGGCGGCCGGCGGCTACACGGCGGCGATTCTCGCGCTGCCGAACCAGTCGGCCAACGGGGGATTCCAGTCCTACATCGGCGGCTGGAACCTCCCGTTCCCGCTCCCGTGGATCGGCGCCGCGGTCGTCGGCGGCCTGATCGCGCTGCCGTTCACGTTCCTGGTCGGCCGCAGGCTGCGCGGCGACTTCGCCGCCGTGGGCCTGCTGGTCACCGCGGTCCTGCTGAACCTCCTGGCCACGAACTACCGCCCGCTGCTGAACGGGGACGCTGGACTGTCGCTGATCCCGCAGCCGCTGCAGGGCGAGTACAACCCGCAGTCGTCCGGCTATCAGTGGGTCCTCGCGGCCGTCGCGATCGTGGTGTGCGCGCTGGTGTACCTGTTCGTCCGCCGGATCACCGAGTCGCCGTACGGCCGCTCGCTGCGCGCCATGCGGGACAACGACCTCGTCGCCGACTCCCTGGGCAAGAGCCTGCTCTCGCTGCGCACGGCGATGCTGGTGACCGGCGGGGCCATCGCCGGGCTCAGCGGCGGCATCCTGGTCTCCTATATCACCACCTGGTCGCCGGCGGCGTGGGGCTACGCGGAGACCGTGGTGCTGTTCGCGGCGGTGATCATCGGCGGCGCCGGCAACCACCTCGGCGCCATCCTCGGGGCCGTCCTGGTGCCGGTCGGCTTCGAGGAGGTCACCCGCTACATCCCCACGTCGAACAACCTTCCCCCGAACCTGATCCCGTCGCTGGAGTGGGTGGCGATCGGGCTGTTGATCGTGGGGTTCCTCTGGGTGCGGCCGCAGGGGATCCTGCCCGAGCGCAAGCGGGTGATCAAGACCGCGGCCCTGTCACCGGCCGGGGCGCCGCGGGCAGCAGGCGGCCTGGACACCCTGAGCAGTCCGGACACCCTCGGTACTCCGGACGCCCCGTCGACGGGCAGCGGCTCGCCCGCGGCCTCCGCCACGCCCGTCCCCCTTGCCCCCACCGCCACCTCAGTCGGCTCCTCTGCCTCCTCTACCTTCGGCGCTCCTTCCAACCCGTTCGCCACTCTTCCCTCCTTCACCCCACCCGTGCGTTCGGCCGCGCAAGCCCCCTCCACCGCGGCCGAACGCACGCCCGGGCCGGAGATCGTCCTTGAGGCCATCGACGTGACACGCGAGTTCGGGGGAGTGCGGGCGGTCGCCGGAGTCTCCTTCGCGGTCCGGCGCGGCACGATGACCGGCCTGATCGGCCCCAACGGCGCGGGCAAGTCCACCCTGCTGGCTATGCTGGCCGGCACCCTGCCGGTCTCCTCGGGGCACATCCGGTACGAGGGCGAGGACGTCACGCGCCTGCCCGCGTACCGCCGCGCCCGGCTCGGCCTGGTCCGCACCTTCCAGCTCGCCAGCGAGTTCAAGCGGCTGACCGTGCTGGAGAACCTCCTGTCGGCGGTGCCGGGCAACCGCGGCGACTCGTTCCGCGGGGCCCTGGCCGGGCCGCGGTACTGGCGCGCCGACGAGGCGGCGGCGATCGCCAGGGCGCAGGTCCTGCTCGCCCAGTTCGGCCTCGAGGGCCACGCCAACAGCTACGCCGGGGACCTGTCCGGCGGCCAGCGCCGGCTGGTGGAGATCATGCGCGCGCTGATGGCCGAGCCGCGCGTGCTGCTGCTCGACGAGCCGATGGCGGGCGTCCACCCGAACCTGGCGCGCCGGATCGGCAACGAGCTTACCGCGCTGTGCGCCGGCGGCCTGACCGTGCTGATGGTCGAGCACGAGCTGGCCATCATGGACGAATTCTGTGACCCCGTCGTGGCCATGGCCGAAGGGGCCGTCCTGGCCGAGGGAACCATGGCCGAACTGAGGAGCCGTACCGAGGTCGTGGAGGCATACCTTGTCGGGTGAGCCCACCAGTGGAACCACGCTCCTGGCGACCGGGGTGACCGCCGGCTACGGCGGCGATCCCGTGATCCGCGACATCACGGTGCGCGCCGATCCCGGCGAGGTGGTGTCCCTGGTCGGCGCCAACGGCTCGGGGAAGAGCACCCTGCTCAAGAGCCTGGTTGGCGTGGTCCGGGTGAGCGCGGGGACGGTCAGCGTCGGCGGCAGGGACATGACCAACCGCGCGCCGGAGGACGTCGCGCGGGCGGGGGTCGGCTACGTGCCGCAAGTGGACGACGTGTTCGCGCCGCTCACCGTCAGGGAGAACCTGGAAATGGGCGGCTACCTGCTGCGGTCCAGGGACGTGCGGGACCGGATCGACCAGGTGGTCGCGGTGTTCCCCCGGCTCGGCTCGATGCTGACCAGGCCCGCGGGCAAGCTGAGCGGCGGCGAGCGCAAGATGCTCGCCATGGGCCGTGTGCTGATGCTGGAGCCTGCCTTGTTCCTGCTCGACGAGCCCACCGCCAACCTCGCGCCGGCCATCGCGCGCTCGCTGCTGGAGGAGCACGTCCGCCGCCTCGCGCAGCGCGGCGCCGCCGTGCTGATCGTCGAGCAGCGGGCCAGGGCGGTGCTGGCCATCTCCGACCGCACCTACGTGCTGGCGGGCGGGGAGGTCCGGATGGAGGGCACCCCGGCCGAACTAGCCGCCAGCCCGGCCTTCGTCGAGTCCTTCCTCGGCGGCACCGTGGCACGCTGAGCCTCCCATTTATGCCGTTGGCGCCAACGGCATGGTCTAACCAGGCCAATGGCGCCAACGGCAGAACGCGCCCACCCGCCGGCCGGGTAAATCAGTTGACCGCGGGCGCGGGGGGCGGGTTAGGTTCTGGGCGTGGCTGAGGTTCAGGGCACGTGCGACAAGCGGTTCGAGGCGGTCCGCGACGCGCTGGCGACGTGCGGCGGGACCAGGGACGCGATGGCCAACCGGGGCACCTCGGTGAACTCCGTAGCCCCGTAAACCCCTTATCCAGAACGGGCGGTGGCGTCTGCCCAGGCGTCACCGCCCGTTCGTCGTCCGCCCCGCTTACACTGTGGACCCGTGGGAGCGGACCTGACCGAGCGCGGCATCGCGCTGCGCGACGCGCTGGCGCAGGCCGGCGGCCTGCCCGCGATCGACCGGCTCCTCGCCGCCCGCCTCAGCAGGGCGGACCGCGAGATGCTCACCGGCTGGGCGGAAGACGCCGTGCGCGGGGTCTTCGAAGCCCGGGGCGCGACCGTCTTCAGGAACCTCGTCGACGACCTCGACTACCGCGTGTACGGCCTGGCGCGCGCCCCCGCCCCCGGCGGTTTCGTCACCGGCACCATCCTCCCGCTGACCACCGACGACGAGGCGTGGCTCGCCGCGGGCGGCGAGATGTTCCACCCGCGGGAAGACGCCAGGCGGGTCGCGCGCCTCGCGATGGACATGGCTACCCGCGAGCCGGAACTGGTGTTCCGCAACCCCGAGAAGGTCAAGCAGGGCTGGGAGCACATGCGGCGGGACCGGGAGGAGTTCCTCGCGTTCTTCGGCGGCGACGAGCTGGTGCTGCCGACCGTGGAGGCGCAGGGCCGGCTGAACGCCTACTACCGGCGGCGCCGGGACGCGGCGCTGGCCGCCCGCGGCCGGCACCGCGCGGTCAGCGACACCGGCGAGACGACGTTCGTGATGCCGGAGGGGTTCTTCGAGTTCGCCACCGTCGGCATCATCTACGACGAGCTCGACGGGTTCGTCGTGGTGCCCGAGTACGGGATGCTCCGGGCGCTGTTCGCCGACCCGTCGCTGGCGGGCGACCGGGAGCACGCCAACGTGCTGCGTGCCTACCTGCGGGAGGACACCATCCCGCCGCTGCCGCTGCGGCGGATGGCGGCGGCGTTCCCGGACCGCGCCGACGCGGTCTTCCGGCGGGTGCTCGGGAACAGGAACTTCAGCTGGCGCCAGCACGGGGAGGCGCTGCTGCGCAAGCGCAAGCCCGGTTATTACGAGGATGAGCCGCTGCCCGGGGTCGCCGTGCTCAGCGACCGGGTGCTCGAGCTGGCGCGCGGCAACGGCTAAGACGGGCCGAAGTCCGGGTCCGGCTCCACGAACGCCTCGAGCACGCCCAGGTAGGCGAACGCGGCCAGCGACCACTGCGCGGGCTCGCCGTTCAGGCCGGGGCCCGGCAACGGCGCGTTGAGCAGCGTGTCCACGTGTACCACGTCCGCGGTGTCGCCCATCGCGGTCCGCACCTGTACGTTGCGCAGCGCCATGCCCTGCACCAGCAGGCCGCCGGCCAGCTGCATGTGCTCGACGGTGCGGGCGGGATCACGCAACCGGAAGCCGAGCGCGCTGGCCAGGAGGCCGAACAGCTCGACCATCGCGTCCCGCGACACGGACTGCGCAGCTTCGAGCGCGGCCGCGATCTTCCGCCGGGTCTCGTCGCTGCGGGTCGAGCCGAGCGTGGCGATCAGCGCGGTGTGCAGCCACCAGTGGGCGCTCTCGCTCAGCAGTTCGTAATTGAGCGTCACGCTGACCCGGACCATTTCGCGCAGCAGCGCCTGGCGGCCCTCCGGCGTGGCCAGCAGGTGCTCGTTGCCGGTCAGCACCCGCTGGACCAGGTCGGCCGTCCCGGGGTCGTGAGCCGGGCGGCCGCTGAACCAGCTGCCAGGGCCGGCCAGGTAGCACAGCAGGTCGTCGATGTAGTCGTCCTTGTACGGCCATAGCCGGTAGGCCGAGCTGCGCGGCACCCGCGCTCGCTGGATGACCTCCTCCATGCGCAGGTGCTCGATCGTCAGCGCGGCGCCGGACTCCAGCGCAAGCTCCCGCCCCGCGTTGAGCATGCGCTTGCGGACTTCGTCCGCCGGCATGCGCTCTGGCCGGACCGTCATGGCAGTCTCCGCCTCCGGTTCCCCCGTTAGGCCACGGCTTGTCACGTCGTCATGACGCAGAACAACTCTTGTCTCAATCGAGACATGAATCCCTATACGCAGAAATACCGTACATGGGACACTGGACTTAATGTCTCAAACATAGCGCGGGCGGGGAGCCTGTGGCGGCCCTTGGAGGGGGAGGGCCGGATGCGAGATCGCCGTCGGGGCGTCAGAACCTGATGGCGATCTCGCATCCGCGGCCTGGTGTCAGCCCGGCGGCACCCAGTCCGGCTCGAGCTCGATGAACGCGTCGAGGACGCCGAGGTAGGCGACCGCGGCCAGCGTCCATTCCGCCGGCTCGCCGTCCAGGCCGGGGCCGGGCAGCGGGGCGTTGAGCAGATCGTTCACCTGGGCCGCCTCTTCGGTGTCGCCGATGGCGGCCTGGACCTGCGCGTTGCGCATCGCCAGGCTCTGGACCAGCATGCTGCTGGCCATCTGGAAGTGCTGCACCGTCAGTGCCGGGTCGCGGATGCGCAGGCCGAGCGTCTCGACCAGGTACCCGAACAGCTCGACCAGCAGGTCGCGGGTCCGTGACTGCGTCTCCTCGAGGGCGACCGCGATCTTCTTCCTGGCTTCGCTGCCGCGGGTCGCCCCAAGCGTGGCGGCCAGCGCGCTGTGCAGCCGCCAGGCATGGTTGCCGGCCAGCGCGCGGTAGTTGCACGCGACCACGACCCGCACAATCTCGCGCAGCAGCGCGCGCCGGCCTTCCATCGTCGCCAGCAGCTGCTTGTGCTCGGTGAGCAGGCGGGCGACCGCGGTGAATGTCTCGGGATCGAACACGGCGCGGTTGCTGAACCAGCTGCCCGGCCCGGCTATGTAGCACAGCAGCTCGTCGATGTAGTCGTCTTTGTACGGCCACAGCCGGTAGACCGAACTCCGTGGCACCCGGGCCCGCTGGATGACCTCCTCCATGCGCAGGTGCTCGATCGTCAGCGCGGCGCCGGACTCCAGCGCCAGCTCGCGCCCCGCGTCAAGCATGCGCTCCTTGACCTCTGCCGCCGGCACCCGCTCCGGCCGGGCCGTCATGTCTCCCCGCCTCCGGTCCGTCCACGCCGCACCAATATGACGCAGGATATCCCGTGTCTCAAATCGGTACATCAATCCTTATGTACGGAATTACTCTGCTTGAGACACTAGACTCAGTGTCTCAAGCACGGCGCGGGCGGGGTATTCTCGGGGCGGCCCTTTGAGGGGGAGGGCCGGATGCGAGATCGCCGTCGGGACGTCAGTACCTGATGGCGATCTCGCGTCCGTCATCGCCCCGCTGCGCTGGCGGGTCGGGTAGCACCAGGGCCGTCCCGTCGGCGATCCGGCAGGCGCTCCACGCCACCGCCGCCGCGTCGAGCAGGTCATTCTCGGCCGCGCCCGTGATCCCGGCCGGCAGCACGATCCCGGCCGCCGCCAGCAGCGCGCGGCGCCGGGCCAGCCCCGCCGGCGAGTGCTTGGTCTCCGCCAGCGGCGCGCCCGCCAGCGCGGCGAACGACAGCTCCGGGTGCACCTCATAGAGCCGGCTGGCGCCGCCGCGCCGGAACTCGTCGGCCTCCATCAGCTTGGCGCGCAGCCCCCAGGCCTGCGCGGACATGCCGCGCCCGGTGAGCTCCCGGCAGCGGCGGTTCGCCTCGGCGTAGGAGGGGAGCGCCCACACCGGCCGGGGCGGGATCGCGAACACGCACGAGCCGCGCCTGCCGAGCGCCCGGCGCGCCAGCAGGTCGGCGTCCCGCCAGCCGTCCGCGAGCAGGCCCAGCGGCATGTCGATCCCGGCGACACCGTGGACGGGCAGCGCGCCGAGCGTCGCCGCCACCGTGACACGGATGCCCGGCGGCGCGAGCGTGACCGCGACCCAGCCGCTCTTGCAGCCATCGATGCCTGTCACGGTCGGCATGCTGAAAACCCCTGTTATCCAGAACGGACGGTGGCGTCTCCCAAGTTACCCAAGCTAGACCCCTTGACGGCCACACCTCGCGGGCGTACTTTGCGGTGAAACGCTGTTCGACAATGCCGAACGTGTTTCAGAGCGAGACCCTTTCGCCAAGGAGGGCGAACCGCATGGCAGCACCACCATCGACCGTGCAGAAACTCACCGCCGAGGCTCTCGGCACCGCGTTCCTCGTCTACGTTGGCGCCGGGTCGGCCGCCGCAACCGGAGTGATCGCGGCAGGCACCAAGGTGCCGTTTTCAATGGCACAGCTGGGGATGATCTCCTTCGCGTTCATGCTCGTCATCGTCGGCGCGGTGTACGCGATCGGCCACATCTCGGGCGGCCACATCAACCCCGCCGTCACCATCTCGCTGGCGGTGACCGGGAAGTTCCCGTGGCGCGAGGTGCCCGGCTACATCGGCGCTCAGGTCGTCGGCGCGATCGTCGGCGCGCTGGGCATCTTCCTCACCCTCGGCAAGACCGCGGCGGTCGCCGCGGGCGGCGGGGTGACGTCGTACAACGCCGCGACAATGGGGTTCGGCCGAGCAACGCTGATCGAGGCCATCGGCACGTTCATGCTGGTCTTCGTCATCTTCGGGGTCATCGACCACCGCGCGGTCCCCGGCTGGGCGCCGATGGCGATCGGCGCGGTGGTGTTCGCGATCATCATCATCGTGGGCCCGGCCACCGGCGCGGCCATCAACCCAGCGCGCTACCTCGGTACCTTCTTCATGCAGGACGCGTTCGGGGGAACGGTCTCCTGGGCGCAGGTGCCCGCCTACCTGATCGGCGAATTCGCCGGCGGCGTGGTCGGCGCGCTCGCCTACGTGGGGATCGCGCGGGTCCGTTCGGACGCCGCGCTCATCGGCCTGGCACCCGACGTGCCGGGCGACTCGGACCGTGCGGAGCAGCCAGTGAGCGGAGCGACGTCATGAAGAAGCTGATCAACTCGGTCGACACCGTGGTCACGGACGCGCTGGCGGGGGTCGCCGCCGCGCACCCGTCGCTGCGAGTGGACGTGGAGAATAAGGTCATCGTGCGGGCCGGCGGCCCTTCCCGGAAGGTCGGGCTGGTGTCCGGCGGCGGCTCCGGGCACGAGCCGCTGCACGGCGGGTTCGTCGGGTACGGCATGCTCGACGCCGCCTGCCCCGGCGAGGTGTTCACCTCACCGGTCCCGGACCAGGTGCTGCTGGCGACGCGGGCGGTCGACGGCGGCGCCGGGGTGCTGCAGATCGTGAAGAACTACACCGGCGACGTGCTGAACTTCCAGATGGCCGCGGAACTGGCCGACGACGAGGACATCGAGGTCGCCAGCGTGATCGTCAACGACGACGTGGCGGTCGAGGACTCCCTCTTCACGGCGGGCCGCCGCGGCGTCGGCGCCACGGTGTTCGTGGAGAAGATCGCCGGTGCCCTGGCCGAACAAGGCGCCGACCTCTCCGCGGTCGCGGCGGTGGCGCGGGAGGTTAACGAGCGGTCCCGGTCGTTCGGCGTGGCGCTGAGCTCGTGCATCACCCCGGCGGCCGGCAAGCCGACGTTCGAGCTGGGGGAGTCGGAGATCGAGCTGGGCATCGGCATCCACGGCGAGCCCGGCCGGACCCGCGGCCCGCTGCGCCCGGCCCGCGAGCTCGCGGCGGCCGCGCTGGACGCGATCAGCGCCGACATCGCGCTGGACGGCGAGCTGCTCGTCATGGTCAACGGCATGGGCGGCACGCCGCTCATCGAGCTGTACGTCATGTACAACGAGGTCGCCTCCTATATCGCGGAGCGCGGTGGCCGGATCGCCCGCAACCTGGTCGGCAACTACATCACGAGCCTGGAGATGCAGGGGTTCTCGGTCACGGTCTGCGGCCTGACGCCCGAGCTCACCGGGCTCTGGGACGCCCCGGTAGACACGCCC
>Ga0209656_10001699_pt1 | contig 14403 bp, 15 predicted proteins | sample BogFormECP12_OM2_FD_188239 | JGI IMG/M metagenome (GOLD analysis project Ga0209656, IMG submission 188239) | Bog forest soil microbial communities from Calvert Island, British Columbia, Canada - ECP12_OM2 (SPAdes) (version 2) | ecosystem: Environmental > Aquatic > Freshwater > Wetlands > Bog ... | reverse complement strand
CGGGGAGGGGCTCGGGTACGGCGGGGGGCGGATCGGGACGGGTGCCGTTCACTCTGACCGGGGCCGGTTGACCAGGAAGGACAGCGCGGTCGTCTGGCGGCCGTGCCGCGAGTCGTAGGCGGACACGCGGATGTACCGGTCGGGGTAGGCCGTGCGGCACTCGTTGATCTCGTGCAGGGCGCCGGCCGGGTCGCGGTGGTCGAACATCGGCAGGCCCCACATATCCCACAGGTTGTTGCGCGGGCGCGGGTCGTCCGTGAACTCGACCGAGATCGCCCAGCCGTTGCCGATCGCGTACCGCAACTGGAGGGCGAGCTCGTCGTCGGTCAGGTCGGGGAGGAAGGAGAACGTGCCCTGGGTGATTCTCATGACGGCGTCACCACCAGGTCGGGTGTGTCGGTGGACTCATAGGTGAAGGTCACGTCGCCCCAGGTGGACAGGGCCATGTCGAGTTCGCGGCTGCGTTTGGCGGCGGCGCGGAGAATATCCGGGCCTTCGGCGGCGATGTCGCGGCCCTCGTTGCGGGCCTTGACCATGGCCTCGAGCGCCACGCGGTTGGCCGTCGCGCCGGCGGCGATGCCGAGGGGGTGGCCGATCGTGCCGCCGCCGAACTGGAGGATCACGTCCTCGCCGAGGTGGTCGAGCAGCTGGTGCATCTGGCCTGCGTGGATGCCGCCGGACGCGACGGGCATGACGCCCGGGGTGGAGACCCAGTCCTGCTCGAAGTACAGGCCCCTGACCGGGTCGGGGTCCGCCTTGTCGCAGCGCAGGGTCTCGTAGAACCCGCTGACGGTCAGCGGGTCACCCTCGAGCTTGCCTACGACCGTGCCCGCGTGGAGGTGGTCGACGCCGGCCAGCCGCATCCACTTGGCGATGACGCGGAAGCTCACGCCGTGGCTTTTCTGCCGCGTGTAGGTGGAGTGGCCGGCGCGGTGCAGGTGCAGCAGCACGCCGTTGCGCCTGGCCCACTTGGCCATCGACTGGATCGCGGTGTAGCCGACGGTCAGGTCGATCATGACGATGATGCTGCCGATCTCCTTGGCGAAGTCGGCGCGCTCGTACATGTCCTCCATCGTCGGCGCGGTGACGTTGAGGTAGTGGCCTTTTATTTCGCCGGTTTCGTCTTGTGCCTTGTTGACCGCCTCCATGCAGTGCACGAAGCGGTCGCGCCAGCGCATGAACGGCTGGCTGTTGATGTTCTCGTCGTCCTTGGTGAAGTCGAGGCCGCCTCTCAGGGCTTCGTAGACGACGCGGCCGTAATTGCGCGCTGACAGGCCCAGCTTGGGTTTCACCGTCGCGCCGAGCAGGGGGCGGCCGTACTTGTTGAGGTACTCGCGTTCCATGACGATGCCGTGGGCGGGGCCCTGGAACGTCTTGGTGTAGTGCGGCGGGATGCGCATGTCCTCCAGGCGCAGGGCCTTGAGCGCCTTGAAGCCGAAGACGTTGCCGATGATGCTGCTGGACATGTTGGCGATCGAGCCTTCCTCGAACAGGTCGAGGTCGTAGGCGATGTAGGCGATGTACTGGTCCGGGTTGCCCGGCACCGGATCGATCCGGTAGCACTTGCCCTGGTAGTGGTCGTAGGCGGTGAGCCGGTCGGTCCACACCACCGTCCACGTGGCGGTGCTCGACTCCCCCGCGACCGCGGCGCCCGCCTCTTCCGGCGGAACGCCATTTTGCGGCGTTACCCGGAACGCGGCGAGCACGTCCGTTGGCTTCGGCTCGTAGTCCGGCTGCCAGTAGCCCATCTCGGCATACTGAAGCACCCCGGCGGTCCACCGTTGCGCCATGGCTGTGGCCTCCTCATCGTTCGTTGGTACCGATGATGGAGGTCTTATCGTGAATGATCAATCAAGTATTTTGCACTAGACTTGAGTATTTATTTGACTGTTCGCCAGCCGCCGTTCGTGATGAGGTGCCTGACCAGGAGCGCCGTCGCGGTCGGCGGGCGCTCGTGCGTCACGGCGCGCCAGGGGCGGCGCAGCGGCGTTCCGGGGACGGGGATCTCTTGGAGCTGGTTGCTGGCGAGGTGTTTCTGCACGGCTTCTCGCGGGGCGAGGGTGACGCCCAGGCCGGCCACCGCGCAGGCGATCACGGCGCCGTTCGAGCCGAGGGTGAGGCGGGGCGGTTCCGCCTCGAGGCTCGCGAGCAGGACCTCGCCGTGCGCGCGGGTCGCCGAGCCGTCCTCGCGCTGGAGCCACCGGGTGGTGGTGAGGTCGAAGCGGGTTGAGGTTTCGGGCGAGGCCACGACGACGAGCAGGTTGGGGCGGGTGGCCCGGATGACCGCGTCGGTTATGTGCGCCGGCGGCTTGCCGCCGATCATCAGGTCGGCCTCGTGGGCGTCGAACATCGCCCACATCCGTTCGCTGCTGCCGACCTCGAGCTTCAGGTCGATGTGCGGGTGCGCGGTCAGGAAGGAGGCGAGCTGGTCCGGGAGGAGGTGCTCGCCCGCGGTGGTGACGGCCGCGACGCGGACCCGGCCGTGCTCGGGATCGTGCCCGGCACGGGCAGCGGCCAGGGCCTCCTCGTGCAGGCCGAGGATCTGCCGCGCGTAGCCGGCGTAGGCCTCGCCGGCCCCGGTCAGCCGCAGTCCGCGGCCGTCCCGCTCGACGAGCGGGACGCGTGTTTCCCTGGCCAGGGCGGCGAGCGCGGCCGAGACGGCGGACTCGGTGACGGACAGGCGCCTGGCGGCCGCCCGCACCGAGCCGGCGTCCGCGACCGTCACCAGGGCGCGCAGCCGGGCCGCTGTCGACATGATGCTTGCTCCCCTTGGCGCTTTGCTGCTTTGGCTGAAGCGTTTGGTTAAGTATGCGTGCTGGCCGTGATTCTGGGTACGCTCAGCCGGTGCACGAACTCTCCCTGTGCGGGTCGATAGCTCAGATCGTCGGCCGACATGCGGCGGGGCGGCCGGTCAGCGTCATCAACGTGCGGATCGGGCAGCTGCGGCAGGTCGTGCCGGACACCCTCGTCTACTGCTGGGAGCTGGTCAGCGAGGGGACGTCGCTGACCGGGTCGCGGATCTGCGTGGAAGCCGTGCCCGCGCGCATGCGGTGCCGGGCGTGCAGGCATGAGGCCGAGGTGGGCGACCTGCCGGTGTTCGCTTGCCGCGCGTGCGGCAGCATTGACGGTGAGGTCATCGCCGGCGAGGAGTTCCTGGTCACCTCCCTGGAGCTGGCCGACTCGGCGGTCACTGGCGAGACGACTGAAGGGGCGGGTGCCTGATGGGACGCTTCCACCGCCATGACGACGGGACCGAACACTCCCACGGTCCGGGTGACCACTCCGGCTACGAGACCGGGCGCGAGCGCGTCGAGGTCCTCGAGCGGATCTTCGACGAGAACGACAAGATCGCGGCCGCCAACCGGGAGAAGTTCGCCGCCAGCGGGGTCTGCGCCGTCAACCTCATGTCGTCGCCCGGTGCGGGCAAGACCACGCTGCTGCGGGAGACCCTGCGGCGGATGGCGGGCCCGGTGCGGATCGGGATCATCGAAGGCGACATCGAGACCAGCCTGGACGCCGACCGGCTGGCCGGATTCGGCGCGGAGATCGCGCTGATCAACACCGGGAACGGGTTCGGCGGCGAATGCCACCTGGACGCGCCGATGGTCGGCTCGGCGCTGCCGCGGCTCGGGCTGGCCGACCTCGACCTCGTGCTGATCGAGAACGTCGGCAACCTCGTCTGCCCGGCCGAATTCGACGTCGGCGAGCACGCCCGCGCCATGGTCTACGCGATCACGGAGGGCGAGGAGAAGCCGCTGAAGTACCCGGTGATGTTCCGGTCGTGCGACCTGGTGGTGATCAACAAGGTCGACTTGCTGCCCTACCTGGGCTTCGACATGGACGGCTTCCTCGCCAACCTGCGGGCCGTTAACCCCGCGGCGGCCGTCATCCAGGTCAGCGCCCGGACCGGGGACGGCGTCGACGCCTGGTGCGACTGGCTGCGGGCGCGGCTGGCCGACGCCGCGGTCTTACAGTCACCCCTCCCCTCCCCCGGCTAGGCGCGGATCTCGGTGTCACGCAGCTGGACTTACCGGGCGGCTTCCAGCAGGTGGTAGAGGAGGAGGAGCTGGGTGATGGCCAGCGGTTCGCTGCGCTGGGCGGCGTCCAGCTCGCCGAGGAAGCCGGGGACTTCGGTGGCCGGGCCGAGGCCGGACCAGATGGCCTTTTCCAGCAGCTGGCTGTCCTCACGGGGCACGTAGCCGTGGACGTGCAGCGCGTCGACAGGCCGGCCGTCCTCGTCGCGCGTCAGCTTCAGGTGCATCGACTGGCCGCTCGCGGCGAGGACCGCGCTCAGGTCCGGGTGGCGGATGGTGGGGCGCAGCAGCAGCTCGGCCGACAGCGGCGTGCCCGGCGGGTCGTGGCGCTGCTCGACCGGGGCGAACCGCACCACGATGTCGGCGCGGCGGCGCTGGGGGCGGATGAACGCCGCCGACTCCGGCTCGCGCCGGTCCAGCTCGGCGAGCACCTGGTCCCTGGTGTAGCCGCGCTGGGCGGTGTCCCGCCTGATCTTCCACTCCCGGCGGATCTCCTCCGGCGGGTTCAGGTAGACGGTGACGTCGAAGCACGCCGCCGCCAGCTTGGTGTGCAGGGGCAGCAGGCCCTCCACGATGACGAACCGCCGTGGCTCGACGTACTCCGGCCGGGTCAGCTGGCCGGTGTGGTGGTCGTAGACGGGCTTGAGAACCGGGTGGCCGGTGGCCAGCAGCTGCAGCTGCTGCTCCATGATGTCGACGTAGTTGCAGTCCGGGTGCAGGGCCGTGAAGGGGAGCTCCTTGCGCTCCGCCCGGTCGTAGCGGTGGTAGTCGTCCACGCACACGGCCGTGCACTGGTCTTCGCCCAGCGCCCGCACGAGGCCCGAGGTGATCGTCGTCTTGCCTGCCGCGCTGTCGCCGGCGATCGCGAGCATGACCGGGCGGTCTCCGGCCGCCGGCGGGGGGCCGGTCCGGTGTATACGCAGGAGCTTGTGGGGCATGCGGTCACGTTACGTATCCGGCCTTCCCGGACGAATCCCCCGCGCGGGGGGAACGCCGGGGGGAACGCGGGGGAACATCTGCCCTGGTCGCGTTCCGGGCGGACCACTTATCGTGTTCAGTCATGGAGAGCCGGCCCGTGCGCGTCGTCCTGGTTGACGACCACGAGATGGTCCTGGAGGGACTGAAGGCCATGCTCGCGCGTTTCGCCGGGCGCGTGCGGGTCGTCGGGCAGGCGGGCAGCGCCGAGGAAGCCCAGCCGGTCGTGACCGCGCTCGCCCCGGACGTCGTCTTGTGCGACGTCCGGCTCCGCGGCTCGAGCGGCCTTGACCTGTGCCGGAAGCTCACCGAGCACGATCCCGCCTGCCGCGTCCTGCTGCTCAGCGTCTACGACGACGAGCAGTACCTCTTCCAGGCGCTGCGCGCCGGCGCGTCGGGCTACCTCCTCAAGCGGGTCACCGGCGAGGAGCTTGTCAGGTCCCTCGAGCAGGTGCACGCCGGGGAGACGGTCGTCGACGCCACGATGGCGGCCCGGGTGGCGACCCACGCGGCGCGCCTGGACAGCGGGGAGTTCTGGCCGGGGGCACGGCTGGGCCTGTCCCAGCGGGAGAGCGAGGTGCTCGGCCTCATCGTCACGGGCCTGTCCAACCGGGCGATCGCGAGCCGGCTGGTGATCGGGGATGAGACGGTGAAGAGCCACGCGCGGGCCATCTACCGCAAGCTCGGGGTGAACGACCGGGCCGGCGCCGTGGCGGCCGCGCTGAGAGAGGGGCTGTTCCGTTGACGCAGGCGCTCGGCCTCGCCGACCCGGAGCGGGAGAACGCTCTGCTCGTCGGCATCATCGAGGCCATTTCCGCCGGCCCTGAGCTGGGGCCGCTCGCGGCTGGCGTCGCCCGGCTCATCGTCGCGGCGACCACCACCGATGTGTGCTTCGTGCACGTCCTCGATGACGGCGGCGGCGCCCTGACGCTGACCGGCGCGACGCCGCCGTTCGAGCGCCAGGTGGGCCGGATCCGCCTGCCCGTCGGCGAGGGCGTGAGCGGGTGGGTCGCCAGCCACCGCAAGGCGGCCGTCATCGCCGCGGGCAAGGAAACGGATCCGCGCTACCGCTACTTCCCCGAACTCGGCGGCCAGGACTACACGAGCATGGTGTCGGTCCCGATGGAAAGCCGCCCCACGGGGCTGGTCGGCGTGCTGAACGTGCACACGCGCCAGCGCCGGGACTTCACCGACAGGGACGTCCGGCTGCTCACCTCGATCGGCAGCCTGGTCGCGGGCGCGGTGCACCAGGCCCGGCTGCACAGCCGGCTGGCGGCCAGGGAACAGGCCGCGGAGCGGTTCGCCGAGCAGGTCATCGCGGCGCAGGAGGCCGAGCGCCGCAGGCTCGCCGGCGACATCCACGACGGGATCACCCAGCGGCTGGTGAGCCTCGCCTACCACCTGGACGCGGCCGCCGACGCGGTCCGGGCCGACCCGGGCGTCGCGGCGAGCGAGCTGGCCCGCGCCAGGGAGCTGACGGACCTGACACTGGACGAGGCGCACGCGGCGATCGCCGGGCTGCGCCCGCCGGTCCTCGACGACCTAGGGCTGGCCGACGGGCTGGCTAGCCTGGCCCGGTCGATCGCGCAGGTGCGGGTGCGGGTGACCGGCGCCGAGTGCCGCCTGCCGGAGCACGTCGTGATCGCCTTGTACCGCATCGCCCAGGAGGCCCTGCAGAACGTGGTCAAGCACGCGCAGGCGACCCAGGCCGAGGTCGAGTTGCGGTGCGACGACGCGAGCGCGGTGCTGCGGGTCACGGACGACGGGCAGGGCTTCGACGCCGGCGCGCCGCCGGACAGCGAGGCCTCCTACGGCCTGCGGAGCATGACCGAGCGGGCCGAGCTCGTGGGCGGCCGCCTCACCGTCGCCTCCCGGCCAGGTCTCGGCACCACCGTCACGGCGACCGTGCCCGTCCGGCCGCCCGAGTCGTGACCACGGCCGACTACGCGAGCGCGTAGTTGCCGGCGTCCGCCGGGCGGTAGCCGCCACGGAGCGCGGCGAGGTTGCAGGCCACGCGGTTGGCGAGCGCCCGCTGGCCGGCGCGCATTCGCCGGGGGTCGCCGCGCCACGCCGCGAGCGCGGGATCGACCAGGGCGCGCCCGAAGGAGAACGTCAGCGGCCACGGCGCCGGCATATGCCGCGGGGTGGCCAGGTTGGCGGTCGCCGCCTCGGGGCACTGGCCGCCAGACGGGAACGCGATGCCCGCGACCCGCTCCGGAACGATCCCGCTGAACACCCCCACCGTTCGTGCCGCCACGTCCTCGGGGGCGGCGCTCTCGCCCGACGAGGCACCCGGCACCACCATCGGTCACATCCCCCGGCGGGTGGAACGGGCGGGGGGCCCGTTTCCGAGATGATCAGGAATCCTGTACATCTAGCCGGCGGTGTGACAGGATTCACATCCAGTCAGACCACAAGGAGGTGGGCGTGAAGTCCCTGACAGCGATCATGCGCGCTGGCCTGCTCGCGACCACGGCGGCCCTCGCCGTGTCCATGGCGGTCCCGGCGGCCGCCTCGGCCGCGCCGTCGAGCACTCACTTCACCGGCACCCTGGCCGACGGTGCCACCTGGATCGCGGACCTTCCCGCGCAGTGGAACGGGACGCTGCTCCTGTACAGCCACGGATTCGGCACGCTGACCCCCGCGGATTCCCCCGACCCGGCGACGGCCGCCGCGCTGCTGGCCCGGGGCTACGCGCTGGCCGGCTCGTCCTATGACCCCAACGGCTCGCTCTGGGCGCTGGACAGCGCGGTCCGCGACCAGTTCCAGGCCCTCCGCGCGGTCGAGACGACGGTGCTGCCCGGCAGGCCGGAGCAGGTGCTCGCGTTCGGCACGTCGATGGGCGGGCTCATCAGCGCGCTCGAGGCGCAGGACGGCGCGGGCCGGATTGACGGTGCGCTCACGACCTGCGGCATCGTCGCCGGGGCGATCAACCTGAACAACTACCAGCTCGACGGCGAGTACGCGCTCGCCCAGCTCCTGCTGCCCGGGCAGCAGGTGCAGCTCGTCCGCTTCACGGGCACCGGCCAGGCGCTCGCCACGGCCGCGACCTTGCAGGCGGCCGCCGCGCAGGCGCAGCAGACCGCGGCCGGGCAGGCCAGGCTCGCGCTCGCGATGGCGTTCATCAACGTGCCCCCGTGGGATTCCAGCCAGGCGTCCCCGCCGCCCGCCAGCGACCCGGCCGCGCAGGAAGCCGCCCAGTATCAGGTGGAGTTCACCGGCGCGTTCAGCACCCTCGACTTCATCGAGAGCGGGCGGCCCGCCATCGACCAGGCCGCGGGCGGCAGCGCGACGTGGACCAGCGGCGTGGACTTCGCCGCCGTGCTGGCCCGCTCCCCCTTCCGGAAGGAGGTCGCCGCGCTCTACAAGGCGGCCGGACTCAGCCTCGGCAGCGACCTGAACGCGCTCACCCAGAACGCGGACATCACGGCCGACCCGGGGGCGGTGCGCTCGCTGGAGCAGACCTCGGTCCCGGCCGGGCACCTGGCGGTCCCCGAACTGGACCTGCACACCATCTCGGACCAGCTCGTGCCGGTACAGCAGGAGAACTACTATGCGCACACGGTTCGCGCGGCCGGCGACAGCAGCCTGCTCCGGCAGGCGTACGTGGCCAGCGTGGGGCACTGCAACTTCAGCCCGGCCGAGCTCATCGCCGGCGTGCAGGCCATCAGCCACCGCGTCAGCACCGGGTCCTGGGGCACCGTGGCCGAACCGGACAGCCTCGAGCGCGCGGCGCTCGGCCTCGACCTGGGGCCCGCCCGGTTCACGCCGTACCGCCCCGGTCCGCTGACCGGTGCCACGCGCCACGTCAGGTAGCTAGCCTTAGCAGATGCTGACGAGTAGGCGTGCTGGAGCGGCCGTCGCCGGATCACCGGCGACGGCCGCCAGCCAGGACGCGCCCAAGCCCATGCTGCTCTACCTCGTTAAGCAGGTCGAGCTCGCCGTCCGCGCACATCTCGACAGCCTGCTGCGCCCCGCCGGGCTGACCGCCCTGCAGTACACGGCGCTGACCGTCCTCGAGCGCCATCCCGATCTCTCCGCGGCTCAGCTCGCGCGGAACTCGTTCGTGACGAACCAGTCGATGGCCGACATGATCATCGCCCTGGAGGCGCGGGGCCTCATCGAACGCCACCGTGACCAGGCGGACCGCAGGCGGCTGGTCGTGGCCCTGACCGCGGCCGGGCACCACCTGCTCGACGGCTACCGCGACCGGGTCGCCGCGCTGGAAGCGGAGATGCTCACGGGCCTGTCCGCCGAGGAGGTCTCCGGCCTGCGTCACAACTTGCACACCTGCCACGCCAACCTGGCAGGCAAGGCCTGAAACCACCGGCTGATGGCCGGTGCGAGGCGTTCAACAGCCCGAGCAGGGCCTCAGCGTGGCACGAGCTTGACCGTGGCGGCTCTCGCTTGCTCGGTGAGGACGGAGTTGACGATGTTCGGCGAGTAGCGGCGGTACTTGGCCCGGTACGCCGCGTCCAGCTCCTCGTCGAGGCCGTCCCCGGGGTCGGCGAACGTGACGTCCTTGCTGACGCCGCCGGCCTCGACGTGGCCCTGATGTCTGGCCTGGGTGCCGCGGAACCAGGCGGAGGTCCGCCCGTTGACGGACCGGACGTACAGGTCGTCGCCGTCCCTGACGACCCAGATGGTCCGCGGGGACGCCAGCGTACCGTCGGGCCGCTGGAAGGCGATCCGCAGTTCGTCGGCGCTCGCTATCCGCTCGAGCTCGTCACTCGTCCATGCGGTCATCGGCGTGTCTCCTGTTCAGTCTTTCCTCGAGTTGCCGGGCGTTGACCTGGGCGTAGTCGCGGTAGCAGTTGTTGAACAGCACGTGGGTCTCGGCGGCGTCCGCGGCCAGGCCGCGGATCAGGCCGGCCCACTCGTCCAGCTCCTCGCCGGTGTAGCGGTAGCCGAACCGCTCGTAGATGTCCTTGCTCTCCCACTTGTCCGAGTGACCGTGCATGCGGACCAGGGCCAGGTCGCTGGTGGCGGCCAGGACCGGGGGAATCGAGCTGGTATAGCCCTGCGGCATGTCCACGCACACGTACGGGATCTGATGCGAGGCCAGGAAGCCCTGGGTTTCTTCCTGGTTCTCCGGGGTCATCCAGGTCTTGTTGCGGAACTCCACGCACACCCGGCGCGGCGCGACCCGCTGCGCGCAGGCCACGATGTAGTCCTTGCGGGAGCGGCCGATGGGGAACCAGGGCGGGAACTGCAGCAGGATCGCGCCGAGCTTGCCCGCCTGGCGCAGCGGCTCCAGGGCGGCCAGGAACCGGTCCCAGGCCTGGTCGGTCACGGCCGGGTCGACGTCCTTCAGGTACACCCGTTCCTTGGCGGCCCCGTCAGAAGCCACGGCCTCGCGCAGGTCCGCGGGCAGCGCCTTGACCGGGGTGGGGTGCTGGGTGAACAGGCTGAACGCCTTGACGTTGAAGGTGAATCCGGCCGGGGTCCGCTCGGCCCAGGACGCGGCGGTCTGCTCGGCGGGCAGCGCGTAGTAGGTCGCGTCGACCTCGACCAGCGGGAACTGCCGGGCGTAGAACCGCAGCCGCTTCTCCGGGGTGTTCGCCTCGGGCGGGTACCACCCGGAGGCGATCAGCGTCTTGTCCGTCCAGGACGCGGTGCCGACCAGGATGGATCCCATATCAGCGGCGCTCACGAGCTGACGGGCGCCCGACGCGCGGTGCGGTACAGGTCGACCAGCTCGCCGGTGGTGGTCGCGTCCTCCGGGCCCTTGTCGTCCCGCCACCGGCCGGTGAACCGCGGGAACCGCATGGCCAGCCCGGCGTCCTCCTTGACCAGCCCACAGGCCGCCGAGTAGTGCGGCGACAGGGTCAGCTCGGCGCTGAGGATCTCCAGCACCACCCCCGGCTCGAACCACACGTCGGGCTGCTGCCGGGCATCCACCCGGGCCGGCCGCTCGGCGGAAACCAGCGGAGCCAGCCGGCCGGGCAGCGCGGCCAGGTCGGCGTCGGAGAACCCGGTGCCGCACTTGGTCACCGTGCGGAACACGTCCGCGTCCGGGTCGTAGGCGGCCAGCAGCACCGCGCCGTAGGTGCCGGCCCGCCGGCCGCGGCCGGCGAACGCGCCGACGATGACCAGGTCGACGGTGTCCGACAGCTCCGTGCGGTAGTCCCGCTTCAGCTTGATCCACAGCCAGCCGCGGTTCCCGGCCTGGTAGACCGAGGCGGGGCTCACCGACTTGCACATCAGCCCCTCGCAGCCGTCGGTGATGGCCTGCTCGAACGCCCCGTCCAGCGCGGCCGGGTCGGTCACCTCCGTCGCGGTGGTCAGCCGCAGCCGCGGCCCGGTGGTGATCGCCTCGCCCAGGGCGGCCCGCCGTTCCGGGTATGGCCGCCGGGTCAGGTCCTGGCCGTCGGCGTAGAGCAGCTCGAAGCAGAACAGCCCGACCGGCACGTCCCGCACCGCTTCGGCGATGCCGTATTTGCGCCGCCTGAACATGACCTCGGCGAACGGGTGCAGCTCGTCGGTGGCCGCGTCGAACGCGACCACCTCGCCCTCGATGATCGCCTCGGCCGGGCGCAGCCCGGCGGCCAGCACCTCGACCACGTCCGGGAACTGGGTGCTGACCTCCTCCAGCCGCCGGGTCCACAGCTCGATCCTGCCGTCCGCGGTCCGGTGCGCCTGGAGCCGCATCCCGTCGTACTTGTACTCGGCCGCGCATTCACCGCCCAGCTTGGCCAGGATCTCGGTGGCGTCGGCCAGCCGCTGGGCCAGCATGACCCGCACCGGGTTACCCGGGCGGACCTGGATCTGCTCGACCGCCGCCAGCCCGCCATCCACCAGGGCGGAGGCGACCAGGCCCAGGTCGCAGCAGATGCTGTAGGCGCGTTCCAGTACCGGCCGGTCGGCCCGCCCGCTCGCGTAGACCTGCGCGAGCGCGTCCAAGATGGTGGGCGTGCCGATGCCCAGCCGCAGGTTCCCGGTCACCTGGCGGACCAGGTACCGGGCCTCCAGCGGGGTGGCCCGGCCCAGCAGCAGGGCCAGCAGCTCCAGCTTGAGGCCCTGTGAGCCGGTTCCTTCCGCGTTGGCGATCTGGCGCAGCGTGTTCACCACCCCGACGACCGTCAGACGGTCCGCCGGGCCAGATCCAGACGCCGCGGCGCTCAGCTGCTCGGCGGTCTGGCCCAGGTCGCCGGTCTCCCGCACCTGGGTCGCGACCTCGGCCTGATCGACACCGGTCGCGGCGGCCACCGCGCGGATCGCCATCTTCTCGGCCAGACCGAGGTCCACCCCCGCGAACTCCGGCGCGATCAGGCCCTGGCACAGGTAGCACACCACGGGCAGCAGCTGGGCCGGGGTCTGGGCCAGCAGCGCGGCCAGCCGCTCGATCAGCACGAGCCGGCCGGTCGCCTGCTCCAGGTCACGGTAGGCCTCAGCCACGATCTCGTACTCCACCACGCCTCCCTTCCGCCCCCCGTCGATCATGACACGAGCGAGCCCCCGGCCCGCATCAGCGCCCGCCTAAGCGCCGGTCACGTAGTAATGCTCTCCCCGGAATCACCGGAATCTGAGATCACACGCCAGCCTGGCACTCGAACAATTATCGGGGAGAATTCGGGTTCCTGGGAGCGTTCTGGGGCCTATAGTGCACAAAAGACTCCCACAAGCCGGAATCCTCCCAGATATCGGATACGAGAGCGACGTGAAGCAGCTGTTGTGGCATATGCGACGTAGACCGGTCGCATCAGAGTCGGCGTCAGCGGTCGATGATGGCGGCCGCGATGGCGGCGGCGTGCTGCGCCGGGGGACCGAACAGGTGCAGCCCGCCGTGCGCCCGCTTGAGGTAGCGATGCGCCTGATGCTCCCACGTGATGCCGATGGCGCCGTGCAGCTGGATCATCTCGGCCGCGGTCCGCATCAGCACCTCGGAGCAGTAGACCTTGGCCGCGGCGGCCCGCAGCCCGAGCCGGGGCGCATCCCCGGTGGCGGCGGCGAAGGACCGGGACAGCGACCGCGCCGACTCGACCAGCACGTGCAGGTCGGCCAGCCGGTGCTGCAGCGCCTGGAAGCTCCCGATCACCCGGCCGAACTGAACCCTGGTCATCGTGTAGCCGACGGTCAGGTCGAGGGCCCGCCGGGCCGCGCCTGCCTGCTCGGCCGACAGGGCCAGGCAGGCCAGGTCCCTCGCGGAGCGAAGCGCCGCGGTCGCGTCGCCGCCGATCGGCTGGCCGCGCGCCCCGGTCAGCCGCACGACGGCCAGCCGCCGGGCGGCGTCCATCGCCACCGCGGCCGTGCGGTGGACCCCGTCCTGGGCCGGATCCACGTCGAACAGGCCCACGCCGGCCGGGCCGCGCGCGGCGACCAGCAGCACGTCGGCGTCCTCGCCGTCCAGTACGTAGTGCGCCTCGCCGTCCAGCTCCCAGCCGCCCCCGCCGAACGACCGGGCCGCGCACGCTACGTCGTCGGTGTCCCAGCGCCCGGCCCGGGTGGTCCAGGCCAGGGCCGCGGTGGCGGACCCGTCGGCGATCGCGGGCAGCAGCCGGCCGCAGGCTTCCTCGTCGCCGGTGGCCAGCAGGGCCTGCGCGGCCAGGACCGCCGAGCCGAGCATGGGGGAGGGGGTAAGGTCCCGGCCCAGCTCCTCCATGACGAGCCCGGTCTCGGCCGGCCCGGCGCCCGCGCCGCCGTAGCGGACGGGAATCGCGAGGCCCGCCACGCCGACCTCGCGGCACAGCCGCGGCCAGGGCTCCTGGCCGGCCGAACCCAGCAGCCCGCGCACCGCGTCGCGGAGATCCTGTTGCTCGGCGGACAGGCCCATCACAGCTCCCGCAGGACCCGGGCCCGGTGCTCGGCCTGGCCGTCCCGTACCTCGGCCCGGAACGCCTCGGTCACGGCTGCGCAGCCCCGCGCATGCCCCGCGCGTCCAGCCCGGCCAGCGAGTGCCCCGACACCTCCGCGTTGTGCGCGTGCGCCACGTGGTGCAGGCCGAACACCGCGTCCATCCCCGGCCGCATCCCCATCAGGTCCTCGCACTGGTTGACCGCCCGCTTGGCCAGCGCCAGGCCGAACGGCGGCATCTCCGCGATCTGCCCCGCGAGCTCGAACGTCAAAGCTTCCAGGGACGCGCGCGGGACCACCCGGTTCACCATGCCCGCCTGGTAGGCCCGCTCCGCGCTGAACCGCCCGCCGGTGAACAGCACCTCCTTCGCAAGCCGGGGCCCGAGCACCCACGGGTGCGCGAAGTACTCCACGCCCGGGATGCCCATCCGCACCACCGGGTCGGCGAAGAACGCGTCCTCGGCCGCTACGATCAGGTCGCACACCCAGGCCAGCATCAGGCCACCGGCGATGCAGGCGCCGTGCACCATCGCGATGGACGGCTTGGGGATCTCCCGCCAGCGCCGGCACATGCCCAGGTAGACCTCCATCTCGCGGGCGT
>Ga0209656_10001698_pt1 | contig 14425 bp, 13 predicted proteins | sample BogFormECP12_OM2_FD_188239 | JGI IMG/M metagenome (GOLD analysis project Ga0209656, IMG submission 188239) | Bog forest soil microbial communities from Calvert Island, British Columbia, Canada - ECP12_OM2 (SPAdes) (version 2) | ecosystem: Environmental > Aquatic > Freshwater > Wetlands > Bog ... | reverse complement strand
CACACCGGACACGTGCCTCCTTGTGCTGACGAGGGTGAAGTCTCCACGTTCCGGCGACCCAGCCGAACCAGGCACTGCTCAGCGGCATCGGCCTCGCCCAGCCGCGCAGATGGATGGCCACTTGCTCAAGGGCCGGGAGCGAGTCCAGCTCATCCGCTGCCGCCTCAAGGTAGGAGACCTGCCACACGCCCACAACAGCGGCGAGGCAGCTTCAGTATGGCTCGACTGCCGGCTCATCCGTCGTGCTTGCACCGATGCGTGCGGCTGCCGTGTTGGCCTTCCGGGCGGCGGGCAGATGCGTGGCGGCTGCCGCGAGGCCGAAGACGGGCATGTTGCCGTAGACGGCCTCGTATTCCCCGGCCCGGACCCGGAACGTCTCGTGCCAGATCCCGACGTCACCCGAGGCTCTGACGGCGCGGTTGAACTGCCGCCACGGCTCCAGGTGCGGCAGGTCCCTGTCCCTGGCGAACCGGTCCAGGGAATCGAAGTCGCGCCAGTACTGGACCAGCAATGTTGTCCGCCCGAACCACTGCTGGAATCCCAGGCAGCCCAGTTCCGGGTGCTGGCTCAGCACCTTCAGCATCCTGGGCATGGCCGTCGCCACCGGCCACCACTTGCGGATACGCAGCGGATGGTTGAGCCGCATCCCGATCAGGAAGACGACGAAGTCGCCTTCGATGTCCGCCGTGTAACGACCTCGTTGGACCTCCACGGCCACTCCCCTACTGGGCGGTGCACATTGCGATCAGCATGAACTAGGAGTACCGGCTAGCGCCAGAGGCAGATACAGGTCCTCAAGCCGGCCGGCAAGCCACAGCCATGCTGGTGCTGATGCCCATCTGCAACCGGACCATCCGGATACTCCCCGCCACCAGACCAGGGATACCGCGGCTGATCGACGCCTCTGTAGGCCGCCGGGCAAAGGGCTCCGCTCGGTACCGGCGCTGGATGGCATCGCCTGTGCTGGGTGGGCGGTGTACGGTAGAGGGCATCGATGAGGGGGTGGTGGTTGTGCCGATCTTTTGGTCGAACGCCGCTTCGCCGAGGACCTTGAGGCGTCGGCCGAGGCCGCCGACCGGATCAACCGGATCAACGAGGAGGAGGGCGTGCGCTGGCTCTACTCCTTCCTGTCCGCTGACAAGCGGAAGACGTACTGCCTATACGAGGCGCCGCTGGCCGACGCGATCCGCCGGGCGGCCTCCAGGGCGGGCTTGCCTGCGGACGCCGTCATCGAACTGAGCGGTCGTGTGCTTCCGGACGGGTCGCTGGCGGGGTTGCCAGCCGGGTGATCTGCCCGCCGGTGCCGGCTGACGGGGCGAGTTCCGGGCCGTGGTCGTCGACCCAGCGCCGTGATACCGCCATCATCGCGACCTGCGTGCGGTTCGCGGCCCCGGTCTTGATCAGGATGCTGCGCACGTGGTTAGCGGCCGTGTTCTCGGTGATCTGCAACTCTGCGGCGACGTCGCGGTTGCTGCGGCCTCGTGAGATCAGGCGCAAGACGTCGATCTCCCGCGGTGTCAGGCCAGCGGCGTGTGCCGTGGGGGCGTCGAGCGTGCGCATCAGTTTGACCTGTCCGGTGCTGGCTGCCAGCCGGCGGGCCTCGTCCCGCATCAGTTCGTATCGCCGCGACAGGTCCCCCGCGGGAACGCAGATGGTCGGCCCACGCGGCCAGGATCGCGGCGCGGTGAACAGGAGACCCCAGCGCGCGGTTCTGGTCCAGGGCCCGCTCGAACAGCCGCTCGGCTGACTCGTCGTCGCCGAGCACTGAGTCCAGCGAGGCGAGGTAGGCGTCGGCGGGGCCGAAGAGCGCGACGAAGGCGCCGGCGACAAGCTGCGAGCCGGTGAACGGGGCCAGCAGGGGCCGCAGCCGCCGCGCGGCGTCGGCATCCCGCAGCGCGACCGCCGCCTCGACGAGGAAGACGAGGACGGCGGTCCACTGTCCCCACCAGGACTGCCGAGCCTGCGACAGGTCCGAGCTCTCCAGCAGCCGGCGCAGCAGGCTCCGGGCCTGCCCGGTGAGCCCGAGCTCGGTGTAGAGCGCGAGCAGTCCTGGCTCCCACGTGGCTTGCGCCTGCCGTACGACGTCAATGAGAGGCCGGACTGCCTCCAGCGCGCCGGTCTCCCGGCGGACTATGTACATCTGCAGGCCGTAGGGTCCCTCGGTGGCGTCGGGCCCGAAGGACCGGCCGATCTCCAGCAAAGCCTCGGCGATCCGTTCAGCTTCGGCGAAGTCGCCGTGCAGGAATGCGTGCGCGTAGTCGTTGCATCCGCGTAGGTACGCCAGGAGAGGCTGCCCGCTCCCGCGGGCCGCCCGGTCCAGATCGGCGACCGCATCGGACCAGGCGTCCGGGTCGGCGTGCGCGTAGGCGATCACCGCGCAGAAGTTCGCCGCTATTCCGAGCGCTTCCCAGTCCTCGCTTTCACGGGCCAGGGGAGCGAGTTCGGCGGCCAGGGCGAGCCAGTGATCGGTGGAGCCGGGCGCGACGGGCTGCCACATCATGGTCAGCAAGGCGTGGGTGAGGAGCCGTTTGTCCCCCAGCCGGCGCGCGTACTCCAGTGCCTGCTCCCCGACCCGACGGGCCCGGCTGTCGCCGGTGAAGGCCATCGCCCGTCCCAGGCTCGCCAGTGCCCGCACATACGCGGGGTCGTCTGGGTCGGCGGGCATGTCGTCGAGCGCCCGGCTGAGCAGCGCGCAGGCGTCAGCGCCCGGCAGCCCTGGGCGAAATGCCGCGTCCTCGTACCCAACGGCGGCGCGTAGCCGCACGCCGGGGTCGCGGGAGTCGCTGAGCCGCAGATACAGGTTCCGTGCCCCGGCGGTGTCACCCGCGCGGACATGGCTGCGGGCAGCAGCGAAGCGCAGGTCCTCGCACTCGGACTCCGGGCCGTCCAGGAGTTCAGCGGCCTGCGCGTACCATGCGGCCGCGTCCTCGAAAGCCAGGCTCCGCTCGGCCTCGCGGGCCGACAGCAGGAGATACTCGGCAGCCTTGCCGCCATAGCCCAGCGCGCTGGCCCGGGCGAAGTGATAGGCAAGCTGACGCGCCACCTGGGGAGAGTCGGCCCCAGATGACTGGAGCACGTCGCCGACCTGCGCGTGCAGCAGCGCTCGCCGCGAGGGGCTGACCAGATCGAGGACCGCTTGCCGGGTAAGCGTATGCGGGAACGCGACGTGTCCCCTGGTCAGCTCCTCGGCGTCCACCAGCCCGAACCGCGCGGCGACGTCGAGCGCCGACAGCGCCTCGCCCGGATCGCCACCGCACGCAGCGACCAAGATCCGCACCGCTCCGCCGTCGCCAAGCACTGCGGCGGTCTCGAGGACTTCGCGTTCGCGTAGCGCCAGGCGCGACAAGCGTCGCTGCAGCGTGTCGCGGATCGAGGCGGGCGCAGGTGTGACCGCGGGACGGACCGGGGCCGCAGCGCCGCGGGCGACGATGTCGCGCCAGATCTCCCGCAGGAAGAAGGGGTTGCCGCCGGTCTGATCACGCAGCACGGCGGCGTACTCGCGTGCCCGTCGCGCCGGAAGACCGCCCTCGGCCACCAGGTACTGAGCGACCTCGTCGGTACTGAGCCCGGGCAGGTCGATGCGGCGGACGCCATCGAGCCGATACAGGTCAGCGATCGCGTAGGTCAGCTCGTCGGAACGGTCGGGAGCCGTCGTGCGGTGCGTCACAGCAGTAGCAGCCGGGACTGCGCTGAATGCTGCGTCACGTGGCTGAGCAGCTGCAAGGTCGGCGTGCCGGCCCAGTGCAGGTCCTCCAGGACACACACCACCGGGCGGGCCTGGCCGACGGACCGCAGCAGGTCGGTGACCGCATCGAAGAGCTCCCGGCGGTAGTCGCTGTCGTCGCCCGGCGGGGATTGCAGACCCGGGCGGTGCCGCCGCACCAGCGGCGTCAGCCGCAGTAGCTCACGCGCCGAGCCGCCCAGGTCCTCGGCCAAGACGCCTTCGGCGGTCCCGCCCAGCAGCTGCTCCAGGCACTCGGCGAAGGGCTCGTAGGGAGGGCCGGCCTCCGGGGAGCAGGTCCCGATCAGCACCACCGCTCCCCGGCGGTGCAGAGCGGCGGCGATCTCCTCGACGAGCCGGGATTTACCCGCCCCCGGTTCGCCGCCGATGAAGATCAGCTCGCGCGCGCCGGAGCGGACGGCGGCCCAGCCCTGCTCGGCCGCGGCCGTCTCCGCGGCGCGGCCGACAAAGGCCGGCTTCGCCCTCCCGGCGGCACGGACCGGAAGCGGCGGAGCGCCCCAGACCTCCATTTGCCCACGTTAACGCCGGTGGACGGCACCGTCGATAGCCAGAACTGGCTAGCCGCCCGCGGAGGACCGGTACCAGGTCTGGTCATGACCGGATGGCCTACGGCCCCTAATGTCGGATCTGTTCCGGTAAGCAGCTGCCCGCTGCTAGCCCAGCCCCACACGGAGGACACCATGACATCGATGACCTCGCTGCCCGACCACATAACCGGCCAGGTGGTCACTCCCGGCGACCCCGATTACGAGGATGCCAGGCGCGTCCACAACTTCATGATCGACAGGCATCCGGCGGTCATCGTCCGCTGCGCCGACACCCGCGATGTCCGGGCGGTGGTGGACCACGCCCGTGACAGCGGCCGCGACCTCGCCGTCAGGGGCGGAGGGCACAGCGTCCCCGGGTTCGGCACCGGCGACGGCGCCATCGTGGCCGACCTGTCGGCGCTGAACCGGGTGCTGGTCGATCCGGAGCGGCGGACGGCGCGCGTCGGGGGCGGGGCCACCTGGACCATAGTGAACGACGCCACGGCCGCCCATGGGCTGGCGACCACGGGCGGCATCGTGTCGACCACTGGCGTCGCCGGCCTCACCCTCGGCGGCGGGATCGGGTATCTGGCGCGCGCGCGGCCTGTCCTGCGACAACTTGCTGTCCGCCGAGGTCGTCCTCGCCGACGGCCACATCACGACCGCCAGCGAGACCGAGTACCCGGACCTGTTCTGGGCACTGCGCGGAGGAGGGGGGAACTTCGGCGTGGTCACCGAGTTCGAATTCCGCCTCCACCCCGTGGGCGAGATCTTGGCCGGGCTCATGCTGTTCGAATGTGATGACGCCGCCGACGTCCTGCGGTACTTCCGCGACTTCATCGCCGGCGCCCCGCGCGAGTACGGCGGGTTCCCCTCCTGGCACTTGGCGCCGCCACTGCCTATCATCCCCGAGAACCGCGTGGGCGAGCCGTTCCTCACGGTGGTGTCGTGCTGGACAGGCGACCACGGCGCGGGCGCCCAAGTGCTCCAGCGCTTCCGCGATGTCGCGCAGCCAGTAGCCGAGCTCATCGCGCCGATGCCCTACCCGGCGCTCAACGCCCTGTTCGACGGCCTGGTCCCGCGCGGGCTCCAGCACTACTGGAAGGCGGTGTTCGTCAAGGACCTCACCGACGAGGCGATCGCTGCCCACCTCGAGCACGGGCCACGCGTGCCGGTGCTCAACTCCACCATGGATATTTACCCGATAAACGGGGCCTGCCATGATGTCGCGGCCGACGCCACGGCGTTCGGCCACCGCGATGCTACCTATGCCTGCGTCATCGCCGGCATGTGGCCGGACCCGGCGGACAACGAGGCCCATATCCAGTGGGTGCGCGACTATTACGCCGCGCTGGCCCCGCACTCAGATCCAGGCGGGTACGTCAACTTCGCTTCGGCAGATGACCAGCAGCAAGTGCGTGACAACTATGGCGCCGGGTACGACCGGCTCGCACAGATCAAGCGACGCTACGACCCGGCCAACCTCTTCCACCTCAACCAGAACATCACCCCCGCGACGGGGTGAACACGCCTCCGCAGGTAGCCATTCGGCCGATCCGCCTTCGAGCCAAGCGGGATGGGACGGGACTGCGGGCCGACGCGCCGACATCGAGCGTGGGCGTCTGCTATGCGTAGCGCAGCGCGTCGCCGGGCCGAAGGTGGGCAGCGCGTCTGATCGGCACGAGGGTGATGAGGAGTGCGAGCAGGATGGTGCCGGCGAGGGCGAGCGCGAGGTTCCAGGGCGGGAAGGCGAGCGTGATGTCGACCTTGACGACGGTCTTGACCAGCCAGACGAGGAACCGGTCGAGCAGGTAGCCGAGCGGGATCCCGATCAGCCAGCCTGCGGCGGCGAGGGTGAGGGTTTCGGTGGCGAAGATGCGGCGGATGTCGCGGGCGCGGGCGCCGATTGAGCGGAGGATGCCGATCTCGCGGGTGCGCTCGAGGACACTCATCGTGAGTGCGTTGGCCAGGCCGGCCATGCTGATCGCGACGACGAGCAGGCCGACCACGGCGAGGGTGGTGGTCTGGGTGCGGCTGCTGGCGATCTCGTTCGCCAGCTTGACGTAGACGATCTCGCTGCTGACGTCGTAGCCGTGTGTGGTGAGCGTGTCTTCGATGCGGGTGGTGGTGCGGTCGATGAACGCGTGGTCGTGTGAGGTGGTCTGGACCCAGTAGTCGCTGGCGTCGGCGGGCATGCTGGTTAGGATTGCATGCATCGTGGTCAGCGGCACAAACAGCGCGGTGCCGTTTTCCTGCTGGTTCGTCGAGATGCCGATCACGCGGAAGCTGGCCGGGCCGGAGGCGGTCTGGACGCTGATGCTGTCGCCGAGCCGGGTTCCGGTGGCGTCGGCGATGTCGCTCTCGATGACGGCGACGTGGGCTCGGGTCTGCTCCTCGGCGGGGGTGTACCAGCGCCCGGCGGCGAGCCGGTAGTGGAACATCGTCGCCTGCTGCACGGCCCAGATCTTCGCGTCCTGGCCGGCGAGCTTGACGTCGGTGACGAACATCGGCTCCACGGCCGCCACGCCAGGGGTGACGCGGATCAGGGCCGCGGCGCGGGCGTCGAGCACGTGGCCACCCACCGCGACGATCTTGACATCCTCGCCGTGGTCCCCCCACGAGCCGCGGCTAGCGTTGGCGACCGCGGTGGTGAGGCCGAGCACCGCGAGCAGGGTGCCGACGGCGAGCGCGATCACCAGTGCGGTGGACAGGCTGCGCCGCCTGCGTCGGCCTACGTTGCGCAGCCCGATCTGCGCCGGGCGGGGCAGGAAGCGGACGCGGCGCAGCAGCCGGTCGCCGGCGTCCTGGCCGCCGACCGCGGAACCGGTCGCTTCCAGCGCGTCCCGCACCGGCACCCGGACGGCGCGCCGGATCGCCGGCAGTGCCGCCAGCGGCGGCCCGAGCAGCCCCACCAGCGCGCTGATGAGCACGATGGGCCAGTCGATGCCGAAGCCGACGCCGACCGCGAAGAACGTCGAGCCGAAGAAGCGGGCCAGGATGTAGGCGAGCACGGCCCCCAGGACGATCCCGGCCACGGTTGCCAGCCCGCCGAGCAGCAACGCGGTCTTCAGGTAGACCGCGGCGATCTGGCGCCGGCGCCCGCCGACCGCCTTCATGATCCCGATCTCAGCTGTCTGCTCGGCGACCAGCGTCGTCATGGTGTTGGAGATCAGCACGAGCGCCGACAGCAGCGCGAGCAGGGTAATCACGTAGAGGAACTTCGAGGCGCTCTGGAAGCTGGACTTGCCGGGCCAGTCGCCCGCAGCCCGTACCTGCGGCAGGTCGCTGAAACCGGTGAAGCCGGGGACCGCGGCGAGCGTGTGACGGATCGCCGTGATCGTCGCATTGACCGCGGCCGGACGGGTATCGGCGAGCGTGAAGAACAACTCGTCGTATCCGGGGGTCCGGCTCAGCGACGCCACGGTGGCCGGCGTGGCGTAAAACACGATCACGCCGTCGGAGGTGACGGTCTGGCCGCCGTCGAGGTTGCGGCCCTCGCCGCTGACCTGCAGCGAGCGCACGGCTCCGTCCGCGCCGATGATCCGCACGGTCTGCCCGGCCCGCACCGACAGCAGGCCCTGCCTGGTGTTCTGCGTGTCGGTTAGGACCGCGCCCGTTCCCGGCGCGGCACCCGAGGCGACATGCACGACGTTCACCGCCTGCCGGGAGAAATCCGGTATCCCGAGCACCTGGGCGAACGCGCGGCGGGCGCCGACGTACACCCTGCCGCCGAAGAACGACCGCGGTTCGACCGCACGGACATTCGGCACCGCGGCCAGCGCGGACAGCTGGGTCTGATTGAGCACCAGCGGGCGGGTGTAGATCGTCAGGTCGGGCAGCCGGTCGGCCGCGACCTCGGCGCTCATCGTACGGTTCATCAGCGCCGGCAGCGCGAACAGGCCGATGCTCGCCACCGCCAGCGCCAGGGTCGCGACCGCGAAGAACGCGCGCGACCTGCGCCGGCTCAGATCGGTGATCGACTTGCGCAGCAGCGAGGAGACCATCTCGCCCTCCTCACGCCGCGACGACGACGCCGTCGCGGATCGAGACGACCCGGTGCGCCCGCGCGGCCAACTCGCGATCGTGCGTGACGTACAGGACCGTCTTGCCCTGCTCGTTCAGACGCGCGAACAGCTTGAACATCTCCGCCGCGGTCACGGTGTCGAGGTTGCCGGTCGGCTCGTCGCCGACGATCAGCTGCGGATCGGTGGCCAGCGCCCGCGCGATCGCGACCCGCTGCTGCTCACCGCCCGACAGCTCCGCCGGCAGATGATCGGCCTTGTCGCCCAGACCGACCAGCGCAAGGTCCTGACGGGCCCGCTCGAACCGCTCCCGCTTCGACCCGCGGCGGGCGAAGTCGAGCGGCAGCACCGCGTTCTCCAGCGCCGACAGCGTCGGCAGCAGCTGGAAGAACTGGAACACCACGCCCACGTGCTCGCCCCGCCAGACCGCCAACTCTTCCTCACTCATCAGGTCGATCCGTCGGCCACCGACCGACACCGTCCCCGCGGTCGGCCGGTCGATCCCCGCGACCAGGTTCAGGATCGTCGTCTTGCCGCTGCCCGACGGGCCCACAACAGCGACCAGCTCGCCGGCCCCGATCTCCAGGTCGATCCCGCGCAGCGCCGGGTAGTCCAGCCGGCCCATCCGATAGGTCTTCTCGACTCCCGCCAGATCGATGAACGGCTCAGAAACCCTCGCCGGCCGGGCCGCCCGCTCGACCACACTCTCCATGCCCATTACCGCACCTTCTTCACCACGCAACGCACATCCGGCGCAACCAGCCGCGCAATCGACTGGACGACCCGGTCGCGGCCGCGGATGTCGAACCCGTCCCGCGCAGCGCTGATGCGCGGTTGTACTGTCCGACTCCCAGCGTGTGCCCCCGGCCCCCGGATCGCACCGTGACCCTCACTGCCCTCGCCGCCTATGATTCGGCCCAGCACGCGCGGTTTCTGGCTTTCGTGCACCCTCATAACGCCCACCTCGATCAGCCGTCAGATGGACCTAACCAAAGGCTGCGATCCTGGTTACCCGGCGCGGTAGTGGCGAAGGTCACACGAAGGCAGGTCTTCCGTCTCATGCCGAGCAGCGTTCCGCGCCCACGGACCTCGGACGTAAATAGACAGCGCGCATTCCACTTCGTGCATAGATGTGCGCACGGATGAAGCGCTCATTTCGGCGGAATCGGACGCCGGTCAACCGTACCGGCCATGGGTCGTCCGATGACTGGGCGCGCGATCGTCTCGGGTGACCAACCGGAAGGTGGGGCCAGAGCCAGAACCTGCTGTCCCTTGACACCGAATCGAACCGATGACCTACGTACGAGCACGCCGGTGTCGTGAACGCATCCGTCCCGATAGCGCGGGCCAATATCAGGAGAGCCGCTATCGACTTTGCTACGGCGAGATGGTGGCGTGGACTGGCAGAGGAGCGGCAATCCACCGTCTTATTCGCCCAGGGAGAGGATTCAGGCACGTGGGTAAGACCAAGGAAGTCCGTGAGGCGGTCGAAGCCGGGCTCCGCTTCGGTCCGCGTATCGACGCCGCTGATATCACCATCAGGAACATCAACGGGGAGGTAGCCCTCAACGGCGCCGTGCCGGGCTACCCGCAGTTCCTGGAGGCGGCCGCCGCCGCGCGGCGGGTCACCGGGGTGACCAGCGTGCACAACCACCTGGAGGTGGTGCTGTCGCCGGACGGCTACCGCGACGACGCGATGCTGACCGCCGCGGCGAACCAGGCGCTCGCGCGGACCATCACCGTACCGGACGGCGTGGAGGCGACCGCATACGACGGCAACCTCACCCTGACCGGCACCGTCCCCTACGGCTCGCAGCGCGCCGCCGCCGAATCGGCCGTGGCCGGTGGCGAAGGCAAATGAGCGGAAGCCGGCAAGAGGCCGATCTTAAGCTGTGCTGGAATTGCGGCAAGCGGGGAGCCCCCGGTGTCGGCAGCCGGATGACTTGCCACCCGTGCGAGGTCACTTGGATGCCTCGGTCGTCAGCGGCTTGCGGTGACCCGAATCATGTGTATTGGATGGGCAACGTAATCGATTGTGTTGACTTCACAAAGCCCGAAGCACTGGGAGCGCCAGCGTGAAACGCGGAAGCAGCCGGTTACCGGGTAGGTTGGCTGGGTCGGTGAAGGCTAACTCGGCTTTGCTGTGGCTCAGAATGCTAGGCAGGTAACCATCCGGGAGGCGGCATGACTGCCGTCTGCCTTCATGCGGAGGATGATCATGGCCATTGCTACCCCGCTGTCGGTTTCGGGGCGCTGGATCACCGACGTGAACGGCAACCGGGTCAAGCTCGCCGGGGTTAACTGGGCCGGGGCGCACCAGGACGCGATGACGCCCGGGGGCCTGGACTACCGGCAGCGCGACGATATCGCTTCCCAGATCGCGGAGTGGGGATTCAACAGCGTGCGGTTTCCGTTCGCGCTGCAGACTGTGACCTGGGGTTCCCCGGTGGCCTCCGCCGGCGTCGCTGCCAACCCGGATCTCGTCGGCTGCACCCCCTGGCAGGTGTACACCGCATGCGTGCAGGCGCTGACCGCAGCGGGCCTGATGGTGATCCCGAACTGCCATCTGCTGTTCCGGGGCTGGTGCTGCTCGGGGGACGACGGGAACGGCCTGTGGTGGAACGGGAACTGGCCCAGCTCCACGTTCACGAACGACTGGCTGACGGTGGCCGCCGCGTTCGCCGGTAACCCGCTGGTGATCGGCTATGACCTGAAGAACGAGCCGAGGACGGCCACCATCGGCGGGACCGTCTACACCCCGTCGTGGGGTGACGGAAACCAGGACACCGACTTCTGCCAGCTCTATACCAGTACCGCCACGAGCATCCAGGCAGTGGACAGTGATGCGCTGTTCTTCTGCGAGGGCCTGTCGTACGCCGCGGACCTGACCGGCACCAAGACCACACCGGTCACCCCGGGCCAGGGCAATTGCGTGGTGTACTCGATGCACGACTATGCCTGGTACCACTCGTCCGGGCAGTCGCAGGCCGAGTACATCACGGCGATGAACAATGCCGGGGGTTTCCTGATGACGGAGGGGACGGCGCCGGTCTGGATAGGGGAGTTCGGCACCGGCAATGACAGCCTGGCCGCCGTCGGCGCCTCCTCGGTGATCGGGGCGTCCAGCCCCTCAGACGGGAACCTCGGGGCATGGTTTAACAACTTCCTGGCGTGGGCCGGGCAGACAGACGTGGACTGGTGCTGGTGGTTGCTGGACGGGACCATGTGCCAGGGCACCACCCCGCAGACTAACCAGCTGCAGTTCGCGCTCGGCGATCGTTCCGGCTACGGGCTGTTCGCCCAGGACTGGACCGGGGTGTCAAACCCGGCCCTGCTGGAGGCCCTGCAGGCCATCAAGCGCCCGGTAACGGGACCGGGAGTGTAGGAAAAAAGGGGCGGTGAGGTGACCGCCTCCGGTTTGGTGGTCATGGCGTGCCCGGCCGGGTCCGGTACCAGGCGATGGTCGCGGCAATGGCCGTGGCCAGCGGGGTTCCGGCCGCCCCGAACATGGCCTGGTACTTGCTGGTGTCCAGGACGAAGGGCTCGTCGAACTCATACGAGATCTCGGCCAGTTCCCGCATCGTCGGGTTGACCAGTCCCAGGGCGCGCACGGCCAGCTTGGGCAGCGACCGGAGGCCGATGGGATGCCCGACCTCGGCGGCCACCAGATCGAGGAGCGCCCGGGTCGTGCCGGTCGCCGGGCCGGGCAGGTGCCACACCTGCCCGGCCGCGCGGGCGTCGGTGCCGAGGGTGGCCAGGCCAGCGGCGATGTCGGGAACGTAGCTGTAGCTGTGGGGCAGGTCAGGGTTACCGATGAAGTCGGCGCGTCGGCCGGCCAGGGCGTTGCCGAAGACCCGCTCGCCCAGCGTGGAGCCCTGGGTGACGCCGGGGCCGAAGAAGTCCGAGGCCCGGCCGATCGCGACGCGGACCCGGCCGGCGTCGGCGGCGGCCAGCAGTTCGGCCGTCATCGCCGCCCGGGCCCGGCCCTTGACACCGGTGGCGGCCAGCGGCAGGTCCTCGGTCATCGGCTTGCCGCCGGTCGGGCCGTAACCGTACAGGTTCTCCAGGCTCACCAGCAGTGCGCCGGTGCGCTCGGCGGCGGCCAGCACGCCCCGCTGCAACGGCGGGAAGCGCTCGGGCCACTGGGTGTACGGGGCGTTCAGGCACTGGTAAACGACCGATGCGCCCTTGGCCGCGTCGGCGGCGGCTTCGGGGTCGCTGGCATCCGCGGCCCGCCAGTCGACGCCGGCTAGCGGAGGCGGCCGGTGCCTGGACACCGCCCGGACGGCAAGACCCTGGCAGGCCAGGTGCGCGGCCAGGGTGCTGCCGACCTGGCCGGTCCCGAACACGACGTGCAGTCGATCCTCACCCATGACCAGGTCCTCTCGACGGCCTCGAGTAACCCGGCAGTCGGCGACAGCCCAGCCTCGACATCCTGTCATTCACGCTACGTTAGTCCCAGAAAACAAGCAATGAATTTCTCGAAATGTTTAGCTTGGCTCGGCCCAGGCCGAAGTTGAGGGGCCGGGACCGTACTGACCGTGCGGCTCCCCGACTCCACGGAAGATCATTTACCCGAACGGACAGGGGTGCATCCCATTGATCCAGAGGGCTTTCTCGCATAGCGACAGGCAGCACAACGTCTTCCTCGCCTCACATTGTCCAGCTCGCGCCGACGACAATGCCGGCCACGGCCGTCGGTGCGGCAATGTCCAAGTCGAGCACGGCGCAGACCCATCATGGGTTCGTGGAGGATGACCCGAAGCGCCATAGCTTGCGTACCGGATTCGACAGGGCAGCGGAGGACTACCAGCGCACCAGGCCAGTCTGCCCGGGCGCAACTGTTCGACGACCTGATCGACCTGGCAGTGGCTGCGGCTGAGGGCTGTGCGGTGGGCGGTTGCGGGCCCGGTTCGCGGGGTTAGTTTTTTCCCATGGCCGCAGATGAGGTGGAGCTTGAGGTCGGGAACCGGTCGGTGCGGATCTCCAACCCGGGCCGGGTGTACTTCCCGGCCCGTGGCGAGACCAAGCTCGACCTGGTCCGCTATTACCTGTCGGTCGGCGATGGCATCGTGCGCGCGCTGCGTGAGCGGCCGTGCATGATGCACCGGTTCCCCTCCGGGGTCGCCGGGGAGAAGGTACACCAGAAGCGGGTTCCGCACGGCGCGCCGCCGTGGCTGGAGACGGTGCGGGTGGACTTCCCCCGCTACGGCCGGCACGCCGACGAACTGTGCGTCACCGAACTGGCCAGCGTGGTGTGGGCGGTGCAGATGTCTACCGTGGAATTCCACCCGTGGAACTCCAGGCGGGCCGATGTCGAACGGCCCATGAGTGGCGCATCGACCTGGATCCCATGCCGCGCTGCGAGTTCGCCACCGTGCGCCGGGTCGCCCGCATCGTGCACGAGATACTCGGCGAACTCGGAGCTACCGGGTGGCCCAAGACCTCGGGCGGCAAGGGCCTGCACATCTACGTCCGGATCGAGCCACGGTGGGGCTTTGCCGAGCTGCGACGGGCCGCGCACGCCTTCGCCCGCGAGGTCGAACGCCGCGCGCCGGACCACGTCACGACCACCTGGTGGCGCAAGGACCGTGACCCCGCCATGCTGTTCGTCGACTACAACCAGAACGCCCGCGACCACACGATCGCCAGCGCCTACTCGGTGCGCGGCGTGCCTGAGGCGACCGTATCCACCCCCATCACCTGGGACGAGATCGACGAGATCGACCCACGCCAGTTCACTATCGCCACCGTGCCCGCCCGCTTCGCCAAGCTCGGCGACCTACACCAGGGCATCGATGACTCCGCCTACCCGCTGGACACCCTGCTGGAATGGGCAGAACGCGACCAACTCGACTAGGACAGCGCACGACGCACCGGCGACCGCACGGACCAGTGGGCGGGCAGCCCCAGCGTATGCATGACGTCCCTGGTCGCGCCCGCCCCGCGAGCATCCGGGCGATGAGCTAACTACCAGTCCCGGCTGGGCCAGCTTTGAGGCGCACAGATCAACTTGCCGGGACTGTAAGTTAAACGGTGTAACTTCCGAGACGGAGGAGACACCAGATGACTGACGTGACACAGGACCGGAACCAGGCAGGGGCGGAGCTATCGGCGGCCGATGAGCAGCTGCT
>Ga0209656_10001697_pt1 | contig 14426 bp, 13 predicted proteins | sample BogFormECP12_OM2_FD_188239 | JGI IMG/M metagenome (GOLD analysis project Ga0209656, IMG submission 188239) | Bog forest soil microbial communities from Calvert Island, British Columbia, Canada - ECP12_OM2 (SPAdes) (version 2) | ecosystem: Environmental > Aquatic > Freshwater > Wetlands > Bog ... | reverse complement strand
GAACCGCTCCACGACGCGTGCCATCACCTCGCGGGCATTGACGGTCCTGGTGTCGAACCGGGTGATCAGGATGCCGGTGATCCCCAGTTTCGGGTTGAGCCGGTCGTGCACCTTGTCGACCGTGTCGGTCAACAGCGCCAGGCCCCGCAGCGAGAAGTACTCGCATTCCGTCGGGATCACCACACCGTCCGCGCAAGCAAGCGCGTTCACCGTCAGCAGGCCCAGCGACGGCTGGCAGTCGATCAGCACGTAGTCGTACCGATCGAGCACCGGATAAAGCGCCCGCGCCAATGTCTGCTCGCGGCCCACCTCGTTGACCAGCTGGATCTCGGCAGCCGACAGATCGATGTTGCTGGGCACCAGGTCGAGGTTCTTCACGCGGGTGTGCACCATCACGTCGTCGATCGAGACCCGTGCGTCGACCAGAACGTTGTGAATCGTTGCTTCCAGTTCGTAATGCGGCACCCCGAGCCCGGCGCTCAGCGCCCCCTGCGGGTCCAGGTCCACCAACAGCACCCGTCGGCCGTACTCGGCCAGGCTCGCCCCCATGTTGATCGTCGATGTGGTCTTGCCGACCCCGCCCTTCTGGTTGCACATCGCGATGACCTTGGCCGGGCCGTGGCTGGTCTTCGGCCGCGGCTCGGGGATGTTTCGCGGCGGCCGTCCGGTCAGGCCGATTCCTGAGTGGTCTGGGTCGTCGGTCACACCCGACCATCCCTGGTCAGGGGGTGCGCGGTGGTGGCGGACATCCGACCAAGTTTAACGGGGCGGGTGGGCGGAAAACGGTGGACCGCGCCGAACGAGTTCCGCTTGAATCAGCGCATCACCAGCACGAGCAGGCTGGCCGCGCCCGCGAGGACGCAGTAGATGGCGAACGGCGTCAACGTGCGGGTCTTGAAGTAGCGGGTCAGGTAGCGCACGGCGAGATAGGCGCTGACGAAGGAGGCGATGCTGCCGGCCAGCACCTGACCGTGGATGCCGGCGCCCAGCGGACCCGCCAAGTCGGGAACCTTCAGGGCTCCCGCGGCCAGGATGACGGGCGTGGCCAGCAGGAATGAGAACCGTGCGGCGTCCTCGTGCGACAGCCCGCGCAGCAGCCCGGCCACTATGGTGATCCCCGACCGGCTGATGCCGGGCAGCAATGCGAGGATTTGCGCCGACCCGATCAGCACGCCCTGGCCCATCGGCAACCCGGACAGCCGCTCATCGCTGGGATCGAGTCCGTGGCCGCGCCGCTGCTCGACACCGGCATGACCGTCGGCCGCGGGCGTCAGGACCGGCGGCGCCGGCGCGCGCCGGCGCAGTCGTTCGCCGGCGTAGAGCACCACACCGTTGACGATCAAAAAGGCCGCGGCGGGGATCGGCTTTCCCAGCGTCGTGCGGAACAGATGCTCGAGCGCCAGACCGGCGATACCGACGGGAATGGTGGCCAGAATGATGAGCCAGGCCAGCCGCTCGGCGGGTGTCTCCACACGCCGATAGCGCACGGACGTCACCACGCCCGCCACGATCCGCGCCCAGTCGCGCCAGAAGAACACCAGCAGCGCGGCGGCGGTGGCGACGTGCAGCCCGACAATGAACGCGAGGTATGACGACTCCGGCGCCGACACGTTCAGATCGCGGGCCCACCGGCCGCCGACCAGCGCCGGTATTAGCACCGAATGCCCGAGGCTGGACACCGGAAACAACTCAGTCAGGCCCTGGAATCCGCCGACGACGATCGCTTCGCTGTAGCTGAGGGCACTCATCGGTGAGTCACCGTATCGCATTGCGGACATTGTCGATGGCGGCCCGACGCCTATCGTTCACAGCAAGTTGACACCACCGTCGGTGAGTTCGGCGATCGCTGGCCCGGAACCCGACACCCCGACGCGGCCTTTTCCAGGGCCGGTTTGCCAGGTGGCGGTGCTACCGTGCCCTTCTGTGTCGGAGCGCAACCGCCGACGGTTCATGGCGAGCCTGGCTGCGGCCGTGGTGGCCGGGGTGGGTTTGGCTCGCTGGCATGTCGACACCTCATTGCGGCCATCGGCCGCGCCGGCGGCGGTGCCGCCGAGCCCGGCCGCGCAGGTGCGGGCCTCGGCGGGTGTGCTGCCACCGCCATCGACTAGCACCCGGATCCGCCTGCCCGGCAACGGGGTTCTGACTCGCCTGCCGGGTCAGGGTGATCTGCTTGCGCTCACCGTCGACGACGGTGCCAACAGCGATGTAGTGCGCCTCTACACTCAATTCGCCAAGGACACCGGCGTGCGGCTGACGTATTTCGTCAACGGGACGTACGCCTCGTGGGTCGACAACCTCGCCGTGCTGCGCCCCCTGGTGGAGTCGAGGCAGATCCAGCTCGGCAACCACACCTTCTCGCACCCGGATCTGACCACCGTGTCACTACGCCGGATCGCAGACGAAATCGCCCACAACGACACGTTTTTGAAGAAGACCTTCGGGATCGATGCGGCCCCGTATCTACGACCGCCTTACGGTAGGCATAATCCTGCCGTGGATCGGGTGGCCGCCGACCTCGGCTACACGGTCAAGGCGATGTGGTCGGGTTCGCTCGCGGATTCCACTGTGGTGAAAGAGGATTTCATCGTCAAGATGGCGAACCAGTACTTCACGCCGCAGACTATCGTGATCGGTCACCTCAACCATTTACCGGTCACCCACGTCTACGACCAGCTCGTCGAGGTCATCCGCTCCCGTAACCTTCGCACGGTCACCCTCGACGACGTGTTCCTGCGCCCGGCGAATCGGGCCTAGTGCGCGCGCGGGTGCGCGCCTGCCCAGACTTCCCGCAAGGCGTGCACGTTGGCCAGCGTGTAGATCTGTGTAGTGGTCACGGAGGCGTGTCCGAGCAGTTCCTGCACGACGCGGACGTCGGCGCCGCCGTCGAGCAGATGGGTCGCGAATGAGTGTCGGAGCATGTGCGGCGAGACGGCGCCGGTGATGCCGGCCCGCTCGGCTGCGTCCTGCAGAACCTGCCAAGCACTTTGCCGTGACAGCCGGCCGCCGCGGGCGTTGAGGAAGATCGCGGGGGTGCCGGGGCCGCGCCTGGCCAGTTCCGGCCGCCCGCGAACGTAGTAGGCGTCGAGCGCGTCGATCGCCGGTCCTCCGACCGGGACAAGGCGATGCTTGCCACCCCGGCCGCCCAGTAGCGCCGAGCGGGCCTCGGTGTCAAGGTCGCCTACGTCGAGGCCCACGGCTTCCGAGATCCGCGCGCCCGTCGAGTACAGCAACTCCAGCAGCGCGCGGTTGCGCAACGTGAGCGGGCCGTCCGCCGGGCCGTCACCGCCCGCGCCGGTCACCAGTGCGAGCACCTCGTCGACGGTCAGGCTCTTGGGTAGCCGCCGGCCCGGGGTGGGCGGCTTGACCGCCTTTGCGACGTCGCTGGTGGTCAATCCCTCGGCCGCGGCGAACCGGTGTAGCCCGCGCACCGCGATCAATGCTCGGGCCGCCGAGACCGCCGATAACCCGGCCGTGCCGGCGTGCGGATCGCCGCGGCGCAAAGAGACGACGAAGTCGCTGACGTCCTCCTCGCTGGCATCGGCGAGGTCGTCGATGCCGCGCACCGCGAGATGCTCCTGGTAGCGACGCAGATCGCGACGATACGAACTCAACGTGTTGGCCGCGACGCCACGCTCGATGGTCAGATGGTCGAGATACCCCTGCAGCTGTCCGTCGAGCGCCGGCGCGAGAGTCGTCATCATCGGCCCTGCCGTCGTGCGAACGCGGAGGGCCGGTCCGGCCATTGGGCGTCGACAGGCCGGGTCGGCTTGCCCTCGATCACCGCCGCGTATGCGGCCAGCACACCGGCGGCCGCAGTGGCATTGACGATTTCACCGGACATCACCATCTGCACCGCCTGCTCGAGAGGGAACCAGTGCAGCGTCAAGTCGGCCTCTTCGTCCTTGGCTTCCGGGCGGCCGACGTCCGATAACCCCGTCGCCAGATACGTGCGCACGGATTCGTCGGAGAATCCCGGCGAAGACGCGACATCTAGCAGAACTCGCCAGTTTTCGGCCGCCAGCCCGGCTTCCTCCTTCAGTTCGCGAGCGGCGGTTTCCGCCGGGTCTTCGCCTTCGGTGTCGAGCAACCCCGCGGGCAATTCCCACAGCCGGCGGCCCAGCGGATGGCGGTACTGATAGACCATAGCGAGGTTGCGGTCGTCGTCGATCGCCGCGATGGCCACCGCGCCGAAGTGTTCGACGACCTCGCGCGTCGCGGTGCTCCCGCCAGGCATCAGCACATGGTCGACACGCAGCGCCAAAATTCTTCCGGCATAAGCTGTTTCGGAAGAGACGGTTTGGAAGTCGTGCTCAGCCACGGGCCACTGGCTGCTGCAGCAGCCCCTCGACCCCTCCCGGATGCTCGGTGCCGTTCGCTCGGCGTTCCGGAATCTCGACCGGCAACCGTTCGGCGGCTTTGTAATCCAGCGCGGCGCCGATGAACCCGACAAAAAGCGGGTGTGGCCGGGTGGGCCGGCTCTTCAGCTCCGGGTGCGCCTGGGTACCGACGAGGAACGGGTGAACCTCGCGTGGGTATTCGACGAATTCAACCAGGTGCCCGTCGGGCGAGGTGCCGGAGAACCGCAACCCGCTCTCGGCGATCTTGTCGCGGTATTCGTTGTTCACCTCGTACCGGTGCCGGTGCCGCTCAGAAACCTCGGTGGATTGATATGCCTCAGCCACGATGGATCCCGGTTCCAGCACGGCCGGATACGCACCGAGCCGCATCGTGCCGCCGAGGTCGGCTTCCCCCGCGACGGCGTCCCGCTGGTCGGCCATCGTGGAGATGACGGGATCGGGCGTTTTGGGGTCGAATTCCGCCGAGTTGGCCTCGGTGAGTCCCACCGAACGCGCCGCATCGATCACTATGCATTGCAGCCCCAGACACAAGCCGAGCACCGGCAGCCCATGCGTACGGGCATAACGGATCGCACCGATCTTCCCTTCGATGCCGCGTATCCCGAATCCGCCGGGGATCAGCACGCCGTGGACGTCACTGAGAACCGCCGCCGCGCCAGTGTCGGTTTGGCAGTCGTCGGAAGCCACCCAACGCATTTCAACCTTTGCGTGGTGCTTGAAGCCGCCGGCACGTAACGCCTCGGCGACCGAGAGGTATGCGTCGGACAGGTCGACGTACTTTCCCACCAGGGCGATGCGGACGGTCTCCTGCGGCTCGTGTACCCGCCGCAGCAGGTCGTCCCATTCCGTCCAGTCGACGTCGCGGAAGGGCAGGCTCAGCCGGCGCACGACGAAGGCGTCCAACTCCTCGCGGTGCAGGACCTTGGGAATGTCGTAGATCGACGGCGCATCCGGTGTTGAGATCACGCCGTCGATGTCGACGTCGCACATCAACGCGATTTTGTTCTTCAGGTGCTCGGGCACGTCGCGGTCGCTGCGCAGGATCAACGCATCGGGAGTGATACCGATGCTGCGCAGCGCGGCCACCGAGTGTTGCGTCGGCTTGGTCTTGAGTTCGCCAGATGGCGCCAGGTAGGGAACCAGCGAAACGTGCAGAAAGAAGACGTTCTCGCGGCCGACGTCGTGGCGGATCTGCCTTGCGGCCTCCAGGAACGGCTGCGATTCGATGTCCCCGACCGTACCGCCGATCTCGGTGATCACTACATCCGGTCGGTTGCCGTTGGCGTCGGGGTGCGCCATCGCCAGGATCCGGCTCTTGATCTCGTCGGTGATGTGCGGGATCACCTGGACGGTGTCGCCGAGGTATTCACCACGCCGCTCCTTGGCGATCACCGACGAATACACTTGCCCGGTAGTCACATTCGCTGACCCCGACAGGTTGCGGTCGAGGAACCTCTCGTAGTGGCCGACATCGAGGTCGGTCTCGGCACCGTCCTCGGTGACGAAAACCTCACCGTGTTGAAATGGGTTCATCGTGCCCGGGTCGACGTTGAGGTAGGGGTCGAGTTTCTGCATGACGACCTGCAGGCCGCGAGCGGTCAGGAGCTGGCCCAGGCTGGAGGCAGTCAAGCCCTTGCCGAGCGAAGACGCCACGCCGCCGCTGACGAAGATATGCTTGGTGGCGCTTTGCGGATGCTTGCGTAAAGCTGGCAAGAGCAACTCCCGTGACGACGGCGCAGGCAATGCTTCCAACAGCTGGGGCCTGCCGACCCACGGAATTTCACCTTAACACTGCCGCCGACAAGCCGTCGCTGACACGCCAGCGATCGGGGGTACCGCCCGCTTGCGTCGGAGTCCTACTGCGGGACCGTCACCGCTGTCGCGCCCTGACCCGTCCCGTAATGGGCGCTGTGGCCGCCGTTGAGCAGGTCATGCAGCGCCAGGATCGCGGTGATGCGGCCCGACTCCATGTCAAGGTCATCGACAGTGCTCACGGCGGTCGCCATGCCCGGATCGGCGCGTGTCACCGCCACCGCGGCGGCGCCCGAGGCGCCACCCTCGGAGCCGGCCAGCACCGTGCCGGATCCATGCGGCGCCAGCGCCGCGGCGAACCGCGCGACGGAGGAGCCCCGGTTGCCGGCGTCCTCGCCGAGCCCGCCGCCGGTCACCACCAGCGCAGCATTGGCCGCAGAGATCGGCTTGTCGGGGTATGTGATGAAGCCCGTCTCGCGCAGCGCCGCGAGTGCGGTGTTGCGCTGCGCGTCGTCGACTGGCGGAGCTGCCGGGTTCTTGTTGATCTGCAGCACGATGCCCATCAGGTCACCGGCCTGCGAGCCTTGGTCCACCGACGCGGTGCTCAGCTGCGAACCTGCGGGCAGGATCGACGAATTCACCACGGACAATAGCTTTTCGGCGTTGTTGGCGTCGACGAACTGCTCTGTCAGCGCAACGGTTCCGGTCACGGTGCCACCGGCCTCGCCGACCAGCCGGGTCAGCTCTTGCACCACGTCATCGGAGGAGTCCGGGGTGCGGAAGATCACCACCGACTTCTCCGCGAGTGAGTCGTGCAGCATCCGGCCTGCCATCGCCGCGTCGAAATCACCTGCGGAGTTCAGCTTTTCGCCCAACGCGTTCTTCTGTTGGTCGAGGGTGTTGATCTGATTCTGCAGCTGGCGTTTGTCGTCGCGCAGGCCCGACAACAGCGTGTCCGACAGCAACCCGGAACCCAGTACCACCCCGACGGCCAGTGCCAGGAACACCGCCGCAAGCGAAAACGCATGTTGGCGCAGCGATATCACGATGACGGTCCTAAGAGACGAGGTGCTGCACCCACAGCGAGAAGCGGTTCCAATACCCGAACACCCAGTCCACGGCGGTGTGATCGGCCTTCGATACCCACAGCGCCACGATGACCGCGATGAGCATCGCCAGCACCAACAGCGCGATCGCGCCGCCGGAGATCCTGTTGCGGTACAGCGTTGCGACGGCCTTGGCGTCCACCAGCTTCTGACCCACCTTGAGCCTGGTCAAGAACGTCGACGGGAGGCTGTGTTGGCGGGAACGATCGAAGAACTCCTCGATCGTGGCGGTGTGCCCCGCGGTCACGATCAACGAGGCGCCGTGGTGGTCGGCGAGCAGCAGTGCCAAGTCGGCGGCGGATCCGGCCGCCGGGAACGTCATGGCGCCGACGCCAAGGTCTTGGATGCGCTCCAGTCCGGGTGCATGTCCGTCAGCGTCGGCGGGCAGAACGACGTGCGCGCCGCACCTGAGCACGTCGGCGCTCATGATGTCGGGATCGCCCACGATGAGCTGGGGTCGGTAACCCGCCTTGCGGAGCACGTCGGCTCCCGTGCCAACGCCGACGAGCACCGGCTGGTACTCCTTGATGAACGGTTTGAGCAACTTGAGATCTTCTGCGGCCGACTCTTCTTCGGCCACGACCACGACGTGGCGGCGGTTGAGGTCGACGTCGATCTCGGGGATGCCGATTCCATCGATCAGAAGCGGGCTTTCGCTGCGGATGAACTCGATGGTGTTGCCCGCAAATGCCTCGAGGTGGGCGACCAGCCCGCTCTTGGCCTCGTGCATCAGCTCCGAGATCTCATGGTCGCCGCGCTCCGCGCCCTGGATCAGCCGGCGATCGCCCGCGTACACGCCGCCGTCATGTAGCCGTATCCGCGCGCCGTCCTTGACCTTCCTGAAGACGTCGGGCCCGGTGTCGTCGACCAGCATCACCCCGTTGGCCACCAGCACTTCCGGTCCCAGATTCGGGTAGCGACCAGAGATCGATGGCGAAGCGTTGATCACGGCGGCGACGCCGGCCTCCACCAGCGCGTCGGCGGTGATCCGGTCGAGGTCCAGCGCGTCGATCACGGCGACGTCGCCGAATCCGACGCGGCGCAACAGCCGGTCGGTGTCGCGATCGACGCGGGCGGTTCCGACCAGGCCGGGCCGCGAACTGGCATTGCGAGACAGAAGCGCTGACATCTTCATATCGGGGATTCTGTCGGCGAAACGGCGAGAGCCGTGGAGGCGCGCCGTAACACCAGCCTCACAAGTTTGCTTTTGTCACATTAGTAACACGACTTGGTTGCGGTGACTTAGCCGGCCGCGCGGTCCCCTGCGGCAGTCGAGAGCAGCTCGCGAGCGTGTGCACGGCCGCTGTCGGAATCACCCAACCCGGCGAGCATGCGGGCCAGCTCCACGACCCGGCCGTCGTCGTCGAGCCGGCGCACGTCGCTGGTGCCGTTCCGGCCGCCGGCCTCGACCACGAGGTGAACATCGGCATAGGCGGCGACCTGCGGCAGGTGGGTGACGACGATGACCTGGTGCGTGCGCGCCAGCCGGGCAAGCCGTCGCCCGATCTGCACCGCCGCTCGGCCGCCCACGCCGGCGTCGACCTCGTCGAAGACCATCGTCATGCCCTCTGCTGACGCGGCGAGCACCACTTCGAGCGCCAGCATCAACCGGGACAGTTCTCCGCCCGAGGCGCTCTTGTTGACCGGCAGGATCGCGGCGCCTCGGTGAGCGGTGAAGCCGAACTCGACGATGTCGGCACCTGCCGAACCGGCATGCGCCGCCATCCCCGACGGCAGGATCACCGGTGCGGAATCGTCGACCCGCGCCGGCATGGGCTGCACCGTGACCGTGAACTCCGCGTCGCCCATCGCCAACCCGGCCAGTTCGGCGGTGACGGACTTGGCCAGGCCCTTGGCCGCCTTGGTCCGTTCCTTCGTCAGATCGGCAGCGGCTCGGGCCACCTGACTCGCCAACTCATCCACCCTGCGCTCGAGCCCGGCCAGGGCTTCTTCGGAGACATCCAACTGGCTCAACCGTTCCCGGGCCTCCTGCGCCCAGTCCAGCACGCCGACGATGTCGGCGGCGTACTTGCGTGTCAACGTGCGCAACTGACCCTGTCGGCCCAGCTTTGACTCGAGCATGCTCGCGTCGCTCGGCAGCTCGTCGAGATAGCTTGACAACTCGCTCGATACGTCGGTGATCAGCGTCAACGCCTCGCCGAGTTGAGAGGCCAGCCCGTTGAGAGCGCCGTCGTCCGTGGCTTCGAGGGCGGACTTGGCCCGCCCGACCCAGTCGGCGGCCGACGCCGCGGCGTCGCCCGCGTCGGGACTGCCCGACAACGAGGCGTGGGCGGTTTGCGCCGCTTCGCGCAGTGCGTCGAGCTCCGAAAGACGCCGGATGTCGGCGACGATCGCGTCGTCTTCCCCGGGCATCGGGTCGACGGCGGCGATCTCGTCGAGCGCGAACTTCAGCTGGTCGGCTTCCTGGGCGAGCTCTCGGGCTCGCGCCGCGCGGTCGGCGAGATCCCGGCGCGCGTGCAGCCATTCGTCGCGCAGCTTGCGGTAGCGATCCAGCTTGGCGCCGATGTCGGCGTAGCGGTCGAGGGCGGCGCGCTGCTCGTCGGGCCGCATCAGCCGCAGTTGGTCGTTCTGTCCGTGCAGTGTGAGCAGCTCGGTGGTGAACGTACTCAGCGACCTGGCGGGCACGCTGCGGCCGCCGAGGTAGGCCCGCGACGGTCCGTCGCGGCTGACCGCGCGTGCCGCGATGATGCTGCCGTCGTCGTCACGGACGGCACCCGACGAGTCGAGGATCTCGGCGACTTCGGCCGCGGGTTGCCCATCGAGTTCCTCGGTCGTGAATCGTCCCTCGACGACAGCCCGTTCGGCGCCGGAGCGCACGCGGGTGGCATCGGCGCGGGCGCCGCCGAGGAGGTGCAGACCGGTGACGACCATGGTCTTGCCGGTCCCGGTTTCACCGGTCAGCACGGTCAGCCCGCGGCCGAATTCCGCCACGGCGCTGCCGATAGCGCCGAGCGACTCGATCCGGATTTCGGAGAGCACTCAGTCGTCCAATGTGGTTGGGCCGCGCCAGCCGGTGACCGGCAGCCGGAACTTGCGCACCAGGCGGTCGGTGAAAGGCGCGCTGTCGAGTCGCACCCAGCGGACCGGGGTCGCGCATCGAACCACCTGTACGCGCGCGCCCGCCGGCACGTGGATCTCGCGGCGGCCGTCGCAGACCACCATTGCATCGTTGCCGTCGGCTTCCACCTCGATCGCGATGCACGCCTGCGGGCTGGTCACCATGGGCCGCGAGAATAGCGCGTGAGCGTTGTTGGGCACCACCAAGATTGCCTCTAGTTCGGGCCACAGGATGGGCCCGCCGGCAGAGAACGCATAGGCCGTGGAGCCGGTCGGGGTGGACACCAGCACGCCATCGCACCCGAACGCTGAAACGGGGCGTCCGTCCACTTCGAGGACCACGCCGAGCACACCGAGGTGGATACCCTTCTCCAGACTGGCCTCGTTGATTGCCCACCCGTGACCGACGACGTGACCGTCGACGTGCACCGAAACATCAAGCGTCATACGGTCTTCGACTCGGTAGTCGCGGGCGATGACGTGCTCCAAGACCCGGTCGATGGCTTCTGCCTCGGCTTCGGCGAGAAATCCGATACGGCCGAGATTCACGCCGAGTACCGGCACGTCCGCGTTGCGGGCCAACTCCGCGGCTCGCAGGAACGTCCCATCGCCACCGAGGACCAGCACCAGCTCGCAACCTTCGGCAGCGCGGTCGCTGGGCTCGACGACCTCGATCTCCACGCCGAGGGCGCGCATGTCGTCGGGCGCCAGGTGGAGCGAACCCCGGTCGACCGCCTCGGCAGCCAGCACCCGCAGTGCGATTCCATTGTCGCCCAACACTTTCTGTACACGACGGGCGGTCTCGGTGGCTTCGTCGCGGCCGGTGTGAACCACCAGCAGAATTGTGCGGCTGGCTGTCATTGCGGCCCCTCGATGACGGCGCGCTGCACGAGCCGCCCCAACTCGTCGCCGACCAGACCGCATGCTGTGCGTGCCCGCAGCCAAAGGAAGTATTCGACGTTGCCCGAGGGTCCGGGTAACGGGCTGGCCGTCGCGTCCAGCGTGTGCCATCCCAACTGCTCGGCGCGGCGGGCCACGGCCAGCACGGCGCCGGCCCGCAGCTGGCCGTCATGGACCACGCCGCCCGGGCCGACATGATCTTTTCCGACCTCGAACTGGGGCTTCACCATGGGAACGATATCGGCGTCGGGTGACGCACAACCTGTCAGCGCGGGCAGCACGGTCGCGAGCGAGATGAAGGATAAGTCGACGACCACGAGGTCGACCGGTCCGCCGATCGCGTCGGGTGAAAGGTCGCGGACATTCGTGCGCTCCAAAACCACCACGCGCGGATCGGAGCGCAGAGGCCAGGCGAGCTGCCCGTAGCCGACGTCGACCGCGACCACCTCGAGGGCCCCGCGGTCGAGGAGCACCTCCGTGAACCCGCCCGTGGAAGCGCCCGCGTCCAGGCATCTTTTGCCCTCGATCGTCAGACCGAAGGTATCGAGCGCACCGATCAACTTGTGCGCCCCGCGGGAGACCCAGGCCGGCTCCCCCGCGTTGACGGTCAGGCTCGCGGTGACCGCAATGGCGGTGGCGGGCTTGGCGGCGGGCATGCCGTCGATGCTGACCCGGCCGGCGCCGATCAGCTCGGCCGCCTGCTGGCGCGACCGGGCCAGTCCACGGCGCACCAGCTCGACGTCAACGCGCGCACGCCGGGCCACCGCCGGTCACCCTTTCTCCACCGACTCCAGGGCGCGCACCAGCACCTCATGCGCGGCCTCGAGCCGTGCCGCCATCGCCTCGATGTCGAGGTCGGCATCGGCTGCGGCGGTGTCCGGCAACTCGGCCAGCAGCCCCTCGATTTCGGCGCGGATCTGCTCAGGGTCGGTAGTCATCTCGCTTCTCACGCTAGCCGATCCTGCGGCTCCAGCAGGGACCAGCACTGCAGGGCGTCGCGGGCGGCGTTGTCACCCGCGAGGAACACAACGGCACGGCCGTTCAGATCCGAGTTCCAGACTGCGTTGGCCGCCGCCCGGACAATCGACAGCCCGTCGTCGTCGCCGCCGTCGTCAACGGCGCTGATGGTGACCATGGGTCCGTCGATGTCGATGTGCCAGGCGGGCTGATGGGCGACACGAAGTGGCTCCGGCGAATCGCGCAGTGCCCGTAGGTCGTGCCCGATGTAGGTCGGCCGCTGGCCGGGCTCGGCCCGGACCGCGTCCTGCGCGCTGCTGACGCCGGTCAGCACTAGCAGGCTGGGCAGCTTGGCGGCATTGGCGCCGGCGATGTCGGTGTCCAGGCGGTCACCGATGACGAGCGGTGCGCGAAAGTTCCCGCGTCTCAACGCATCCGCCATCAGGATGGGCTGGGGCTTACCGGTGACCTGCGGTTCCTGGTCGGTGGCTGCGCGCAGCGCGGCGACCATTGCGCCGTTGCCGGGCAGCAGACCGCGCTCGGACGGCAGGGTGACGTCGACGTTGGCAGCGATCCACAGTGCGCCGCCGCGGATGGCCAGCGCGGCCTCCGCGAGGTCCGCCCAGCCGGTGTGCGGTGAGTGCCCTTGAACCACGGCCACCGGCCCGTCGTCCCATCTCCGGACCGGTCGCAGCCCGACTGCGGAAACCTCGCCCGCTAGCGCCTCGGTGCCCACGATCAGGACGGGCGCATGCGCCGGCAGTTGCTTGGCGAGGACCCGCGCCGCCGTCTGGGCGCTGGTGACGATGTCCTCGGGCTTGGCGCTGAAGCCGAGCTCGCGCAGGTGTGCCGCGACGTCTCCCGCCGAGCGGGAGGCGTTGTTCGTGATGAACAGCGCGCGTGTGGTGATTCCCGCCACGGTCTCCACGGCCCCGACAGTCGGTTCGGCGCCGCGGAACAGGGTGCCGTCGAGATCGACCAGCAGGCAGTCGTGCTGTTCGGCGAGGCTGGTCATATCACGCCAGCTCGGCCAGTCGGTCTTCGGCGTCCGTGACGCCGTCGACGTCGGCCGCCGCAGCACGCAGAAACCATTGCAGCGCTTCATCGGTACGGCCGAGCGCTAGCAGGGTCTCGGCACACGCGTAATTGAGCCTCGCAGCGGTCTCGCCGATTCGCGCCGGGTCCAACGGTGGGGTGGAAAGGATGGCCAGCGCCTGCTCGAGCTGACCGAGGTCCGCTCGAGCGCCGGCGAGGACAATGCGTAGTTCGTCGGCGTCGTCGCCGGTGAGCTGCGCGGCCTCCGGGCTGCGGCCGAGTTCGATGGCCCGCTCGGGGCGGCCGACGCCGCGTTCGCAGTCGGCGATCATCGGCAGCAGCTGCGATTTGCTGCCCATGCGACGGGCGGCGCGCAATTCGGCGAGGGCCTGTGCCCAATCGCCGCACTGGTAGGCGGCGATGCCGACCGCTTCGCGCACCGCGGAAATTCGGCCGGAGCGGGCGCGAGCGGCGCGGGCATGGGCGAGCGCGGCCTGCGGATCATCGTCGAGCAGTTCACCGGCGGCGACCAGGTGGCGTGCCACGATGTCGGCATTGACACGATCCAAAGTGCTTAGTTCTCGACGGATTTCGGGCGCCAGCTGCCGCGCGTCGATCTCGGCCGGAATCGCCGGCTCCTCACCACGCGGTGGCCGATCGGTGTCTTGTCGCGTGCTCTGCGGCTGGCGAGGCCGGGCGCGACCGGGCCCGGACCGCGACGGCCCACGGGACTCATGTGTGTTGTCGTCGACCACCTTTTGAGGATACGGGCACCGTGTATTCACAACAATTCGGCGTTATTCGCCAATTTCATTGGTCGGTGAGTGGAGAACACCCCCGGTGGTTTTCCGGGGGTGTTCTGTGTGTGTGTTCGGCGGTGTCCTACTTTTCCACCCGTGTTGGGTAGTATCATCGGCGCTGGCAGGCTTAGCTTCCGGGTTCGGGATGGGTCCGGGCGTTTCCCTGCCGCTATGGCCGCCGTAACTTTTTATGTGTTTTGTCGGGGGTTTTTGTGGTGGGGGGTGTGGTGTTTGTGGTGGTGGTGTGGTTGCGGGTTGTGGGTAAGTTTTCGGCCGGTTAGTGCCAGTTCCCTGAGCGCATTGCTGCGTGTGCAGGTCTGGTCTATTGATCCCGTGGTCTGCGGGGGGCCTTATCCCACTTGATGGGTGAGAAGCCTGGTCTTGGAGGGGGTTTCCCGCTTAGATGCTTTCAGCGGTTATCCTGTCCGAACGTGGCTATC
>Ga0209656_10001695_pt1 | contig 14435 bp, 13 predicted proteins | sample BogFormECP12_OM2_FD_188239 | JGI IMG/M metagenome (GOLD analysis project Ga0209656, IMG submission 188239) | Bog forest soil microbial communities from Calvert Island, British Columbia, Canada - ECP12_OM2 (SPAdes) (version 2) | ecosystem: Environmental > Aquatic > Freshwater > Wetlands > Bog ... | reverse complement strand
GAGCACGGTGATGTCCGAAATACCCTTGGTTTGAAGCAAATTGGCGCATGCGATGCCCGCTGCCCCGGCGCCGGAGACGACGATCCGCAGCGCTGTCATGTCACGGTCGAGGGCTGTTGCAGCACCCATCAGCGCGGCCAGCACGACGATCGCGGTGCCGTGCTGATCGTCGTGCATCACCGGGCAGTCCAGCGCCTCGATGACCCGACGTTCGATCTCAAAGCAACGCGGCGCGGCGATGTCCTCGAGGTTGACCGCGCCAAACGTCGGGCGAAGCCGTAGCAGCGTTTCGACGATCTCGTCGGGATCCTTGGTGTCCAGCACCAGCGGGATGGCATCCAGCCCGGCAAACTCCTTGAACAGCCCGCATTTGCCTTCCATCACCGGCAACGACGCCGCCGGCCCGATGTCACCCAGGCCAAGGACCGCGCTGCCGTCGCTGACCACGGCAACCAACCGGCCCGACCACGTGTAACGGGCCGCCAGCGTGTGATCGCCGGCGATTGCACGGCTGACCTGTGCAACACCCGGGGTGTACGCGATCGACAACGAGCGCTGGCTATCCAGCGCCGTCGTCAGGCCGACGCAAAGCTTGCCGCCCGAATGCGCGTCGAAGATCTCCGCGTCGGTGATACCGCCCTGCTCGGTGCGGGTCTGGATCGATTCAACCAATTCAGACACGCCGCCCAGCGTACTGACTACTCATCAGCAGTCCTAAATCGACGAGTTGAGTCCGTGGCGACCCGCCACGTGTTTCAGATCAGGCCCAGGCCGGTGACGGCCTCTCGCTCCTCGGCAAGCTCGGCAATCGATTTGTCGATCCGGCCGCGGGAGAAGTCGTCGACGTCCAAGCCGGTGACGATCTTCCAGTTGCCGTCCTTCGTGGTGACCGGGAACGACGAGATCAGGCCCTCGGGCACACCGTAGGAGCCGTCGGACACCACGGCCATCGACACCCAGTCGTCCTTCGGGCTGCCCAGCAGCCAGTCCCGTGCGGCGTCGATGGTTGCCGAGGCGGCCGAGGCGGCCGAGGATGCGCCGCGGGCGTCGATGATCGCCGCGCCGCGCTTGGCGACGGTAGGGATGAAGTCGTTCTCGATCCAGGACTGGTCGTTGACCACTTCGGCGGCGTTCTTGCCCTTGATCTCGGCATGGAAGATGTCGGGGTACTGGGTGGCCGAGTGGTTACCCCAGATGGTGATCTTCTTGATGTCGCTGACGTCGGCCCCCGTCTTGTGAGCCAGCTGCGAGATCGCCCGGTTGTGGTCCAGACGGGTCAACGCCGAGAACCGCTCGTGTGGAATGTCGGGGGCGTTGGTCATCGCGATCAGCGCGTTGGTGTTGGCCGGGTTGCCGGTGACACCGATGCGGACGTCGTCGGCGGCGACGGAGTTCAGCGCCTTGCCCTGCGCGGTGAAGATCGCGCCGTTGGCCTCCAGCAGGTCCCCGCGCTCCATGCCCGGGCCGCGGGGCCGGGCGCCGACGAGCAGGGCCAGGTGCACGCCGTCGAAGATCTTGTTCGGGTCCGCGCCGATCTGCACCCCCGACAGCAACGGGAACGCGCAGTCGTCGAGCTCCATCACGACGCCCTCGAGCGCCTTGAGGGCCGGCTCGATCTCCAACAGCCGCAGCTCGATCGGGCGGTCAGGACCCAACAGCGAACCGCTCGCCAGGCGAAACAGCAGGCTGTAACCAATCTGGCCGGCGGCGCCGGTGACGGCAACCTTCAGGGGTGTCGTGCTCACGTCAATTCACTCCTCGTGGAGATCGGCCCGATGCGCCAATTGCGTCGCGTCGAAAGTAGCGCACGCACCCGCGCGAGAAACCCCGGCCCCGACCTCGGCGTCAATCACACCAGCTCAGCCGCACCCGCTCGGGGGGCAATAGCAATCTGAGGCGCGTAGCATGACCGGGGCTTCATCGGATCCGGACTGCGACGGGAGGTGAGGGATGCCTTCGTTTCGCGAGATACCCGAAGCACTGCGTCCCCTGGCACGGCCTGAAAGGGACGAGCCTCCCCATCCGGAACTGGATTACGTACCAGCCGAGCAAGCGGTGGTCGACTGCGGCATCTACGTCGACGGGGTGCGACTGGACGGCAATTTCACCCACGTAGAGGCACGAGCCAAGGTAGCCGAGCTGCAGCTGGCCGGGCAGGAAGCCTTCGCCTGGATCGGCCTGCACGAGCCCACCGAACACCAGATGCAAGAAGTCGGCAACGTTTTCAGTCTGCACCCGCTAGCCGTCGAAGACGCCGTACAGGCCCACCAGCGGCCGAAGTTGGAGCGCTACGACGAGACACTGTTCCTGGTTCTCAAGACGGTCAACTACGTTCCGCACGAGTCGGTGGTGCTCGCCCGCGAGATCGTCGAAACCGGCGAGATCATGATTTTCGTCAACGGTGATTTCGTGGTGACAGTCCGCCACGGCGAGCACGGCGGGTTATCCGACGTGCGCAAGCGGATGGATTCCGACCCCGGGCACATGCGGCTGGGCCCGTTCGCGGTGATGCACGCCATCGCCGATAACGTGGTGGACCATTACCTCGAGGTCACCACCTTGATGGCGACCGATATCGACGCCATCGAAGAAGTGGCGTTCGCGCCCAACCACCGCACCGAAATCGAGCCGATCTATCTGCTCAAGCGGGAAGTTGTCGAGCTGCGCCGGTGCGTCAACCCGCTCTCGGTCCCGTTTGCGCGGTTCCAGACCGAACACAAGGATCTGATCTCCAAGGAAGTGCGGCGCTATCTGCGCGACGTCGGCGATCACAACACCCACGCCGCCGACCAGATCGCCAGCTACGACGAGAATCTCAGCTCCCTCGTGCAGGCCGCGCTGGCCCGGGTCGAAATGCAGCAGAACACCGACATGCGCAAGATATCGGCCTGGGCGGCGATCCTGGCGGTGCCCACCCTGATCGCTGGGGTCTACGGGATGAACTTCGAGTACATGCCCGTCCTGAAATGGCACTGGGGTTACCCGACGACCATCGCCCTGATGGTGATCGTCTGCGCGCTGCTGTATCGCAATTTCCGCCGCAGAAACTGGCTGTAGAGTCAATTCGGCTGTGCGGCAGGCCTGTTAGGATCTAACACATCCACCCCATCGCTTCGCCACGCGTCGCGCATGGCGTCGGCGCCTTTCAGCCGCACCCAGGCGGCCTCGGTCGCGGTGATCGGAGTCGCTGACAGAAAGCGCACCGGGTCACGTGGCGAGTCCAGTGGCAGGTCCGGAATGTCGCTGCGGCCCAACAGTATCGCCGTGAACGGTGCGGGCCGGAAGGGGTTGTTCCATAGCGGCGAGCCGAGATCGATCAGCGCGTCTTCGGTCAGCACCACGCCGTCGACCGCAGGGGTTGCCGCGACGATCGCCAGGCTGTGCGCCAGACGGGTGATCGGCCCCGGATCGCGCAGCCGCACAACGACTTCGGCGCGCGCGCCACGCTCAGGGTCGGCGACGATTACCGCCGGATCGGTCATCGGATGCCGCGAGCAGCCCACCGAGACGTAGTGCACCACGCCGTCGGAGTCGCCGGGGCGAAAGCGCAGCACCTCGAATGGCTCGGCGCCCAGAAACGTCACGCTCGCCGCATCGGGGTCGGTGTCGATGCCCGCCTCGGAGAAGTGCGCTCGCAGGTGCGCGCGCACCCGCTCCAATGTCTGGGTCACTGCTCCTCAGGCGGCGGTGGAACCGTCAAGTTGACGCCGGTGTCGGCGTCGAAAACAGCGAGTTTCAAGGTGTCGAAGGCCAATTCGAGGGACTTTCCCTTTGCCGCTTTCGATGCGGCGGGAACCCGGGCCACGAATTCGTGCTCTTCTCCTCCGGATTCCTCATCGAGCTCGGGCAGCTGGTCCGAGTGGACAACGCAACCCTCGGTGGTGAAGTAGACGTATTTGTCGGCTCCCAGCGACTCGACCATGTCGACGCTCACCTCGAAAGTCAGCGCGCTGATGCGCTGGTAGCCGTCGATCAGGGCGGCATCTTGCAGATGCTCGGGGCGGACGCCGACGATGACCTTGTCCGGTGTCGGATGCTGCGCGAGCACATCGTGGACGGGCTGGGTCAGCGTGACTTCGCCGAACGGCAAGTTCAACCCGGTCGCAGTCAGCATGCCGGGGAAGAAGTTCATTGCCGGCGAGCCGATGAAGCCCGCGACGAACAGGTTGGCGGGCCGCTCGTAAAGCTCGTCGGGCGCACCGATCTGCTGCACGACACCGCCGCGCATGATCACCACCCGGTCACCGAGTGTCATCGCCTCGGTTTGGTCGTGAGTCACGTACACGGTGGTGGTGCCCAACCGGCGCTGAAGCCGGGCGATCTCGCCACGCATCTGGACGCGCAGTTTGGCGTCGAGGTTCGACAGCGGCTCGTCCATTAGGAATGCCTTGGGTTGGCGCACGATTGCCCTGCCCATAGCGACCCGCTGCCGCTGCCCACCGGACAGTTGCGAAGGCTTGCGGTCGAGAACGTCGGTCAGGTCGAGAATTCGGGCGGTGTCCTCGACCTTGTCCGCGATGTCGGCTTTCTTCATCTTCGCCAGGGTGAGCGGGAATGCGATGTTCTGTCGCACCGTCATATGCGGGTACAGGGCGTAGGACTGGAACACCATCGCGATGTCGCGGTCTTTGGGCGCCCTCTCGTTCATCCGCTGGCCGCCGATGCGCAGCTCCCCGGACGAGATATCTTCAAGTCCGGCAATCATATTCAGCGTGGTTGACTTTCCGCAGCCGGAAGGCCCGACCAGGATGATGAACTCCCCTTCGGCGATCGTGATGCTGAGTTCCTTCACGGCCATCGCGCCCTCGGGGTAACTCTTGCTCACCCTATCCAACACAATCTCGGCCATCGAGCTATCCCTTCACCGCGCCGGAGGTCAGCCCAGCGACAATCCGTCGTTGGAAGACTAGAACAAAAACGATAATCGGGACCGTGATCACCATCGCGCCGGCCGCGATCGATCCGGTTGGCTCCTCGAATTGCGAATTGCCGGTGAAGTTGGCGATTGCCACCGGCGCGGTGATCGCGGCCCTGGTGGCGGTCAACGACAAGGCGAGCAACAGGTCGTTCCAGGCGAAGATGAACACCAGAATCGCGGCGGTCACGATTCCCGGGGCTGCCAGCGGGGCGATCACCTTCCGGAATGCCTGCCCCGGCGTGGCGCCATCCATTTTCGCCGCCTTCTCCAGATCCCACGGGATCTCCCGGAAGAACGCCGACAGCGTGTAGATCGCCAGCGGTAGCGCGAAGGCTATGTACGGGATGATCAGCCCGGGCCAGGTATCGAACAGCCCGAGCCGGCGCTCGATGTTGAACAGCGGGGTCACCAGCGAGATCGCCGGGAACATCGAGATCAGCAGCGTCGCACCGATCAACAGTCGCTTGCCGGGAAAGTCCAACCGTGCAACCGCATAGGCCGCCATCGCGCCGACCACCACCGCGATCGCGGTGGTGAGCAGGCCGATTCCCACGGAGTTGATCACAGCCGAGCTGAAGTAATTGCCCCGGAAGATTCCACGGTAGTTGTCGAAGGTCACCGACGACGGAATCAGCTTGCCATCCTTGACCGTTGACGTCGGCTTGAGCGACAGGCTGAGGATCCACAACACCGGAAGCAGCGCATACAGCAGCACCAAGGTGTCGACAAACGCCCAGGCCGTCGCGCGTCGGGCGCCCACCAGCTCGGTCACGGCTCAGCGCCCCTCGCCGTCGACGCCCGGCGCTGACGCGCCGAACACCTTGATGAAAAGGAACGCGATAATGATGACGCATCCGAAGATCAGCACCGAAATCGCTGAGCCGAGGCCAACATTGAAGCCTTTGAACAGGTTGTCGTAGCCAAGGATCGACACCGATCCGGTGTTGCCGGTTCCACCGGTGAGCACGTAGATGTTGTCGAAAATCCGGAACGCGTCCAGCGTGCGGAACAGCAGCGCCACCAGGATCGCCGGCTTGATCAATGGCAAGGTGATCTTCTTCAACCGTCGCCACGCGCCGGCGCCGTCGACCTGCGCCGCCTTGAGCAGATCCTCGGGCACCAGCGCCAACCCGGCGAGAAGCAGCAATGACATAAACGGCGTCGTCTTCCACACCTCGGCGAGCACCACGATGCCCAGCGACGGAAGCTGCTGGGTCAGTGGTGCGCTGCCGTGCGGTAACAGGTTGGCCAGGTAGCCCGTGCCCGGCGTCCAGGCGTAGTACCAGCTGTAAGACGCGACCACCGTGACGATGCCGTACGGGATGAGCACCGCGGTGCGCACCAGACCTTTGCCGATCAGCGTGCGGTGCATCACCAACGCCAGCGCCAGGCCCAGCACAAATTCGATCGACACCGAAACAACCGAAATCGCCACGGTCACCGCAAGTGCGGTCCACCAATACCGGTCGGTCAAGATCGTTTGGTAGTTGCCGAGCCCGATGAATTTGGTGTCATTGGGAGTGGCCAAATTGTTGCGCTGCAGGCTCAGCCAAACCGCGTAGCCGATCGGATAAGCCGTGACTGCCAGCATCAGCATCACCGCGGGCGCGACGAGGCCGAACGCCAACCGCCGCTCCGAGCGCCGGTTCTCGGTGCCGGTCACGGCAACAGCCCCCGGCCGTCGACGGCCTTCTGCACCTGCACGGCGAGCAGGTCGGCGGCCTTGTCCGGGTCGATCTTGTTGATCGGGCTCAGCGTGGCCGATATCCGAGTGGACACCGCCTGATAGACCGGCGTCGCGATCCGTGCGGCGGCGTTGGTGAGTTGTTCGCGAATGATGTTGTACATCGGGTACTTCGCCTGGAATTGCGGGTCGGAGTACAGCGAGGTCCGCGCGGCGGGCAGGCCTCCCTCGAGCGAGATGTACTTTTCGTTGTGCACGTCGCGCAGGCATCTGATCGCTTGGTAGGCCTCGGCCTTGTGGCGCGTCGTCTTGGCCACCGCCAGGTTCAGACCGCCGATCGTCACCCTGGCCGGCTGGCCGGGCTGCACGCCCGGGTAAGGGGCGAAACCGAATACCAACTTGGCGGCGTCGTAGGCCGCGCGGAACTGCTGGTCGGTCGGCACGAACGCGCCGACGTTGTTGATGCTGCCGGCCAGGTCGGGACGGCGGTTGAGTGGCAAGAAGGCCACACCGCCCTTTACCGCGTTCTCCAGCATGGACGCCAGCGCGTATGGCCAGTTGACCTCCAGCGCGGACTTACCCTGCTCGAACGCCAACCGGGAAGTGCCCGCGTCGGTCCGGGTGATCGACGGGTCGGCGCCGGGGGCGGTGGCCACCGACTTGAGGATCCGCAGGGCGCTGACGGTGGCGGCCCGGTGTGCGGGGGTGTCGGTCAGCGTGACCTTGTTGCCGTCGTCGGACAGCACCTGGCCACCCGCGCTTTCCAGCAGGGTGTTGAACCACACCACCAAACCCTCGCCCTGGCTGGCCTGTACGCCGATCCAGCTGGGTTTGCCCGCGGCGTGCAACCGGGTTGCCTCATCCACCATCGCATTCCAGGTTGTCGGCGGTTTATCCATCAAATCCGGCCGGTACCAAAGCAATTCGGTGTTGGTGGTCAGCGGTGCGGCATAGAGCCGATGCTTCCAGGCTGCCGTGGCAAGCGGCCCGGGCAGCGTGTCGGTCGTTGCGTCGGCCTCGGCACGCCCGGCCGGGTCGTCCGAAAGCGGAAGCGCCCAGCCGGCTTCGGCGAACTCCGCCGTCCAGATCACGTCCATCGCCATGACGTCGAGGGTGCGGTCGTTAGCGCTCAGCCGGCGGGCCAGCTGCAGCCGCTGGTCGTCAGAGGACCTGGGCAGGCTGAACTGCCGGATGGTGAAGCGTCCGCCGAGCTGGTCGGTGCAGCGTTTGGCTACCGCAGTGAACGTCGCAGCGCTGCTGGCCGGCGTAAAGAGGCTGATCACCCGCGCGTCGTCGCCGGAGCCGCAGGCCGATACCGCCGACGCGGTGGATAGCGTCGCCAACGCGACCGCGCTCAGCCGGACTGCGCGCCCGCGACGACTCGCCACCACACGGTCCTTTCTTCCCGTCGTCGACCGCTCCGCGGCAGACCGTAGAGCTACGCGCGCGTGATACGCAACACGTCCGGAAACTCCTCAGCCGGCCGTCGAGTCAGATCGCCAAGCGGGCAAGCAGATCCCGGGCCCTCTCCGCGTTTTGCGGGTCACACAGCACGTCGTAGCGGCCGGCGACCAATTGCATCGTCGAACTGAAATCCCGGGTGCCGCGCGCCATCGCATAGGGGACGGCGGAGGTGATCAAGCCGAAGAACACCCCGGCGACCAGGCCGGTCGTCAATGCTCCCCAGGGGTTGGGGCTGAAGAAACCCAGCACCAGGCCGATGAAAAGACCCAGCCAGGCGCCGCTGATCACGCCGCCGCCGAGCACTTTCGGCCAGGTCAACCGGCCGGTGACCCGTTCGACCTGCATCAGGTCGACTCCGACAATCGTCATCTGCTGGACCGGGAATTGCTGTTCGGACAGGTAGTCGACGGCTCGCTGCGCTTCCGCGTAGGTGGGGTATGACCCGACTGGCCAGCCCTTCGGCGGCGTCGGCAAGCCGGGGGCACGCCGGCTCGCGGGCGGGGTGCCGGGCGTGGCACCGGGAACCTGTCCGGGCTGGAAGGGACTCGTCATGATCCCATTGTCCCCCGCTGAGCCGACGAATATCGGCTTGGTGCCGCCAGCCCACAGCCGGCGCTGCCACCAGCACAAACGGCGTGTTCGGCTGCGCGGCTTCTGCTCGGTGCGCGCGGTTCACTCAGCCGTCACGCTAGGTTGAACAGCATGACATTTCAGGGCGGCGACTTCGGCGGGGAAGGCCACGACGAAGCAAACCAGCCTGCACGGGCCCCAGAGGCGCGCCCGTGGGAGGAATTCGCCCCGCCCGCATACGCCGGACAGCCGCCCATCCCGTCCGAGCCGAACGCTCCCGACAATCCGCCGCAGTCGGGCCCGGTCCCGCCATGGAACCCGCCGACCCCCGGCTCTCCGCCTCCGCCCTATCCGCCGCCGCCCGGATATCACGACGCCCCGGCCTACGGCGGCCCGTCATACCCGCCGCCACCGCCGCCCCCGCCGCAATACGGCCACTCCTATCCTCCACCGGGCTATGCGGGTGGCTATGGGGGTCCGCCGGGATATCCCGGTCCGTACGACCCCTACCAGCCGTACCGGGATCGTTCGCACGAGACGAATGGGCTGGCCATCGCTTCCTTGGCCACTTCGGTCGCGGGTGGTGTGCTCGGCATTCCGCTGAGCTTTGTCTGCTACATCGGGGTACTGATTCCGATCGTCGGGGTGGTGCTTGGGATCGCCGCGCTCAGCCAGATCAAGCGGACCAATCAGCAGGGCCGCGGGCTTGCCATCGCCGGGATCGCGGTCGGCGCGACGGCGGCGGTGCTGCTGGTGATATTCGTGATCGCAGCCATGGCGGCGTTGCACTCGCCGTCCATCAGGTAGTCAATTCGGCGGAACGAACGGGCCCGACTCGCGCCGCATGCCGGCCGCACGGCCTTTAGCGGCGATCACCAAAGCCATCTTGCGGCTGGCTTCATCCAGCATCTCGTCGCCGAGCATCGCCGCTCCCCGGGCGCCACCCGCGGCAGAGGTGTGCCATTCGTAAGCCTCCAGAATCAGCTCCGCATGGTCGTAGTCGGCCTGGCGCGGACTGAAGATCTCGTTGCCCGCCGCGATCTGGTCGGGATGCAATACCCACTTCCCGTCATAACCCAGTGCCGCCGACCGACCCGCCACCCGCCGAAACGCCTCTACATCACGCACTTTCAGGTAGGGGCCGTCGACCGCCGCGATGCCGTTTGCACGGGCAGCCACCAGGATGGTCATCAGGGCATGGTGGTAGGCGTCGCCGACGTCGTAGCCCTCGGGCTGCTCGCCGACGACCAGCGTGCGCATGTTGAGACTGGCCATCAGGTCGGCGGGCCCGAGGACCAGCGCCTGCACCCTTGGCTGGGCCGCGATCGCGTCGACGCTCATCAGCCCGCGGGCGTCTTCGATCTGCGCGTCGATGCCGATCTTCCCGACCGGAAGCCCGTGCACCGTCTCCACCTGGCTCAGCAGCAAATCCAGCGCCTGAACATGGGCTACGTCAGAGACTTTGGGCAGCACGACGACATCGAGCTCGGCGTCGGGCGCAGCGCCGACAGCGGAAACCACCTCGATGATGTCGGCGTGGGTCCACGGGGTGGTCCAGTCATTGACCCGAACGCCGCGTAACTGGCCGGCCCATCCGGGCTCGGCCAGCGCGGCGGCCACGCGGGTACGCGCCTCCGCCTTCGCGTCCGGCGCGACGGCATCCTCCAAGTCCAGGAAGACCTCGTCGGCCGGAAGGGCTTTGGCCTTGTCGATCATCTTCTGGCTGCTACCCGGTACGGACAAACAAGTGCGGCGGGGTCGATACGCATTGGTCATCGTTCACTCACCTCCTTTGAAATACCCTATGCACCATGGCCTCGATCAACAGGGTGTACGCCGCGCGGCTGGCGCGAATGACGGTGCTGGGCCCGATGGGCGAGTCCCTCGGTCGAGTGCGCGACGTCGTGGTCAGCATCAGCATTGTCCGCCAGCAGCCCCGCGTCCTTGGACTCGTGGTCGAAATGCTCTCGCGCCGAAGGATATTCGTGCCGATTCTGCGGGTCGCCGCGATCGAGCCGCGCGCCATGACGCTGAACACCGCCAGCGTTTCACTGAACCGGTTCGAGCAACGACCCGGCGAAGTGCTGGTGATGGGGCAAATCATCGACACCAAGGTTCGGGTCAACGATCCGGAACTGCCAGAGCTCGCCGGCACCGAGGTCGTCATCACCGATCTGGGTCTGGAGCAGACTCGAACCCGGGACTGGATGGTCACCCGAGTCGCGGTGCGCATTCCCAGAAGATTCGCCCGGCGCAGCAATACCCACATCGTGGGCTGGCGCAGCGTGCAGGGGCTGACCCCTTCGGCGCTGGCGATGCCGGGCCAGGCCGTGGCGCAGCTACTGCATCAGTTCGAAAAGTGGCGGCCGATCGACGTGGCCGACGCAGTGCGTGAACTGCCGCCCAAGCGGCGCTACGAGGTAGCCAGCGCGCTCGATAACGACCGGCTGGCCGACATATTGCAGGAACTGTCCGAGGAGGAACAGGCGGAGTTGTTGATGCAGCTGGGCGACGAACGCGCGGCCGACGTGCTCGAGGAGATGGACCCCGATGACGCTGCCGACCTGCTCGGCACGATGAATCCAACTCTGGCCGAGCGGCTGCTGCGCCAGATGGACCCGGAGGAGTCCGACCCGGTGCGCCGCCTGCTGAAACACTCCCCCGATACTGCGGGCGGCCTGATGACCTCCGAACCGGTGGTGTTGACCCCGGACACCTCGGTCGCTGAGGCGTTGGCCCGGGCCCGTGATCCCGACCTGACCGCGGCGTTGTCGTCGCTGGTGTTGGTGGTCCGTCCCCCGACCGCCACCCCGACCGGCCATTACCTGGGATGCGTGCATCTGCAGCGACTGCTGCGCGAGCCACCGTCCATGCTGGTCGGCGGGATCGTCGATGCCGATCTGCCCTGCCTGGCACCGGATACCCCGCTGCCGGTGCTGACCCGCTATTTCGCCGCCTACAACCTGGTGTGTGGACCGGTGGTCGACCAACAGCACCACCTGCTGGGCGCCGTGACCGTGGATGACGTACTCGACCATCTGCTGCCACACGACTGGCGAGCGAGCAACGAGCACCTCTTGCTGGATGCGGCAGGAGGAGCGTCATGAGCGAGTCGCCATCGGGGCCGCGCCTCTACACCCCGCGCACCTCCCGAGTGCTCAGGCCCAGGGTGGACCCCGATGCCGTCGGGCAGGCCACAGAATCGATCGCCCGCTTCTTCGGCACAGGTAGGTACCTGCTGATTCAGTCGGTCATCGTCGTGGTGTGGATCATCATCAACATCGTTGCGGTCAGCCTGCGGTTCGACCCCTACCCGTTCATCCTGCTCAACCTGGCTTTTTCCACTCAGGCCGCTTACGCGGCGCCGCTGATCCTGCTGGCTCAAAACCGCCAAGAGAATCGGGACCGCGTCGCGCTCGACGAGGATCGTCGCCGAGACCAGGAGATGAAAGCCGACACCGAGTTCCTGGCACGCGAGCTGGCCGCGCTGCGGCTCGCCATGGGCGAAGCCGCGAAGACCCGCGACTACCTGCGCCGCGAGCTGGAATATCTGCGAGACCTGCTGGAAGACCGCCACCCGGACAGGACGAACAAAGTGCCGGCGCCCAGCGATGACGGTTCGGACGCGCGCGCCGCGAACGCCACTTAATAACGCCTTAGAGCGAAATGCGATTTCACCGACGAATCTGAAATTGCGTCTGCCCGTTTGACCTCGCCCGAACCGTATCGTCCCTGGGCACAGAGTCTGCGATTGTGACCATTGTGACCAGAGAGTTATGTATGGTGACTTTGGTCACGAGGCCCGAAGTGGTTTCACAAGTGCCTAATAGGGCTCGAAGGTTGAGGACGGTCGAGTGCGAAAAGGGGCAGGCTTGGCGTTACGCTCGGCCCTTGGAAAGTTGCGGCAGCGGGTAATTCGCGTGCCGCGGCCCCCGAAAATACCGGCTGCCCTCGTTACCGCTTTCGCTACCGCGCGGCAGTTGACGGTTCGCGCGGCGCAGGCAACAAAGATCCCCGCCGCCACCGTTTCCGCCGTTACGGCAGTGCAGCAGATGCTGACCCGCACCGCCCGGACACCGGCATTCGGCGTGGTGATGATCGCCTGCTTGATCTTCGCCGGAGTCGAGAGCGCCGCGGCCCCACCGTTCCCCGGACCGAAATCGACGCTGCGCGACGCCGCTTTCACCCCGGTCGCCGCCGTCACCCACGCCTCCACCGACCCCACTGGGCCACTGGTGATCGCCGTCCAGCATCCGAAGACCGGCTTCCACATCGCGGCGGCCATGGCGTCGGCTCCTCCGCCAATGGCGGTGGTGAATTCACCAGGCGCGCTTGGCATTCCGACGATAGCGCTATCGGCGTACCGCAACGCCGAACGGATGATGGCCGTAGCCGACCCCGCTTGCGGCATCAGCTGGAACCTGCTGGCCGGTATCGGACGCATCGAGTCGATGCATGCCAACGGCGGCGCCGCCGACGTGCACGGCACCGCGGTGCGGCCCATCTACGGCCCGGCTCTGGACGGCACCCTGCCTGGCAACGAGGTCATCGTCCAGAGCAGCGGCGGCGGGACCGTCACCTATGCCCGTGCCATGGGTCCCATGCAGTTCCTGCCCGGCACGTGGGCGCACTACGCCTCCGACGGCGACGGCGACGGCATCGCCGATCCGCAGAACTTGTACGACGCCACGCTGGCCGCCGCCAAATACCTGTGCACCGGCGGGCTGAACCTGCGCGACCAGTCGCAGGTCATGGCCGCGATCCTGCGCTACAACAACTCGATGCCATATGCCCAGAACGTGCTGGGCTGGGCCGCGGCCTATGCCACCGGCGTCATCCCGGTCGACCTACCGCCAATTACCGGGCCGCCGCCGCCGCTCGCCGATCTACATCTGGAGAGCCCCGAGGGCATCGGGCCCAACCTGCCGCTCAACATCCACGGCTTGGCGCCCACAGACCAGCTGGCGCAGATGCCCTTGATCGACCTGAGTGGCGGGACCAGCAGTCAGCAATGGCCGGGGCAGCAGATCGGTCCGCGCCCGTCATGCACGGTGATCTGCATCGGCGCCGAAACCCCCGGCCCGCTGCAGCCGGCGCTGAATACACCGCCGCCCACGGTGCCGCCGCTGGGAGCGCCTGCCGCGCAGCTGGGAGCGCCCGGCGTGGCGCCTGCCCCGCAGCTGGGAGCGCCCAGCGTGGCGCCTGCCCCGCCTCCGGCGGCCCAACCGGCCCTGCCGCCTCCGCCGGCGCCACCGGTCGTGCCGCCGGCACCCGCCCCGCCAGCGGCTCCCGCTGCCGTTGCACCCGCCGGCGGGCTGGGGATACAACCAGCGGGCCCGCCGCCCGGCCCCGCCAACTGATCGGCGGACATCACCACCGAACTACGTCGATGGCCCGGCCCCTAGGTCGGCCGTCCCGGCCCGCATCGTCGCCGACTTGAGTCGATGGTCCGGCTCCTCCGCGGGCCGTCCCGGCCCGCATCGTCGCCGACTTGAGTCGATGGTCCGGCTCCTCCGCGGGCCGTCCCGGCCCGCATCGTCGCCGAACTACACTCGGCGGTGATGTCCGATCCGACTGCAGACGTTCGCGCCGCGCTGGCGAAGGTGATCGATCCCGAGCTGCGCCGCCCCATCACCGAACTCGGGATGGTCAAAGGTATCGAGGTGAGCCCAGGCGGCGACGTGCACGTCGAGATCTACCTGACCACCGCGGCCTGCCCGAAGAAGACCGAAATCAGCGAGCGGGTGAGCCAGGCGGTGGCCGACGTTCCGGGCACCGGCGCGGTGAAGGTCACCCTGG
>Ga0209656_10001694_pt1 | contig 14435 bp, 12 predicted proteins | sample BogFormECP12_OM2_FD_188239 | JGI IMG/M metagenome (GOLD analysis project Ga0209656, IMG submission 188239) | Bog forest soil microbial communities from Calvert Island, British Columbia, Canada - ECP12_OM2 (SPAdes) (version 2) | ecosystem: Environmental > Aquatic > Freshwater > Wetlands > Bog ... | reverse complement strand
TCCCCGGCCAGTCGTCGCTTACGGTAACGGTTACGCTCAGTGACGGTAGGCGGCGAGCGCTATAAGGTCAAGCCGAATGGCAAAAACTGGCTTAACTCGGCCGGTAACCAACTAGCTCTCGCGGACCACTTTGTAACCTCCGCCGGCAGGTGAGAACCCAGCCGAGATCAGGTTTCCCGTCGCTGCGGGCATATTGCCGCCGCATGGCCAACTCTCGTCATGTTCTGATGCCCACTGTCCTGTGTGACGTAAATCACATGCCGCCCGGGCCAACCCAAAGCGTCCGGGCCCGGTGGTAACTCCCCGTATGATCATGAATGTAGACATCCTTTAAGGACCGTCCGGTGAGGCGGGGAAGGAGGTCCGTTCTATGTGCGCGGCCACCAATCCGGTTGCGGGGCGTGATGGCCTCGCGGTCCTCGACGCCGAGGAGATCAGGCGAGCGCTGACCAGGATCGCCCACGAGATCCTGGAACGGACGCACGGCGGGGACGAAGTCATCCTGCTTGGCATCCCGACGCGCGGGGTGCCGCTCGCGCGCCGCCTCGCGGCGCGCATCGGGGAGTTCGAGGGGCTCAAGGTCCCCTGCGGCTCGCTCGACGTGACCATGCACCGGGATGACCTGCGGCTTCACCCGGCCCGTGCACTGGGCCGCACCGACCTTCCACCGGGCGGCGTGGACGGCAAGACGGTCGTCCTGGTCGACGACGTGCTGTACTCGGGCCGTACGGTGCGCGCCGCGCTCGACGCGCTGAACGACCTCGGTCGGCCGCGGGCGGTGCAGCTCGCGGTCCTGGTCGACCGCGGCCATCGCGAGCTCCCGATCCGCGCCGACTATGTGGGCAAGAACCTGCCGACCTCGCAGCGCGAGGTCGTGCACGTCCTGCTGGCCGAGGTGGACGCACAGGACAGCGTGACGATCAGCGACGACGGGAGCCAACCGTGAAGCGTCACCTGATCTCGGCCGCTGACCTCAGCCGGGCCGATGCGCTGCTCATCCTCGACACCGCGGAGGAACTCGCCAGCCTGGCCGACCGGCCGATCAAGAAGCTGCCCACGTTGCGCGGCCGGACCGTAGTCAACCTCTTCTACGAGGACTCCACCAGGACCAGGATCTCGTTCGAGGCCGCGGCCAAGCGGCTCTCCGCCGACGTGATCAATTTCTCCGCGAAGGGGTCGAGCGTCGGCAAGGGCGAGAGCCTCAAGGACACCGCGCTGACGCTGGAGGCGATGGGCGCGGACGCGGTAGTCATCAGGCACGGAGCGTCCGGCGCGGCGCACCGGCTGGCCGGCTGGGTACAAGGCAGCGTGCTGAACGCCGGCGACGGCACGCACGAGCATCCGACCCAGGCCCTGCTCGACGCGTTCACCATCCGGCGCAGGTTCACGGGGGGTTCCGGGGGGCCGTCTCCCCGGGGAAACACTGTCGGCGCGCGCGGTGCCGGGCTCGACGGCCTGCGAGTGACCATCGTCGGAGACGTGCTGCACAGCCGGGTCGCCCGGTCTAACGTGCTGCTGCTGAGCACCCTCGGCGCCGAGGTGACCCTGGCCGCCCCGCCCACGCTGCTGCCGCACGCCGTCGGCAGCTGGCCCTGCGCAGTCAGCTATGACCTGGACAGCGAACTGGCGAAAAGCGACGTGGTGATGATGCTCCGGGTCCAGCAGGAGCGGATGACCGCCGCCTACTTCCCGAGCGTGCGGGAGTACAGCCGCCGGTACGGGCTGGACGCGGCAAGGATGGCCAGGCTACCCGAGCACGCCATCGTCATGCATCCCGGGCCGATGAACAGAGGGGTAGAGATCGCGGCTGAGGTGGCGGATTCGGTCCGCTCGACGATCGTGGAACAGGTAGCCAACGGGGTCACCACCCGCATGGCGGTCCTGTACTTGCTGCTCGGCGGCACGGAATTCCCGGCGACGGAGTTCCCGGCGGTGACCCGGTGACGGCCGGGAATCCCGCGACGACCGGGCATCCTGGGAGTGCCGCGGAGAACCAGGCCAGGTGGCTGATCCGGGGCATTACCATCCCAGGCGAAGGCGAGCAAGGGGCGCGCGTCACCGACATGCTGCTCAGCGGCGGGTCCATCACGGCCGTCGAATCCGGGCTGAACCACTCGGGTGCCCGGGTGCTCGACGCCGAGGGCCTGATCGCACTGCCCGGTCTGGTTGATCTGCACACGCACCTGCGCGAGCCAGGCCGCGAAGACGCGGAAACGGTGGAGACCGGGACCGCGGCAGCGGCCCTCGGCGGCTATACCGCGGTGCACGCCATGGCTAACACCGACCCGGTGGCGGACACCGCCGGGGTGGTCGAGCAGGTCTGGCGGCTCGGCCGGACCGCGGGCCACTGCGATGTCCAGCCGGTAGGCGCCGTCACCTCCGGGCTGGCCGGTACCAGGCTGGCCGAGCTTGGCACGATGGCGGATTCGGCCGCGCGGGTCCGCGTGTTCTCCGACGACGGCCGGTGCGTGTCCGACCCGCTGCTGATGCGCCGGGCCCTCGAGTACGTCAAGGCCTTCGACGGGGTGATCGCCCAGCACGCGCAAGACCCCCGGCTCACCGAGGGCGCACAGCTCAACGAGGGCGAGATGTCCGCGCGGCTCGGCCTGGCGGGCTGGCCCGCTGTGGCCGAGGAAGCCATCATCGCGCGTGATTGCCTGCTCGCCGCGCACGTGGGCTCGGCGCTGCACATCTGCCACGTCTCCACCGCCGGGTCCGTGGAGATCATCCGCTGGGCAAAGTCCAAGGGCTGGCCGGTGACCGCCGAGATCACCCCGCATCACCTGCTGCTGACCGATGAGTTCGCGGCGGGCTACGACCCGGTGTTCAAGGTCAACCCGCCGCTGCGCACCGCGGCCGACGTGGCTGAGCTGCGCCGCGCCCTAGCCGACGGCACCGTCGACTGCGTGGCCACCGACCATGCCCCGCACCCGGTGGAAGCCAAGGAAACAGAGTGGGCCGAGGCGGCGTTCGGCATGACCGGGCTTGAGACCGCGCTTCGGGTGGTGCAGCTGGCGATAGTGGACACCGGGCTGCTCGACTGGGCGGGGGTCGCCGACCGGATGTCGGTCCGGCCGGCCCGGATCGGGCGGCTGACCGGGCAAGGCATCCCGCTCGCAGTCGGCGCGCCCGCCAACCTCACGCTGTACGATCCGGCGGCGCCCGCCGAGGCGGTGGTGTCGGTCGGCGCGTCCAAGAGCCGCAACACCCCGTTCGCCGGGATGGAGCTGCCCGGCCGGGTGGTGGCCACGTTCCTACGCGGCGTCCCGACCGTGCTCGACGGAAAGCTGGCCTGAATGACAAGCACTGACATGACGCACCCTGCCTTGCTGGTGCTAGAGGACGGCACCACGCTGCATGGCACCGCCTTCGGGGCAGAGGGGGAGACGTTCGGCGAGATGGTCTTCAACACGGGCATGACCGGGTACCAGGAAACCCTGACCGATCCTTCGTACTGCCGCCAGATCGTGGCGATGACCGCGCCGCACGTCGGCAACACGGGCGTCAACGACGAAGATCCCGAGTCGCGCCAGGTCTGGGTCAGCGGTTACGTGATGCGCGAGCCGGCCAGGCTCGCGTCAAGCTGGCGGGCCACCCGCGACCTCGACACCTATCTCCGGGCGGAGGGCGTGACTGGTATCGCTGTCCGCGGCACCAGGCTGCTGACCAGGCGGGTACGCGAGGCCGGCGCCATGCGCGCGGCGATCAGCACGGTGGAGAGCGATCCCGGCCGACTGCTCCAGCGGGTGCTCGCCAGCCCGGAGATGACAGGGGCCGACCTGGCGCGGGTCGTGAGCACGCCCGAGCCGTACACCATCAGCCCGCCCGGTGCGGCCAGGTACCGCGTGGTCGCCGTCGACCTTGGGATCAAGGCGTCCACGCCGCGGAACCTCGCCTCCCGGGGCTGTGAGGTCCTGGTGGTGCCGGCCACCGCCACGGCCGAACAGATTCTGGCCGCCTCGCCGGATGGCGTCTTCTTCAGCAATGGCCCCGGCGACCCGGCCGCGGCCACCTACGCAGTAGACACTATGCGCGGGGTCCTGGACGCGGGCGTACCGGTGTTCGGTATCTGCCTAGGTAGCCAGCTTCTGGCCCTGGCCATGGGCCTGAGCACCTACAAGCTCAGGTACGGCCACCGCGGGGTGAACCAGCCGGTGATGGATCTCGCCACCGGCCGCGTCTACATCACCAGCCACAACCACGGCTTCGCCGCCGCGCTCCCGGGGGAAGCGCACGGTCCCGCGGAAGCATACGTTTCCGCGGAAACGTCCCACGCGATTGCGCCTGGCGTTTCCGCGGAAACGCCCGGCCTCGGCGAGGCGGCCGGCTGGTCCCACGTGTCAGCTCAGGCCCGGCGGCAGTTCGAGACGCCGTACGGTCCCGCAGTGGTCAGTCACGTCAACCTGAACGACGGCGTGGTGGAGGGCCTGCGGCTGCTCGAACGCCCGGTGTTCAGCGTGCAGTACCACCCCGAAGCCGCGCCCGGCCCGCACGATGCCGCCGACCACTTCGATCAGTTCTGCACCCTGCTTGAGCGCGCCCGATGAGGCGGCCCGCCGAATTGTCTGCAGTTTTGGGCGTCGTAGCACCCAAAACTGCAGACAAATCGTGGACGTCCGCTCCACGCGGGGGCGCGGAGACGACACTGAACCGGGGGACGAGCCATGCCGCGGCGTGAGGACCTGAAGTCGGTGCTGGTGATCGGGTCCGGGCCGATCGTCATCGGCCAGGGCTGTGAGTTCGACTACTCCGGCACGCAGGCGTGCCGGGTCCTGAAGGCCGAAGGCATCCGGGTCAGCTTGGTCAACTCCAACCCGGCGACGATCATGACCGACCCGGAGTTCGCCGACGCCACCTACGTCGAGCCGATTACCACCGAGACGCTGGAGAAGGTCATCGCCATCCAGCGCCCCGACGCGGTGCTCCCCACCATGGGCGGCCAGACCGCCCTGAACGCGGCCGTTGCCCTGCACGATTCGGGCATCCTGCAGCGGTATAACGTCGAGCTGATCGGCGCGAACATCGACGCGATCCGGGCCGGCGAGGACCGCGAGCGGTTCAAGGAGATCGTCACCGGCCTGGGTGCGGAGGTCCCTAGCAGCCGCATCTGCCGCGACATGGACGAATGCCTGGCAGCCGTGACGGGACATGCCGTGACGGGACATGCCGTGACGGGACATGCCGTGACGGGACAACCAGGCCTGGGCTATCCGGTGGTAGTGCGGCCCTCGTTCACGCTCGGCGGCCTCGGGTCCGGCGTCGCGAAAAACGAAACAGACCTGCGGCGCATCGCCGGGGCAGGCCTGGACGCGAGCCCCACGCGCGAGGTCCTGCTCGAGGAGAGCATCCTCGGCTGGAAGGAGTTCGAGCTCGAGCTGATGCGCGACCAGGCCGACAACGTGGTCGTCGTCTGCTCGATCGAGAACATCGACCCGATGGGCGTGCACACCGGCGATTCGGTTACCGTCGCCCCGGCGATGACGCTCACCGACCGCGAGTACCAGCGGATGCGCGACACCGCGATCGCCATCATGCGCGCGGTTGGGGTGGACACCGGCGGCTGCAACATCCAGTTCGCCGTCGAGCCACGCACCGGCCGCATGGTCGTGATCGAGATGAACCCGCGGGTATCGCGGTCGTCCGCGCTCGCCTCTAAGGCCACCGGCTTCCCGATCGCCAAGATCGCGGCGCGGCTGGCCATTGGCTACACCCTCGACGAGATCCCGAACGACATCACCGGCCAGACTCCCGCCTGCTTCGAGCCTGCGCTCGACTACGTGGTGGTCAAGGTGCCGCGGTTCGCGTTCGAGAAGTTCCCCGGCGCCGATCCCACGCTCACCACCCACATGAAAAGTGTCGGCGAGGCCATGGCTATCGGCCGGAATTTCGCCGAGGCCGTGCAAAAGGCGAACCGTTCGCTAGAGAGTGACCACAGCTCGTTCGGCTGGAAAAATCCTCCGGGGGATGCGGCGAGCTTGCTGCGTGACTGCGGGACCCCGCACGACGGGCGGCTGGCCACCATCCAGCAGGCACTGCGGGCCGGCGCGAGCGCGGCGGATATAGCCAGCACGACCGGCATTGATCCGTGGTTCATCGAGCAGATCCAGTACATCAACCAGATCGCCGAGCAGGTGGCCGCCGCTCCCGCCCTGGACGCGGAGACGCTGAGAACAGCAAAGCAGAATGGCTTCTCCGACGCGCAGATCGCCGAACTGCGGGGCACCACGGAAACCGTGATCCGAGAGATCCGCTGGGGGCTCGCCGTGCGGCCGGTGTACCACGCGGTCGACACCTGCGCCGCCGAGTTCGCGGCCCGCACGCCCTACCTCTACTCGACCTACGACGAGCAGACCGAGGTGCCGGAGGGCAGCACGCCCAAGGTGATCATCCTCGGCAGCGGCCCGAACCGGATCGGCCAGGGCATCGAGTTCGACTACGCTTGCGTGCACGCGTCGTTCGCGCTCGCCGAGGCGGGCTACGAGACGGTGATGGTCAACTGCAACCCGGAGACCGTCTCCACCGACTACGACACCTCGGGCCGGCTGTACTTCGAGCCGCTCACCTTGGAGGACGTCCTCGAGGTGGTGCGCGCCGAGCAGGCGAGCGGCCCGGTGGCCGGCGTGATCGTACAGCTCGGCGGGCAGACCCCGCTCGGGCTGGCACGGGCTCTGGCAGCCGCCCGGGTGCCGGTGGTGGGCACCTCGCCCGAGGCCATCCACCTGGCCGAGGACCGCGCCGCCTTCGCCCGCGTGCTGGAGAAGGCCGGGCTGACCGCGCCGAGATACGGCACCGCGACGTCCACGGAGGATGCGGTCGCGATCGCCCGCGAGATCGGCTACCCGGTGCTGGTGCGGCCCTCCTACGTCCTCGGCGGACGCGGCATGGAGATCGTCTACGACGACGCCATGCTGCGGTCCTACGTATCGCGGGCGACCGACGCCGGCCCCGGCCATCCGGTGCTGATCGACCGGTTCCTCGATGACGCGATCGAGATCGACGTCGACGCGCTCTACGACGGGTCCGAGCTCTACCTCGGCGGGGTCATGGAGCACATCGAGGAGGCGGGCATCCACTCCGGCGACTCCGCCTGCGCGCTGCCGCCGATCACCATCGGCCGCGGCGACATCGCGCAGATCCGCGCGGCCACCGAGGCCATCGCTGCCGGGGTAGGCGTCCGCGGCCTGCTGAACGTGCAATACGCGCTGGCCGGGGGAGTGCTGTACGTGCTCGAGGCCAACCCGCGGGCGTCGCGGACGGTGCCGTTCGTCTCCAAGGCCACGGCGGTGCCGCTGGCCAAGGCCGCGTCGCGGATCATGCTGGGCTCCACTATCGCCGCGCTTCGTGCGGAAGGCATGCTTCAGGCGCACGGCGACGGCGGTGAACTCCCGCTGGACGCGCCGGTGGCGGTGAAGGAAGCAGTGCTGCCGTTCGGCCGGTTCCGCGACCTGGCCGGGCAGGGGGTCGATACGGTGCTCGGCCCGGAGATGCGCTCGACCGGCGAGGTGATGGGGATCGACGCGGTGTTCGGCACCGCGTACGCGAAGGCCCAGGCTGCGGTGTACGGGTCGTTGCCGGTGAAGGGGCGGGCGTTCGTGTCGGTGGCCAACCGGGACAAGCGGTCGATGATATTCCCGGTCAAGCGGCTGGCCGACCTGGGTTTCGAGATCTGGGCTACCGAGGGAACGGCGGAGGTGCTGCGCCGCAACGGGGTTCGTGCCAAGATCGTGCGAAAGCACGGCGACGGCCCAGGCCCTTCTGGCGAGCCGACCGTGGTGACGCGGATCCTCGCAGGCGAGGTGGACCTGATCGTGAATACGCCGTTCGGCAGCCCAGGGCAGTCCGGCCCGCGCCTCGACGGCTACGAGATCCGCACCGCCGCGGTCCGCCGCGGCATCCCCTGCGTCACCACGGCCGCGGGACTCGCCGCCGCCGTGCACGGGATCGAGGCCATCATCCGCGGCGAGGTGGGCGTGCGGTCGCTTCAGGAGCACGCCGCGCTAATTGGCTCCGCACCTGGCGGGCGCTCCGCGCCTCGCGGGTGAGGCACCCGATGGCCCCAATCCAGATCCGCGGAACCGTGCTGACCCTGCGCCGCGTCGACGCCTATCACGCGCTGACCCTGGTCGCGCCCGCCATCGCGACCAAGTTCCGGCCTGGCCAGTTCATCACCGTCGCGGTCGGCGGGCCGGAGACCTCCACGCTCGGGCGGCGGGCCTTCGCCGTGCACGACGTGCGCCCCGACCACGGCGGCACGGTGGAGTTCGTGTTCGAGGCCCGCGGGCCGGGGACGCGCTGGCTGGCCGCGCTGCGCGCCAGGGACACCCTCGACACGGTGGGGCCGCTCGGCAGGCCCTTTCCCATCCCCAGGGACCCGTCGAGCTGCCTGCTGCTCGGCGTCGGTTACGGCAGCGCGCCGCTGTTCGCGCTGGCGGCGCGGCTGCGGGAACGCGGTTGCAGCATCGACTACCTGCTCGGCGGCGAGAGCGCGGACCGTGTGTTCGGCGCGCTGACCGCCCGGCGGAACGGGCGGAGCGCGGCGGTCGCGACCACCGACGGCTCGTTCGGCGCTCGCGGCCCGGTGACCGGCCTGATGGAGCAGATCATCCGCGAGGCGCGCACCGACGTGATCTACGCATGCGCGCCGGTGCCGGTGCTGCGGGAGGTCACGGCGATCGCGGGCAGGTACGACATCCCGGTGCAAGCATCGGTGGACGTGCCGATGGCCTGCGGGACCGGGGTATGTATGGGGTGCGTGCTGCCGGTCACCGGAACCGACGGGATCACCCGGATCGTCCGCTCCTGCGTGGACGGCCCGGTGTTCCGCGGTGACCTGGTCCGCTGGGACGACATGGGGACAATCCCGTTCGACGCCCTAGGCGCCCCCGGCTGGAACCCCGCCCGCTCACCGGAATCACGCTATGCCGGCTGACATGAGGGCCAGGCTCGGTCCAGGGGTCCAGGCCGAACTGCCCAACCTGGTGCTCGCCGCGGCGGGCTGCGCGGGCGCGGGCCGTGAGCTCGCCCAGTTCGTCGACGTGGCCAGGGTCGGCGCGCTGATCAGCAAGTCGATCATGGCCGAACCGCATACCGGCAACCCCGCGCCGCGGCTGGCCGAGACGCCGAGCGGCATGCTGAACTCGGTGGGCTTGCAGGGCCCGGGCGTGGACGCCTTCCTGCAGCGGGACCTGCCGTGGCTGCTGTCCCGCGGCGCGCGAGTCGTGGTCTCGATCGCCGGCCAGACCATCCGCGAGTACGCCGGGCTGGCCGCCAGGCTGTCCGACACGGCCGGGGTGACGGCCATCGAGGTCAACCTCTCCTGCCCCAACGCCGAGGACGCGGGGCAGTTGTTCGCGCTCGACCCGCAGCGGGCCGGCAGCGTGATCGCGGCGGTACGGGGCAGCACCAGGTACGACATCCCGGTGTTCGCCAAGCTGTCGCCGGACGTAACCGACATCGTGGCGGTGGCCAGCGCCTGCGTCGCGGCGGGCGGCGATGGTCTGTCGTTGATCAACACGCTGCTCGGGATGGCCATCGACCCCGCCACGATGCGCCCTGTGCTGGCCGGCACGTACGGCGGCCTGTCCGGCCCGGCCATCAGGCCGGTCGCGGTGCGGTGCGTGTGGCAGGTCAGGGCCGCGTTCCCCGACGTGCCGATTATCGGCGGCGGCGGCGTGCGCACCGGCCGGGACGCCCTTGAGCTGCTGCTCGCGGGCGCCTCCATGATCGCAGTGGGGACGGAAATCATCCACGACCCTTCGGCGTGCTCGCGCGTGCTGAAAGAACTGGAGGAGGAACTGGCATCCATTGGCGCGGACCGGGCCGTCGACGTGGTCGGCCAGGCCCACGGCCGGATTCCTCGCGGTCTGGCCTGGCGGGCCTAGACGGCGAGAAACTTTGGCCCGATGACGGCAGATATGTGAGCGATAACAATAATCGTGACATGCTTGAACGATCATCCATCGAGAGGAGCAGCCGTGAGCAACCCGGCACCGGTGGCTGTCGCCCTTGACGCGCCCGATCTGGAGACCGCGGCGCGATGGGCCGCTCTGGTGACGCCGCACGTGAGCACGGTCAAGGTCGGGCTCGAGCTTTACCTGCGCTACGGGCCGGAGGTGGTCGCCACGGTGCGGGGCGCCAGCCGCGTCTCCGTGTTTCTCGACCTGAAGCTGCACGACATCCCGGCCACGGTGGCCGGGGCCGCGCGGGCGGTCGCGCGGCTGCGCCCGGAGGTGCTCACAGTGCACGCGGCCGGGGGAGCCGACGTCATCCGCGCGGCCGTCGAGGCGGCACCGGGCACGATGGTGGCGGCGGTCACCGTGCTCACCTCGCTCGGCGACGACGACCTCGCCAAGGTCGGGATGATCGGGCCGGTGCCGGACCTGGCCAGGCGACTGGCCGTGCTCTCGGTAGAGGCGGGCGCGCAGGGCCTGGTCTGCTCGCCGCGCGAGGTCGCCGCGGTCCGGTCCGAGGTCGGCCCGGATGTGACGCTCATCACTCCGGGCGTGCGGCCCGCCGGCAGCGAGGCGAACGATCAGGCACGGGTGGCCACACCGGAAGAGGCGCTACTGGCCGGCGCGGACCTGCTGGTGATCGGCCGGCCCATCACCCGGGCGTCCGATCCCGGTGCCGCCGCGGCGGCCATCGCCGCGTCGCTGCGCCGGGTGACCGTCGCCAGGTAACCGGTCGCGTCGGCCCGGCTGGCCCCGGCCTTACGTCACGTTCGCGCTCGTCTGGCGCCGGGCTCGCATCGGGCTCGCGCCGGGGCTCGCCCCGGGTTCGCACCCGGCGGACCCCGCAGTGACCTGGGGTGACCTGGGGTGACTCCGGGCTTACCCAGCGAGTATGATGCGGGGCGGAAGCCTTCGTGAGCATGAGTCAATATCATCGTCACAGTTGAGACTCACGTCGCCGAATATCCTTCGGGTTAGCCCGGCGTCGTAGTGAGATGAGTGGGACATGTCTGCCGAATCCCTGACGCGCCCCCCAGGTGCCGAACCTGCGGGGCAAGGATGGCTTACGCTGGTGTCCAGTGGCGCAGACAACGGGATATCACCACGTGAGACCCCTAACCGGGGCGGGGGACGCGGTTGATAACCCTGAGTAATAAATCTCTTACAGAAAGTAATATATTTCAATTTGTAATGACGTAACCGGCAGTTTGCGTTGCCTAATGGGTACGTGATTGGCTAGTTTCCCCTCCCGACAAACCTTTTTCCAACGAAACCCGAGGTGACCCCGAAGTGGCTCTTCCTCCCCTCACTCCCGAAGAACGTGCGGCGGCACTGGAGAAGGCCGCCAGAGCACGCAAAGAACGCGCCGAGGTGAAGAACCGCCTCAAGCGCGGGGCCACGTCCTTGTCAGACGTCATCAAGGAAGGCGCAACTGATGACGTGATTGGCAAGATGAAGGTCTCGGCTCTGCTCGAGTCTCTGCCGGGTGTAGGCAAAGTGCGAGCAAAGCAGATCATGGAAAGGCTCGGCATCGCCGAATCGCGTCGTGTACGCGGGCTGGGTACCAACCAGCGCTCCGCGCTTGAGCAAGAGTTCGGTGCCGATATCTGAACCGCGCGGTAGAGCGGTAGACGGGAACCAAGTCCTGGCGGTGCCGCGGTCGCGACCCCGGTGCATTCGCGGCTGACCGTGCTCTCCGGGCCCTCCGGGGTCGGGAAGAGCACGGTCGTCGCCGAACTCAACAGGACTTGTCCCCAGATCTGGATTTCCGTGTCGGTCACGACACGGCCTCCGCGTCCCGGAGAAGTGGACGGGCGCGAATATTACTTTGTCGATGACAAAGAGTTTGACCGGCTGGTCGCCAGCGGGGCGTTGCTTGAGTGGGCGCGGTTCGCTGGCAACCGGTACGGCACGCCGCGCGAACCGCTTAACGAAAGGCTCGAAGCGGGTGTTTCCTGTCTGCTCGAGATTGACCTGACCGGCGCGCGGCAAGTCAAGCGCGCGGTACCGGATGCCCGTCTGGTGTTCCTGGCCCCGCCGTCCTGGGACGAGCTGGTACGCAGGCTCACCGGCCGCGGCACCGAGCCAGCCGAGCTGCTGGACCGCAGGCTGGCGGCCGCCCGCGAAGAGCTCGCGGCGGCCGACGAGTTCGAGGTCACGCTGGTGAACACATCCGTCAAGGACGTGTGCCGCCAGCTGGTAGCCTTGATAGAGCAGTGCAGGTTAGCTTTTAACTTCGCGTTATCCACATCCCGGCTGTGCTTCTCGCCGTAGCCGGGGCACCGACTGCTCGCACGGGCCTGAAGGCCCGTACTCGCAGCCGGTCTTGGATAACGCTCCGTACGGAAGGCAGAACGTGGCAGGGACTCAACCCCACCAAGTCGCCGACGGCATCATCAACCCGCCGATCGACGAGCTTCTTGAAGTCGTGGACAGCAAGTACCGGCTGGTGATCATGGCCGCGAAGCGCGCACGACAGATTAACGCCTACTACTCGCAGCTCGGTGAGGGCCTGCTTGAGTACGTCGGGCCGCTGGTGGAGACGCGCAGCCAGGAGAAGCCGCTGTCCATCGCGCTCCGTGAGATCAAGGAGCACATGCTGAACGTCGAGGCCATCGAAGGCTGAGGCGAACCATGCCCGCTCGCGTCGTCCTCGGCGTCGGGGCGGGCATCGCCGCGTATAAGTCGTGCGAGCTGCTCAGGCTGCTGACCGAATCCGGGCATCATGTCCGGGTTGTGCCTACCCCTGACGCGCTCCGTTTCGTCGGCGAGGCGACCTGGGCCGCGCTGTCTGGCCAGCCGGTGGCCACCGACGTCTGGACAGGCGTGGCCGAGGTACCGCACGTCCGCATCGGGCAGTCGGCCGATCTCGTCCTGGTCGCGCCCGCGACGGCCGACCTGATGGCCAGGGCCGCGGCCGGGATGGCCGGGGACCTGCTGACCGCCACGCTGCTCACCGCCAGGTGCCCGGTCCTGTACGCGCCGGCCATGCACACCGAGATGTGGGAGCACCCCGCCACCCAGGCGAACGTGTCGCTACTGCGCCGCCGCGGTGCCATCGTGCTCGAGCCCGCGGTCGGCCGCCTGACCGGCCAGGACAGCGGCGCCGGGCGGCTGCCCGAGCCGGCTGCGATCTTCGCGGTCGCCACCCGGCTGCTCGCCAGGGCCGGCCGCCAGGACCCGCTACTCCCGGATCTGGCCGGCCGCCGCGTGGTGGTGTCCGCGGGCGGCACCCGGGAGGAGATCGACCCGGTGCGGTTCATCGGCAACTGGTCCACCGGGACGCAGGGGTACGCGCTGGCCCGCACGGCGGTGGCCCGCGGCGCCGAGGTGATCCTGGTCGCCGCCAACGTGGCGCTGCCCGATCCGGCCGGGGCCAAGGTCACCCGCGTGGTTTCGGCGCGCGAGATGCGAGACGCCGTCATGGCGGCCGCGGCAGGCGCCGACGCGGTGGTGATGGCCGCTGCGGTGGCGGACTACCGCCCGGAGGCGCGCAGCGCGGCGAAGATCAAGAAAGACGGTCAGCCGCCGGAACCCCTGCGGCTGACCGAGAACCCGGACATCCTCGCCGGGCTGGCCGCCACACGTCGCGCTCAGGACCCGGACCGCCAGGACACCGCAGATCATGATCCCGAACGGACCGGCCTCGTGCCCCCGGCCACCGTACGTCAGGTCCTCGTCGGGTTCGCCGCGGAGACTGACACCTCGCCGGAAGGCGCCCGGGCCAAGCTGGCCAGAAAGGGCTGTGACCTGCTCGTCGTCAATCCAGTGGGGAACGGCCTCGGCTTCGGGACGCCGGACAACGAGGCGGTCGTCTACGGCGCCGACGGGACGGTCACGCCGATCCCACGCGGACCCAAGGAAGCGCTGGCCGACGTCGTGTGGGATCTCGTGGCCACGAGAATCAACGAATCGGTAAGTCACCGGTAAACTCACCGCAGTCCAGGATAAACTCGCAGTCGCCTGGAGCGAGGGGAGAACCTTAAGTGGCGCGTCGTCTTTTTACCTCTGAGTCGGTTACGGAGGGCCATCCTGACAAGATGGCCGACCAGATCAGTGACGTCATCCTTGACGCCATGATCAAGGACGATCCGGGCAGCCGCGTGGCGGTGGAAACCCTGATCACGACCGGCCAGGTGCACGTCGCCGGCGAGGTCACTACCCAGACCTATGTCGACATACCCGGCATCATCAGGGAAAAGATCCTCGAGATCGGCTACGACTCTTCGGCCAAGGGCTATGACGGGGCGTCCTGCGGCGTGTCGGTCTCCATCGGGTCCCAGTCGCCGGACATCGCCCAGGGCGTCAACGACGCGTTCGAGTACCGCGAGGGCGAGGGCACCGATGAGCTCGACCGGCAGGGCGCGGGCGACCAGGGGCTGATGTTCGGCTACGCGTGCCGCGACACCCCCGAGCTGATGCCGCTGCCGATCATGCTGGCGCACAAGCTCGCTCGCCAGCTGTCCGAGGTGCGCCGCGCGGGCA
>Ga0209656_10001693_pt1 | contig 14438 bp, 13 predicted proteins | sample BogFormECP12_OM2_FD_188239 | JGI IMG/M metagenome (GOLD analysis project Ga0209656, IMG submission 188239) | Bog forest soil microbial communities from Calvert Island, British Columbia, Canada - ECP12_OM2 (SPAdes) (version 2) | ecosystem: Environmental > Aquatic > Freshwater > Wetlands > Bog ... | reverse complement strand
GGGCTCCGCGTCGTTCGAGATGATCCGCCATCTCACCGATCGGCTGCCCGCGATGACGACACCGAAGTGGGTGCACAACAGGATCCAGCCGATCGCGATCCGCGACGTGTTGCACTACCTGGTCGAGGCCGCGTCGGCGGAGGTGCCGTGGTCGCGAACCTGGGACATCGGCGGGCCCGACGTACTCGAGTACGGCGAGATGATGCAGATCTACGCCGAGGAAGCCGGGCTGAGGCGGCGGCTCATCGTCGTGCTGCCGTTCCTGACGCCGACCATCGCGAGTTGGTGGGTGGGCCTGGTGACGCCGATCCCCTCCGGGCTGGCCCGGCCGCTGGTGGAGTCGCTGCACTGCGACGCCGTGATGGGCGACCACGACATCGACTCGGTGATCCCGCCACCGGCGGGCGGCCTGACGGGCTACCGGGAGGCGGTCGGGCTGGCGCTGGAGCGCATCGCCCGCGGCCAGGTCGAGACGTCGTGGGCGAACGCGTCGCCGCAGGGCGCGCCGTCGGGGCCGCTGCCCAGCGACCCCGAGTGGGCCGGTGAGATCGCCTACACGATCAACCGGTCCGCGTGGACGCCGGCGACACCCGAGGAGCTGTGGAAGGTGATCGACGCCAGCCCGGTTCAGGCGCGGTCCCGGGTGGAGACCCGCGAGCCCGGTCAGCTGTTGCTGCTGCTCCGCCAGACCCGCGCCCCGGGGCGGGAGTGGCTGGAGATGCGGGTGAGGCGGGTGGACGGTCGTGGCAGCCGCTATGACCAGCGGGCGATCTTCTACCCGCGCGGCATCGCCGGGCGGCTGTACTGGTACGGGGGTCTTCCGTTGCACCGCCGCAGGTTTCGCGCAACGTTCGCCGACGTGGTCGCCGGCAGCAGCGGGCGTTAGGGGCGCCGCAGCGCCGAGACGTTGTCGTTCTCGGCCTGAACCCCGATGCCGGTGCGGGCCGCGGTGGCAAGCATCTGCTCGACGACGTTCTTGCCCAACGCCGTCTCGCCCGGCAACTCGATCGGATACTTGCCGTCGAAGCAGGCGCAGCACAGCCGCGACGCCGGCTGCTCGCTGGCCGCGATCATGCCCTGCAACGAGATGTAGCCCAGGGTGTCCGCGCCGATCGCGTGCCGCACCGCCTCGAGCATCTCGTCTTCGTTCTCGACGGCATTGGCGATCAGTTCGGCCGGGGTGGCGAAGTCGATGCCGTAGAAGCACGGCCACTTCACCGGCGGCGACGCGATCCGCACGTGCACCTCGACCGCGCCTGCCTCCCGCAGCATCCGGACGAGCGCACGCTGGGTGTTGCCGCGGACGATCGAGTCGTCGACGACGATCAGCCGCTTGCCCCGGATCACCTCGCGCAGCGGGTTGAGCTTGAGCCGGATACCGAGCTGACGGATGGTCTGCGACGGCTGGATGAACGTGCGGCCGACGTATGCGTTCTTCGTCAGGCCCTGGCCGTACGGGATGCCCGACTCCTGGGCGTAGCCGACCGCCGCGGGGATGCCGGATTCGGGCACACCGATCACCAGGTCGGCGTCGATCGGCCGCTCGCGGGCGAGCCGCCGGCCGATCTCCACGCGGGTGCCGTGCACGGACCGGCCCGCGATCGTGCTGTCCGGCCGGGCCAGGTAGACGTATTCGAAGACACAGCCCTTGGGGGTCGGGTTGGCGAAACGAGTGGAGCGGACGCCGTCGGCGTCGATGGCCAGCAGCTCACCGGGCTCGATGTCGCGGACGAAGGAGGCACCGACGATGTCGAGCGCGGCCGTTTCGGAGGCCACCACCCAGCCGCGGTCAAGCCGGCCCAGCGACAGCGGCCGCACGCCGTAGGGGTCGCGCGCGGCGTACAGGGTGTTCTCGTCCATGAACGTGAGGCAGAACGCGCCGCGCACGGTCGGCAGCAGCTCCAGGGCCGCCTGCTCCAGCGTCGCGTCGGCGGCGCCGTGGGCCAGCAGCGCGCCGAGGATATCGGAGTCGGTGGTCGCGGGGGCGGCCCCGCGGGTGTTGATCAGCCCGAGCTCCCGGGCGCGGCTCGCGAGCTCGGTGGTGTTGACGAGGTTGCCGTTGTGGCCGAGGGCCACCCCGGTGCCCGCGGCGGTGTTGCGGAACACCGGCTGGGCGTTCTCCCAGGTGGTGGAGCCGGTCGTCGAGTACCGGCAGTGCCCGATCGCGACGTGGCCCTCCATCGCGGCCAGCGTCTGCTCCTCGAACACCTGGCTGACCAGGCCGAGGTCCTTGAACACCAGAACCTGCGAGCCGTCGGCAACCGCGATGCCCGCGGCCTCCTGCCCGCGGTGCTGCAGCGCGTAGAGGCCGTAGTAGGTGAGCTTGGCGACTTCCTCGCCGGGAGCCCAGACGCCGAAGACACCGCACTCTTCGCGCGGCGGATTCTCGGGCTCGGTCTGCTGGCCGGTCACGGTGTGGCTGCTCCCAGGGGCGCGATCGGGGTGACGTCACCGAGTCTACGGTGATCACGGGCGGATAACGGAATCAGCGCGGCAGTGTCGCCGCGGTTTGTTCAACGGTCGCCGCCACCCGGGCATTCCATGCTCAGCCGTCCACCGGGACCAGCGGCAACCAGGACGCGATCTCCGGGGCGCGCGCGCCGGACAACTGCAGCACGCCCGTCGCCGCCGCGTCCGGCACCGACAGCAGGCCGGTAACCAGCAGCAGCCACGTCCGGGCATCGGTTTCCACCACGTTCGGCGGTGTGCCGCGCCGATGTTGAGGACCTGAAATGCATTGCACCGCAACGAAAGGTGGGATCCTGACCTCGACGCTGGCGCCGGGCGCCCGCCCGGCGAGCGTGCGGGCGGTGAGCCGGACCGCCGCCGCAAGCTCGTCGCGGGACGGCCCGGGGCGGGTTTCGTCGCGCAGCCACGGCCCGACGGCGAGCACCGCGGCGCGTGTCTGCGCGGGGTCGACGGCGCGGCGAGCGGGCATAGCCCGGCGATCCTAACCATCGCCACCAACAACAGGTCGTCAGCTTCGGCATCGACGACACCCACACCGAGTTGCCATGATGGAGCAATGCGCCGTCAAGTCACGACGATCGACGAGTTGCGCGCGATCGTCGGCCATCCGAACACCTACGTCGCCAACAAGGTCGGCAACCGGCTTTCGCCGACTCAGCGGGACTGGCTGGCGCACTCGCCGCTCTGCTTCGTGGCGACCACCGACGCGCAGGGCCGCGTCGACGTCTCGCCCAAGGGCGATCCGGCCGGCTTCGTGCACGTCATCGACGACACCACGATCGCGATCCCGGAGCGACCCGGCAACAAGCGCGCCGACGGATACGTCAATGTGCTGGCGCGCCCACACGTAGGCACGCTGTTCGTCATCCCCGGACGCGGCGACACCCTCCGCATCAACGGCGCCGCGCGGATATTGGCCGACGCCGACTACTTCGATGCGATGGCGGTGCGGGGCAAACGCCCGGTACTTGCGCTCGAGATCGACATCGAAGAGGTGTTCTTCCACTGCCCCAAGGCATTTCTGCGCTCGGACACATGGAACCCGCAGAGCTGGAACCCGACGGCGGTGCCCAGCGTCGCGCGGATCGCCAAGGCCACCAAACCCGACTGGAGCCAGGCCCGGCTCGACGAGTACTACAGCGACGAGAGCCTGCGCAAGGTGCTGTACTAACCCGCCGACACACGGCGCCGGGATTGCACGGCGAGCGCGGCCACGGCGCCGGCCTCGTTGATCGCCAGGTGCGCCAGCATCGGCGCGGCGAGGCTGCCCGAGCGCTCGAAGAGCCGCGCGAACAGCCACCCGGCGACACCGGTCGCGAGCACGGTCGCAACCACCGGCTCGCCGGTGGCGCGCGCGTCGTAAACGTGCGACAGCCCGAACGCCGCGCTCTGCAGCAGCCGCCCGGCACCGCGACCGAACGCGTCGGCGGCCACGGTTCCCAGCGCCGCCCGGTAGGCCGCCTCCTCCGACCACACGGTCCCCAGCGGAATCCCGACCGCCAGCCAGGCCGCCACCGGGCCGGGCAGGTCCCGTCCCGCCATCGCGGCCCGCACCCGCGGCGACGCGGTGGCTGCAGCAACTCCCGCCGCCACCAGCGCAGCGGCCGCCAGGCCGGTCCGCAGACCGGCCCACAGGGCCGGGGGCCGCAGCCCGAGACGTGCGCCGGTCAACGCGACCAGCCCCGCCGCCAACCCGGCCTGCACCAACGGATGCCGCCGCCCGGGTCCGGTCACGCTCCAGCGCAGGAGACCGGCAGCCAAGACAACGGCACGGAAGACTTCGCGCCGCATCAATATTCGGGCCCGCCGGATGCCTCGACCTTTTCCAGCGCACGCCGGACGCGGTCGGTGTCGGCCGCGGTCCACCCGTCGGGCGGCGCCACCGCGACCCAGCCGTCCAGCGCCTGATCGCCGTAGTGGTGGCCGTGCCCGACGGGCACGCTGTACGCGTTCGTCAGGTCCGCACCGACCTGCCACGACGTGACGATCGGATACCAGCGCATCGAGGCGGTGCGGTCGGGCCCGGGCGGCTCACGCAGCCAATCGGGGCGCTCGAACAGCATACTCGGCGACCACCAGACCACGGGATCGGACGCGTGCTGGATGAACAGCACCCGGGTGCCGTCCCACGGCGGTGCCGCGACGACGGGGGTGTCATCGCCCTGGGAGAACCGCACCGTGCGCCCGTCGTCGTAGCGCGGCTCCGCCTCCGGGGTGCCGGGATCCCGGCGGATGACCAGTGCCCGCCACAGCGGGCTCGCGTAGGGCGGGCCTTCCCACAACACCGCGGAGAAGCCCATCTGAATGATGTCGGGGAGGTAGCCGAATGCGCCCTGCCCGGCCATGGAGCCGAGGCTTTCGCCGTAGAGCATCAGCTTCGGCCGGTGATCGGGCGGCCAGAGCGCCCACCGATCGTGCACCGTGTCGACCAACTCCCTGCCCGCCTCCAGCGACTTCTGCTGGTCGGCGAGAAACGAGATCCAGCTGGGCAGATACGAGTACTGCATCGCAACCAGCGCGGTGTCGCCGTTGTAAATCGACTCGATCGAACGCGCCGCCACCGGGTCCACCCAGCCGGTGCCGGTGGTCGGGATGATCACCAGAACCCTGCGCTCGAAGGCGCCGGTGCGGTCGAGTTCGCTGCGCAGCACGCTGAGCCGGCCCTCGGCGGTGTCCGCCGTCTGCAGACCGACATACAGGCGGATCGGCTCTTTGGCCGGACGGCCGTTCAGCGCGGTCAGCTCGTCGGCGTGCGGCCCGGTGGCCACGAAGTTGCGGCCCTGATATCCCAGGGTGGTCCATGGCGCGAAAGACGCCGGGCTGCCTGACCTCTCGGGCTGAGCGGGCTGGGTGATCCCGGGCCGTGTGCTGGAGTTCTGCGGCTGAAAGACCGCACTGGCGGCAACGAAGAACCCGCGGACCAACACGCCGTTGACCAGGGTGATGGCCAAGATCGCGACGATCGCGGTGCCGATGAACTGCGCCACCTCGTCGTTGACGCCCCACCGCCTGATCAGGTAGCGGGCCAGGACCTTGACCGCATCGAGCAGCACCCGCGACACACCCACCACCACACCGCCGACGGCGAGGGCGATCACCACGGTCCGCAGGTAACCCAGGGTCGACGGGCCTTCCATACCCATCAGGCCCGACACCTGCCGCTGCCATGCGGCCGCCGGGATCATCAGCAGCACGCCGGCCCCGATCGACACGCCCACCGTCAGCGCCTTGGCCCAGTACAGCACCCGCGGACTCGGCGGCCACCACGTGCGGCCGTGCAACACAAGGCGCCGGACCACCTTGCCGACCACAACCCCGATGCCGTAACCGATCGCCGCGTTGATGCCCCCGATCAATCCCTGGAACAGCCACTGGCGCGGCAGCAGCGACGGCGTCAGCGACAGGCAGAAGAACAGCGCGCCGAACCCGACTCCGACGAAGTCGAGCCGGACCAGGCCCCACGCCCAGACCAGCAGCGGGTGGCGCCGGCGTTCGGCGGTCTCGGCAGGGGGTTCGCCCGTGTCGGTGCTGACGGCGGTGGTCATCCGAAGAGACCGGGCAGCACGCCCTCGTAGGTCGCGCGCAGGTCGTCCAACGACACCGTGAACAGGCCTTGAACTTCGATCGCGTCGGAGCCCTGGTCGACGACCCCGATCCGGGTGGCAGGCAATCCGCGCGCCTCGCACATCGCGCGGAACCTGCTCTCCTCCGTGCGCGGCACCGCGACCAGCACCCGTCCGGTCGACTCGGAGAACAGCGTGACGAACGGATCGGCGGCTTCGGGAATCACGATGCGACAACCCGTTTCGCCATGCAGGGCCGACTCGACGACGGCCTGGATCAGGCCGCCCTCGCTCAGGTCGTGAGCCGCTGTGACGAGCCCGTCGCCGGATGCCGCGGTCAGCACGTCGGCCAGCAGCCGCTCTCGCCGCAGGTCGACGGCCGGGGGCCGGCCCCCCAGGTGGCCCGCGGTGACCTGGGCCCAGATCGAGCCGTCGAACTCGTCGCGGGTGTCGCCGAGAAGAATCAGCGTCTCGCCGGGCTCGGTGCCGAAGTCGGTCGGGATCCGGCGGGTCACGTCGTCGATCACGCCGAGCACCCCGACCACCGGGGTCGGCAGGATCGCGGTGGAGCCGGTCTGGTTGTAGAAGCTCACGTTGCCGCCCGTGACCGGAATACCAAGTGCCGCACAGCCATCGGCGAGCCCGTGCACCGCCTGGGCGAACTGCCACATGACAGCGGGATCTTCCGGTGAGCCGAAATTCAGGCAGTTGGTCACCGCGATCGGCGTCGCGCCGGTGACCGCGACGTTGCGGTACGCCTCGGCCAGCGCCAGCTGCGCGCCGACGTAGGGGTCCAGCTGCGTGTAGCGCCCCGACGCGTCGGTCGACACCGCGATCCCGCGGCCGGTCCGCTCGTCGATGCGCAGCACGCCGCCGTCGGCGTGTTCGGCCAGCACGGTGTTGCCGCGCACGTAGCGGTCGTACTGCTCGGTGATGAACGCGCGGCTGCACAGGTGCGGGCTGCCAAGCATCGCCAGCAGGGTCGCGCGCAGCTCGTCGCCCGTCACCGGCCGCGGCAGCCTGTCCGACGTGTCGGCATTGAGAGCGTCCTGGCGGTCCGGGCGGGCGACCGGCCGCTGATAGACCGGGCCCTCGTGCGCGACGGTGCGCGGCGGCACGTCGACGACCGTCTCGCCGTGCCAGGTGACCCGCAGCCGGCCGCCGTCGGTCACCTCGCCGATCACCGAGGCCAGCACGTCCCACTTGCGGCACACGGCCAGAAACGCGTCGACGTTTTCCGGCTTGACCACCGCACACATGCGCTCCTGCGACTCGCTGGCCAGAATCTCGGCGGGCGTCATGTTCGCCGCGCGCAGCGGCACCCTGTCGAGCTCGATCGCCATCCCGCCGTCACCGGCTGACGCCAATTCCGAGGTGGCACAGGATAATCCGGCACCACCGAGATCCTGGATGCCCACCACCAGGCCCGCGGCGTAGAGCTCCAGGCAGCACTCGATGAGCACCTTCTCCATGAACGGGTCACCGACCTGGACCGACGGAAGCTTCTTGCGGCCGGCCGCGGACTCGTCGCCGTCGAACGTCTCCGACGCCAGCACCGACACTCCGCCGATGCCGTCGAGCCCGGTGCGGGCCCCGAACAGGATGATCTTATTGCCGGTCCCCGATGCGAACGCCAGGTGCAGCTGCTCCTTGCGCAGCGCCCCGACGCACAGCGCGTTGACGAGCGGGTTGCCGGCATAGGACGCGTCGAAGACGGTTTCACCGCCGATGTTGGGAAGCCCGAGCGAGTTGCCGTAGCCACCGATGCCGCGCACCACTCCGTCGACCACGCGGCGGGTGTCGGGCGCGTCGGCGGCGCCGAACCGCAGCTGGTCCATCACCGCGACCGGGCGAGCGCCCATGGCCATGATGTCGCGCACGATTCCGCCGACGCCGGTGGCGGCGCCCTGGTACGGCTCGACATAGGACGGATGGTTGTGGGATTCCACCTTGAACGTGACCGCCCAGCCGTCGCCGATGTCGACGACGCCGGCGTTCTCGCCGATGCCGGCCAGCATCCTGGCGCGCATCTCCTCGGTCGTGGTCTCCCCGAAGTACCTCAGGTGCACCTTCGAGGACTTGTAGGAGCAGTGTTCGCTCCACATCACCGAATACATCGCCAGCTCGGCGTCGGTGGGACGACGGCCGAGGATTCCGCGGATCCGCTGGTACTCGTCGTCCCTGAGACCCAGCTCACGGTAGGGCTGCGGCAGGTCCGGCGTGGCGGCGGCGCGCTGCACGGTGTCCGGCGACGTCACGCCGACAGCTTAGTTTGCCGATCGGCCCCGGCGTGCGGAGAGAAAAACGCGCGCAGTGCCGCCGAATACGACGCGACATCCTCGGCGCCCATCAGCTCGCGCGCCGAATGCATCGCCAGCTGGGCGGCGCCCACGTCGACGGTCGGGATGCCGGTCCGCGCGGCGGTCATCGGCCCGATCGTCGACCCGCAGCGCAGATCGGCACGGTGTTCATAGCGTTGCAGCGGCACCCCGGCCTGGTCACAGGCCAACGCGAAAGCCGCCGCCGACCGGCCGTCGGTCGCGTACCGCAGGTTCGGCTGCACCTTGAGCACCGGACCCGCGTTCACCTCGATCAGGTGACCGGGCTCGTGGCGCTCCGGGTAGTTGGGGTGCGTCGCATGCGCCATGTCACCGGAGGCCACCAGCGAGCCGGGCAGCCGGCGCAGGTAGTCCTCCCGGTTGCCGCCCGCCGCGAGCACGATGCGCTCCAGCACGGTTGTCAGCAGGTTGGACTGCGCGCCGTGGTCCGACGTCGAGCCGACCTCCTCGTGGTCGAACAGCGCCAGCACCGGCAGGTAGTCGCGCGGTTCGGCGGCGATGAGCGCCTCCAGGCCCGCATAGCACGTCGCCTGGTTGTCCAGCCGCGGCGCGCTGAGCAGGTCACGGCCGGCCCCGACCAGTCTCGACGGCTGCACATCATGGGTCATCAGGTCGGCACCGAGCACGTCGCCGGCGTCGACGCCGGCCGCACCGGCCACATACTCCAGAAACGACCGGCAGCCGCCGCCCGCCCCCCACACCGCGTTGACGTGCCGCTGCGGGTCCAGCGTGACCGACCTGCGGTCTTCGGCCAGGTGGATGGCCAGCTGCGGCACCCGCAGGATCGGCTCGTCGATCTTCACCAGCTGTTGGCGCACCCCGCCGCCGTCGCGCACCGACAGGCGGCCGCTGATGCCCAGGTCGCGGTCCAGCCACGAATTGAGCCACGCGCCGCCGTAGGGCTGCAGGGCCACCACCTGCCACCCCGCCACCAGCCGGTCCGGATGTTGCTTGACCCGCAAGTTCGGGCTGTCGGTGTGCCCGCCGACGATCCGGAACGCCCGGCTCGGATCGGCGGAGGAGTTCCACGCGACGACCGAGCCGGCGCGCACCGTGAAGAACCGGCCGCCGTGCGGCCACGGGTCGGCTTCGGCGAGTTCCGTGTAGCCGGCGGCGCGCAGCCGCCGGGCGACGTTGAGGCAGACGTGGAACGGTGACGGCGACGAATCGATGAAGTCGCACAGGCCACGCGCGGTCGCTGACATATTGCTCATCATTACCGATCCGGTAGGCGTTAGGGTCAGGTGATGCCTGCCGTTCTGCCGCAACCAGTTCTGGCGCCGCTGACGCCCGCGGCCATCTTCCTGGTAGCCACGATCGACGCCGGCGGCGAGGCGGCGGTCCACGACGGGCTGACGGGGCTGTCGGGCCTGGTTCGCGCCGTCGGCTTCCGTGACCCGTCGAAACGGCTGACGCTCGTCACATCCATTGGTTCAGAGGCGTGGGATCGGCTGTTCTCGGGACCGCGACCCGCCGAGCTGCACCCGTTCGCCGAACTCAAAGGGCCGCGCCACCGCGCCCCCTCGACCCCCGGCGACCTGTTGTTCCACATTCGCGCAGAGGCGATGGACGTCTGCTTCGAGCTGGCCGGGCGCATCCTGGACGCGATGGGCGGCGCGGTGAGCGTCGTCGACGAGGTGCACGGCTTCCGTTTCTTCGAGAACCGCGACCTGCTCGGTTTCGTCGACGGTACGGAAAATCCCGACGGCCCGCTCGCGGTCAGCGCCTCCCAAATCGGGGACGAGGACCCCGGCTTCGCCGGCTCCTGCTATGTGCACGTGCAGAGGTACGTGCACGACATGAACGGGTGGAACTCGTTGTCGGTCACCGAGCAGGAGCGGGTGATCGGGCGTACGAAGCTCGAGGACATCGAGCTCGACGACGACGAGAAGCCGGCCAATTCCCATCTCGCCCTCAACGTGATCGAGGACGACGACGGCAACGAGCTCAAGATCATCCGGCACAACATGCCGTTCGGCGAGGTCGGCAAGCCGGAGTTCGGCACGTACTACATCGGTTACTCGCGGACGCCCGCGGTGACCGAACGGATGCTGCGCAACATGTTCATCGGCGATCCGCCCGGCAACACCGACCGCATCCTGGACTTCTCCACCGCGGTCACCGGCACCATGTTCTTCACCCCGGTCGTCGACTTCCTCAACGACCCGCCGCCAGCGCCCTCTGACAGATCTCTGCGAATCGGCAGCCTGAAAGGAACCCGCTGATGGACAATCTCTACCGCGAACTTGCTCCCATCAACGAATTGGCTTGGGGCGAAATCGAACTCGAGGCATCACGGACCTTCAAACGCCATATCGCCGGGAGGCGGGTGGTAGACGTCAGCGAGCCCGGCGGACCCGTGACCGCAGCGGTCAGCACCGGCCGGCTGCTCGATGTGTCACCGCCGACCGACGGCGTGGTCGCGCACCTGCGGGCAAGCAAACCGCTTGTGCGGCTCCGGGTTCCGTTCGCACTGTCGCGGATCGAAATCGACGACGTCGAGCGCGGGTCCAACGACTCGGACTGGGAGCCGGTGAAGGATGCCGCGAAGAAGATGGCCTTCGTGGAGGACCGCGCGATCTTCGAGGGGTACCAGGCCGCGTCGATCGAGGGCATCCGCCAGACCAGCTCCAACCCCGCGCTCACGCTCCCCGCCGATGCCCGCCACATCCCGGACGTGATCAGCCAGGCCCTCACCGAGCTGCGGCTGGCCGGCGTCGACGGGCCGTATTCGGTGCTGCTGTCGGCGGACGCCTACACCGCGGTGAGCGAAACCTCCGACCATGGCTATCCGATCCTGGAACACATCAACCGGCTCGTGAACGGTGACATCATCTGGGCGCCGGCCATCGACGGAGCGTTCGTGCTGACCACCCGCGGCGGCGACTTCGATCTGCAGCTGGGCACCGACGTGTCGATCGGCTACCTCAGCCACGATGCCGACTCGGTGCAGCTGTATCTGCAGGAGACGCTGACGTTCCTGTCCTACACGGCCGAGGCGTCGGTGGCCCTGACGGCCGGTTAGCGCACGCTGAGATGCCACAGGCCACATCCGCCACGCCAGTAACGTCCAGCTGTTGTGACATGAACGCGAGAAGTGATAGCGCATGCGATATCACTTCTGGTTTTTCGGCAGGCTCTCAGGCCGCCAGCACCGCGTCCAGCGCGGAGTAGAAGACGCCGAGGCCGTCGTCGGACGGCCCGGTGAGGGGCTCGGTCGCGTGTTCGGGATGCGGCATCAGGCCCACGACCCGGCGGTTCGCCGAGCAGACACCGGCGATGTCGCGCATCGAGCCGTTCGGGTTGTCGCGGTAGCGGAACACCACGCGGCCGTCGCCTTCGAGCTTGTCGAGCACCGGTTCGGCCGCGACGTAGCGGCCCTCTCCCGACTTCAGTGGGATCAGCAGATCGGCGCCCGGCTCGTAGCGTGTCGTCCATACGGTCCCGTTCGAGGCCACCTCCAGCCACACGTCGCGACACACGAAGTGCAGTCCCGCGTTTCGCGTCAACGCCCCCGGCAGCAACCCGGCCTCGCACAGAACCTGAAAGCCGTTGCAAATCCCCAACACCGGCATACCCCGCCCCGCCGCCGCGATCACCTCCCCCATCACCGGGGCGAACCTGGCGATCGCGCCCGCCCTGAGGTAGTCGCCGTAGGAGAAGCCGCCGGGCACCACCACCGCGTCGACGTTCTTGAGGTCGGCGGCGGCGTGCCACAGGTTCACCGCCTCCGCGCCGACGAGCCCGACCGCTCGGGCGGCGTCGACGTCGTCGAGGGTGCCGGGGAAGGTGATCACCCCCACGCGCATGGTCATGACGGCTCCCTGCTGATGGTCCAGTCCTCGATCACCGTGTTGGCAAGCAACGATTCAGCGATCTCGGCGACGGCCGCGTCGTCGACGGTGTCGTCGACCTCGAGTTCAAAACGCTTGCCCTGCCGCACATCCGAGACGCCTGCGTGTCCAAGGCGGCCCAGCGCGCCCACGATGGCCTGACCCTGCGGGTCGAGGATCTCGGCTTTGGGCATGACGTGCACTACCACCCGCGCCACGCGCAGCTCCTCGCTTGCCGGTGTTTGTTGCTGGTCCGGCGACAACTCTACCGGCGCCGGGGCATGCGTCCGGTCACTGGCACGAGGAGATGTCACTGGCACGAGGAGATGTATGCGACGCACAGTGGCGCGACCAGCGCGTCGAGCACCTGGCTGTCGGCGACCGTGGGCCAGGCGACGGCCGGCGGCGACGACGCCCACATCGTCAGCTCGACCACCGTGCTGCTCTGCGGGTGCGAAACCAGATATTCGTGCACGACCGTCGAAGTCGGCCCGGCGACGCTGATCACCGCCGCGAGCCGGCCGGGTTCCTCGGTGGTCAGCGACGGCGAGGTACCCGGCGCGGTGAGTTGGCAGAACCGCAGCGCCGCCGAGGCCGACTGCAGCACCGCGTCGGCATCCTGGCCGCCGCGCCAGGTTTCGCCCCGCCAGTGCAGGACCTGCACCTGCAGCTGCCACTGGCCGGGCGGATTCGCGACGGCCGCTTTCGCCGCGACCGCGTACTCGCGGGGATCGCCGGGCACCGGCGGCGACGCGCACCACTCCTCGAAGCGAAACCGCGGGTGTGACGCGGTGACCGACAGCGCGGCCAAATCCGGCCACTTGTACGTCGGGTAGAGCGGGATCGCGGAGGGATCGATCCATGCCGTCGCCGGGATGCGGTCACAATTCGGCGGGCAGGTGTCGGGCACAGCGGGCGCCGGCCCCGGCGCCAGCACACCGAGGGCCGCAAGCATCGCCGCCGCACCGAGGCCCGTAAGCAGCCGTGTCACAGACCACACCCTAGGCGGCAAGGATACCGAGGCGACACCTGCACGGCGCACAATCGGGGAATGCAACTCACGCATTTCGGCCACTCGTGCCTACTTGCCAGCTTTCCCGCCGAAAAGGGGTCCGACACCACGCTGCTGTTCGATCCCGGCACGTTCTCGCATGGCTTCGAGGGCATCACCGGGTTGTCGGCGATCCTGATCACCCATCAACACCCCGACCATGCCGACACGTCGCGGCTGCCCGCACTCGTCGACGCCAACCCGGGCGCGGCGCTGTACGCCGACCCGCAGACCGCCGCGCAACTCGGCGACCGGTGGCAGCCCGTGCACGTCGGTGACGAGCTGTCGATCGACGGTCTCCGGGTCCGCGGCATCGGCGGCGTGCACGCGGTCATCCACCCGGAAATCCCACTGATCAACAACATTTCTTATCTGGTCGGGGACTCAGGGCACCCCGCCCGGCTGATGCATCCCGGCGACGCGCTGTTCATTCCCGCCGAGGAGATCGATGTGCTCGCGCTGCCCGCGGCCGCGCCGTGGCTGAAGATATCCGAAGCCGTCGAATACTTGAGAGCGGTAAAACCCCTGCGGGCCATACCGATTCATCAGGGCATCGTCAACCCCGTCGCGGTCGGCCTGTACTACCAGCGCTACGAAGAGATGGGCCGCACCGACTTTCGGGTGCTGGCAGAGGAGCAGGCGACCGAGTTCTGAGCCGCCGTCAGGCCGCGTCGACGAGCACCGGATGGCCGGTTCGCCACCGGTACACCGTCGGCGCCGCCCTGTGCAGCAACGCCAGGTCGATCGCGTCGAGCATCGCCTGCCGGGGGCCGGACCGTTGCAGCTGCCGGGCGGTGATCGCGATCCGAACGACGCCGCCACGACGCGCGATACGCTCCGCCGACAACACCAGCGTGCGGCACCACCACGGTTCGGTCAGAAAACCGCCGCCGATGCCGAGCACCCGTGCCCGCACCTTGGTCTGACGCACCAGATCCGTGATGCCGTCGACACCGGCCAGCACGCGAAAGCCGTTGCGCGGCAGGACTGCCAGGGTACCCGCCGAGGCCGCCCAACCGGGGGCCGCGAACAGCCGTGTGCGCAGACCGACCTGCTCGAGCACCCGGTCGGCGGCCATCACGCGCAAATTCGCCTCGTGGGCGGGCAGAATCGCGAACTCCGGCCGGCGCTTCTTGGTCGCGGCCTCGTCGTATCCGTGCAACACGATCGCGTCACCGCGCTC
>Ga0209656_10001692_pt1 | contig 14442 bp, 11 predicted proteins | sample BogFormECP12_OM2_FD_188239 | JGI IMG/M metagenome (GOLD analysis project Ga0209656, IMG submission 188239) | Bog forest soil microbial communities from Calvert Island, British Columbia, Canada - ECP12_OM2 (SPAdes) (version 2) | ecosystem: Environmental > Aquatic > Freshwater > Wetlands > Bog ... | reverse complement strand
GTGAGAGGGTTGGTACTGAAGAGTTTCGTGTGGACGTTGCGCTGAATAGCCTTGCCAACCCGCTTTTCTTGCGGAAGACAGACCCGGATGAGATCCAAGCCCTGAACAAGTATGTTCGACATCTCGCTCATGCCAACAACTATGCTCGGATGGCGCGCCAGTTCGCGACGGCCGGCACGTCCGACACCGCAGAATGGAAGGAAAACCTATACCCGGCCTGGGAACACAATCTCGATGACTGCTCGACCAGTATCGGCGAAATTCTTAACGTTCGATAGCATTGCCAAGACCGCAGACGAAATCCTGACCAAATCACACCGTAAGAAGACTTCCAACACGCGACACTAGCGATCACGAACTTGGACAGCGTATTTCCGGACTGGAAGCACGCGCCGCAGAACCAGGCCATTCGACGGTGGGACGGTCCACCCGACCCGCGAGCCTGGCCTGCCGATCCCATCGAACAGCTCGTGTGGCTGGTCACCAGCGGCGCAGAAGCGTGGGTGCCGACGCTCAAGCAACTCGACGCGCTCAAAGAGCAGTGCCTTCGCGACCGTGCACACCCGGACGGCGAAACCCAACCACGACCCGTGCGCCAGGTGCTCAATGAACCCCCGCGCAACCACTACGACCGCATCGCGACGGTAATCGGCGCATCAAACCGAGAAAGAATGGACGTCTAAATGGCGCAAAACACATGGGACACATACATCGCGGGCGGATCGCTGCCGGCGGTCGTCCAGCAACTCTGCGAAGCACTCGACACCCACGATAGGGATTTGCCAGGGCCGCTCGGCGGCGCGATCAGTAACGCGTTCATCGAAGCCATCAACACCCTCGCCGGCGGTTAACCAAATGGCAGACGCGGCAGGCCGCAAGCCCTGGGAAGGCAACGACGGCAGTCGCGGCGGCTACGTCAGCCCGAGGGTGAAAGCAGCCGTCCGCCAGCGCGACCGACACTGCGTGCTACGCCACCCCGGATGCACCGGCGCCATCGACGAGTTCCACCACCCGGATGGGCTGGCCGCCAGCGGCACCCGCCGAAAATCGGTCCTCAGCGCGAAGCCCCTGGTCGGCGTCTGCCGACACTGCCACGGCATCGACACACGCAAGCAAATCTCCGCTGGCCGCAACCGCTGGAAGCGTCAACCGGAATGCCACCCGGGATTGAAGTAGTGAGCGTGAACTGGGGCAGCTTCATCGACGCCGGCCTCACGCGCAGTGAGTACGCAGTCGTCATGCAGCAGAACGCCCTGCCCTAAGCCGGAGCACCGAATTGCTGATCCGGGAATGGATTCGCGGCCAAGGGATCCGGTCCGAACCGGTTCGGTCCGTCGGTGCCCGTGTCGATGTACCAGATCAAGAGAATGATCCAGCCGATCAGCGGGATAAAGCCGAGCAGAATCCACCAGCCCGTGCGGTCGAGATCGTGCAGCCGCCGAATGGCGATGGCGAAGTAGGGAATGATGGTGACGAGGTTGAAAAGTCCGGTAACGAGCTGTATGCGCAGCACCGAGTCGATGATGCCCGCCACGATGCCGGCGATGATGAGGAAGAGAATCCAATACCAGTATTCGGACCGGCAGGCCCGACCGCGGAAATTCACATAATTGGAGAACCCGGCCAAAATCGCTTGCCCGAAGCCCATCTTATCTCCCCGCTTCAAAGCCAGCTGTGGAAGCGACACGCTACCACAGCGGACCCGGAAGCACCGCCCCAAATGGCTTCGTCCCATGTGATCAGTGACCATCCGCGGAGGGGCAGGCACTCTACCCCTCGCCCCTCACGTCGCCGTACCGGAGCGTACTGTGGCACGGGTTCCGTACAGGTCTGGGGTTTTCGCACCGCATCTGCTGCCTCTCTCGGCTCGTCGTTGAGTCCCGACTATTCCGGGCACTGGAAGGCAACGGCAAGGCCGCCGGCTGGCTGAGCCGCACGCCCGTGACGGTTGGGCATAAATTGGGAACGCCGCCGATCAGTCGCTCCGAAAATATGCTCTGAACTGCACAAACACTGGTGCGCGATACTCGGATTGAACCAGTCAATGTTTTGGGCCGCATTACCGCGCCCCAAACTGTCGTTCGTGGCCGACAGCATGTCAGTGCCTCCTCGTAGACTGACTTTGCTTCACGAGATGCCGTCGCCAAGCTCCGACTGGACGGCGCGCAAACCCCGCTCGTGGGTGGCTCGGATGACGAAGCGGCCGGCACCAACCCGGTGCAGGCAAGAGCGCCTCCGGAGCTCCGGCAGCGGAGGACCGACATTCGGGAGTACTGCGATGTCATATGGAGTTCCTGCGGGTCCTATGGCCCTGGCCACCTCGTGCACTGGATACAGGCGAAGAAATCGCATGAGGAAGGACGGCCGAAATCAAGGTGAAAGTGGTTGCCGTTCACGACGACGGACGCGTGGAGATCGAAGGCCACGACCTGAAATTAACGTTGTGGAATCATGACCCTGGTCAACTGCGTTCGGCATTGCGTTATGGGGGCCGTGCCGAATGGATCCCGCGGTACCACTTTTTGTATGTGATCTCGGTCGGCTCGTTCAACCTCGCCACGCTGGACAAAGGTGGAGCCCTGCAAATCGCCCATACGCCGGCGACCGACCGAGACCACCAGGCAGTTCATCGAACGGGCGATGCGGGAGAACCACGGCTATACGGTTCCGGCGCGCTGGTTGGCTGACCTGGATGCGGTGCCGGCCGGCGACACCGGCGAGCCAGAGTCTGGGTATCTGGTTGGAATCGAAACTCCTGCGGGCACAACGAAGTTAGGCGACAGTCGAGGCCGCTCACCGATTCCCAAGCCGCACTCGACAGGGGACGCCGATGGCTGACCCGGTCGCGCTGTCAAGTTGAAGTGGCCCCGGGCTGAGCGGGGCGAATTGGCTCCAGGCTGTTGGTCGGTGATTGCCTGGCTCTGGTTGTGCTTCGGCCGCAGCGCTTAGCTTAGATCTGCGCGCTCAGGGGTCGTAGATACGCGTGCGACCGGCTTTAATCTGCGCGTTTGCGCTGATGTTTTGCCGCACGTGGTGGCTGCATGCTGGTTAGCATGAGCGACATCGATCCGCGCGCGGATGCGCCGCTGCTGGACTGGAGCGATCTTGGCGTGAGCGGGCTTTTGCCGACGGGCACGGTGACGCTGCTGTTGGCTGACGTGGAGGGTTCGACGCGGCTGTGGGAGACCCAGGCCGAGGTGATGACGGCCGCGATTGCGCGTCTGAACCAGGTCGTGTGTGAGGTCGTCGCCGCCCATGACGGTGTGCGCCCGGTCGAGCAGGGCGAGGGCGACAGCTTCGTGGCCGCGTTCGCCCGCGCGTCCGACGCGGTGGCCTGCGCTCTGGGGCTGCAGCGCGCCCCACTGGCCCCAATCCGGCTGCGCATCGGTGTGCATACCGGCGAGATCCAGCTTCGCGATGAGGACAACTACGCGGGCCCGACCATCAACCGCACCGCGCGGCTGCGCGATCTCGCACACGGCGGACAGACGGTGCTGTCAGGTGCGACCGAGGTCATGGTCGTCGACCGGCTCCCGCCCGATGCCTGGCTGACAGATCTGGGAACGCACCAGCTGCGCGATCTGCCCCGACCCGAACGGGTGGTGCAGGTGTGCCATCCTGACCTTCCAAACGAGTTCCCGCCGCTGCGCACGCCGAAAGCTGTTGCTGCAAATAATCTTCCGGTGCAGCTCACCAGCTTTGTGGGGCGCGGGCCACAGTTGACCCAACTACGAGCGATGCTGGCCGAGAACCGGTTGGTGACGTTTACTGGTGCGGGTGGGGTGGGCAAAACCCGGCTGGCCATCCAGGTCGCGGCCCAGATGGCCAGCGAGTTCGACGACGGCGTGTGGTATGTCGATCTGGCGCCGATCACCGACCCCGACCTTGTGCCCGTGACGGTGGCGCGTGCGCTGGGGCTGCCCGACCAACCGGGCCGCTCCACCATGGACACCCTGCTGCGGTTCATGCGCGACCGTCAGATGCTGGTGGTGCTGGACAACTGTGAGCATCTGCTGGATGCCAGCGCCGAGCTGGTTGTCGCTCTGCTGAGTGAGTCGGCGAGGCTGACATTGCTCGCGACGAGCCGTGAGGCGATCGGGGTGGCCGGTGAGGTGAGCTGGCGGGTGCCGTCGCTGTCGCTGGCCGATGAAGCCATCGAGTTGTTCACCGACCGGGCCCGCCATGCCCGGCCCGGTTTCGCGGTCAGCGACGACACTGCCGCGGCGGTGGGCGAGATCTGCCGGCGCCTCGATGGTGTGCCGCTGGCGATCGAGCTGGCGGCGGCGCGGGTGCGGGCGTTGTCGCTACCCGAGATCCTCGACAGCCTGCATGACCGGTTCCGCCTGTTGACCGGGGGTTCCCGCACCGCGGTGCGCCGCCAGCAGACATTGCGCGCCTCGGTGGACTGGTCGCATGCGCTGTTGACCGAGCCGGAGCGGGTGTTGTTTCGTCGGCTGGCGGTGTTTTTGGGCGGGTTCGACTTCGACGCTGCCCAAGCGGTCGCCGGTGGCGGTGAGGTGGAGCGCTATCAGGTGCTCGATCAGCTCACCCTGCTGGTCGACAAGTCACTGGTGGCCGCCGACGACAGCGGGGAACGAACCCGCTATCGGCTGCTGGAGACGGTGCGCCAATACGCCCTGGAAAAGCTCGGCGAATCCGGCGAGGCCGACGCCGTGCGGACGCGCCACCGCGACCACTACACGTCGCTGGCGGCGCCGCTCGACGCACCGGCAGGCCGTGATTATGAGCAGCGTGTCGAGCAGGCCAACATCGAGGTCGACAACCTGCGGGCCGCCTTCGGGTGGAGCCGGGAAAACTCCGACATCGAACTGGCGTTGACGCTGGCGTCCTCGCTGCAGCCACTGTGGCAGGCGCGGGGACGCCTCCTTGAAGGGCTGGCCTGGTTCGACGCCGCGCTGGCCGACCTCGACGCGCAGCACCTCGAGGTGGCGCCCGCGGTGCGGGCCCGGGCGCTCGCCGACAAGGCCGTCCTCGATGCTTATTTGGGCGCCGACAGCCTAGATCAGGCCGAACAGGCCGTGGCGATCGCGCGCCAGGTTAATGAGCCGGCCCTGCTGGCCCGGACATTGACCGCCTGCGGGTTTACCGCCGGCCTGGGCTATCACGTCGAGGTGGCCCGGGCATGTTTCGCCGAGGCGATCGGCCTGGCCCGTGCCGTGGACGATCGGTGGAGGCTCAGCCAGATCCTCGCCTGGCAGGCGCAGGCCGCCCACACCGCGGGTGACCCGCTCGGGACGCGCGCAGCTGGCGAGGAGGGACGCGACCTCGCCGACGCGATCGGCGACAAGTTCAACTCGCGTGTGTGTCGCTTTTACCTCGGGTCGGCGAAGACGTTTAGTGGCGATTTAGCCGGAGCCGCCGCACAGTTCGACGAGGTGGCGGCCGAGGCCGAGGCGGCTCACGACGAGATGGGGAGGGTGCTCAGCCTCGCCGGCCAGAGCCTCGCACTGGCATACCGGGGTGAGGCGGCCGCGGTCCGGGAGGCGGCAGAGGCGGCCCTTAAGGGCGGCGCGGAGCTTGGCGGGAGGTTCGCGGTAATCGGGCACGTCGCCTTGGGATTCGCGGCCCTGGCCGCCGGGGATGGCGCGGCGGCGCACGAGGCGCGTGAGGCCGCCCTCCAGTACATGATTGTCGTAAGTGGTGGCGCGGCGGCAGTGCAGCGCATCTGGAATGCCGAGGCCGCGCTGGCAGACGGGGATCTCGCTGCCGCCCGCCGCTGGGCCGACGAGGCCGTCTCGACCACGACCGGTTGGTACTCGGCGTTGGCACTGACGGTCCGCGCTCGCGTGGCGATCGCGGCGGGTGAACCAGACCAGGCCGAGCGCGACGCCCACGACGCGCTCGCGCGCGCGACCGAAGTTGAGGCATACCTGCTCATCCCCGACATCCTCGAATGCCTCGCCGCTCTGGCCGGCCAGGACGGCAGTCACCGCGAAGCGGCCCGGCTCTTCGGCGCGGCAGAGGCCATCCGGCAACCCATGGGCGCAGTCCGCTTCAAGATCTGGGACGCCGGCTACCAAGCCTCAGTGGCGGCGTTGCGAGACGCCTTGGGCGAGCAGGACTTTGACGGCGCGTGGGCCGAGGGCGGGGGCCTGTCCACCGAGGAGGCGATCGCCTACGCGCAGCGCGGCCGCGGCCAACGCAAACGCCCCACCAGCGGCTGGGCATCGCTCACCCCCACCGAGCGCGACGTCGTGCGACTGGTCAGCGACGGGCTGGCCAACAACGACATCGCCACCCGGCTGTTCGTCTCACCGCGCACAGTGCAAACCCACCTCACCCACGTCTACACCAAACTCGGCCTGAGCTCCCGCGTACAGCTCGTCCAAGAAGCAGCCCGCCACGCCTGAACGCCGCCGCGCGCTACCGCACCCGTGCCGGCCCGTTGAGCAGACTGCACTCGTCACTGAGCGCCGCATTAAGGCTGCAATGGTCACTGCGGCAATGCTTGTGCCGAACTGCCCTATTTGCGGTGAGTCAAGGGAGTACTTTCCAGGTGTTGACGTGGCCGATGGCGCGCAAACGTGCGCCATCCGCCGCGGCAAAATTTAGGAGCAAAAAGTGTCCCACTTTGTCAACGCGGTGCGGGCCGCGGCCGCCGCATCGCTCGTCGGCGGTCTCGCCTGCCTCGGTCCGCTTAGCGCGACCGCAGCGCCCAGCACCGGTGACCCGGCTGACGTAAACAAGCTCGCCGGAATGCTGTCAAAGGGCTACACCCTTAGCAACTGCACACCTCAGTCAGTGCAACCAGGTCTTTTGGCCTTTCTCATTTGCGGACAAAACCCCGAGGCCAGCGGAGTAGGTCGGGAATTTACGCGCTGGCCGATAACAACAGCGATTTGTCCGCCATGCTCAAGGGCGCCACTCGTGCCCTCACTCTGACCCCGTGCTCGCAAGGCCAGCCATCACCGACCACGTGGAGCTACACCAGTTCCGGCACGACGGCCGGCGACTTGGAATGCGGCACAGACCCAAGGAATAGTAATGCCACACAGCTGGTCTGGACCAATTACAAGAATCAGATGCTCGGCACACTAACCGGATCCGACAGATCCGACGTCGCCACGCTCTACCAGTGGTGGGCGAAAAACGGCTGACCTTCAAGCAGACTGCACTCGTCACCGAGTGCCTGCCGTAGGCGACGGCGCCGCATTCACAGCGCCACGTCAGATGCCGGCCGCACGAGCAGGCGATAGAGCCGACCAGCACCCGGCCGGGCCGCAGCCGGTGACCGCGGGGACAGTGCCGCGGCGGGTCGCACCCTCGAAGCGCCCGTGGTGGAGCGGACCAGTCCACCGACACCAGCAGCCACACAGACCACGCTAGACCGGCCAACCCACGCTCGGTAGAAGTCCCAGACGAGCACAAAACCTGGGCCCGACGTCCGCCGTCGCCGCGGCGGCCTCGCACCGCCTATCGAGCAAATCATTGGCCTGCGCGACAGGAAACACCCGGAGAATCTTCCACGCCCCGCCACACGCCCAGTACGCCAACCGCCGAACTCGTTGCGTCAAGATAGCATCTGCTATCAAGGTCAACGTCAGCGCATACAAGTTCAGCGGTAGCGCATGCGAGAAGAACACCGCCGCAGGCGGTTCCGCGACCGAAGTCTCGTAGGTCCCGCAAGACGCCAAAGCCCCGCACGCCTAGGCGTGTCGGGGCTTTGCGTTATCTTGCGAGCGAGTTGTTACTGCCCCCACTGGAAACAGCCGACGCCGGGCGCGCAGCCGCCGCCGCCCCAGGGGCCGCCGGAACCGCACGCTCCTTGGGCGGTGCAGCCGCCGCCGCCGCCGGGGCCGCCGGAACCGCACGTTCCATCGGCAGTGCAGCCGCTGCCGCCGTTCGCATTGCCGCCGCCGCAGACGCCATTGGCGCAGCCGTTACCGCCCGGATCCTCGGGGGCAAATTGAGTGATCGAACTTCCTGCCGCTACCGCATAGGCGTCTGCCACGGCGTACGGCGCTGCGGCGATCGCCGTCGCAGCCATCCCCGCCATGAACAGCGGAGCCATGAATTTAAGTTTCGCCATCATGCATCCGGTTTACCACTTCCTGTGAACGTAAAACACCCACTTTTCGAGCGAACCCTAGAGTCAGCTGAGCTGCGGAATCACCACTGCAGCAAGTCGTTCCCAAGCGGCCGGTGACGGTGTCGTCGCGGTCGGCGCGACCGTCACCGAGGATCGCGAGCAAATGGTGGTGCCCGTCGAGCAGGCTGCACCCCTCGGGCAGCACCGGGCCGTACGTGACGGCGCCACACTCACAGCCCCACGTCAGGTGTCGGCCGCAGGAGCATGCGATGCTGCCGACCAGCATCCGCCCCGCCTGTAACAGGTGACCGCGAGGTAGCGAAGCGGCGAATTCAAAAACTATGGCCAAAAGTTCTGTCAGATTCTCGATTCAATGCCGCAACTCAATATTGGCCAAACAACAAATCCATTGACCATGGGCTGAGACAATCCAATTGTCGACCGTTGTCAGGGGATGATCAACATGAGTCGTTGGATGCGGTTGTGGACGGCCCTCGGTGTCATCACGGCGCTCGTGGCAGCGGCGGCGGTCGTGACGATCCGGACAGCGGGACTCGGCCGGGCAGACGTTTGTGCAGACCAAAGTGGTCAACAGTTTGAGGCGGTTGGTGCGTGCACCGAACCCGGTACGGCGGCGCCATTCAGCTTGCCATCGCCCGAATACGTTTCGCCGCCAACGGGATTCATTCCGCTGCCCGCTCTGCCACCCCCCACCCCCAATGACGTTCTGCCGCGACGGGAATTAAGTCCACCGCCATTACGACCGGAAAGGCATCCACATCCTCTCAATCCACCTGTGTGGACGACGACAGACCCAATGAATCCGGGCAGCCAGCTTCCGTCGGGGAATATCTCGGGCGGTCGCTATGAGGTCGGAACTTACATGTCGGACAACCTTCGGATCTACGGGCTTATCTGCTACCCCTCGTCGCCGGGCCCCCACCCCGTGCTTATCCTCAACCCCGGAATCGGGGGCATTAACTCCTATTGGTTTAACGGGTGCGCCAACTTGGCCGCCGCCGGATGGCTCGTCGCGGCGTCGGCCTACCGCGGTGAACCAATCGGGCCGTTCCCTCCCATAGCGCAAACAAGTTTCATGGCTACTTCCCCGGGGTCGTTCGAGTTCTGCGGCGCGGAGGTCGATGATGCACTCAATCTTCTCGCAGCCGTGAAAGCGCTTCCTAATAACGTGGCCAACCCGAGCCAGGTGGCCATGTATGGTCATTCCCTCGGTTCGTGCGTTACCGAACTGGCCATCGAGCGCCTGGGCCGCCAGGGCGCAGCCACCCCCCAGATCGCCGTGTCACTGGACGGCCCGACCGATTTCACTTTCACAACGTGGCAGGTGCTGAACGCGCCGTGGCCTACCGGGTACGGGGCGGCGTGGTGCAATAGGTTGCGGGACAACCGACGCCGACCAATTAACGGCGCGATCATCGGCTTACGGCACGTACCCACACACCTACCTTGCCAACCCAGACCTGGCGTTTCTGCGAATTCACGACACAGGAGATACGGTCGTCCTACCCGAATTCGGCTGTGAGCTTGCGGCTGCCCTCGGTCCCACAAGCTCCAATTACTTCCTCTATCCAGAAAGACAGCTGTCGTGGCCCGCAACATACGTGGGCCCGCCGCAAGTGTGTGGCCCGTGGCTGCCGAAGACGTGCTACCTCGACAACACCGGCTCGCATTGCGGGCCTTGGCAACTCGGACAGTTTTTGCCCGACCAGCCTGGAAGAGTGCGGCCGTGGACCTCGCCGACGTTCCTCTTGTACGAGTGCCCTCAAAGTGTTTGTACGGGTCCCGACCGATCTCCTACAGGGACCCAAGGGGCTACCGAACACGTGGCGATAGCCGCCCAGGCGTGGGACGAAGTCGCAAGCTTCGTGAATCAATTCGCCTCCGGGTGGAGCGCCTCGTTCCCACCGCAATTCCCGTTTATGTGACTTCGGGCTGATATACAGACGTTGTAAGTGCCAGGTCCCTGAGCGCCGGGCCAGCTCCGGCCCGCGCGGGGCCAACCCTCAAGGCCCGGGCCCACCTCAACCGCCCTAAATCGCGACGGCGACGGAATTGGCCGCGAATCGTCACGCCAGTCCGATGTCTAGAACAGTCCTATCTGCACCTATGACGTATCGCTCGCGGCTACAACTTTGCGGCTGCGAGACAATTGTTCACATGGCGGACGATGGAGAGAACCAGCCACCCAAGCATGAGGAGGCACAGTCGCAGCCACCGGCTAATGAGCCACCGGTTGCACAGCCTCGGCAAGCTGACGATGAGCCGAAGGTTGAAGCCGAGGAGCCCAGGCCGAAAGCGGCCGAATCAACAGCCCGACAACTGGTGCCGTACTAGGCGGTTTCGACATCAGCCGAGGCATTGATGCTCCTGATGATCTTGACCAGTACGGGCAGCGCGTCCGAAGGCCCACGACTGGCATCCCCGAACCCGGCCGCTGTGCGAGACGCTTTCACGACGTCTCACGCAGAACGCGTGTCCGCTGCGATGCAGACCTGATCGCAGCGGAGGTTCTTACGGTGCCGAGGGCGCGCCCAACCCTGACCGCACTGCAGACCGCACCGGGCGCCGTGGCGATGCCACCCGTGATGGATCAATTTCGGCGTGACACGGCGGTCCTCTGGGGGGTCCGTGGCGCGGGGTCTTGCGGCATCTACGATTCGCTGCATCACGCTGGGTGAATGCGCTAAGGTGCGAACCAGGTGAGCTGGGAAGACTGGTCGGCGTTCATGCGTCCGGCTGCCTAAGGGGTTCCTGTGCGAGCGATCCGCCTCCCTTCGACTTCCGCCACCATCGACGCGCGTTCGGCGGGTGAATTCTGATGCCCGGCTACGCGTATCTGCAGGCGGATTGGCGCCGCGAAGCGGTTCGCACCAACCTGTGGGTGGTGCCGGCGGCGGAGGCTTTGGTGGTGTTGGGCCTGTTCGTTGGCACCTATGCGTTGGACCGGGCCGCCTACCGAGGCGATCTGCACCTGCCGGGGTGGGTGCTCAGCGGGACCGCCGATACCGCCCGCCAGATCCTGACCGCCATCGCCGCGGCAATCATCACCGTGGTCGGCATCGTTTTTTCGATTACCATCGTGGCATTGACGCTGGCGTCGACCCAGTTCGGTCCGCGGATGCTGCGCAACTTCATTCGTGACCGGGGAACGCAGCTCACGCTCGGGACGTTCGTTGCGACCTTCTTCTATGCGGTCCTCGCGCTGGTCTCCATCGGCGGCGGTCCGCGCGGCGACTTCGTGCCGCACCTGTCCATCACGGTGGCGCTGGCCTTGACGCTCGTCGATCTGGCGCTGTTGATCTATTTCATCAATCACATCGCCACCGCGATCCAGCTACCGCAGGTGATCGCGGGCATCGCCGGCGATCTGGCCAGGGAAATCGACGCTCGGGGCAGTGGCGACCGCTCGACCGGGTTCGCAACCGCCAGAGGCCCATCCAGCGAGGAGTTGCTGCGCAGAATCGAGGAATCCGGCGCCGTCATCCGGACGCCGGCGAGCGGGTATTTGCAGGTCATCCGACACGACTCGCTGCTCAAGATCGCCACGGCGGCCGGGGCGGTCATTCATCTGCCCCACCGGCCTGGGCATTTCCTGGTGCGCGGGCAGGCGTTGGCGGGTGTTTGGCCCGCCGAAGCCGCCGAGTACGTCGGCGAGAATCTGCAGCGCGGCCATGTCACCGGCCCCTACCGCACGCTCACCCAGGACATATCGTTTGGCTTCGACCAACTGGTCGAGATCGCCCTGCGCGCGCTTTCAGCGGCCGTCAACGACACCTTCACGGCGTTGACGTGCATCGACTGGCTCGCCGATTGCTTGTGCCGCATCACCGTCGGATGGCACCCGCAACGGATCCGGCGCGACGACACCGGCCACATCCGCGTGATCACCCACGAGGCCGATTTCGGCAGGCTCATCGAGCGAGCATTCGAAAAGATCCGCCAGTCCGGCGAGGGGATGCCGGCGGTGATGATCCGACAACTCGACGCGCTGGCAAAAATTATGGAACAAACCTCACACCCGGCTATGCGCGGGAACCTGCTTCACCAAGCCGACATGATCCAGCGCGCCAACCTGCGTTCGGTTCGCGAACCCGCGGATCGCGCGGACGTGACGCGCCGCTACGACGCCGTCGTCGCGCTGTTCACTCAGCCTGAGGCCGCTTTCACCATCAACGCCGTCGGCTCCCCTTCGTTCACTGTGTAAGGGCTGGCAGACACACAGTTGCATCAAGGGGACCGGCCCGGCTTACCCACTAGCAGGACCCACAAGCGCAGTCGCGGCGGTGAGTGGCCAGTTCGTCGAGGACCTCTCTGATCATGGCCATGGTGATGGCCTCATCCCCAAATCTCTGATAGACGGCTAAGCCGACAACCTGCGTGGGCGGGAGACAAGGACACCAACGCAGCCTATCCTTCGGCCTCCGCAGGAGGCCAAATCGGGGGAGAACTGGCACGTATCTGGCACGCGATCAGCACGCCTCCCCCAAAACCGTGTCTGACCTGCACTGATGCGATATTGTGTATCTGATGGCCAACCTGATCAACGCCGAGCGCGTCACCGTCTCCTACGGCACGCGGACACTGCTGCGTGACGTCAGCCTGGGAATCGACGATGGCGACGCGATCGGCGTGGTGGGCCGCAACGGCGACGGCAAGACCACGCTGTTGCAGACCCTGACCGGCGGGCGGGCGCCCGACTCCGGGCGCGTGACCCACACCGCGGGCCTCTCCGTGGGATACCTGCGCCAGGCCGACGATTTCGCGGCGATCGACACCGTTCGCGACCTCATCGTCGGGGGCAGGCCCGACCACATCTGGGCCGCCGAACCGACCACGCGGTCCGTCGTGGAGCACCTGCTCAGCGGGGTGGACCTTGACGCGGCGGCCGGCCGGCTCAGCGGCGGTGAGCGCCGTCGCGTCGCGCTGGTCGCCGTGTTGCTGGGTGGCCATGACGTACTGGTGCTGGACGAGCCGACCAACCACCTCGACGTGGAGGCGATCGAGTGGCTGGCGGGCCACCTGACCGCTCAGCGGTCACTGGCATTGGTAGTGGTCAGCCATGACCGGTGGTTCCTGGATGCGGTGTCCACGCGAACCTGGGAGGTCCACGACGGCGTGGTGGATGGCTACGACGGCGGCTACGCGGCCTACGTGCTGGCCCGCGCCGAACGTATGCGCCAGGCGGCGGGCGCGGAGGTCCGCCGCGGCAATCTGATGCGCAAGGAGCTGGCGTGGCTGCGTCGCGGGCCGCCCGCACGCACGTCGAAGCCCAGGTTCCGAATCCAGGCCGCCAATGCGTTGATCGCCCACGAACCGCCGCCGCGCGATTCGCTTGCGCTGCAACGTTTCGCGACCACCCGCCTGGGAAAAGACGTGTTCGACCTCCACCACGTTCGGTTGGAGGTCGGCGACCGCGTCGTGCTGGATGACGTCGACTGGTCGATCGGGCCCGGCGCGCGCATCGGGCTGGTCGGCGTCAACGGCACCGGCAAGACGTCGGTGCTGCGTCTGCTGGCCGGGGAGAGCGAGCCGACGGCCGGGACGGTCAAACGAGGCCGAACGCTGCGGATCCGGCACTTGAGCCAGGGCCTCGGCGACCTGGCCGGGTCCGGCCGGGTGCTCGACGCCGTCGAAGGCCGGCGTCGTATCACGCAACTGGCCGGTGGCCGGCAAGCCAGCGCCGCCACGCTGCTGGAGGACTTCGGGTTCACGGGCGAGAAACTCACCGCGCGGGTCGACGACCTGTCCGGCGGCGAGCGGCGGCGGCTGCAGTTCCTGCGCCTGCTGCTCGACGAACCCAACGTGCTGCTGCTCGACGAGCCCACCAACGACCTCGACATCGAGACGCTCACCGTCATCGAGGACTACCTCGACGGCTGGCCCGGCACGCTGATCGTGGTGACCCACGACCGCTACTTCCTGGAGCGGGTCACCGACGTCACATACGCGCTGAGCGGCGACGGGCGGTGCGAGCTGCTGCCGGGCGGCATCGACCAGTACCTGGCGTCGCGCCGCGAGGCGGCTGTCCCGACGGCCGCGACCGCCGAGCGCGCGGAGTCCGCCGGCGCCCGCGCGCATCGCATCCGGAAAGAATTGGCACGCCTCGAGACTCAGCTCGGCAGAATCGACGAGCAGATCGCGGGCCTGCACCAGCTGATGGCGGCCGCGGCGCACGACCATGTCCGGCTGCGCGAGCTGAACGCCGAGCTCAACGAGGTGCTGCGGCGCAAAGAAGACCTGGAAGCGGCATGGCTGGCCGCGGCGGACGAGTAGCGGCCCGTCACTCCCGGTCCGGGAGGTCGACCACCAGGCCGGCGTCCCACGCGCGCTGCATCAGCTGGATCACGTCGATGTCGAGAGCGTCCTCGAAC